>ERZ777003.4950-NODE-4950-length-10534-cov-4.178166_pt1 | contig 10534 bp, 10 predicted proteins | sample MGYA00374956_ERZ777003 | MGnify/ENA primary metagenome ERZ777003 (study PRJEB29302, sample SAMN06268252) | bioreactor metagenome | isolation source: Joint BioEnergy Institute, California, USA | place: USA:Joint BioEnergy Institute, California, USA | collected... | reverse complement strand
CTCGATCACGATAACCCCCTCTTTCGCGCGGAAAAAGTCCCAGAAACCTGTCGACTCGAGATCGTCCACGCTTTCGAGGCGGAAAAGATCGAAGTGATCGATCGAAGTTTGGGCGGAGGCGTAGTTATGGTGGATCGCGAACGACGGCGAAGCCGTCTCTCCGCTGCCCAGAGCCTCGACAAGAAAACGCGTAAACTGGGTTTTACCGGCCCCCATCGGGCCTTCGAGAAGCAAGAGCAAGCGCGATCCGCGTTGAGAAGCGATCTCCTGCGCCAAATTCCGCAAATCTTCAAGCGATTGGATTTCGCGCCTCTCAGTCATTCGGCTTCCCCCGTCAGTTTCGCCAATAAACCCGGAAGCATTTCGTAAAGGTCTTTGGCCACAAGCGAACTTTTCGATCGGCCCGTCTTCACCCAATCGTCCGCGAGCCGCCCGTGCACATATGCCGCCGCAGCCGCGGCCCGCAGAGGCCTTAACCCCTGCGCCAAGAGACCCACGATCATACCCGTGAGCACGTCGCCGGTGCCCGCTTTGGCCAGCGTCGAGTTCCCGGAACCGATCACCCAAGCACACGGACCTCGCGCCACGATTGTACGGAACCCCTTAAGTAGAACGATACACCCCGTACGCTCCGTCGCCCTCCGCACCGCCTCGAAGCGGTCCGCCTCAATTTCTTCGGCTGACATGCCGAGAATCCGCGACAGCTCTCCCGTATGCGGAGTCAAAATCCACGTCGGCGGAAACGGGAACAGTCCCCGTTGAGCCGCAACAGTGATCGCGTCGGCATCCACCACCACGTTCGGGCAACCGCTCGCGACCAAGCGACGCAAAAGCTCCTCGGTCTGGTCGGACACCCCAAGCCCGGGACCGACCGCGGCCGCTCTCCAGCGCGGCGAGTTCCAAATTCGTTCGTCAAAGGCGTCAGCCGTGAGAATCTCGGGTTCGGTCGCGGACAGTTCCATGAGCTCGCCGGACGAAGCGAGAGTCACATATCCCGCCCCCATGCGATAGGCGGCATGTGCGGAGAGGACCCCTGCGCCCCACATCCCCGGACTCCCCGCAATAATCAGTGCATGCCCGTAAGTCGCCTTATGAGTCCGCGCTCTTCTCCGCGGAAGCACATAGCGAGCTGTGCGCGACGTGAACAACTTTGTTTGAACGGCGACCTCGCGCACGAGTTGATAGGGAAAACCGATCGGCAGAATCTTCACCCGCCCCGTGAGGAGCGGTCCGTCGCCGATGTAAAATCCGCGTTTGGCCACGCCGAACGTGAGTGTCTGCTCCGCGCGAACGGCGACGCCACACTTCACACCGCGATCGGCGTCCAGACCGGAAGGGGTATCAAGGCTGACGACAGGTGCGGCGGACTCGTTAATCGCCAGAATCAAACCGCGATAGGGGTCGTTCACTTCGCCGCGAAGACCGATGCCGAAGATCGCATCAACGATCAACGACGCCTGTTGAACAGCCTCCATAGCGCCGGCCGACGGATAATCGACAATCGCAATGCCGCATTTCCGGCAGCGCTCCAGTTGAAGTTGAAAAGGCTCCGAACGTTTTTCCGCGGGACCAACCGCCACGACTTGAATACCGGGTCTGCCGGTGGAGTGAAGCTGTCTTGCCACCACAAGCCCGTCACCGCCATTATTTCCCGGCCCACAAACCACCACAACACTTGTGGTATTTGGATAAGACTCACGAATCGCGGTCGCCGCCGCCACCCCCGCGGCTTCCATGAGGATTTCCGCGGAAACTCCGTACTCCGACTGCGATCGACGGTCGATTTCCTGACATTCCGAGCGGCTTGCAAGCCTCACGACAACTCTCCCTCCAAGAAGCCGGCGATCTCTTCCGCGAACTTCGCAATCGCCTTGCGGTCCGGCCCCTCAACTAAAACGCGGATGAGAGGTTCCGTGCCCGAGAAGCGCACGAAAACGCGTCCCTCGCCGTTGAGTTTCTTTTTGATGTCTTGGATCAAGTTTTTGTATCCGGGAATTTGATCGAGCGGCTCCTTGCGGCGGACGCGTGTGTTGATCAAAACCTGCGGCACGTCCTCCATCTGCTCGTTGAGCTGGCTTAACGTCAACCCGGTTTCTTTCATTACGGCGAGCACGTTGAGAGCCGCAATGCAGCCGTCACCCGTCGTCGTGTGCTCAAGGAAAATGATGTGGCCCGACTGCTCGCCGCCGAGCATGTAGCCGTTTTTCCGCATCTCTTCGACGACGTATTTGTCGCCGACGTCGGTTCGGACGACCTGTATACCGTGCTTGTTCATGAGTTTATCGAGACCGAAGTTCGACATTTGTGTCGCGACAATCGTGTTTTTCGGAAGGCGGCCCGAATTCTTCATATGGATCGCGCAGATCGCCAGAATATGGTCGCCGTTCACGATGTGGCCTTTTTCGTCGACCATCACGACACGGTCGGCGTCGCCGTCGAGGCTGATACCAACGTCGGCCCGGTATTGCAAAACGGCTTCGGCGACTTTCGCGGGATAAAGCGCGCCGGTTTTATCGTTGATGTTGAAGCCGTTCGGTGTATTGCCGAGAACAATCGTCTCCGCTCCCAATTCATTGAAGATGGCCGGCGCGACTTTGTAGCTTGCACCATTGGCGCAGTCGAGAATGATGCGCATGCCGTCAAGCGTGTACTCTAGCGGGAATGAATTCTTCGCGTAGACGACGTAGCGCCCGTGGGCGTCGTCGATCCGCTTGCTGCGTCCGATTTCATTCGAACCGGCCAGCATCGAGTTAAGATCCGCTTCAAAAACAAGGGCCTCGATCTCACGCTCCATCGAATCGGGAATCTTGTACCCGTCCGGACCGAAAATCTTAATTCCGTTATCCATGTAGGCGTTGTGCGAGGCCGAGATCACGATGCCGGCATCCGCGCGCATATTGCGCGTGAGAAAGCCGATACCCGGCGTGGGCATCGGCCCGAGGAGTTCCACATGAACACCCATCGAATTCAGTCCAGAGGTGAGCGCGAGTTCCACCATGTAACCGCTCAAGCGGGTATCTTTTCCGATCACGACCTTGGGGACTTTGTTCCGCGAACCTCGTGTTTTGAGTAGATACCCCATGGCCTGTCCGACCTTGAGCACGATATCGGGAGTCATGGGCGGCTGGTTCGCCGTCCCGCGAATACCATCCGTTCCAAAGAGTCTCTTGGCCGACTTGGCCGAATCTTTTGCCATACGTCCCTATCCCCCCGCCGATAAGAAAAAAGTTTAACGGCCCTTCGTTGCCGACGGCGTCTCCTGCGCTTCCGGCTGCGCTTCTCCCGCGTTCTCGTCCGACGTGGCGGGAACCAAGGTCACGCTGACCACGTTCGGCGATACGGAGAGGACCTTGACACCGAAGGGAACTTCCACGCTCCGGGGCGTGATGAGAGCCTGCACGGGCCCGAGTTGGCTTTTGCCCAAATCGACTGTGATCGTCCCGGGATACTGAGCGAAACGTTTCAACGCCATCCGCGGCCCGGAGACCTTGACCGTCACTCTCCGTTCGACCTCTTTTTTGCCGGGCCCGGGCGCGACCGTCATCGCCCGAGGCAAGAGAAATTCGATATCCATCTCCTTGCTCAAGACGAAATCCCGCCGCCCTAGGATGGTGACCCAAAGGATGAGGGTAACGAAGAGCGCCACCAACTTGTAGCTGCCGTTATCGAAGATCCAGCTTTTCCAATCGCGTCCGCCCGTTCGTTTCGTCATGGCTGCGGCCTATATTTCAACCCGTAAGATTCATACAGTCCGCGGCGGAGGGTCGCGTGATCAACATCGGGAATCATCTGACCGCCCTCGACAATGCCGACAGAGTTGTTTTCTTCACTGACCACGATCACGAGCGCGTCGGTTTCTTCCGTCATGCCGATCGCCGCCCTATGACGCGTTCCCAAATTCTTATCAAGCGCCGGGTTCTTTGAAAGCGGCAAGAAGCAACCGGCAGCCCAAATTCGGCCGCCTCGAATAACGATTGCGCCGTCGTGCAAAGGCGACTCGGGCAAGAAGATCGAGTTCAAAATCTCGGCGCTCACCATGGAATCCAACTCGGTACCTATCTCGATAAAGTACTCGAGGTTAATTTCCTTTTCGATAACGATGAGAGCGCCCACACCTTTCTGCGCCAGTTGAACGGCGCCTTTGGCGATCTCCTCGACGATATGGGTTTCTTGAACGTGCGACGCCCCCGTGAAGAACGGGTTTGAACCAATGTGCGCGAGCGCCCGGCGAATCTCACCCTGGAAGAGGATCACAACAATCAGGAAGAGGTTGTTGAAGAACTTCTCCAGAATCCAGTTGAACGTGAAGAGTTCGAACCAGATGCTCATCAAATAGGCAATCGCTAAAATCCCGAGTCCTGAGAGCATCTGCACGGTGCCCGTATGTCGCACCAGGATCAGGACCCGGTAGACGACCAGCCAGACCAGCACCATGTCGAGCAAGTCGCGCGGCCGCAACTGCGTAAAGATGAACTGGATGTTTTCGAGAATATTGCTCAGCACAGAGATCCCGCCCGTCGGCTCCTGATCGAAAATCTCAAAAAAACGCGGCTCCCGCGCCTTTTAAGCGTCAGGAGCCACATCCGCCAATGTTGCGCAAAATCAGTTTATTCGCAAGCAGGAGCTTGCCGTCCGAGCGGTTCTTTTTAAGTCGCGGGAGCGGGATTCCCAACAGGGTCACTGCCCGCCTTCTTGAATTCTTCCTCGGTTTCGGTCGCCGAACGGCCGCGGACTTCTTTGGCCATATCCCGTTCACGGTTTTCTCGCTCGCGACGGAGATCATCGAGGGTTCCACCACGGCAGATCATATCGACCTCATTGCCGTCGATCGTTTCGTGCTCAAGAAGGGCCTGAGCCAAGCGATGGAGGATATCCATGTTCTCGATCAGGATCTTTTTCGCCTTTTCGTATCCGGTCCGAACGATCTCGTAAACCTCGCGATCGATTTCTTCTGCCTTCGACTCGGAGTACTCACGGGACGTGCCTTGATTGAGACCGAGAAAGATCGGCCCTTCACGCTTCTCATAAGCCAGCGGACCGAGTTTCTCACTCATACCCCATTCGCAGACCATCCGGCGCGCAATATCGGTCGCCCTTTCGATATCGTTTCCAGCCCCGGTTGTGACGTCTTTAAAGACCAATTCCTCCGCCGCCCGACCACCGAAGAGGAAGGCGATCATATTCTCCGCTTTGGTTTTGGAGAGGTTCAGTGCTTCTTTTTCCGGCAATGTCTGCGTGATACCGAGCGCCATCCCGCGCGGAATGATGGTCACCTTGTGGATAGGGTCGGTTCCTGGGAGCATTTTGCCCACGAGCGTGTGCCCGGCCTCGTGGTAGGCCGTGATCCGCTTGTCTTCTTCCGAGATCACCATCGATCGGCGCTCGGATCCCATCATCACCCGGTCTTTCGCGTACTCGAAGTCTTCCATCGTAAGCTTCGATTTCCCCGTCCTGGCCGCGTTCAGAGCCGCTTCGTTCACGAGGTTCTCGAGGTCCGCGCCGGCAAAACCGGGAGTGCCCCGCGCGATTTTTTCAAGATCCACGTTCGACGCGAGCGGCGTCTTCCGCACATGAACTTGGAGGATCTTCAAGCGGCCGCCCAAATCGGGTTTGTTGACCACCACGCGCCGGTCGAAGCGGCCCGGTCTGAGGAGGGCCGGGTCGAGGACATCAGGTCTATTGGTCGCGGCAATCAAGATCACGCCCTCGTTCGACTCGAAGCCGTCCATCTCGACAAGCAACTGGTTCAACGTCTGTTCGCGCTCGTCATGGCCGCCGCCCATACCGGCTCCGCGGTGACGTCCGACAGCATCGATCTCGTCGATGAAGATCAAGCACGGCGCATTCCGCTTGCCTTGTTCAAACAGATCGCGGACCCGGGACGCTCCGACACCCACGAACATCTCAACGAAGTCAGAACCCGAGATCGTAAAAAACGGCACGCCCGCTTCGCCCGCCACGGCACGCGCGAGCAAAGTTTTCCCCGTTCCAGGAGGTCCAACCAGCAAAACGCCTTTCGGAATGCGGCCGCCCAGTTTCGTGAACTTTTTCGGGTCCTTGAGGAACTGCACGATCTCCATGAGATCTTCTTTCGCCTCATCAACCCCCGCGACGTCGGCAAACGTTACCTTGTTCTTGTTTTCGGTCAGAAGACGTGCCCGGCTTTTGCCGAAGCTCATAGCCTTTCCGCCGCCCACTTGAATTTGGCGCATAATGAACATGAACATCGCCACGATCAATATTAGCGGCAGCCAGTTGATCAGCAGCGTCTGCAAAAGCCCGTTGTTTTGCTCGCGTTCATAGTTCGGAATGATGTTCACGCTTTTGAGGTCTTCGTGAACCTTGTCCGCCGGGGCGCCCGTAATGATGAAATTCCGCCCCCCCAGTTCCTTTTCAAACTCCGGCTTCACCTGCCCGACGATGTCCGTCGAACTGGGATCGCCACTGGAGCGGACCACGATGGATTTGGGCTCGATTTTCCCGGCCCGAACGGCCTCGATAAAATCCGAATATTTGAATTTTCCTTGATCAATTGTTGTCGTTCTCTGGGTGGCGTACATTTGGAACAGTACGACCATAATCACCAAGAGAATCGCCCATAATGCCATCGTCTTCTGAGTTTGCCGCATAGCCACATCCTTTCCGGCTATTTTTTAAGAATAACATGGCGAAAATAACGTCACAACGATGAGAAAGCCTTCGACTTACGTCGCGAAAAGGCGCGTTTTTATCGCCACGACTTATGACCCCATGCTGCATCATAAACGTTCGCGGGAATCATGGGTCGAATTCTTTTAGAAGATGTGTTGGAACCTAAAAAACACAAGGTCACTTCTCGTTTTTTGCCGCCCGACGCACTTCGATTTGCCGCGCGTTACAGCACCAATCGAGTCCCAATACTGTGAAAGTTTGCCGCACCTTCTGGGAGCGGAAGCGCTTGAGGATCTCATCGATATGCGCCGAAGTGAAGTCCTTCGCCCCAAGAGAAAGCAGTAACGCCGCCAAGGACGCTCTTTGTTCCGCAATTCCTAACTCGCAGAACGCCGTTCGGTCCAACGTCGCTTCCAGAAGCGGAATCTCCCGCTTTCCTCGCGAGACGGCTTGCGCCAACCGTTCAAGGCTCGCCGCCAGATTGCGAACGCTTCCGGCACGTTTTCGTTCCAAGAGAGGAAGCCACTTGAGCCTCAACCAATTTCGAAAAGGCTTTGTACTGCGATTGCTCGGGTCATCGATCCACTTCAAGCCGTTCTCACGCGCGTAGGCCTCGATCTCATCCCGCGATTCACCAAGGAAAGGCCGGAGAATTCCGTTTTTCCCCGTCAAATTCATCGCCTCAATTCCTTGCGCCCCCGTTCCCCGGGCCAACCGCATGAGTCGCGTTTCCAGCAAGTCATCGGAGTGATGAGCGAAGGCGATCCATTGGCAGGAACGGTCTTTCGCCAGTTCTTTGAGCGCATGATGGCGAAATTCCCGAAGTTCAGCCTCGGAAACCAGTTCGCCGGAATCTTCCGGCACCCGACGTCGGACATGAAAAGGCAGCGCCAAACCCTCCGCAAGTTCTCGAACGGTTTCCACAGCCTGATCGCGGAAACGCATAAGCTCTTGTTCCACCGATTCGCCATGGTGAACGCACGCGACTTCCAGCTCCAGTTTCAATCGCGAGGACAAGCGAGAAAGAAGGTAGGTCAAGGCGACGGAATCCATCCCGCCCGAGCACGCGACCAAGACACGGCTCCCTTTAAGCTTGAGGGGCTCAAGCTTCCGGAAGAGCCGAAATTCAAAGGGCGTAAGACGGGACATTTTGCCTCTCTTCGGTCAAAAACGGACCGGACTTGCCCAAAGATGCCCCGGCGGCGCGAGCCTGCGCAAGTGCCGCTTTTAGGCTCCGGGGGCGGAATCTTCGTCATGGGTCCCGGATGATGCGGAAACTAGGTAGATTTGAGGATGGCGTGAGACTTGCTTTTCCTCGAGATGGTCCGTTGCAGGACAACGTCTCACGAACGGTGGCCGCCATGGGAAAAGCGAAAAAGACCCGCCTCAAAATTCAGATGGCCTTCGTCCTCTTGTGGCCGTGGGGCGTCGCCCTGGCCCAGTCACCAGCCATCGTGACCCCGCATCCGGTCGCGACCCGCGCCCCGCAAAATACGCCAGAGCCGACCAAGGCGGAGATTCTCGACCGGTTGAAAAGTCTGCAAAAGCGGCACCACCAGGAAATCGTGAAGCTCGAAGAGCTGATCAAAAATCACCTACGGGATTCCGTCGCGGTCCAAATTAAGGACGATAAGAGTCTCGACGGAAAAAACGCGGAAAAGATCGCATCCGGCATCGCCGAACTCGAAAATAAGAGGGCCGAACTGATCGCCCGACGCGCGTTCATCGATCGTTTGATCCTCGCTCTGGATTCCCGCTGGAACGGCCGGAACCTGCAACAGTTCCTCGAGCGCCAGCTTCTCGATATGGCGACCGCCGACCTCACCAATCCGGACGGAGCGAGCTCGATCTGGAAATTCATTTTCTACGCAAGTATCGTCGTACGCGAAGTGCCGGAACGGAACGAAAATCCGCTCAATATTCTCGAAAACTACATGGATTTCACGACCGTCTTGAATCCGAAACCCCCGGCGGAATTCGCGGCGAGCCGGCACTACACGAACAAAACACAAAGCTATACGGCTAAGGCTACTGACCGGGCGCAAATCGGAGAACATGTGGAGAGCCGTTTGAAGCAGCTGAAGCCGGCTCCGACCCTCCAGTCGAAAGCGGCGGAAATGACATCCTCCGAACCCGCTGATATCGAGATCCGGCTGCGCACAAATAATCCGATCCCCTTCGAAGCGGACGAGGCGGAACACCAGCCCGAGCCGACGATCTCATTTTAAACGAGAGAAAAGAGCTCGATGAAGCTTTGAACCGCTTCAAACAATGAAACGACGGCCACGACAAAAAGCGCGAACTTCACGTAACTGAGAGTGAAACGGACCGCGCGGGCCGAAAATTTCCTGTTCCCGTAGAGGAAGACAGGCCGGCGCCCGAGCGGCGCAAGCCAAAGGATCCCGCGCGCGCAAAGGCAGAAAATAAGAGTCGATAAAATGCAAAGGATAACCGTGGCGCTCATTTTGAGACATCAATCGGCCATCATCGCCACGATTTTAACGAGTCAAAAGTCCGAAACAGGACCACGTCGTTTCTCAGCCCTTCGGTTTTTCGATTTTCACCTCGACGGAAGACGATCCGGGCCCCTCGTTTTTTTGCGAGTCTTTGCGGAGAACCTCAATTTCGGCGACCACCCGGAACTTGTGTTCCTCGACGAAACGCGAGGCTTCGCGCACAAAATCGATTTTATTGATAATGCCGATGATCTCGCGGCTCACGCGGTTCATCAGCTCCTCTTTCGACTTCGAGGCCCCCATCAAAAGAAGGTTGAGTGTCTCTTTGGGGAGCTTCAGCTCGGAAACGAAAGAACGGATGCTCTCCTCGGTCATGAAAGCGGCCGAAATCCCGGCCGTTACCAACTTCTTGATGGTTTCAGCGACCGAAACGGAAGCCCCCAAAGCTTCTTCCTCTTCTCTTGGAGCTCCCTCTTTCGCAGATCGATCATTTGCCATAAATCTCTTTCACCCGTCTGTGATAGGCGGCCATCATGTTGGGCAAGTTGACGTTGAGCAAAGTCTTCGCGATCGGGCCGGGAACAAAAATAGTGAAAGTCGCTTCGACCGAGTAAGTCGCGCGGCATTTGCCGTCGCCGGCGTCTTCAAGCTTCCAGGAACCCGACGAAGTCTTGAAGATGTCGCCGCCGGCGAATGTCCACGAAACCAAATTCGGTTCCTCTTCCACCATGTTGAGCTTGTATGAAAAATTCTTGATCACCGAGACCGTGTATTCGACGAGCTTCTGCGTTCCCTCGGACTTGAGAACCTTGCACTGTTTCACTTCCTGCAGAAACTCCGGATATTTCTCGTAATCCGTAACGATCTTGAAAAACTCAGGCACCGTACAGTTAAAAACTTCCGTGTGACTGGCCGCCGGCATTCGTCCCCCTACTTTTTCTTGAAAAGTGCTTCTGCCGCCGCCCTGAGCTCCTGTGCCCGATCGGCGGAGGCCGCCCCGCCAGCTCCAGGCGCGAAATAATCGCAGAAATTCGCGCGATCCTTTTCTTTCACGACCTCAGCTTGCGGCTCTCGACATTCATTATAAGCATTGGGGTCGTAGTTTCGGCAATTCCGGCACACGTGGACGTCGGCGCCGCATTTTGAACATTCGTCACGACGTCCAGGCGTATACGGAAAGACCAGCTCGGCTCCGCACGAAAAGCAATTCAGTCGAACTTCAGCCACGGTACCTCTTTTTACGCTAGAGTTTTAGTTCCAACCCAATTGGCCGAAGCCGCCCGGTTTCTTCTCCAAGCAATGCTCGGCATCGATCCTCCGGACCGTGCCCGTCGCCGAGCGCATGACAATCGACTGAGTCAGAGCCCGTTTTCCAGGCAGGAAGCGAACGCCCTTCAAAAGGGGCCCATTGGTCACACCGGTCGCAC
>ERZ777003.4949-NODE-4949-length-10536-cov-11.715199_pt1 | contig 10536 bp, 11 predicted proteins | sample MGYA00374956_ERZ777003 | MGnify/ENA primary metagenome ERZ777003 (study PRJEB29302, sample SAMN06268252) | bioreactor metagenome | isolation source: Joint BioEnergy Institute, California, USA | place: USA:Joint BioEnergy Institute, California, USA | collected... | reverse complement strand
TGGCGGCCGGCGCGGGGTCGGACGGCCCGGCCGCCGGCGGCCCCGCCCTCGCGGGCGCGGCGGCACCGGACCCGTTCGCGCTCCCGTTCGCGGCGCCGACGGCGGGGCCGGGCGCCGGCGGCAGCGCCGGCCCGTCGTCGTAGGCGTCGAACCGCCTCGCGCCGGGGCGCGCCTCGACCTCGACGAACTGCTGCTGGAAGAAGCCGCCGATGCCGCCCATCAGCCCGTCGCGCTGGCGCAGGATGACGGCGTCGGGCCCGAGCTCGGCGCGGATCCGCGGGAGGATCTCCTCGAGCGTCTTGCCGCGGTAGGTGCGCACCTCCGGATCCCTGGGGCCGTGGCCGTTGGTCATCGGGCGGTCCTCAAGTCGCGAGCTCATGCTCGATCACTCCAATCGTCTCAACCGTAATGCCGGGCGCGATCTCGTTGTACGAGCAGACCGCCAGGTGCGGGATCGCCTGCTCCACGAGCCTCCGCAGATGGCGGCGCACGCGCGCCGAGCACAGCAGCACCGGGCGGCTGCCGCGCGCGACCGCGTGCTCCACCTGAGTTCGCAGCGCGGACACCAAAGCCTGCGCGCGCGCCGGGTCCATCGCGAGGTACTCGCCGTCGGACGTCTGCGTGATCGACGCCGCCACCTCCTGCTCGATCGCCGGGTCGAGCGTGATCGCCCGCAGCACCCTGTCGGCGTCGACGTGCGGCGCGGTGATCGTGCGGCCGAGCGCCTGGCGGGCGTACTCGGCCAGCAGCGCCGGGTCGCGCGTGACGCGCGCCTTGTCGCCGATCGCCTCGACGATCGTGCCGAGGTCGCGGATCGAGACGCCCTCCGACAGGAGGGTCTGGAGCACCCGCTGGATCTCGCCGAGCGTGAGCATGTCGGGCACGACCTCGTTGACGACGGCCTCGTTCGTCTCCTTGAGCTGGTCGAGCAGCTGCCTGACGTCCTGGCGGGTGAGCAGCTCGGCCGCGTGGGCGCGGATCGTCTCCGTCAGGTGGGTGACGATCACCGACTCGCCGTCGACGACCGTGTAGCCGAGCGCCTCGGCCTCGGCGCGCTGGCCCTCGGCGATCCACGTCGCCGGCAGGCCGAACGCCGGCTCGGTCGTCGGCACGCCCTGCAGCTGGCCGACCGCGTCGCCCGGGTCCATCGCGAGCTGGTGGCCGGCCATGATCCGCCCGCGCGCGACCTCGGTGCCGCGCACCTTCAGCACGTACTCGTGCGAGTCGAGGCCGAGCTCGTCATGGATGCGCACCGGCGGGATCACCATGCCGAGCTCGGTCGCGATCTGGCGGCGGATGACGCTCACGCGCGACAGCAGCGTGCCGCCGGCCTGCTGGTCGACGAGCGGCACGAGGCCGAAGCCGATCGCGAGCTCGAGCGGGTCGATCGAGAGCGCGTCCAGCGCCGCGTCCCTCGGCGCGGCGACCTCGCTGCCCTCCGCCTCGGCGGCGGCCCTCGCCTCCTCGCGGCGCGCGAGCGGGCCGCCCTCGCGCATCGCCCAGCCGAGCGCGAGCAGGCCGGCGCCGATCGCGATGAACGGCAGCTTCGGCAGCCCCGGCACGAGCGAGAACGCGAGCACGGCGCCGCCGGCCGCCAGCGGCGCCTTGCGCTGCTTGAGGATCTGGCCGGCGACGTCGGTGCCGAGGTCGTTGTCGGAGGCGGCGCGCGTGACGAGGATGCCGGTCGCGACCGAGATCAGCAGCGCCGGGATCTGCGCGGCGAGGCCGTCGCCGACGGTCATGAGCGAGAAGTGCTGGATCGCCTCGCTGAACGGCATCCCCATCTGGACGACGCCGACGACGAGGCCGCCGATGAGGTTGATGAGCACGATCACGACGGCCGCGATCGCGTCGCCCCTGACGAACTTCGAGGCGCCGTCCATCGCGCCGTGGAAGTCGGCCTCCTGGGCGATCTCCTCGCGCCGGCGGCGGGCCTCGTCGTCGGTGATGAGGCCGGCGTTGAGGTCGGCGTCGATCGCCATCTGCTTGCCCGGCATCGCGTCGAGCGTGAAGCGGGCGCCGACCTCGGCGACGCGGCCGGCGCCGTTGGTGACGACGATGAACTGGATGACGACGAGGATGAAGAAGATGACGAGGCCGACGACGACGTTGCCGCCGACGACGAACTCGCCGAAGGCCCTCACGACGTGGCCGGCGTCGCCGGTCGTGAGGATCAGGCGCGTCACCGACACGTTGATCGCCAGCCGGAACATCGTCGTCAGCAGCAGCAGCGACGGGAAGGCGGCGAAGTCGAGCGCCCGCCTCGTGTAGAGCGTCGCGACGACGATCGCGATGCCGGCGGAGATGTTGACCGTGATGAAGAGGTCCAGCAGCGCCGCCGGCAGCGGGATGACGAGCATGACGACGATCAGCACGACGCCGACGGCGGCGAGCAGATCGGTCTGCTTGAGCAGCTTCCTGAGGGTGGGCGATCTCATCGGACGACGATCCTCCGGCGCGCCTTGCCGGCGACGCGGTAGACGTAGGCGAGCACCTGGGCGACGGCCTGGTAGAGCTCCTCCGGGATCATCTGGCCGAGCTCGACCGTCGCGTGCAGCGTGCGGGCGAGCGGCCTGTTCTCAACCACCGGTACGCCGTGCTCCTCCGCAATCCTGCGGATGTGGAGCGCGACGAGGTCCTGGCCCTTGGCGACGACGACCGGCGCGGGCTTGGTGCCGTCGTAGCTGAGCGCGACGGCGAAGTGGGTCGGGTTCGTGACGACGACGTCGGCCTCCGGGACGGCCGCCATCATGCGGGCGCGCGCCTGCTGCATCATGCGGCGCCGCTGCGCGGCCTTCACCTCGGCCGGCAGGTTCTGGCTCCTGTACTCGTCCCTGACGTCCTGCACCGACATCCGCAGCTGCTTGCGGTGGTGCCACTTCTGGTAGGCGAAGTCGATCGCCGCGATCGCGAGGTAGGCGAGCGCGGCGCGCTGCAGCAGCGACAGCACCATCGACCACAGCTCGCTCGAGACGAGCGCCGGGCTGGCGCCGACGGTCGCGGCCAGCTCGGTCAGCTTCGGGATGACGGCGAGCGCGACGATCACGCCGACGACGGCGACCTTCGCGAGCGACTTGCCGCCCTCGAACAGCATCCGCGGGCCGAAGACGTTCTTGGCCCCCTGGATCGGGTCCAGCCGCCGCGGCTGGGGCCGCAGCGCGCCCGGCGTCGGCTTGACGCCGACCTGGCCGAGGTTGGCGATCACCGACGCGAGCAGGCAGATGCCGGCGACGGGGGCGACGGCGAGCGCGACGGTGCGCAGCGTCGCGAGCGCGAGCTGCTCCAGCCCCCTCGCCGACAGCGCCGCCTGCGGCTCGCCCATGCGCGCGAAGATGTCGCGCATCGCGCCCTCCATCCCGCCGACGATCGTCGGGCCCATGACGGTCAGCGCGAGCAGGCCGGCGAGCAGGATGACGGCGCCGTTGAGGTCCATCGAGCGGGCGACCTGCCCCCTCCTGCGCGCGTCCTCCAGCCGCCTGGGCGTCGGCCTCTCGGTCTTCTCGCCGGCCATCAGCCGACCCCCACGACGTCGAGCGCCTGCGAGACGCTGAGCTTGAGCTCGTCGTGCAGCCAGCCGACGAAGAACGGCAGCGAGGCGGCGACGACGAGCAGCCCGACGAGGATCTTGACCGGGAACCCGATCGCGAAGACGTTGAGCTGCGGCACGACGCGCGAGACGACGCCGAAGGCGACGTCGGTCAGGATCACGGCCAGCAGCACCGGCGCGGCGACCTCGACGGCGGCGGCGAAGATCGTCGTGAAGCTCGCGACGACGGCCTCCGAGATCGAGCCGAAGTCCGGCAGCGCCGTCAGCGGCACGAGCTCGAACGTGCGCGAGAGCCCCTGCAGCAGCCACGCGTCGCCGTTGATGACGACGAAGACGGCGAGCGCGACGAGCGCGTAGAGGCGCGACAGGACCGCCGACATGTTGCCGGTGAGCGGGTCGAGCGCGCCGCCGAAGGCGAAGCCCATGAGGAAGTCGAGGAAGCCGCCGGCGGCCTCGACGGCGGCGAAGAGGATCGCGACCGTCGTCGCGAACGCGAGCCCGACGAGCAGCTCCTTGACGATCAGCGCCGCGATCGCGCCGACCTCGTCGGGCACCTGCTGGCCGGCGAGCGCGAGCGGGTAGAGGCCCATCGCGATGCCGACGGCGACGATCGTCCGCACGCGGCCGGGCACCATCCTCGACGAGAACAGCGGCGCGATCACGAACAGCGGCGCGATCCGCGCCAGCACGAGGAAGAAGCCGACGACGTTCGTGATCCCGAGGCTGGTCAGCAGCTGGTCGGCCGGCATCGCGTCACCCGCCCACGAGCTGGGGGATCGAGCGGAACAGGTTCTCGGTCCAGCTCAGCAGCTGGTTGAGCATCCACGGGCCGGCGACCATCAGCACGACCGCCGTCACGACGATCTTCGGGATGAACGCGAGGCTCTGCTCCTGGATCTGGGTGACGGCCTGGAAGACCGACACGATCAGGCCGATCGCCAGGCCGGCCGCCAGCAGCGGCCCCGCGATCTTCATCGCGAGGTCCATCGCGCCCGACATGAGGTTGACGACGGTGTCCTGATCCATCAGCGCACCGTCACTGGGCGAAGCTCTTGACGAGCGACTCGGTGATGAGCGACCAGCCGTCGACGAGGATGAACAGCAGGATCTTGAACGGCAGCGAGATGAAGACCGGCGGCAGCATGATCATGCCCATGCTCATCAACGTCGAGGCGACGATCAGGTCGATGATCAAGAACGGCAGGAAGATCAGGAAGCCGATCTGGAACGCCGTCTTGAGCTCGCTGATGACGAACGCCGGGATGAGCGTCGTCGTCGGCACGTCGTCCTGGCTGGCCGGCTGCCTCTCGGTGCGCGAGAGGCGGATCATCAGCCGCAGGTCCTCGCCGCGCGTCTGCTCGAACATGAACTCGCGCAGCGGCTGCTCGGCGCGCCTGAGCGCCTGGGCGGCGTTGATCCTGTCGGCCATCAGCGGGTCGTACGCGGTCTCCTTGATCTGCCTGAACGTCGGCGCCATCACGAAGATCGTCAAGAAGAGGGCGATCGCGATCAGCACCTGATTGGGCGGCGAGCTCTGCGTGCCGAGCGCGGTCCGCACGAAGCCGAGGACGATCAGGATGCGCGTGAAGCCGGTGAGGCAGAACAGCGCCGCCGGGATCAGCGCCATCGCCCCGACGAGCAGGAGGATCTCGACGGCGTTGCTCTCGCTCATCGGCGCACCGTCCAGCGGCGCATGGCGTCGACGATCGCGCCCGGCGACAGCTGCCCGAGCTTGCCGCCGCCGGCGGCGCCGGCGCCGGCGAGCGGCAGCGGGTCGGCGGGCTCGATCAGCTCGCCCCACTCGTCGATCAGGCCGGCCGCGCGCGCCTCCTGCTCGGTGTAGGTGCGCACCGGCGTGACGCCGTGCTCGGCGACGCCGACGAGCACGAGCTCGCTGCCGACGCGCACGAGATGCAGCGCGCGGCCCGGGCCCAGCGGCACGGCCCCGACGCTGCGCAGCCCGCCGGCGGCGCGCACCTGCCGGCTGGCCTTCACCTGCCTGAGCACCCAGGCGACGCCGTAGATGACGGCGATCACGACCGCCAGGCCGACGATCGTGCGCACGAGGCTGCCGCCGCCCGAGCCGACGGTGCCGACCGGGTCGGAGTCGCTCAGGTCCAGCGGCCTGCCGCCGGCGCTCCCGCCGTCCGCCCCGAGCGCGGGCGCGGCGAGCAGCCCCAGCAGCGCAGCGCAGAGCGCACCTGCGCGCAGGAAGGGAGAAGCCTTGGTCATCATCGAGGGAGAGCGACCAGCGGGGTCGGTCGCTCGCCTCAGTCATCGGCGCCGACGGGGCGGCCTTTAGCCCCGACCGCGCCCGTGCATCAGCGCGGCGTCGCGGCGGCCCGCGACCCGCCGGCCGCGCCGCGCGCCCGGCCCGCCGTCCGGGCGGGCTCCGAGCGGGAGGGCGCCTCGAGCGCTCTGGACCTCACGCCTCGCCGAGCGCCTTCCCAACAGCATCCAGGACGCGCTCGGCCTGGAACGGCTTGACGACGAAGTCCTTGGCGCCGAGCTTGATCGACTCGAGCACCTTCGCCTCCTGGCCGAGCGCCGAGCACATCACGACCTTCGCGTTCGGGTCGATCGCCATGATCTCGCGCAGCGCCTCGAGGCCGTCCTTCTCCGGCATCGTGATGTCGAGCGTGGTCAGCTCCGGGCGCAGCTCCTGGAAGCGCTGGATCGCCTCCACGCCGTTGCCTGCCTCGCCGACGACCTCGTGGCCGCCGCTGGTCAGGGTGTCAGTGAGCATCTTGCGCATGAATGCGGCGTCGTCGACGACAAGCACACGTGCCATCAGGACACAGCTCCTTCCGCGTCTCGGGGGGTGTCAGGTTGCGCGGCCCCGTCGTGCCCGGCCACCTCGGCCAGGCGCAGGGCCCATTCGCCGTCCTCGGTGAGGACGAGCGTGCCGCTTGCGAAGCGCAAGCCGTTCACGTAGAGGTCGACCGGGTCGTCGGCCTTGCGGTCGAGCTCGAGCACCGTGCCCGGCGGCATCGCCGGCGCCTGCCCGATCGGCACGCGCGTCCGCCCGAGCTCCGCCCAGACGCGCACGCGGATGTCGCGCAGCGCGTCGTCGAGCGACACGTGCTCGTGGCCGGGCTCCATCCCGTCGCCGTTCACCTGGCTGACGTGGCCGGTGAGCGTCTCGACGCCCATCTCGTCCAGCGCGCGCGTCATCCGCACGATGAAGGCGTTCGGCACGAGCTGGACCAGGCGGCATGGCTCGTCGCAGACGCGGAACGTCGCGCGCACGCCGTGGGGCGCCGGCTCGTAGGCGTCGATCGCCTCCGACGGGCTGTGGAATATGCGCGTCTCCGGCGGGGCGATCTCGACCTCCTGGCCGAGCACGACGCCGATCGCGGCGGCCGCCGCGGCCATCATCTGGTTCGCCGCCTCCGCGACCGCCGACAGCTCGAGCACGGTCAGCTCGTCGACGTCGTCCTCCGGGAAGGGCTGGCCCATCATCGTCGCCGCCAGCCGGCGGGCGCCGGTCGCGGTCATGACGAACACGTTGCCGCCGGTGACGCCGTCGACGTAGTTGACGCTGACCGCGATCGCGGGCGTCTCGATCGTGCCGAACGGGCTCGTGTCCGGGTTGACGACCGACACGTCGCCCCGCTCGACCTGGCCGGGGCAGAGCGTGTCGAGCGTCTTGGCGATCGCCTCGGCGGTCGAGGCGCCGAGGCGCATCAGCGCGTCCCTGGTGGCGGTCATGGGCGGCCCTCCGTCGGCGGGGCGGCCGGGTCGGCGGCGGGCGGCGCCGCCGTCGGCCTGGCGATGATCTGGACCGCGCGCTTGGCGCCGCTGCGGCCCGGCCTGGCGAGGTGGATCGGCACGTCCTCGGCGCAGAGCGAGATGCCGTCGTCCGGCCGCGCGCCGAGCTTGACGAGGTCGCCGGGCGCGAGCCCGAGCACGTCCTCGATCGCGAGCTCGACGCCGCCGACCTCGGCCCGCATCACGACGGTCGCCTGCTCGAGCGCCCGCCGCAGCGCCGCCGCGGCGGTCGGGTCGGCGGCCATCGCGCGCACGTCGCGGCCGGCGACGCGGTCGGCGACCTTGTCGATCGCGACCCACGGGATCAGCAGCGCCAGCGTCGAGGAGTAGCGGTTGATGCGCGACTCGAGCGTGACCGTCAGCGTCGGCTCCGATATCGCCGCGATCTGCATGCCCTCGACGTGGGAGTCGACCTCGAGCGCCCTCAGCTCCTGGCCGGCGAGGTCCTGCCAGACGACCGACAGCTGCGTCGTGAGCGTCTCGAACAGCCGCCTCGCGAGCACCCAGTCGATCTCGCTCAGCTTGCGCATCCGCGGCGGCCGGTCGGGCGCGCCGCCGAGCAGGTACTCGATCGCCATCAGCACGAACGGCATCTCGGCCGTCATCAGCATCCGCGTGTCGTGCGGCTGGACCTCGAGCGGGGCGCCGATCGAGCTCGGCGGCAGCTGGTTCTGCGCCATCGACCAGACCAGCTGGGTCGTGTTGATGACCTCGAGCTCGGCCGGGACGCGCAGCTCGGCCGTCAGCCGCGCCGCGGCGGTCTGGCAGAACATGTCGAGCGTGCGGACGATCCGCCGCTCGACCTCGCTCGTGAACTTCGTCGGGCGCGCGAAGTCGACGGTGCGCAGGCGCCGGCCGCGACGGGTCGTCGCGGCCTCCTCCTTCAGCTCGCCGTGCTTGGCCGCCTCGACGAGCGCGGCGATCTGCTCGCTCGACAGGATCTCGCTGCTCATCACGTCACCTCCACGGGCGCGCGGCGCCGCTCGCGACCGCCTTCCCACAGCGGCGTCTCCACGCCGCCGGCCTCCTTGACGGTCACGCGCGCCGGCTCGACGTAGACGCGCATCGTACGGCCCTTCGCGCCGCCGATCTCCGCCGCGCGCAGCGGGATGCGCGCGCGCCTGAGCGCGGCCTTGACGGCGGCCGCGTTGCGCGCGCCGACGTCGAGGCCGCTGATCGCGCGGCCGAACATCTGCGCGCCGCCGACGATGACGGCCTCCAGCCGGGATCGGCGGGCGCCGAGCCGCTCCGTCTCGGCGACGAGCGCGGGCACCGCCCGGTCGGCGTACTTGCCCGCCGGCCCCTCGCCGTCGGCGCCCGCCTCGGGCAGCATCACGTGCGCCATCCCGGCGACCGCGCTGCCGCGGTCGACGACGGCGACGCCGATGCACGAGCCGAGGCCGATCGTGACCAGCTCGTCACCCGGATCGGCGCTGACGGCGAGCTCGCCCATGCGCACGATCCTCACCGCTCCCATCCACGCGTCCGGGACGCCATCACGCCGCCTCCACGCCCAGTCGCGCGAGCAGCTCGCGCACGCCGCCGGCGGTCGGCAGCAGCAGGAACGACATGCTGCAGGCGGCGTCCTGCACGTCGAGCTCGGAGTCGAGCACGAGCGCGACGTCGGTGTCGCCGACCGTCTCGGTCAGCAGCGAGGCGACGACGGCGCCGAGCATGTCGTGCACGACGTGCGGCGGCCTCGGCTCGAGCGTCACGCCGGCGAGCGCCGCGAGCGCGTTGATGTACGAGGTGCCGAGGATGTTGCCGATCTCGCCGACGGCCGAGTCGCCGACCTCGGTGCGGTGCTCGACGCCGAGCAGCCCGCAGAGCGTCGCCGCGTCGTCGCTCGGGAACAGCAGCAGCACGACCGCGGACAGGTCGCCGCAGACGGGCAGCACGACGGCGGACACCTCGCGCTCGGCCGTGCCGACGGCGTCGACGGCGTCGGCGAGCGGGAGCGCGAGCGCGCGCGGCACCGCGAGCTCGACGGACCGCCCGAGCATGTCCGCCAGCGCGGTGGCGGCGTTGCCCGATCCGATGTTGGCGAGCTCGCGCAGCGCGTCGAGCTGGAGGTCGGTGTAGTCGGTCGACACGAGACGGTCCTTTCCTGCGTCGGCTCAGGCGGGGGCGGGGGTCGCGGCCTGCTCGTCGGCCGCCACCGCGGCGGCGGGCTCCTCGGCGGCCGCGCCGACGCCGCTCGCCCGCACGGCCGCGCCGGGCCTCGTGCCCAGCGACGTGAGCGCGTCGCAGTCGACGATCAGCGCGATGTCGCCGTTGGAGAGGACGGCGCCGCCGGAGACGGCCGCGCGGTCGGAGACCTCGTCCGGCAGCGGCCGCGTGACGAGCTCGCGCTGGCCGACGAGCCTGCCGACGGCGAGCGCGAGCCGTCGGTCGCGGCCGCGCACGATGACGGCGTGGTGGTGCTCCTCGGTGGCGGCGTCGAGGCCGGCGAGCGCGACGCTCGCGTCGATCAGCGGCAGCACGCCGTCGCGCAGCACGAGGTGGCGGGCGCCGGCGACCGAGCGGACCGTGTGGTCCTCCAGGCGCAGCGTCCGCTCGACGCGGTCGAGCGGGATCGCGTACGGCTGGCGCTCGGCCTCGACGAGCAGCGCCGACATGATCGCGAGCGTCAGCGGCAGGCGGATCTGGACCGTCATGCCGGCGCCCTGCTCGGAGGCGACGACGACCTCGCCGCCGAGGTCGCGGATCTTCGTCGCGACGGCGTCCATGCCGACGCCGCGGCCGGAGATGTCGGTCGCCTGCTCGGCGGTCGAGAAGCCGGGCGTGAACAGCAGCTCGGCGGCGCGCGCCGCGTCGACGGTCGGCACCTGGTCGGCGCTGATGAGCCCGCGCTCGAGCGCCTTGCGCGCGATCTTGGCCGGGTCGATGCCGCGGCCGTCGTCGCTGACGCTGATGATGACGTTGCCGCCGGCGTGGCGGGCCGAGATCTCGAGCACGCCGGTGCGCGGCTTGCCGGCCGCCTCGCGCTCCTCGGGCGGCTCGAGGCCGTGGTCGAGCGCGTTGCGGACGAGGTGGACGATCGGGTCGCCGAGCGCGTCGACGACGGTGCGGTCGAGCTCGGTCTCCTGGCCGACGAGCCTCAGCTCGACCTCCTTGCCGAGCCTGCTCGAGAGGTCGCGCACGAGGCGCGGGAAGCGGAGGAAGACCGCCTCGACCGGGATCATCCGCACCTGCATGACCATCGCCTGCAGCGCCTG
>ERZ777003.4947-NODE-4947-length-10540-cov-3.931044_pt1 | contig 10540 bp, 3 predicted proteins | sample MGYA00374956_ERZ777003 | MGnify/ENA primary metagenome ERZ777003 (study PRJEB29302, sample SAMN06268252) | bioreactor metagenome | isolation source: Joint BioEnergy Institute, California, USA | place: USA:Joint BioEnergy Institute, California, USA | collected... | reverse complement strand
TTGATCGTGCCCTGGACCTGCACGGCCCCCGCCTCAACAGCAGCCAGGGCATTGGCCACCGCCAGACCACCATCGTTGTGGGGGTGGATACCCAGCTTCACGTCCGGCCCCAGGGCCTGGCGCACCTCGGTCACCACCTGGCTGATCCAGCCGGGCAGCGACCCACCGTTGGTATCGCACAGAACCAGTCGCGTCGCCCCGCCCTCCAGGGCTGCCCGCAGCGTCGCAAGGGCGTATTCGGGGTTGGCGCGATAGCCGTCGAAAAAGTGCTCCGCATCGTAGAAGACCTCTGGTCCGGCTGCGTGGCAGTAAGCCAGCGACTCGCGGATCATGGCGAGGTTCTCCTCTCTGCTGACGCGCAGCACCTCATCCACATGCAGGTCCCAGGTTTTGCCCACGATGATGATGACGGCGTTAGGCAGTGGGACCGCCGCGTTGATCAGGGCAGCCATCCCCGGATCCTCCTGCGGCTTCATGCCCCGGCGGCGGGTCATGCCGAAGGCGCAGATACGGGCATGTTTCAGGTCCAGGTGGCGGGCCTCCTTGAAGAAGGCTTCATCCTTGGGATTGGACAGCGGGTAACCGCCCTCGATGAAGTCGACGCCCAGTTCGTCCAGGTGCTGGGCGATCTTGAGCTTCTCGACGAGGGAGAAGGCCACACCTTCTCCCTGGGTGCCGTCGCGAAGGGTCGTGTCGTAGATCTCGACTTTCCGTGGGGCGCTGCTCATGGTCCGTTACGTCCGAATCGGGTTCGTGGCCTTTGGGCCAACCAGAATGAAAAAACCCTGCCTCGCGGCAGGGTTGGGCTTGGTCGCATCAATCACACGATCGCCGGTCCCTACCGCGGTTGCGGAGAGCAAATAATCTGAATCGCGATCGCAATGTTCGAACGAGTCATGGCGTGCATTGTATCGACCAAATCACGTTTGTCCATCAAAAACCGCACTCGCCCGGTTTGTGAGGGCCCCTGGCCAGGGCGTTATAAGTCAACCTGCCGGGTGTCCCATGACGACACTCACGCGCGGCGACGGTACCAGCCAATACACAGGAGACATGATCTTCCCTCCTCCTTCGGAAAAACTTGGCAGCTCCCTGCGGCCAGACGCTAAGGACAATAGCAATATATCTCAAACGACCAAAAGTCCGGAGCTGACGAACCAGATGACGACAGGCGTAGCTTCGACGAGTTCTTTCGTTGTCGTACCTCTGCCTTGAGCTAAAACCGGGACCGTCAAACCGGGAAAGATTTCCCCGAAAGGGATGGTCGCGTTGAAAGTTGGCGCCTGACAATTTAACTTGCCGCTGCGATGAATGATGCGAGCGTGGGACCCGCTGCTGTGCTGCGGGCCCATTTGTTGCTCTATCTACTTAGTTTCGCGTAGCTTGCATCCTAAGCCGGAGCGCAGAACGACATGCCGGTACCCACCACGACCTTCCGCGATATGAGAAAACTCAACGTGCTGTTCGCCGTTTCGGCGGTGGCACTGCTGGGCGCGACCCTGTGGCTGGTCCTGGCCGACCACCACAAGGAGTGGCGGCTTTACCAGCGCGATGCGGTGGTGTGGGAAGTGGCCATGAAGCAGGATGCCCAGCGCAACGCCATGACGGCCGAATATCAGGCCGAGGTGACCGCGCTGAACAAGGCCATCCGCGAGCTGGAAGCCACCATCCGCTCCGACGAAACCATTGCCCGGCTGAAGCGTGAACTGGCAGAACTGCGCGACGAGGAAGCGAAGCTGAAGCTGCCTCTCAACATTGCCAAAGGCGAGATCGTCCCGGCTGAGCAGGCGCTGGAACATGCCCTACTGGCCTACGGGGCTGATTCACCGGAAGCCCAGGCCGCCCGGGAGAAGGTGGTTCGCGTCACCGAGGCGTTCAACCAGAAGAACGCCCAGATGGCCGCGATCGTCGCCGCGATCGAGAAAAAGACCACGGAACTGGAAGAGGCCGAGGCGTGGCTGAACGACCTGCGTTCGGAACTGACACGCAAGCAGATTGCGGTCAATTCGCTCGAGGAGCAGCTTAAGGCGTTGCAGCCCCCGGCGATCACCAAGTTCCGCGACATGCCGCTGCTGAACTGGTTCAACCCATCGGAGAAGCCGCGGCAGGTGGTCGTGCCGGCTGTGCTGCAGGACCTGCACTTCAAGCAGGTCGAATCGATCGACCGGTGTATGTCGTGCCACGTGAACATCGACAAGCCGGAATATGAACCGCAGACGCTGCTGGCATTCGTGGAACGGCAGATCGCCGTTTCAGAGGGTCAGGATGTGTCACGTCTGACGTTCGAGCCGGTCGTTCTGCCTCAGTTCTGGGCGAACGCGGGCGTTGCGGCGGGTCTGGGTGAACAGGTCAAGGCCATTGAGGAATCAGCCCGCACCGCCCTCAACGCGATCTACCGCGAGATCGAAGCCAAGCGCAACCCCGCCGCCGCGCAAGCACAGGCCGACGAAAAGGACCCCGTCCCGGCGGACAAGCTTTACGAGACGATTCAGAAACTGGTGCGCACGCGTGCGGATCAGTCCGGCGAGGTGCCGCTGAGCCGATGGTATGAGCCAATCGCCCAGATGCGCGACGAGCTGCGTCAGCTTGTGAAGTCGCATCTCGATGAGCAAGAGCTGAAACTGCTGGAAAGCACGTACCGGACGGCGGCGATCGCGGAACTGAATAAGCATCGCAAGCAGGCTGGGCTTGCTCCGCTGAGCGACAGCCCGGTGCTGCTGGGCCACCCGAGGATGGACATGTACGTGGCGGCCGAATCGCTGCACCCGATGGACACACCGGGTGACCCGGTGCGGACGTTCGGCTGCACGGTGTGCCACGAGGGCGCGGGCCACGAGACGCAGTTCCAGTACACCGCCCACACACCACGTAACATCTGGGTGGACGCGGCGAACGGCACGCCCATCCCCGAATTCCTGTTGCGTGAACCAGAAAAGGCCGCTCCGCAGCATCGCCAGCCGCAGCTCGCGACGGGCAGCGAGGTCGAGCTCGTGCTGACCGCTGCCCCGGCGACGAGTGGCCATGCCTCGGCGGCATCGACCACGACCGGCTTCGCACACGATGACCTGTACCTGCCTGATCCCAGCGATCATGCCCACCCCTTCGCGCCCAAGCACGATCACGGCCACGAAGCCGCCTACGTGCATCCGGTCACCGGCCAGACCCGCCGGGCCGTGAAGCAGGAGGAATACTGGGCCAAGGCGTATGGCTGGCACCACGTGCACTTCATGCACTGGGAGCGGCCGATGCATCAGCTCGATTATGTCGAATCGAGCTGCACCAAGTGCCACACGGACGTGTACGACATCTCTGATGCGGCGCCCCGACTGTTTGAGGGTCGCAAGCTCTTCGCGCAGATCGGCTGCGCCAACTGCCACGCGGTGGGCACGGTGCAGAGCGCTCTGGACGTAAAAAAGGTCGGCCCGTCGCTGGTGCACGTGAAGGAGAAACTGTCGGCGGACATGATGGGGTCGTGGATCTGGTCGCCGCGAGGCTTCCGCCCCACGGCCCGCATGCCCCACTACTTCATGCTGGAGAACAACTCGTCTCCGCTGGATATCCGTCGCACGCGCACGGAAGTGGCGGCGATCACCTATTACCTGCAGCACGCCGAACCCCGGGCTGAGTACTACGCCCAGCAGAACAAGCCCGTGCCGCAGTACACGCCGATTCCGCTGTCGGATTCGATGCTGGAGGCATCGGATGAGAGCATTGCCCGTGGCCGGGAGCTCTTCAATACGATCGGCTGCCTGGCGTGCCACAGCAACCTGGAGGATCAGACACGGCCGTGGCTGGTGGACGATGTCGCTCGCCGCCAGCGTGTCAGCCAGGCGGAAGCCGAAAACATCGTCAATGCGATGACCTACAACGAGCGGCACTGGTACGCCCAGCGCTACATCCCCGAGCGGATCACGCTGGTCGGACCGGAGCTGTCCGGTGTGGGTACAAAGCTGATGGCGGGCTGGCCCGAGAATGAAGCCCGCGTGCGTGCCAAGCGCTGGCTTTACGACTGGGTGCGCAACCCACAGCACTACTCCGACTACACAATCATGCCGTCCCTGCGTCTGGATGAGCAACAGGCCAGCGATCTGGCAGACTATCTGCTGTCGCTGCAGCGCCCGGGTGTGATGCGCACCGAGGATGGTCAGCTCGTCGAACGCGATGAAAACGGCAACGTCATCCCCTACCGGCCCGGCGCGTTCAACGCCGAGGCTGTCGACAAGCAGATGCTCGAGGAACTGGTTGTGGCGCTGCAGGCGGTGCAGAGCACGCCCGCGATGGTCCGCGAGCAGATGAATCAGAACCGCGATGAGTGGACCACCGAAAAGCAGCTCTACTGGCTGGGCCAGCGCATGATCACGCACTACGGCTGCGTGGGCTGCCACACCATCAACGGCCTGGAGGATGCCGCCTCCGCCTGTGCCGAGCTCAACGACTGGGGTACCAAGGACCCGCACAAGCTTGATTTCGGTTACTTCGACCACGCCTACGATAAGCAGCGTGCCCAGCCCTTCCCCGGCTGGAAGGTGGCGCATGAGGGCCTGCAGGCCGATGCGCCGCACATCACGGCGGAGGATGCTCTGCAGTGGCGTTACCAGTGGGAGGAAATGCACGAACTGGAGCGCCGGCCGTGGCTGTACCAGAAGCTGCACAACCCGCGTGTGTATGATCGCGGCCGCATCTCGCTGGACAGCAAGATGGTCAACGACCGCATCGAGCTGGGTCGGCCCTACGACAAGCTCAAGATGCCCAAGTTCTTCCTGACTGATCGTCAGGTGCGGGCGCTGACCACGTTCGTGACGGGCGTCATGGCGCCGGGCGTGACCACAGAGTTCCAGGCCGCGGCCGTCAACCCGATGAAGGAGAAGATTTCACGCGGCCGACAGATCGCCACGCTGTACAACTGCTACGGCTGCCATAACATCGAGGGCAACGAGCCATTCATCCAGCAGTACTACGGCGTCTACGAAGCTGACGGCTCGCTCAACGATAACCTGATCAACTGGGCGCCGCCTCGCCTGGTCGGTCAGGGCGCCAAGACGCAGCCGGACTGGCTGTACCACTTCCTGCAGAACGTGAACGGCCATCCGAACATTGCGCCGCCGGGCCAGGCGGTCGTGGGTGAATCGAAGATTCGCCCGTGGCTGAAGGTTCGCATGCCCAGCTTCGCACTGGAGCCGCACGAGGCGGCGGCGCTGGTGGACTACTTCGCCGCTGACAGCCGTGTCATGGCTGAAAAGATGGCTACTACGGTGAAGGCGATCACCGACTTCATCAACGAGTTCGACAACCAGGCGAATCGTGTTGAATCGGAGATCGCTGACCTGGATCGCCGCATCGCCGCGGCTCAGGCAGCCAACGATGCAGAAACCGCTCAGCGGGTGCGTCAGCTTGAAGGCATGAAACAGTCGCGGCTGCAGACATTGCAAACGCTGCGGCAGCAGGCTGCCGACCGCCGCGCCAACTGGTTCGACACGGACAACGAAAAGGTCCGTGCCGCGATGAAGGAGTTGAGGAAGTGGTGGCAGGTGCTTCAGTTGAACCATATCAAGACGAATCCACCGCTACTGGATGCTACCGATTTCGAAACCCGAAGCCGTAGCTGGAACGACGTGTTGCGACACGTGAATACGCTGTCGATGGCGTTCCACACCGATTACCCCTACATCCAGAAGCACGTGCCGGTGCTCAGTGAGGAGCAGTTCCTCCGCGGCGAGAAACTGTTCATGACCATGAGCTGCACGCAGGGTGAATGCCACCGTGTGGGTGATCATGAAGTCCTCGCACGAGCTGGTCTGCTCCTGACCGAACTGCCGCCGGTGGAGGAAGGCTTTGAGGACGAGGGGTACGGCGACGAAGAAGGTTATGGTGACGAGGAAGGTTACGGCGATGACGAGGGATATGGCGACGGCGAGGAGAATGACGACGCCGGTGCCTCCGGCGGTCCGCTGATCGTCCGTATCGCCGCCAAGAACGAACAGCCCGGCGGTGCGCCGAACCTGTCGCTGGTCCACAAGCGGCTGCAACGGCACTGGGTGGAACAGTGGCTGCGCCACGCTGAGATGATGCAGCCCAAAACGCGCATGCAGATCTTCTGGAAGCCCGATCCCCAGAAGGTCGCCGAACTGCCGCCCGGTGCACCGACCGAGCCGGGTTCCTTCTTCCGCACGGACATCCCCTATCCGCCGGAGCAGCGTGACCAGTTCGAGGCGCTGTACGGGCCGACGGGGACGTATCAGCGGCAGTTGGTGGTGGACTTCCTGTACGCGGTGGGGCCGAAGGCGATCACCTACGGTGCACTGCCGGATGCCCCGCGTCTGACAGGACCTCAGCCGCAGGTCGAGCTGCAGCCGCTGACCCCGGAGCAGATCGCGCGGATTCAGGCGGGCGAGTCGGCGGGGCCCTCCCCCACCACGACGCCCTCTGCGACGCCTCAACCGCGTCCGGAGCCGACGCCACAGCCCACGCCTCAGCCCGAACCTGCCGTTGAACAGCCGAGGCCGATCGAACCGGAGGTGTCGACCATCGAGGACTTCCACGATGAGCCGACCAAGGCATTCAGCGGGACGCGCGTGATCGGTCAGGTGACGTTTGCGGGCAATCCACCGCGTCGGGCTCCCATTCGCGGCATGAACGTCGATGCATTCTGCAATCAGGCCCACCGCGGTAAGCCGACACCGCTCGATGACAGGGTGATCGTCAACGACGACAAGACCATGCGCAACGTCGTGGTGTACGTGTCGAAGGGTCTGGAAGGCAAGCCGCGTCCTGCGAAGACGGAACCCGCCATCATCGACCAGGTGGGCTGCATTTACACGCCACACGTGCTGGCGGTCATGACCGGCCAGCCTGTGGAAATCCACAACAGCGACAACACGATGCACAACGTGAACTACAGTGGCAAGAACCCCGCGTTCAACGAAGCCATGGTCAAGGGTGTTGTGCTGAAGAAGGTGTTCAATACGCCCGAGCTGGGCGGCAGCTTCAAGTGCAACGTCCACCCATGGATGGGCGCCCAACTGGCGGTGTTCGACCACCCCTACTTCTTTGTCACCGATGCCCAGGGCCGGTTTGAGATTCGGGACCTGCCCCCGGGCACCTACACGCTGTCGACGTGGCATGAAAACCCGGTCTTCCGGCCGGTCGAGTTCCAGGTGACCGTGCAGGCGGACACCTCGACCCGGGCGGATGTTGAGATCGTTCCTCCGGAACGAAGGTAAGGCCAGCGCCAGCACATCATCGTCGTGATGAGGGTGCGTACGCGGTGGGTATCCGGAGGAGCCACTGGAGCGGTGTTGCGGTCACTTTGGCGTCGCCGCTCGCGGAGATGAACAGCGTTTGGCGCATTGGTTGGAGGATGCCAGCCGCTGAATCATCCCCCGATATTTGGACGTTAAGGTCGGGATCATTACAATGCGCGTCCCACGGTTCGGGCGGTCCGGCCGAGGCTTTTTCCGGCCCGCGCCAGCCACCCGACAGGCCTGGATTCAATGGCTTCCGCAAGGGAGCTGGACCCGCGAGTTGGTCGGGCGAGACGTCCGGCTGAACCACTAAAGGAAAGGATTGGTGTCATGATTGCTCGTCGTAACGTTCCATGGGTTCGCCTGGCGCTGGCAGGTGCGGCTGTTGCCCTCACCCTGCCCTTCGGGGGGACCATTCTCGCTCAGGACAACAAGCCGAAGCTGAACGTGGGCGGTGTCGAAAAGGCGGGCACCGGCTCGATCAAGGGCATCGTGAAGGTCGTCGGCGAGAAGCGTAACCGCGCGCCGATCCGCAACATGAACGTCGACGCCTTTTGCGCCCAGTACTGGCGCGACAAGGAGCAGCCGCTGAGCGACACCTACGTCTGGGGCGACAACGACACGCTGCAGAACGTGGTCGTGTACGTCAGCAAGGGGCTGGAAGGCAAGGAAATCCCGCAGCTCGACAAGGCGGCCATCATCGACCAGGTGGGCTGCATCTACACGCCACACGTCCTGGCCGTCCAGACCAAGCAGCCGGTGGAAATCCACAACAGCGACAACACGATGCACAACGTGAACTTCAGCTCGTCCGGGAAGAACAACCCGTTCAACGAAGCGATGGTCAAGGGCGTCGTGCTGAAGAAGACCTTCACCGAAGCGGAACTCGGTGGCAACTTCAAGTGCAACGTCCACCCGTGGATGGGCGCGCGTCTGGCCGTGTTCGACCACCCCTACTTCGCGGTGACGCAGCAGGATGGCACGTTCGAGATCCGCGGTCTTCCTCCGGGCGAATATGAGATCTCGACCTGGCACGAGGTGTCGGTGTTCAAATCCGACCAGCCCAGCTACAAGGTGACGGTCTCCGCGGACGGCGTGGCGGAGGTGACGGTGACGTACAACCTCCCGCAGCCTCGCAACCGGTAAGCAGATTTGCACAATCCCGCCGCCTGAGTTAACACTTGGGCGGCGGATTTCACGGGGGCGCCTTTTTCGAGTACATTCTTGCCGGCAGGTCTTGCGGCGTGGCCTGCTGGTCAGGCGGCGGAACGAGCCAATTGGGTTCCTCCGAATTTCTGGTCATCCGTAGCTTGATGTCGAAAATCGCCGTACCACGGTCTGCCACGACGCAGAGCCGTGCCAGAAATGCTGAACACGGCGAACGATGCCAACGAAATCTGCCTACCCGTCTTCTCCATTTGCTTCGACCAAGGAGCACATGTTGTCCCTCAAACGTTTATTGTCACGGACGTTGCCCTTGTGGGCGATGCTGACCGCCCCCACTCTGGCATGGGCTCAGACCGCCCCGGAAACCTTCGGCCGCCCCACCACGGTGCCAGTCAACGTGTTCGACGGCTCGGCATCCACCGACACCATGTTCAACTTTGTTACATGGCTGACGCTGTCGGTACTGGTGGCCGTCCTGATCACGCTGGTCATCTTCGCGGTCAAGTACCGCTATCAGCCTGGTCGCCGGTCGATCTTCATCCACGGCAACAACGCTCTGGAGAGCGTCTGGACGCTGATTCCCACGATCATCCTGGCGGTGATCGCGGTGCTCAGCCAGGACAGTTGGTCGCAGATGAAGAATCCGCCGGTCAACCCGCCGGATGAGCCGATTCGCGTGCGCATCATCGCCATGCAGTTCAAGTGGTTCTTCCAGTATCCCGGTCCCGACGGCGAGTTCGGTCGGCTGGATGTGACCCGGATGAACATCAAGTCCAGCGATGTGAAGGAACAGGCGGGCCTGGACCCGACCGATCCGGCCAGCGCCGACGACATCATCGTGGGACAATTGGTGGTGCCCAAGGACCGCACGGTCATCGCTGACATGATCAGCATCGACGTGATCCACAGCTTCTTCCTGCCCAACTTCCGTATCAAGCAGGACGCGGTACCTGGCATGACCACGCGTGTCTGGCTCCGGTCGAACAAGACCAGCGCCGAGGTCGTGGGTACGAACCCGAACCAGCCGCTGACGACCTATACGGCGGACGGCGAGGAGGTCGTGATCACCGATGCCAAGCCATTTGACATCGTCTGCGCGGAGTTGTGCGGCAACGGGCACTACACGATGCGCGGCCTGCTCTATGTGGCGAGCGAACAGCAGTACAACCAGTTCCTTGAAATCGAGTATGCCGCCGCGGCCGCAGGTGGTGAGGACGACGGTTACGGTTACTAGGAGTCAGTTCATCACCACCGCGACACTGGCGGGCCGGCTGCGTTCGACGCGCCGCTCTCCCCAGGCAGTCCAGCACTTGCGTTAGGAATTTCCAAACTATGAGCGACCACCACGACGGTCACGACCACATTCATCCCGCCCCGACGACCTTCCTGCGGAAGTACGTCTTTTCGACCGACCACAAGGTCATCGGGATCCAGTTTCTGTTCGCCTCGCTGTTCTTTGTGGTGTACGGGGCGTTGCTGGCACTGGCGGTGCGATATCAGCTCGCCTGGCCGCAGCAGAACGTGCCCTACTACGCCCTGCTGCCCGGCAAGGAAGACACGCCCGTGGCGATGACCAAGCCAACGCCCGAAGGCAACGTAGCGCTGTGGAAGCTCGGTGCGGAAGTGACGCTGGCGCAGGATGTTGAGATCGGCGGTCAGACCTACGCAGCCGGTTCCAAGGCCAAACTGGTCGACTTTCCCAATGGGCTGGCCGTCACCGTGCCCGCCAACACCCTGGTCCGAACCGACCCGGCAGATCCCGTCGACACGCTCGACAACCCGGTGGACGGCTTCGTGCCCTTCAACCGCGTGATGGGCGACTATGCCTATCGCAATCAGGACGCCCTGACCATTGCTGGCACCGTCGTGACCATCCCCGGCACGGATGGTCAGGCTGATCGCCAACTGATCCTGGCCGGTTCACGCATCTACCGACCCAACCCCAATGGTCTGCCGATGGAGGACCAGGCGTCGACCATCAAACTGCCCGTCCGGCGTGACGCCACGCTGCTCACGCTGGAGATCGACGGCAAGCGTGTCGAAGGCGTCTCCGCGATGGCGGTGAACTACACCAAGCACTGGCTCACCGACGACGCGTACCTGACGCTGTTCACGATGCACGCGACGATCAT
>ERZ777003.4944-NODE-4944-length-10550-cov-5.151120_pt1 | contig 10550 bp, 8 predicted proteins | sample MGYA00374956_ERZ777003 | MGnify/ENA primary metagenome ERZ777003 (study PRJEB29302, sample SAMN06268252) | bioreactor metagenome | isolation source: Joint BioEnergy Institute, California, USA | place: USA:Joint BioEnergy Institute, California, USA | collected... | reverse complement strand
ATGCGATCGCTCAGGTAGAGGCCGGGCTCGGCCTGGACGCCGGCATCGATGCCGACTCCTCCGAGCAGCTTGTGTCCCAGATCCTGTGCTCGCGCGTCGCGCGCCGTGAGTAGCGCCACGGGAAGCAGGAGCGCCGCGAGGCGGGTGGGCCCGACGGGGCACGCGCGGAGGCGACCGGCCGGGCGACGCCGAACGGACATCGCGCAAATCGCAGTGAGGTAGCGCCTCCGCATCCCGGCTTGCCTGGCATCCCGTGAGGCGTGACGTTCGGTCCCCGTCCCGGCCGACGCTGCTGCGGCCCGGCGCCAGGATCACGCAAACGGAATGCCCTGGTCGGCCCCGGCGGGATGTGGCGAAGCCGGCCGGCCCTGACCCGGTGCAGCAGACGAGAATGTCGATTGACGAAATCCAGGCACTCGTCCGCCAGGTGATCGATCCGGAGGTTCGCGCCATGACATTACATTCACCGCTTCGCCAAGCCGTGTTCGCGGCGCTGCTGGCCTTCCTGATCGTCGCGGCATGCGCAAAGGGGCGGCCGCCCGCAGGCGATATCCGGCAGGTGGCGCGGTCATCGCAGCCCGACCAGCAGCTCGAGCCGTTCGAGATGCTGGACCCGGCGGCGGCCGGGCACGTACGTGGTCGTGAGGATGCGCCGGTCAGGGTGATCGAGTTCAGCGACTTCGGCTGCCCCTACTGCGCTCGGTTCGCACTGGAGATCTATCCCGCCCTGCACCGCGAGTACGTGGAGACCGGCAAGGTCCAGTGGCGTTACGTGACGATCGTGATGGGGAGGTATCCCAACGGCGCGGAGGCCGCGCGGGCAGCCGAGTGCGCTGCCGAGCAGGGCGAGGATGCCTTCTGGGCCGTGCACGACCTGCTGTACGCGCGGCAACCGGAGTGGACGGAGGCAGGCGAGCCCGAGGCGTTGTTCGGGCGGTACGTGGCGGACGCGGGGCTGGACACCGGGCGGTTCGAGTCCTGCTATCGCGAGAACCGCTCCCGTCCGCGGGTGATGGCCGGGATCGCCCTTGCCGCCCAGAGCGCCGTGCGAGGCGCGCCGACGTTCTTCATCAACGGCGTGCGGGTGGAGGGTGTGCTCCCCGTCGAGAGGTTCCGGAGGGTCCTGGACGAGGTCGCGGCGGCGCAGTGACGGTGCCGGGGCGCCGCCCCGGTGCATCGGAGACGCCGAGCGCGTAGATTCCTCGCCCGACGGGATCGGCCGGTAAGCTCCGGCCCAGCAATGCTGGCAACTACCTCCTCGCACGGACCATGCTTCGTCTCCGCAGATTCTCCTTCGTCCTCCTGGTCCTCACCGCCTCCGCGTCGCCCGCGTGGGCGCAGTCGGCCGCTCCGGCGGTGGCCGCACGAGCGGCCGACCCGTTCGCGGGCCTCGATGCGTACATCGAGAAGGCGCGCAGGGACTGGCAGATCCCCGGGCTGGCCATCGCCATCGTCCGGAACGACTCGGTCATCTTCGCGCGCGGCTACGGCGTCCGCGAGTACGGCAGGGATGCGCCGGTGGACGAGCACACGCTGTTCGCCATTGCCTCCACGACGAAGGCGTTCACCGTCGCGGCGCTGGGCATGCTGGTGGACGAAGGCCGGCTCGACTGGGACGACCCGGTGCGCAAGCACCTGCCGGGCTTCGAGCTCCAGGACCCGTACGTCACCCGTCACGTCACGATCCGCGACCTGCTCACGCACCGTGTGGGCGTCGCGCGCGAGGACAACGTGTGGATCGCCTCGCCGTTCGACCGGCCGGAGATCATCCGCCGGCTGCGCCACCTCGACCAGGTCAACGGCTTCCGCCACGGCTACAGCTACAACAACCTGATGTACATGGTCGCGGGCGAGGTCGTGGCCGCGGTGGCCGACACGAGCTGGGACGCGTTCGTCGAGGAGCGGCTGTTCCGGCCGCTGGGGATGACGCGCACGACATCGCGCTTCGCCGTCGTGCAGACGCGGGACAACGTGTCGTCCTCGCACATCCGGTCCGGCGGGCAGATCATCGTGATGGACCGGCGCAACTACGACGCGCTGGGCCCCGCGGGCTCGATCTTCTCGAGCGTGTGGGACATGGCGCAGTGGATCCGGCTGCACCTGAACGGCGGCGTCTACGAGGGCAAGCGGCTGCTGAAGCGGGAGACGATCGAGGAGATGCACACGCCGCAGGTGGTGATGCGGATCGACTCGGTCACGCGGCGCATGTTCCCGACCCAGAACTTCAGCGCCTATGGGCTCGGATGGCGGCTGCACGACTACCACGGCCGCAAGGTCGTCCAGCACACCGGTTCGGTGAACTACACGCGGACGCAGGTCGGCATGATCCCGTCCGAGGGGATCGGCGTCGTGGTCATCGCGAACCTCAGCTCGAGCTCGCTCCAGACGGCGCTGATGTACCGGGTCTTCGACCTGCTGCTCGGCCTGCCCGAGAGGGACTGGAGCGCCGAGTACCTCGCGCTGGAGGAGCGGTCTCGGACGAGGACGGCGGCGAGCGCCGCCCAGGCTGAGGTCAAGGCGGCGCAGCGCGGGCCCTCGTTGCCGCTCGACACGTACACCGGCACGTACTCCGACTCGCTCTACGGCGATGTGACGGTGACGCTGGAGGATGGGCGGCTGGTGCTGCGATACTCGCCCGACTACGTGGCGGACCTCGAGCACTGGCGGTTCGACACGTTCCGGGGACGCTGGCGGAGCCGCGGCTTCGGCCAGACGACCGTGACGTTCGGCCTCGACTCGCGCGGGCGGGTCCGCTCGCTCGAGCTCCAGGGGTTCACGACGTTCCGGCGCCGGTGATCGGGTCGTCCGCCGCCGCTTGCGCGCCTCCGCGCGCGCTCGTCGACCTGCTCCGCGGCCGGCGGGTCGTGGTTCTGGCTGGCGCGGGGTGCAGCACGGAGTCCGGGATCCCGGACTACCGTGGCCCCCAGTCCGTGGGCCGCGTGCGCAAGCCGATGACGTACCAGGAGTTCGTCGGGAGCGACGCGGCGCGCGCCCGGTACTGGGCGAGGAGCGCCGTCGGCTGGCGGCGCATTGCGGAGGCGAGGCCCAACCCGGGGCACCGCGCCCTCGCACGGCTGGAAGAAGGCGGCGTGGTGCGGGGCATCATCACGCAGAACGTTGATGGGCTGCACCACGCGGCCGGCAGCCGGCGCGTGGTCGAGCTACACGGCTCGCTCTCGCGGGTGCGGTGCCTCGGCTGTCAGACCACCTTCTCGCGCGAGGCGTACCAGCGCAGGCTCGAGGAGCTGAATGCGGAGTGGGCGGCGCGGCTCGCGCGAGCGGCGGAGAGCGGCGCGTTGGAGATCAAGCCCGACGGCGATGTGGAGCTGCCCGCGTGGGCGCTCGAGGGGTTCCGGGTGCCCGGCTGCGAGGCGTGTGGCGGGATCGTGAAGCCCGACGTCGTCTTCTTCGGCGAGAACGTGCCGCGCGAGTGGGTGGACGAGGCGTGGCGTCTGTTCGAGGAGGGCGACGTGCTGCTGGTCGTGGGCTCGTCGCTCACGGTCTACTCCGGCCGGCGCTTCGTGCTCCGGGCGCAGCAGGACGGCGTGCCGGTCGCGATCATCAACATCGGCCCCACCCGCGCGGACGACGCTGCTGCGGTGAAGGTGGAGGGGCGCTGCGGCGAGGTGCTGCCGCGGCTCGCCGAGGCGTTGCTCGGGGCCGGCTGAGGGAGCAGCGCGTCGTGGCGAGGATCGGGATGTTCCGCCGGCGGTGGTCCGTGCCTCCTGCACTGCTGGCGGCCGCTCTGTCGGCGGTGGGGTGCGCCGCGCGGGGGGGCCGGTCCCGGACGATGACGTGAGCAGCATCCAGACGATCGTCGACTCGATCCGCGCGGCGTACGACCTGCCGGCGCTGGGCGGCGCCATCGTCACCGCGGATGGCGGCTCCATCGCCGCCGTCTCCGGCGTACGCCGCGTGCCGGACGGGGCGCCCGTCACGCTGGACGACCTCTGGCACCTCGGGTCGAACTTCAAGGCGTTCACGGCGATGCTCGCGGCCACCGCCGTGGACCGGGCCGAGATCCGGTGGACGACGACGCTCGCGGAGGCGTTCCCGGAGCTCGCGCCGACGATGCTCGAGCCGTATCGCGGCGTGACGTTGCGCGACCTGCTCTCGCACCGCGCCGGCCTTGCCGCCGATCCGGAGTGGACGGCGATCTCGGGCCGGGACCGCCCGGAGCAGCGGCTGGCGGTGACCCGGTGGGCCGTCTCGGTCCCGCCCGCCGCGGCGTACGGCACCTACCTCTACTCGAACACGGGCTACATGGTGGCCGCCGCGATGCTCGAGCGCGCGATGGGCGAGACGTTCGAGCGCGCGATGGCGTCGCGTGTCCTCGAGCCGCTGGGCATCACCGATGCCGGCTACGGCGCGCAGGACGCGGGCGGCGCGGCGCAGCCCGTGGGGCACCAGTGGGTGGGCGGCCGCTGGGTCGCCCGGGAAGGGCTCGACAACCCGCCGGTCTACGCGTCGGCGGGCGGCGCGCACATGTCCATCGGGAGCTGGGCGCGGTTCATCCAGGAAGTGCTGCGCGTCGAGGCCGGCAACCCGACGATCGTCAACGCAGAGGCGGGGCGCGTGACCACGAGCGCCAACGTTCCGATGGACGGCTCGGACTCGTACGGCATGGGGTGGATCATCACGAGCCGGAGCTGGGCAGACGGCAAGACGCTGACCCACGCCGGCTCGAACACGGCGAACAGCTCGGTCGCGTGGCTCGCCCCGAACCGTGGCTTCGCCGTCCTTGCCGTGACCAACGCGTACGACCCCTCACAGAACAGCCGCACCTGGGAGGCGCTGGACGCCCTCTCGGCGCGGCTGTTGACCTACCACGCGACGGGGAGGTGAGAGGCCGCCGCGTTCCGCTCGACTTACTACGCGATCGGGATGTACGGGGCCGTCCGCGGCTCCTGGTTCGGCGCCCTCATTGGAGTCATCGCATGGACCTCGTGGCTCACGCCTTCGCCCGGCCGGTACCCGCTGGCGTCGAGCCCGGGGCGTCGAGCGCCCGTTGAGGCTCAAAAGAGCTGCGCCACGTCCGTCGCCAACTGCTCTGCCAGCGCGTTGTGCGTCGTCGTCGGGACCCGGGTCAGCTCGGTACGGATCAGGTACTCGGGCTGGCCGTCGGCGTTCGCGCGGCGGAGTAGCTCCAGAAAGCCTAGCGGTTGCTGCTTTCGATCCAGATACTCGACGCGCAACACCAGCTCGAGCCCCGCCACGTCCACGTCAGGCTTGTAATTGCCGATCCAGAGCTGGCGCAGCCGGTCCATGAAGTTGGCGAAGGTCTGGTCGGGCTGGTCGGGCGCATCCGGCGGCGTCCAGACTTCCTCGCCCGGGCTGGCGCCAACCGCGCGCTGCCTGACGTGCTCACGCCCGCCGGCCCGCACCACCGTCCGGGCGATGGCGCTCCGTTCGAAGGCGTGCAGTCGCCGCTCGGGCAGGCGGCTGGCCGCATCCTCGAGGAGCTGGACGATATGGCCGGCGAGCACGTAGACGTGCCCCGTCTCCGGGTCGAGCACGTAGCGATCGCTCAGCGCGTACACCCTGCCGCCGACCACGAGCGTGCGCTCGTGACCGCCGACGCGGACGGTGAGGTGCGTGGTGGAGTCGGTCAGGCCGTACTCGGAAAGCCGCTCGGCGGACGGGACACCGAGGTCGCGGCGCGCGCGGAGCGTGGTGAGCGCATCGACCAGGTCCTCGCCGAGCGCGCCCACGACGAACCGGCTCGTGTCCACGATCTCGGTGGGCTCCGTGGAATCGGGGTTGATACGGCGGTACGTGGACCACCTCCGGATGACCTGCGCCCAGAGGTATTCGTCGTCGCGCGCCCCGCGCCGCTCGATGTCCACGGCGAGGTTGTCGCCCTCGTAGCGGACCGCGGTGAACGCCTCGGTGGGTGCCTCCCAGATGACGATGCTGCCCCGATCCTTGCCCGTGGTGTCCTCACGCGCCCAGGTCTGGTACGCGAAGCCCAGCGCGATGAGCAGCAGCACCGCGTAGATGACGGGTTCCCTCGCCTTCATGACGCCACTCCTCCGCGCCGCCGGCGACGGCGCCAGACGCCGACGAGCCCCAAGGTGAGCACGAGGGCCGGCGCCCCCAGGATCGTCGAGTAGAACCAGAGCACGTCCTCGGCGCGGGTGTGCCGAATGGGGATGTCTTCCTCGGACTCGGCCACGCCCGCCAGCGCCTCCTCGCCGCCCAACCACTTGATGCCGTCCGCCACCAGCGCCGCGTTCAGGCCGAGGCTGCGGAGCACGGCATCCGTGAACAGCCCCGCGTCGGCGTAGACCAGGGCGCGCATCGGGCGGGCTCCGCTGGAGAGGGCCCGTTCGGGGTCGTCGGCGCTCGCCTTGCCCTTCGTGGCCTCGCCGGCCGCGACCTCCACTGCGGCCACCAGGTTGTACGAGCCGCGCTCCTCGAGACCCTCGTCGAACTCGAAGTTGCCGTTGCGATCGGCGAAGGTGGACGGCAGCGAGCGTACGATGAAGGTCGGGCGGGGCGCGTCACCCCTCGTGCCGCCGTCCCAACCGGCGCCGTCCGCGGCCGCCTCCTGGAGGTGGCCGGCGCCGACGAACAGCACCGCACCGCCGGGACGCGCGCGACTCGGCGTCGTTGTGGCGGCGTGCGCCGAGAAGCGGTTGGTCACGATCAGTCGCCGGTCCGAGTTGTTGCCGCGCTGCCGGAGGTGCTGCTGGTCGTCCACGAGGGTCTCGGCCACGTAGCGTACGCCCAGACGCGGGACGAGCGGCCCGAGGTCGAAGCCGCTCTCGGGATCGAGCGCGAGCAGGAGCGAGCCGCCGCCCGCCAGGTAGCGGTCCAGCGCGTCGAGCTCCTCGGCAAGGAACGGGCGGCGGGGCCCGAGGGCGATGACCATCGCCGCGTCGTTCGGCACCTCCCGGCCGAGACCCTCGGCCAGGCCGAGCGGCCGGACCTCGTAGTTGAGCAGGCGCAAGAGCTCCTGGAACGTGCCGACGCCGCCGAGGCCTTCGTCGGCGACCAGGTCCGCCGACGCGGTGTCGTTCAACTCACCGTGCCCGGTGGTCAGGTACGCGACACGGCGCTCGCGGAGCAGGGCCATGAGCCGCTCCTGCACCGTACGGTCGAGCGTGCGCAACGCCCTCCGCGCGGCGGGGAGTCCGGTGCCGAGCACGATGTGCTCCTCGCGGCCGCCGCTCGCGAGGACGACCGTGCCGTCCGCCGTCACCCGGTGCTCCTCGGCCAGACGCGGCGAGACGACCCGGTCGTGCTCCTCGATCGTGACGCGGCCGCTCGCGCGCGCCAGTGCCCGGAAGTACCGGAGTGCTTCGTCCTTGACCGGGTTCACTTCCGGGAAGAAGAGCAGCACCCGGAGCGGCTCGTCGAGTCCTTCGACCATCGCCGCGGTGGCGGAGCCCGGGCTCGAGGTGCGGAAGTAGCTGAGGTCGAGCGTGACGTCCCGCTCGGCGGCGATCCAGCCCGTCACGAGGAGGAACCCACCCGCGAGCGCGATCGTGAGGGCGGCCGTCGCGGTCTCGCGCACCCGCAGCGCTTCGAGGCCGGCGCCGGCGGCGCGGGCGTGCCGGTGCGCGCCGAGCGCGATCTGCGCGCCGAGCGCGGGGAGCAGCGAGACCGCGAGCACGGTCGGCCACAGCACGTGCAGCACGACCAGGTAGCGGCGACGCGCCGTGTCGTCGGCGAACTCGATGCCGAGCCAGCGCATGCCGTCCGTGCTCGAGATGAAGTAGAGCACGAGCGCGAGCACGCAGCCGGCGTAGGTGAGGAGAAGCAGCGTCTCGACCTCGCGTGCCTCACCCACGGCACTCCGACGGGATGCCACTCGCCAGGCGAGGCAGCCGAGCACGACCAGCGCGCCGAGCCCCGAGAGCACGGCGCGCGCCGGCGCGATCGTCTCGAACACTCGTTCGCCCAGGAAGAGAGAGACGAGGCCGGCCAGCAGCGCCCACGTGAGCCACCACGGCGCCGTCCGCGTCACTCCCATCGCTTCGCCTCCAGCACCTTGGTCGCGAGGAGCAGGAAGAAGAAGGTGATCGCCAGGTAGTAGAAGACGTCGCGCAGGTGGAGCACGCCGACCTGGAAGCCGGCGAAGTGGCGGCCGTGGATGGAGAGCCCGGCGATCACGCGCGAGAGCGGCGGGTCCAGCACGAAGCTGAGCGGCCAGAAGAGGAAGAGGGCGCCGGTCAGCGCCGCGCCGATCGCCGCGGCCAGCAGCGGGTGCCGTGTGAGCGAGGAGGCGAACACGCCGACCGCCAGTACCGCGCCGCCGATCAGGAAGAGGCCGAGGTAGCCGATCGCGATCTGCCCTGCCGAGATCTTGCCGTTGACCATGACCAGCAGCGGCATGTACAGCGTCAGTAGTGTAATGCCGCCGAGGAACGCGAAGGCCGAGAGGAACTTGCCGAGGACGATCTCGCGGTCGCGGACGGGCGAGGTGTTGAGGAGGACGAGGGTGTCGAGCTGCCGCTCCTCGACGAGGAGTCGCACCGACAGCGCGACCGCCGCGATCGCGACCAGGCCGCTCGTCGTCCAGAAGAAGCGGGACAGCACCTCGGCCGAGAGGCGCTCGCCGGCCGCGGGGCCGAGCGCCTGGGCATAGAAGAGCAGCCCGTCGATGAGCAAGACGGTGGCGGCCACGATCCAGCCCAACGGGCTCGCCAGGTACGCCGCCAGCTCACGCCGGAAGATGGTCCACGTCGCCCGCACGTCCCTGCACCAGCTCGAGGAAGATGGTTTCCAGCTTCTCTCGGCTCTCATCGAGCCGCACGACGTCGTGACCCGCCAGCACCAGCGCCCGGCAGACCTCCGCGCGCAGGTCCTCCTTGGCCTCGACGGTGAACACGACGACGCCGTCGCCGTCGGCGCGGGTGACGGCGCGCACGCCCTCGATCGCGCGCAGGCGGTCGGCCGCGCCGTCGCCGTCGCCCCGCACGGCGATCTCGATGCGCCGGGCGCCCAGGAGCCGCGCGGACAGCTCCTCTTCGGTGCCGTGCGCGATCACACGCCCGGCATCGAGCACCAGGAGTCGGTCACAGGTCTGGCTGATCTCGGAGAGGTTGTGGCTCGAGAGGAGCACCGTGTGGCGCTCCTTGAGCGCGCGCAGGAGGGCCCGCATCTCGACGACCTGGGCGGGGTCGAGTCCCTGCGTGGGCTCGTCCAGGACCAGGAGCTCGGGCTCGTGCACGATCGCCTGCGCCACGCCCACCCGCTGACGGTAGCCGAGCGAGAGGTTGCGCACGAGCTCGCCCCGAACCTCACCGATGTGCGTGAGCTCCTCGACTTCCGGGATGCGGCGCGCCAGCGCCTTCTCCTCCATGCCCCGGATGCGGCCGGCGAAGCGGAGGAACTCCGCCACGGTCATCTCGGGGTAGAGCGGCGGGATCTGGGGCAGGAAGCCGATCCGGCGGCGCACGGCGTGGGGCTCGCGCACCGCGTCGATCCCCGCGACCTCCAACCCGCCTGCCGAAGGACGCAGGTCGGTCGCCACGATCCGGAGCAGTGTCGACTTGCCGACGCCGTTGAGGCCGAGGATCCCGACCGTCTCGCCCCGGCCGATCTCGAACGACACCGGCCCCAGGGCGCGTTTGCCTCCGAAGTACTTGGTGAGTCCGGATGCACGGAGCATAGGCCTTGCCGCCAACGTACCGACGAAGGCGCCACGGTCTGCTCGTGACACCCACCGTGCCCGGGAGGTGGGTCGCCGCGCGGAATGTCGTGGATTGTGGAGTGTCGAAAAAGATAGCCCCGGGGGGCCGCGCGTCAACACTCGGCCGCGCGCAGGGGCTCTGCCGCACGGCGTGCGCGGCGAGGGAACGGGCCCCCGGCCCGCAGGGATGGAGGGCAATCCACCGGGCGGGGCCGACGGCTGCTGCTCGACCCGGCGGACGGTCTTCGGCGGCCCCGGCGCCGTCGGGCGGGCCGAGCGAGGCCGGCCCGCCTACTCGATGGCTACCCGGCCTCGGGCCCCCGGAACTCCCGCCCGGTTGCGGGGCGGAACGCCAGGTCGATGGCCAGCCAGATGGTGCGGGAAAACGGGTAGAAGAGGAGCGGCATGATGACCATCAACACGGCGCCCCCGTAGAGGACGAAGTCCCAGGGCACGTCGGGCCAGAGCGCGACGATGACGGCGAACATGAACGCGCAGAGCGCGAGCTCCGCCGTCACGAAGTTCAGTGTGAAGGCGCCGAGGAAGAAGTCGTTCTCTCCGCGGTCGAGGCGGAGGCCGCAGGCGAGGCAGCGCGGGCGCAGCCGGAACCAGGACTCGAACGCATTGCCCGCGTCACAGTTGGGGCACCGCCGGCGCATCCCCCTCCAGAGGAGCAACCAGAGCCGGCGGGCGCTGAAGTCGCCCGCGGCAAGGCCGATCGTGGCGACGACGTCACGGGTGTCCGAGCTCATGCCCTCATTTACCCCGATCCGGCGGGGGCGGTGCCGGCGTTCGGGGGCGACGTCGCGCCGCGGGCGCGCCGGCCCCACGCCGAGCGCGCGCAGCGCTGCGGCGGCGCGGGACGGGCCGCGGCGCAGGCGGCGGCCGCGGCCAGGCCGAGGGGCGGAGG
>ERZ777003.4940-NODE-4940-length-10566-cov-11.394920_pt1 | contig 10566 bp, 6 predicted proteins | sample MGYA00374956_ERZ777003 | MGnify/ENA primary metagenome ERZ777003 (study PRJEB29302, sample SAMN06268252) | bioreactor metagenome | isolation source: Joint BioEnergy Institute, California, USA | place: USA:Joint BioEnergy Institute, California, USA | collected... | reverse complement strand
GAAACTGGGGGGATTGGGAGATTGAGAGACGGAGAGACGGAGAGACGGAGAGACGAAGAGACGAAGAGACGAAGAGACGAAGTGGGGCGGCGTACCTGACTGGCAACTGGTAACTGGCAACTGACAACTGACTACTGGCAACTGCAAACTGACAACTCACTACTGACCACGACCACCGCCTCCACCTCCCACAAGCCGGACCTGCATGATCCATTACTGTGAACAATGCGGAGATATCCTTCACCCCATGGCGCTGCAGTGTCCGCGGTGCGGGCTGTTGGTGCATCGTGCGCGGCTGGCGGAGATCTCGGCGCGGGCGGTGCAGGCGGAGTATATGAACCCGCCGCTGGCGGCGGCGCTGTGGCGCGAGGCGATGGATCTGCTGCCGCCGGATTCACCGCAGTATGCGCAACTGGCTGAGCGCATCCGTTGGCTGGGCTTCGATCCGGCGCAGTTTCGACGGATCAGCCGCCAGCCGCTGAACGTCCCGCTCGAGGGCGCGCCGGTTGACGCCTTTCAGCCGCCGCGCGACTCCTGGCGCAAAGCCATCCTCAAGACCGGCGGCTCGCTGCTGCTCAACATCCCGTTCTACGGCCTGCTGATGTATCAGATGCCGCTGCTCGAAGGGATCGGCTGGGGCGGAGCCATGGCGATGGGGCTGGGGTTTCTGCTGCTGATCCTCGTGCATGAGTTCGGGCACGTGCTGGCGATGCGGTACTACGGCTTGAGCGCCAGCCCGCCGGTGTTCATCCCGTTCGTCGGTGCGCTGATCAACCTGCGTCAGCAGCCGCCCAACGCCAAGGTGGAAGCCGTCGTCGGCATCGGCGGGCCGGCATTGGGGACAGTCGGCGCGATCGTCTGCTTTGTGGCGGCCCTGGCGTTGCAGTCGCCGCATCTGCTGGTGCTGTCGCTGTTCGGCTTTGTGATCAACCTGTTCAACATGATCCCCGTGCCGCCGATGGACGGCGGGCGGATCATGGCGGCTGTGAGCCCGTGGGTGTGGATCCTGGGTGTGGTGGTGCTCTTTACCGGCGTGGCGATGGGGCAACTGCCGATGTTCCTGCCAATCCTGATCCTCTTCCTGGCGATGCCGAGGATCATCGACACGCTCGGCCGCGGCCGGCGGCGATCGGCATACTACCAGATCAGCCGCCGCGCCAGTTGGACGATCGGCATTGCGTATACGCTGCTGACGGCGCTACTGATTGCCCTGTTCATCGTGGCGCAGTCGTTCCTGATCGGCTGAGGGCGCAAAAGGGCCTTCAGGGGGAAACTCCAAGCTCCAATGGCCAAGCTCCAAGGAAGTCTCAAGGACCAAAGGGGAACGTTTCAAAAGGGCGGCGCGCGGAAAGGCCCGCCAAGGCGAACCCTACCCTTGGGTAGACTGTTCGCCCGGGCGGACCATGGGGTTCATCACCCTTTGAGATCTTTGTGGTCTTTGCGCAAAGCGCCACTCGCCTTCGCGCAACCTTCGCGGTCGCCGTCAGGCGACAGCGCGCTGCAGAGCCGCGATGGCGGCCTTGATGTCCTGGATGCGGTTCGGGCCGGCTTCGCGCTCGATCACGAGGGGGCCGGTGTAGCCGACCGATGCCAGCGCCTGCAGGAACTTCTTCGGATCGACCTGGCCGGTGCCGAAGGGAACCTCGGCTCCCCACTTCACGCCCGGCTGATCCGACACCGTCGCGTCCTTCACATGCACATGGCGGATATGGCGGCCGAGGGTGCTGATCGCCTCGATCGGATCGCCTGATCCGTACAGCAGCATGTTGGCTGGGTCGAAGTTGGCCGCCGCATTGCGCGAGGGCATGTCGTTGAGGAACTGCAGCAGTTCGCTGGCGCGCTCCTGGCCGGTCTCCATCAGCAGGAGGATGCCATGCTGCTGGCATTCCCGCGCGATCTCGTCGACCCGCTGCAGGACCATGGAGTAGCGCGGATCATCCGAACGCGGGATGAAGCCGACGTGCGTCGACATGGCCTTGAGGCCCAGCTCAGCCGCGAGCTTGATCGCGCGGAAGGCGATCTCGCGCCGCTGGGGCCACAGGTCATCCGGCAGCACGCCGCCGCTCTGACGGATCGAGGCGATGGTCGAATAGTCTTCTCCGGGGAAACCGATCATGCCGGCGGTGAGCTGGAGATTGCTCTCCCGCAGCGCCTTGAGCTGCTCGGCGCGGGCGGATTCGTCCAGGTCGAGCAGGGGGTTCAGCGCGAGCTGAACATGGGACAATCCCACCTCAGCACACGCGTTCACGAGCGAGGGGATGTCGGACGTACGAAGCGACCAGCTACAGACGCCAATGGTGTGTGGACCGATGTTCATGATGCGGGGAAGTTTAACCGCCTCGGGGGCGATTGTCACCGCTCCGCGGCGCCACTGCCCGCCAGTGTGTGGGATGTTTCAGCCGGGGCGGAGGCAGGGGGCGATTGCGGCGGCTTGACCTCCGAAACGCGGTATCGCAGATACCGGCTTTTCATCCAGCGCACCGCCAGCAGGTCGACAAACGCCCGCCAGGCCCGGTTGCGGAAGCCGTACTTGGCTGTCCCGGCGAAACGGGGCGAGTGTTTCACCGGCACCTCGAGGCAGGTGTAGCCGCGCATCTTGACCAGCGTCGGGAAGAAGCGATGCGCGCCGTTGAACAGCGGCAGGTCCTGCACGCAGTGGCGGCGGTAGAGCTTCAGGCTGCTGGCGGAGTCGTTGACCGTCTCCTGGCTGATCCAGTTGCGGATCCGGTTGGCCTGACGGGACTGCCAGCGGCGGAAGGCCGTGTCCTGCCGGTCCTTGCGCCAGCCGGTGATCATGTCGTAGCCTTCGAGCATGGGCAGAAGGCGGGGGATTTCCTCGGGATCGTTCTGCAGATCGGCGTCGATGGTGGCGATGATCTCGCCGCGGGCGGCGCGAAAGCCGGCTTCGAAAGCCGCGCTCTGCCCGGCGTTCTTCTCCATGCGCAGCACGCGCAGCCACGGCAGGCGCGTCATTGCCTCACTCAGCAGGTGCGGTGTCTGATCCGTGCTGCCGTCGTCGACGATGATCACTTCAAAGGGCTTGCCGATCGTCTGCAGCGCATCGCCGACCCGCTGGAGGAGCGTGGGGATATTTTCCTGCTCGTTGTAGGCGGGGATGATCAGCGACAGGTACGGATCACTCATGGCGGTATTGCACCTGGCATGGACGCACGACGTGCCACAGGCCGAGCCTGTGGTCGCAAATCCCAGACGGCCGCGCATCACGGTCTAGCGTTAGATACGACGGTATGGGGCGGACGTTGAAAGCAGCCCCCCGATCAGATGCGTCATTGCATCGCAGCCGCGGTGCGCAGCTTCTGGAGGGCGCCCTGTTCGATCTGGCGGATGCGCCGGCGGCTGACGCCCAGGCGCTCGCTGAGCTCGTCGTAGCTGGCGCTGTCCCGCTCGCCGACGCCCCAGTGGGCCATCAGCACATCGCGTTCGCGCGGATCGAGCAGCGCCATGAGCTTGCCCAGCTCGTCGCGGGCGAGGACGCGCTGCGTGGGGCTGGCTGGGTCGGGCACGGAAGCGAGGATCTGATCGTCAGCCGTCCGCAGGCGGCCGCGATCGAGCATCTGCGGCACGCTGCGGGCAAAGCCCTTCATCAGGGCCAGTGTGGCATACGTGCTGAAGCGATTGCCGCGCGAGATGTCGAAGCTGTCGACCGCGCGCATGAGCGTGACATTGCCCTCGCTGATCAGCTCCATGAGGCTGATGCCGCGGCGCAGGTGCTTGCGGGCCACGCTGACGACCAGGCGCAGGTTGGCCTGCACGATCTGGTTCTTGGTTTCGTGGATCTCCTCGAGCATGCGCTCAAGGCGCACCAGATCGCGATGGCGGGCGAACTGCGGATCGAGTTTGCGCCGGGCTGCGACGAAGCGATAGCGGCGGTAGTTGAACTTGAGGAACAGCCCGCGCTCCTGCGAGGGCGACAGCAGGGGCGTGCGATACAGCTCGGCCAGGTATGGCGGCAGATCGCGCGGGATGCGCAACTGCTCAGCCGGCGGTTCCTCCGGCAGGGCATCCTGCTGACAGATGGCCTCGATGACGGCTTCGGCGTCGTCCTCGTGGAACAGCGGGTCGTCGATGAAGCGCATCTTGACGCTGGCGAGCTTCTGGGCGCGCTGCTCAATGAGCGTGCGGTAGATGGCGGCTCGGCTGCGGCAGAAGCGGCGCGCGAGCACCGTCAGACTGGCGCCTTCCTGATAGCTGTTGAGGATGGCGGCCTTTTCCTGGTCGCTCATCGGCCCAGCCGCCTGCGGGAAGATCGCCTGATCCGGATGCTCTTCGTCGTGCTTGCGGATCGTGTGGAGGATCGTGACCGGCGAACGGTTGAGCTTGCGGCCGATGCGGCGGGCGATTTCGTTCTGGCAGCAGCGGCATTGCGTCGCCAGGCGGCGGGCTCGGCGGAGGATCTCCAGCCGCTCGGCTTCGCTGACTTGGGAGAAGTTGCCGCTGCGCTGCACCTGGTCCTGATGCAGGGCGAAGAATCGCTCGACGCTGCGGACGAGGAAGCCGACCCGCCGCTTGCCGTCGGGGAAGATAAACCGTCGAGCCGGCAGGCCCTTGCGCCGCCACCGCTGGATCGTCTTGCTGGTGACGTTGAAGCGTTCGCAGACATCGTCGATCTGCAGGACCGGCTCAGACAGGTCGGTCGTCGCCAGATCCAGCGAATCGCTGACCTGCTCGATCAGCAGACCGAGGTCATGCTGAAGGGCGATGCCGGTGAGCAGGTCGTCACCGGTTGTCCGCGGGCGGTAGCCGGTGATTCGGAAGGTGATGAAGTCCAGTGGATAGGCCTTGGCGGGGTCGATCTGGAACAGCAGTTCCTCGGCAGCCTCGAGCTGCGCCGCACGCGTCTCATGCGGTGTGAAGCGCATCTGGCTGGCCAGTTCGGCGATGCTGTCGATCCGAAACTTCGCCATGGTTTCTTAATTATCCCTTTACAGATACTTACGGTCAATCATTTCTTTGGTGCGCGCCGGGGGGCCAGAGGGGGGCACCAACGGACGAGATGACGCAGATTTGCTAATGGAGTGACGGATTCACGAAATTTCCGGCTCGGCTCGACTATGCGCGGCGGTCGGGATGTTGTAAAACTACACTGGAAACTATGCAGAAGAAGAGCGGCCAACGGCGCATGCTCAAGTATGCTCGCGTTGCAAGAACAGTCGCGCGACGGATCGAGCAGGGCGATTATCGCATGCGCGAATTCCCTTCTGTGGCCCAGTTGGCCCGAGAGCTGGGCATCAACCCCCGTACAGTCACGAAGGCTGTGGATGAGCTCGTTGAGCAGGGGGTTCTGTATCGCGACGTGACCGGGCGGATCGATATCCGACGGGACACGCAAAACAGCAGCCTCCACATTGCCCTGCTTCAGCCGGCATTCTGGGCCCCGACCTATACGCTGGCCCAGCGGAACATCGCCCGCAGCGTCAACCAGCGCGGCTGGCAGATGAAGGTCGTCACCTACACACACTGGCACGACCCGACCATCCCCAGTGTGCTGGGCGGGTTTGACGGGGTGCTGTTCCTGCCGATCGCGGAGGACGTTCCGCGCGACGTGATCCGCCTGATCAAGGCTGCCAAGGCTCCGGTCGTCATGATCGATCAGGACCTGTCCGAAGAGGGGATCCCGTCGCTGCACTTCTATGAGACGGCATCCCTGCCGTCGCTGCTGGATCCGCTGATCAAGCACGGTCATCGGCGGATCGCCTGTCTGAACGCCCAGCCGCATGACTCGGTCATCCGGGCGCGCATCCAGCGATGGCAGCTTTGGCTGCGCATGCACCACGCGGAGGGACGGCTGCTCGACGACCCGGTCAAGCCATTTGAGTCGTCGCTGGAGCGAGGCTATCGCATCGTCGATGAGCTGCTGAAGAAGAACGACCTGCCGGAGACGGCAATCTTCTGCACAAACGGCGCAGCCGCGGTCGGCGTCATGCGGGCATTGGCCGATCATGGCCTCACCCCCGGCAAGGAAGTCTCCGTCTGCGCCGCGGACGATCATGGCGGTGAAGCGCCGTTCCTCTGCCCGCGCCTGACCAGCATGGCCGAGCCGGATTGGGATCCGTATCTGCAAGTCTGCCTGGACTGGTTTGCCAACGGCGGCGGCGAATGGGTCGGTCCGTTGAGCGTCCATCCCACCAGCACACCTGTCTACCTTGGCGAGTCGGTTGGTCCGGCACCGTCGCGGTCTGTTGCTTAAGCCGGTCGTCTGGACAACACTTCCGCTGCGCGCGAGTATATTGTGCAGAGCGCACACTGCGTTTCTTCTTGCGTTACGCGCGCATCGTGTATTTTATGGAGTGGCGACCCGCCACATCTGGCGAAGGTATCTTGGAAATGAGGTGACCAATGCGCTGTATAACGGCGATCGGCTGTCTCCTGTTGATGGTGTTCCAATGCGTCGCTGGGGCGCAGCAGGTCTTGCCGCTGCTGAACGACGATGAGTCGTTCTCGGCGTGGAGGCCGTACAACGGCCAGGAGTTTCCCGGCGCGAAGGTGTCGCTACATCCCGATGGTAAGGTGCGGCACAACAATTTGCCATCGCTGCGGATCGAAGGGGATTTCACCGAAGGTGGCAACTATGTCGAGGCGTCGACGGCGATCGGCATGGATGTCAGCATGGTGTCGTTCTGGCTGCGGTTTCCCGGGTCGGACGGGCTGTCGATCCGCCTGATCGATGGTACGGATCAGTGCCATCAGATCCGCTTCCACATTGAAAAGAGTGACGACTGGCAGCGCATCGTCCTGCCGGTGGCGGACTTCTTCGCCCGTCGCGGCCAGCCTGATGCGGTGCAGGGCATCGCGAAGTATGAGTACTGGGGCGGAGCCAATGACGGCAAATGGCACAGCCCCGCCAAGTCGCTGCACATCCTGCTTTCCAAGGACGGCCAGCCGTCCAAGCGGACGCTTTGGATCTGTGACGTGCAGGCGGTGACCCAGCCGACCGCCAGCGCCGCCGCGGCCTACACCGAAAGCTTCGATGCCGCAGCCGCTTCGCCCGAGGGCTGGTCGGTGACGGGCGATGTCGTCGTCGACCAGGAAGCCTCCTTCAAGGGCGGCCGTTCGCTGCGGCTGACCAAGACCGAGCAGACGCTCAATGACAGCGTCGTCGCGATCGGCCCGGCGTTTGATGTCTCCGCCGGTCAGTGGCAGATTCAGGCGGCGACGCGCAGCGATCTGGTTTCGCCCGACAACAGCTACAGCGGCAGCGTCACGCTTGAGCTGCTCAATGCGTCGGGCGGCGCTATCCGCCAGGTTGAAATCGTCAACCAGTTCAAGGTCAACAACTGGACGCCGGTCTCCAAGGCCGTCGACATCCCGGCTGAGGCGGCGCGTGCGCGTTTCCGCGTGCAGATCAACAAGCAGACGCCCGGGCGATTCTGGGTGGATGAGCTGTCGGCGACGCCGTCAGCCGTCGCGAAGGACGATCGCATCAAGCGCATCATGTTCGGCACGGCGCGGCTGGGCAACCTGCTGTATCCCGAGGACAGCCGCAAGATCGAGCTGATCGCCTGGGCGGATCAGCCGCTGGCCGAGGCCCAGCAGACGATGCGCGTCGTCGTCACCGACTTCTGGGGCGCCGAGCAGGGCGAGCCGATGCAAGCCCAGCTTCGCTCCAGCGGCCGACACAACCAGATGTTTGTCTACAAGGGCGAGGTCGACCTGGCCCACCTGCCGCTGGAGATCGGCCGATATTACGAGATCCACGGCAGCATCGAGCGGGAAGGCGCCGAGCCGTTCAGCAATTACACGTCGCTGGCGATCCTCCCCGAGGCGCCTGCCAACAGCTTCGATCCGTTGGAGATTCCCTTCACCAGCCGCAACTGGGACAACCGCATCGAGGAGTACGTCCGCCTGACGCATCGGCTGGGCGTGCGCATCTGCGGGGTGTGGGGCGGCTGGAACCACGAGCCGCCGTACGACAACTGGGCGCCGCAACTCAAACTGATCGAGGAGCTGGGCATGGGCTGGCTGACGGGCGTGCCGTCCAGCATCATCGAGGGCCGCGGCAAAAACTGGGAGAAGTACGACGAAAAGGTTCTCCGCGAGGGCGTGCGGCGGTTCATCGCTGACTACGGCCATGTGCGGCCGATGGTCATCAGCCTCGGCAACGAACCGCACAACAAGGGCGATGCCGTCCTGCCCGAGGTCAACGCCTATCGCATCCTCTATGACGAGATCAAGAAGATCGATCCGTCGATCATCGTCGTCGGCACGTCGGTCGGCGTCGTCGAAGACTACTTCAAAGCGGGTTTCGGCGAGTGGTGCGACGTCTATGACTTCCACGTCTATGAAGACGCCATGGGCGTCCGCCGGGCGCTCAAGGAACACTACCCGGCGATGTTCGAGAAGTACGGCCATGCCAAGCCGATCTGGTCGACCGAGCTGGGGCTGAACAGCCAGGGCCTGTCGCGGCAGACGGTGGCAGCCGAGGTGTATCGCAAGTTCACCAATTTCTTCGCGGCTGGCGGGCAGAACGTGTCGTGGTTCGGCCTGCTGTATCCCGATGGCGACGGTACGTCGCACGACTCGTTCGGCGCAGCGCACAACGTCTTCGACTCGCGCTACAACCGCTATGCGCCGAAGCTGGACGCCATTGCCTACTACAACTCCGTCAACACGATCCTGAACAAGAAGTTCGTCGATGAGCGCGTCTACGGCGAAGACACGCGTGCGTTCCTGTTCCGCAACCAGGAAGGCGCGTCGCTGCAGGTGCTCTACAAGGACAAGGGCCGCATCGACACGTTCATCCCGCTGCCCGGCGTCGGTGAGGTGGAGGTGATCTGGATCGACGGCACGCGCACAACGCTCGATGCCGGCGGCGAGGGGATCACGCTTACGCTGTCGAACGATCCGGTCAGCATCACCTACCAGGGCGGCCCCGAGAAGCTGCCCGCCGAGCTGGGCGAGCCGGCGATCTCGCTGGCTTCGGCCCCGCAGGCGCTGGTCCGCACGGAGAAGGCGGTGGTGGAGGTCACGGTAAACCGCGGCTCGGCCGAGCAGGTGACCATGGCCGCCCAGCCGCTGTGGACGGTCGAGAAGGCCGTCGACGGCAATATCGTGCGGTTCACGCTATCTGCGCCCGAGCAGACGAACGCTCGCGAGCTGGATACAGCCATCACGATCGCCAACGCGGCGGGCCGTCCGGCTGGGCAGATCCGCTTCCGCCCGGCGGTGACCGGCACGTTGTCGGTGCAGATCCTGCCGGTTGGCGTCGTCGAAGGCCAGCCGCCGGCGGTCAAGCTGGTGGTGACCAACAACAGTCCGATCCGCCAGGATGTCACATGGGATCTGAGCCTGATCGGCCAGCAGCGCGTGATCCGCGGCAATTTCGAGGAGATGCAGGCCGCGTCGGCTTACTTCGCTGACACGCCGTCGGGCATGATGTCGGTCGAAGGCCGCAGCCGCGGCGAGGTGATCGTGCCGCTGGCGGAGGTGCATCGGCAGACCGTCTACCGCGTGCGGGCGGCGGTGCGCGACGCCTCCGGGCGGATGATCGTCGACGAGCGGCCGGTGGGCGGGTTCGTCGCCGTGCCAAAGGCTCAGACCGCGCCGGTTCTCGATGGCGTGCTGGATGACGCCGTCTGGCAGCGGGCGGAGATCCAGCGGCTTGACGAAGCCGATCAGTTCTACGCCTTCGGCAAGCAGGAGAACCAGGCCACCTGGACCGGGCCTGCGGATCTGTCAGCCGATATCCGCTTCGCCTGGGATGAGCAGTACCTCTACCTGGGCGTTGAAGTCACCGATGACATCGCCGGTCCCGTCAAGCCCGACTACGACGTCTGGCAGCAGGACGGCTTACAGATGCTGATCGACCCGATGCGCACCAGCGCCCACAAGGTCGGCAAGTATGACTACGCCGTGGGCGAGGATGCGGGCAAGCATCGCGTCCGCTGCTACCTGTCAGCCGACGGCAGCATCCAGCTCGGTGACATCACCACCTGGAAGGTGGCGACCAGACGCGGCGAGAACGGCAACATCACCTACGAGATCGCCATCCCGTGGAGCGCGATCCTGCCGTTCCAGCCGGCGACCGGCGCAAACCTCGGGTTCACGCTTATCCTGAACGAGGATGACGGCTTCGGCCGCGACTCGTTCATGACCTGGTTCGGCAATGCCCACAACAAGGACATCGACAAGGTCGGTGACCTGATCCTGGTGGACTAGCCGGCTGGCGAGTTTGAGCTCATGGTGACGCGGGCGTCCCGCATGTGCAGGTCCGGATCCGGCGGCACGTGCGGGACGCCGGCATTTTTCGGGGGGCTGTCAGGCTGGGTGACGGGCGGGAGGTGGAGTCGCGAAGGCCAGAGCACAACGATCTCAAAGACCCCAAAGATCGCAAGGGGCGGTGGTGCCGCAGGTTCCGTGGCGCGGGCGTCTCGCCGGCGATCAGGAGAAGAAAGCGCCAGCACCTGCGCTGGTCATCGGCCCAACAAACAAGCGCCCCAAGCCGCCATCCTGGGCGCAGCGAAGAATGACGTGCTGAGGGCAGGCGATTACCTGCCAAAACGATCGCGCCGTTGCCGCTGCGCTGTGTAGGGCAGGCGATTGCCTGCC
>ERZ777003.4939-NODE-4939-length-10567-cov-6.232401_pt1 | contig 10567 bp, 11 predicted proteins | sample MGYA00374956_ERZ777003 | MGnify/ENA primary metagenome ERZ777003 (study PRJEB29302, sample SAMN06268252) | bioreactor metagenome | isolation source: Joint BioEnergy Institute, California, USA | place: USA:Joint BioEnergy Institute, California, USA | collected... | reverse complement strand
CCCCCTCCAGGCGCGCATGGGAAACGCGGGGGTCCGGCGTGGCCCTCCCCGCGCCTACCCCCTGATCCGCGCAGGGACCCCCGTGACCGTGGCGCCGTCCGGCACGTCCTCCACCACCGCGGCCCCCGCCCCGACGATCGCCCCGGCCCCGATGCGCACCCCCGGCCGCGCCACCGCGCCTGCGCCGACGAAGGCCCGCGCGCCGACCCGCACGCCGCCGGTCAGCACCGCGCCCGGCGCAACATGCGCCGCCTCCTCCACCACGCAGTCATGCTCGACGATCGCGCCCGTGTTGATCAGCGCGAGCGCACCGATCCGTGCGTCCGGGCCGACAACCGCACGCGCCATCACCACCGCGCCGGCGCCGATCTCCGCGCCGCGGCCGACCACCGCCGCCGGATGCACCAGCGCCGGAAGGGTGAAGCCGAGCGCCGTCAGCCGCGCCGCCGCCGCCGCCCGCGCCGCGTTGTCGCCGATCGCCGGGGCGGCGTCCGTCACGCCCTCCGCCCGCAGCGCCGGAAGCAATCCCTCGTCGCCGAGCACCGGCACACCGAGCACAGTGGCCGGCGGACGCCGCACGGCATCCACCAGCCCCGCCACTTCGAACGAGCCTGGCCCGCGTAGCGCCAGCAGCAGGTCGAGCACGGCCTTGCCATGCCCGCCGGCGCCGAGCACCAGGATCCGCCGGCTGCGCCTGCGGGTGGCGGAGCGCCGGCGCGACCGCGTGTGTGGCGGCGGCCGCGTCACTCCCCCCTGCTGTGAAGGAAGCTCTCCGCCCAATCGGCGAATCGTGCCGCTGCGGCGGTCACCGCCGCCGGCAGGCCGCGCGCGGCCGCCTCGGCAAAGCCCAGAACCTTGGCGTTCAGCGAGCCGAGCATGTGCTCGGGCTCCGATGCCAAGCGCGCGACATCGGCGGCGAGCGAAGCCAGGGCCGCCTGCGTGACCAGCAGATCCGCCCGCAATTCCCCGATCGCCTGGCGCAATTCGCGCAGCAGCGCTGCCTGCTGCTGCCGGTGCGGCTCCTCGCCGGTACGCGCCATCCTCCGATCCTCTCCAGCTCGACCATCCAGGGGCAGAAGCTTGCACTCAAGCGTTCGTGAAGCAAGCCTCCGGCCCCCAATTCCCTGGCTTGAATCGCGATGATATCATTACGCGGTCGCCGTTGCCCGGTGCCGCGTTCCACGACGCGGCACGCGTCGCCGATCGAACCGCTGAACGACCGACGCGCGATGAAGGGAGCGCTTTCCGGCCGGCCCCGGAGGCGGCGGCCGGCGGATCGGCCGATGGCTCGACCGCCGCCGCGCGACGCCGCCGCTCGCCGGTCCCACTTCCGTCCGCGGCCGGGTGGATGGATGCGCGGCCCGCCGGCCCACCGCCATGAGGAGTCCCATGCGCAGAGCCTTCCTCGCCGTCCTCGCCCTCGCCGCCGCACTGATCACGGCGGCGGCGCCAGCCCAGGCGCAGAACCGCTTCTGGCTCGTCAACGCCTCCGGCATCACCATCCAGGAGGCCTATGTCTCGCCCTCCCGCCTGTCGAACTGGGGCCCGGACATCCTGGGCGCGACGGTGCTGCCGGCCGGGCAGCAGGTCTGGGTGACGCCGAATTTCGGTGACTGCATGCTCGACGTGCGGGTGCGCTACGCCAACGGGGCCGAGGACACCCGCATGGGCGTGAACGCCTGCAGCTTGAGCCGGATCGTCTTCGGCGGCGCTGGCGCGAGCATCGGCGGCGGTGCCGGGGCGACGATCTCGCCGGCCCCTGCGGTGGTGGGCAACCCGTCCTTCGTCTTCGTCAACCGGTCCGGCGCGACGATCCGGGAACTCTATGTCTCGCTCTCCAGCGACCGCAACTGGGGGCCGGACCGGCTCGGCCCCAATGTGCTGGGACCCGGCCAGTCCGTGCATATCGGCCTGCCGGCGGGCGGCGTCTGCACCGTGGACATGCGCGTGGTTTACATGAACGGCGCGGCCGCCGAGCGGCGAAGCGTCCATACCTGCAACATCAACGCCTTCGGCTGGCGCTGAGGCGCCAAAGCCCCGAGGCACCCAGCGCCGCCGCGGGGCGGGCGTCGCCCGGCCACGGCGGCAGATGCGGACGGTTCGATCCGGAGGCGTCTCGGGCCGCACGCCCGATTCGCCGAGCGACGGCACCCCATCCCGAATCGACACCGGCCGACCGCGATGGGCGCGGCCGGCCGGCTTCCAGGTCCTTCGGTTCTCTCGACGTCTCAGCGCTGCTGCGCGGGCGCCTGCTGCTGGGGCGCCGCCGTGGCGCCGCCCTCAGGCGTTGCCGCCGGTGCCGCACCGCCGCGCCCCGGGCCTGCGCCGCGGCCTGGACCAGCGCGACCGGCCCAGTCACGGCGCCCGGGCCGCACCTCGTCGCGCGAGAGGGCGCCATCGCCGTTGACGTCGTGGGCGCGGAACCACGCCTCGGCCATCGGCCGCAGTTCGTCGAGGGTGATCCGACCGTCGCTGTTGGCGTCGATGAAGCGGAACATCATCCCGGCGCGCTGGCTGAACCGCTCGCGGAACCGTTCCTGCGCCTGCGGCGACGGCGTCGCCCCTCGGCGGTTCGCGGCGATCCGCGCCTCGGCATAGGCGCGGATTTCATCGAGAGTGACGCTGCCGTCCTTGTTCGCGTCCACCTCTGTGAACCGCGCCTGTAGCCAGACCCAACCCTCGTCGCGCGTCACCCGCCCATCGCCATTCGCATCGGCGCGCGCGAACGCCTCCCCGGCCGCGAAGCCGCCGGCACCGCCGCGCCGCCCCGGGCCACGATGATGATGATGCCAGCCCGGGCCACCGCCGGGACCAGGCGCACCCATCGTCGGCGCGCCACCGCCGGGCCCCGGCGTCGCGACACCACCGGCCGGACCCTGCTGGGCCAGGGCTGCGCCCGTCGCACCGAGCCCGATCACGGTCGCTGCAAGCAGAGCGACCTTCGTGTTCCTACGCATCCGATCCTCCTTCCGGTCCGTTGCGACCGACGCACCGAACATGCCGCCCTCATGTAACGCGCGCATTACGGCGCAGGCGATGACGCGTGACGAAGCGTAACAGCGTACGCCGAGGTGAGGATCCCTACCGGATCAGATCGCGATAGGCGTGCCAGGTGGCATGCCCGATGAGCGGCAGCACCAGCGCAAGGCCGAGGAAAAACGGTACCAGCGCCATCGCTGTGAACACCACGATCAGCCCGGCCCAGAACGCCATCGCCGTGGGATTGGCCGCAACCGCCCGGAGGCTGAGCAGGACCGCCTCTATCGCCGTGACGTCCCGGTCCACGAGCATCGGGATGGACACCGCGGAGACCGCGAAGGCCAGGGCGGCGAAGGCCGCGCCCACCCCGGTCCCCACGATGAGGAACGGCAGCAGCGCGTCGGAGCGCAGCATCGCCAGAGGCAACTGCTCCACCGTCGGGGAGAAATTGGTGCCAAAGAACAGGCCGAAGATCAGCGCGGCCACGCGTACCCAGAACAGGTGCAGCAGGAGCAGCACGACTCCCATCAGCGCGAGCTGGGAGGCATTGCGCGTGAAGCCCAGGACACAGGCGCCGAGGGTCACCGCCTCCCCATTCTCCCGCAGCCGGCTCGCCTCGTAGAGCCCGGCGGCGAGCAGAGGGGCCACGAGGAAGAAGCCCGCCGTCGCCGGCAGGATGGCCCACAGCGCGCCGGCCCAGAGCAGCAGCAACACCAGCGCCCAGCCGCAGGCGGTGAGCGCCGCGCCGTAGGTGAACCCGACATGCGGCGCGGCCATCAGGTCCCGCCAGCCCGCGGTCAGCCAGACCCAGGGCCGGTCCGTCGCCACCAGGCGGATGCGCGAGGGCACGGCCTGCGACGGCGGCGGCGTGACGGCGATGGACATGCTCCCGCTTCCTCCCTTCTCGCCTCGCGCATCGAATGCGCGAACGCACACTATCCTGCCGGACAGGCAAGGATTTGATCCGGATCAAGGATGGCGCGCCAGCGATGCGCTTTGGTGCCGCCCTGTGCCGGCGCGGCCCTTCGGGGCGTGCCGTGCGCCTGAGGAGAAGCACCGCATGCACATAGGAGGCACCGCCGCCCTCGCCGCCGGTCCGCAGATCGCCTCGCGGACGGCGCTACGCTACGTCGAGGGACCGATCCGCGCCTTCGCCATCGCCACCGTCTTCTGGGGCATCGTCGGCTTCCTGATGGGCGTGCTGATCGCCTCGCAGCTCGCCTGGCCGCTGCTCAACCTCGACCTCGAATGGACCACCTTCGGGCGGCTCCGGCCCGTGCACACCAGCGCGGTGATCTTCGCCTTCGGCGGCAACGCGCTGCTCGGCACCTCGCTCTACGTCGTGCAGCGGACCTGCCGCGCGCGTCTCTTCGGCGGCGAGGACATGGGCTGGTTCCTGTTCTGGGGGTACCAGTTCTTCATCGTGATGGCGGCGCTCGGATACGTGCTCGGGGTCACGCAGGGCAAGGAGTACGCCGAGCCCGAGTGGTACGTGGACCTCTGGCTGACCGTCGTCTGGGTCACTTACCTCGTCGCCTTCGGCGGCACGATCCTGAAGCGCGAGGAGCCGCACATCTACGTGGCGAACTGGTTCTACCTCGCCTTCATCGTCACCATCGCGATGCTGCACATCGGCAACAACCTGGCGCTGCCCGTGAGCCTCGGCCACGCCAAGAGCTACGGCGCCGCCTCGGGCGTGCAGGACGCGATGATCCAGTGGTGGTACGGCCACAACGCGGTGGGCTTCTTCCTGACCGCGGGCTTCCTCGGGATGATGTACTACTTCATCCCGAAGCAGGCGGAGCGTCCGGTCTACTCCTACCGCCTCTCCATCGTGCACTTCTGGTCGCTGATCTTCATCTACATCTGGGCGGGCCCGCACCACCTGCACTACACCGCACTGCCGGACTGGACGCAGACGCTCGGCATGGTGTTCAGCGTGATGCTGTGGATGCCGAGCTGGGGCGGCATGATCAACGGCCTGATGACGCTCTCGGGCGCGTGGGACAAGCTGCGCACGGACCCTGCGCTGCGCTTCTCGGTGGTCGCCGTCGGCTTCTACGGCATGTCCACCTTCGAGGGGCCGGTGATGTCCATCAAGGCCGTCAACGCTCTCTCCCACTACACCGACTGGACGATCGGTCACGTGCATTCCGGCGCGATGGGCTGGGTCGGCTTCATCACCTTCGGCGCGATGTACTACCTCGTCCCGAAGCTGTGGCGGAAGCGCGGGCTGTGGAGCCGGCGCCTGGTCGAGTGGCACTTCTGGATCGCGACGCTCGGCATCGTTCTCTACATCACCGCGATGTGGGTGTCGGGCATCATGCAGGGCCTGATGTGGCGCGCCTACGACGAGCTGGGCTTCCTCCAGTACAGCTTCATCGAGACCGTCGCCGCGATGCACCCCTACTACGTGATCCGCATGCTCGGCGGCGTGCTCTACCTCACCGGCGCGCTGCTCATGGCCTACAACCTGTGGCGGACCGCGACCTCCGAGGAGCTGGCCGAAGGCGAGGAGGAGGCGCGAGTCCCGACGCACGCTCCCGCCGCCCCGGCGCCGGCCCTCGCGGCCGCGGCAGCCAACTGAGGAGGCGCGCAACGCCATGTTCCGCTGGCTCGACCACGGCAAGATCGAGCGCAACCTGATCCTGCTCGGCGTGCTGACGCTGATCACGGTCTCGATCGGCGGCCTCGTGCAGATCATCCCGCTCTTCGCGGTGGAGACGACGATCGAGCGGGTGGAGGGCGTGCGGCCCTACACCCCGCTCGAGCTCGCCGGCCGCAACATCTACGTCCGCGAGGGCTGCTACGTCTGCCACAGCCAGATGGTGCGGCCCTTCCGCGACGAGCTGGAGCGCTACGGCCACTACTCGCTCGCCGCCGAGAGTATGTACGACCGTCCCTTCCAGTGGGGCTCGAAGCGCACGGGGCCGGACCTCGCGCGCGTCGGCGGGCGCTACTCCGACGACTGGCACGCGGAGCACCTGCGCAACCCGCGCGCGGTGGTGCCGGAGAGCGTGATGCCGCCCTACGCCTTCCTCGACCGTCCGCTCGACTACACGGACATCGCGGAGCACCTGCGCGCCCAGCGTCGCCTCGGCGTGCCCTACACGGACGAGATGATCGCCAACGCGCGCGCGGACCTCGAGGCCCAGGCGCGGCCCGACGCGGATGCCTCCGGCTTCCAGTCGCGCTACGCCAGCGCCCGCCAGGCCGCCTTCGACGGCGACCCCGGCAGGATCACGGAGATGGACGCGCTGATCGCCTACCTGCAGATGCTCGGCACGCTCGTGCAGTTCCGCGACGTGACACCCGAGCAGCTCCGCCAGCAGTGAGGGGGAGGAGGTCGTCGCGATGGACACGCTGATCGCCTTCTACCCGACGCTGAAGACACTCTGGGTCGTCTGGTTCTTCCTGCTCTTCCTCGGGATGCTGGCGCTGGTCCTGCGCCCGTCGAAGCGCCGCCACTACGAGGCGCAGGCGGACATCCCCCTGCGGGACGACCTGCCGCCGCGCGACATTCGGGCCTGAGGAGCGCCCTTCGATGCCGACGAAGATCGAGAAGGATCAGATCACCGGGACCGAAACCACCGGCCACGAGTGGGACGGGATCAAGGAGCTCAACACCCCGCTGCCGCGCTGGTGGCTGATGGTGTTCTACGCGACCATCGCCTTCGCGCTGCTGTGGATGATCCTCTATCCGTCGCTGCCGATCCGCGGGGCGACGGGTCTGACAGGGTGGATCGCGCGCGAGGCGGTCACGGGCGAGATGCAGGCGCACCAGGCGCGGCTCGAGCCCATGATGGCCCGCCTGCGCGCGGCCACGCCGGAGCAGATCGCGGCGGATCCGGAGCTGCGCGCCTTCGCCCTCGCCGGTGGCCGCGCCGCCTTCGCCAACACCTGCGCCGGCTGCCACGGTGCCGGCGGGCAGGGCGCGCCGGGCGGCTTCCCGAGCCTCGCCGACGACGACTGGCTGTGGGGCGGCAGCCTCGACGCGATCCGCACCACCATCGCGCACGGCATCCGCACCCCCGAGGATGAGGAGGCGCGCCAGTCGCAGATGCCGCGCTTCCTCGCCGACGGGCTGCTGACCGCGGCGCAGGTGAACGACGTGGCGGAGCACGTGCTCTCGCTCAGCGGCCGCGCCACCGACGAAGCGGCCGCGGCGCGCGGCGCGGCGGTGTTCGCGGAGAACTGCGCGAGCTGCCACGGCGAGCGCGGCGAGGGCAACCGCGAGTTGGGCGCGCCGCGCCTCTCCGACCATGTGTGGCTCTACGGCGGCGACAAGGCCTCGATCGTCCGCAGCATCTCCTACGCGCGCAGCGGCGTGATGCCGGCCTGGCAGGGGCGGCTCGACCCGGCGGTGATCAACATGCTCACCGTCTACGTCCACGCGCTGGGCGGCGGCGAGTAGAGGCGGAAACGGCGGCACCCATGTCCGAGATGAAGGCACCGGACCGGCTGAAGGCGCAGCCCGCGGCGGCGACACCGACGCCCGCCGCGGGCCAGCCGCTCTACGCCAACCGGCAGAAGGTCTATCCGAAGGCGGTGCGCGGCCCGGTGCGGCGGGCGAAGTGGGCCGTCCTCGCGCTCTGCCTCGGCCTCTACTACCTCGTGCCCTGGCTGCGCTGGGACCGCGGGCCCGGCGTGCCGGACCAGGCGGTGCTGGTGGACATGGCGAATGCCCGCCTGTTCTTCCTCTGGATCGAGCTCTGGCCGCAGGAGATCTACTTCCTCGCCGGCGCGCTCATCCTCGGCGCGATCGCCCTCTTCGCCGTCTCCTCCCTGTTCGGGCGGCTGTGGTGCGGCTTCACCTGCCCGCAGACGGTCTGGACCGACCTGTTCATGTGGGTCGAGCGGCTCATCGAGGGCGACCGCGTCGAGCGCATGCGCCTCGACAAGGCACCCTGGACGGCGGCGAAGTGGGCAAGGAAGACGGCCAAGCACGCCGCCTGGCTCGTCATCGCCGCGGCGACTGGCGGCGCCTGGATCATGTACTTCAACGACGCGCCGACGGTGACGCGCGAGATTCTCACCGGCGCGGCGTCGGCCAAGGTCTACTTCTTCTTCGGCCTGTTCACCGCCACCACCTATGTCCTCGCCGGCTGGGCGCGCGAACAGGTCTGCACCTACATGTGCCCCTGGCCGCGCTTCCAGGCGGCGATGCTCGACGAGCACTCGCTCGTCGTCTCCTACCGCGCCTGGCGGGGCGAGCCGCGCGGCAAGGCGAAGGCCAAGGGCGTCGGCGACTGCGTGGACTGCATGGCCTGCGTGCAGGTCTGCCCCACCGGGATCGACATCCGCGACGGGCTCCAGATTGAGTGCATCGGCTGCGGCCTGTGCATCGATGCCTGCAATCAGATCATGGACCGGCTTGGCCGGCCGAGGGGCCTGATCGCCTTCGAGACGCTGACCAACCTCGCCGCCAGCGAGGCGGCCGCGGCGAAGCTCCCGCCCGGACCGGAGCGGCTCGCCTGCGGCATGGCGGCCCGCGCGGCGCCACGCTTCCTCCGCCCACGGACCTTCGTCTATGCGGGGATGCTCTCCGTCGTCGCGCTGGCCATGCTCGGCGCCTTCCTGATGCGCGAGACGCTGACCGTCACGGCGATCCGCGACCGTGCGCCGTTCTTCGTGCGCCTTTCGGACGGCGGAGTGCGCAACGGCTACACCCTCAAGATCGCCAACAAGACACACGAGGCCGCGAGTTTCGCGCTCGCCCTCGACGCCCCGGCCGGGCTGCGGCTCGTGGTGCAGGACGTTGCGGCGAGCGACGCGGAGGGCCGCCCGCTGCTTCCGGCGCGGCCGGATGGGCTGGCGCAGTACCGCGTCTTCCTCACCGCGCCGCCGGGCCTGCGGCTGCCCGAATCCACGCCCGTCACCTTCCGCCTGCTTGACGCGCGCGGCCATGTCGTCGCGCGTGAGGGCAGCGTCTTCCTCGGACCGAAGCCATGAACGGGACGACACCTCCCTCCCCTCGCCGCTCAGCCTGGATTCCCTGGGTGTTCGTCGGCGGGATGCTCACGGTGTTCGCCGTGAACGCCGTGATGGTCCATCTCGCGCTCGCCACCTTCCCCGGCGTGACCGTCGGGCGCGCCTATGAGCGCGGCCGCGGCTACAACCAGGTGCTGGCCGAGGCGGCGCGACAGGACGCGCTCGGCTGGCGGGCCGAGGTCGTGCTGGCGGAGGGCGGCGTCCTGACCCTCACCGCCTCGGACCGCGAGGGCCGGCCGCTCGAAGCACAGGTGCAGGGCGTGCTGCAGCGGCCGCTGGAAGGCACCGATCTGCCGCTCGAATTCGCTGCGGCAGGCCCCGGCCGCTGGGTCGCCTCGGTGCAGGGCGCGCGCGCCGGGCAATGGGATGCGCGCCTAACGCTCACCGGACCAGGCGGCGAACACTTCGATCTTCGCCAGAGGATCTTCCTCCGGTGAGCGTGCTCAGCCGCTTCACCCCGGCGCCTGCCGCCACGATCACACCGGCTGCCACCTGCCTGCACTGCGGCACGCCGCTTGCGCCGGGTCAGGCCGAGTTCTGCTGCGCCGGATGCGAGGGCGCGCATGCGCTGGTTTCCGGCCTTGGCCTCGACGCCTTCTACCGCCGGCGCGAGGCCGCCGCCGCCTCGGAGGGCGCGCTGCGCCCCGCGGCCGAACCGCTCGCGACCGACTTTGCCCCCCTCGCGCGTGCGGAGCGCGACGGTGTCCACAGCCTGGAACTGATGGTCTCCGGCCTGACCTGCGGCGCCTGCGTCTGGCTCGTCGAGCAGGCGCTCGCCGCAGAGCCTGAGGTCCTGCGCGCCCGCGCCAGCCTTTCCGCGCGGCGGCTGACCGTCGCCTGGCGCGGCCCGGCCTCCCGCGCCAACGATTTCGCCGCGCTGCTCGGCCGCCTCGGCTTCCGCGTCGCACCCTGGTCGCCGGCCTGCCTGCGCGCGACCGAGGACGAGGAGGGCCGGCGGCTGATCCGCGCCCTCGGCATCGCCGCCTTCGGCTCGATGAACGTGATGCTCGTCTCGGTCGCCGTCTGGGTCGGCTGGGACATGGGCGAGGCGACGCGCGCGGCGATGCACTGGCTCGCCGCGCTGATCGGCCTGCCGGTGATCGCCGTGGCGGGCCTGCCCTTCTACCGCTCCGCGCTCGATGCTTTGCGCGCGCGGCGCGTGAACATGGATGTGGCGGTCTCGATCGCCATCATCGCCACCGCGGCGATGAGCCTGTCTGAGACCCTGCGCAACGGCCCCTACACCTGGTTCGACGGCGCCACCGCCCTCCTTGCCTTGCTGCTCGCCGGCCGCGTGCTGGACCGCGCGGCGCGGCGCAAGGCGCGCCAAGCAGCGGCCGAATTGCTCGCGCTGCAGGAAGGCAGCGTCACGCTGCTGCACGAGGACGGCACCACCCGGACCGTCCCCGTCGAGCAGGTGCGCCCCGGCGCGTGCCTGCTGATCGCCGCCGGCGAGCGGCTGCGCCTGGACGGCACGCTCGACGGCGACGAGGGAGAGGCGCTGCTCGACACCAGCGCCACGACCGGAGAGAGCGTGCCGCGCCGCTTCGCCACCGGCGATCTGCTGCCCGCGGGCGCGGTCAACATGGGCGCGCCG
>ERZ777003.4937-NODE-4937-length-10570-cov-6.419591_pt1 | contig 10570 bp, 10 predicted proteins | sample MGYA00374956_ERZ777003 | MGnify/ENA primary metagenome ERZ777003 (study PRJEB29302, sample SAMN06268252) | bioreactor metagenome | isolation source: Joint BioEnergy Institute, California, USA | place: USA:Joint BioEnergy Institute, California, USA | collected... | reverse complement strand
AGACGGTCGCCGAGATCGCCATCAGATGCGGATACCAGAACGTGGAACACTTCTGTCGTCAATTCAAGCAATATACCGGAATGACTCCGAAAAGCTACCAAAAACTGGCCGTCAGCAGATCGCTTGAACCAGCCCAGCTGCCGAATTCCTTGTAACATGGCTCAGGCGTGTATGAAATATCGTTCAGAATCTCTCCGATGAAGCGGGAAGCAATCACTTTTGTATGATGTTTCATACATAATCAGGCTCATAAGATCGATTAAGGATGTTTTTGTATGAATTTTCATACAAATTACGATTCGAATTCCTATACAACGGAAATTTTGTATGATATTTCACACAAAACCAGTTCCGTCCGCATAAATCCGGATCATTTTGTATGAATTTTCATACAAAATCTGGCCCGCCCGCATCCTGTCGCACAAATCTGGCCGCCGTTGCCGTCAACGCACGGTTTCCATTGCCGTATCCGCATGCCGGCAATCGCCGCTCAGCACAGCCATCAGCGCGCAGCATTCGCCCGCCTGTTATTCATCAAGCACCTTATGCCGCTTGAAGTATTGTTGCACAAGGAACTGCATCAGCTCCCCCGGCGGTTGCTTCAGGAACTCCGCCTGATCGCCGAACAGCATGCCATACGGCGCATCGATCGTATAAGGCTCCCACTGCGGCATCGGCTTGCCATCCGCATCCGGACCGTTGGGATCGCCGGTGCGCATGAAGTTCGCCCAGTAATTGCACATCTGGCGCGCCAGGTCATAATGCTTGCCGACGAACGGTCGCCAGCACTTGGCCAGCGTCTCGAAGAAAAACCACAGATCAACGGAATGGAAGGTGCCTGGATTGTCCCAGCCGGGAATCTCCGCATCGAAGTTGTAGTAATACAGAGGCGTGTCCGCGGCGCTGGCCGAATTGGCTTGGGCGGCTATGCGTATCGCATATTCGATCATGCTCACCGATGCCCGGCGCTTCATCTCCTCCACATCTCCCGAGCGGACGTTGCACAGCTCCAGGAATGTATCGGCGTCCTCCCCGAACAGCTCCCCGGCCAACCTGCGGAATTCATCCACCGTCTGAACGTCAGGCGCGCTGAAAAATTCCGACGACGTATGCCCCATCATCACCGGCACCATATGGCGCCGGTTGCGAATGAACAGGTCGAAGGAGTTGCCGACACAGAACACCCCGTCTGCGACGGTGCCCCAGAAGCCCTTGTACTCCAGAGCCTTGCGCATCAGCTCCTGGGCCGGAATCTGCCGGGCCTCGCGCAGCGAGGACACGCCCAGATACTCGAAGAAAGCCACGCCATCCTGCTCCGCTTCCGACAGGCTTCTGAGGAAGCGAGGCGTGCGCGTTCCCGGATACAGGCTCGTGTAGACTCCGCTCATGATGATCGCCCGTTGAAACAGCCCTTCGTTCTGCGGAGAAGTCAGCTGCGCCATCACGCTGCCGCCTCCCGCCGACTGCCCGCCGATCGTGATGTTGTCCGGATCGCCGCCAAATGCCGCAATATTGCGCTTGACCCATCGGGTCGCCGCCTGCTGGTCCAGATGGCCGAAGTTGGCCGGCGCCCCGGGCGATTCCTGTGTAATCTCGGGATGACAGAGGAATCCGAACACATTCAATCGGTAATTGATCGTGACGACGACCACTCCGCGCCTCGCGATGCGCTCACCGTCAAACTCCATCTCCGACGGATAACCGACCTGCAGCCCGCCGCCGAAGTACCACACATAGACCGGCAGCTTCTCGTCAGGGCTTTTGGCAGGTGTCCAGACATTCAGATAGAGGCAATCCTCATCCATCGCGATGTTCGGATCCACATGCCATTCGCGGTCATAGAGATGGGCGGGATTGGCCCCTGGCCTGGGCTGCATGGCGATGGGCGCATACTCGTATGCCTTCAGCACGCCCTCCCAGTCCTGCGCCGGCTGCGGCGCTCTCCATCGATTCTCGCCCACTGGCGGAGCGGCGAAGGGAATTCCCTTGAAGCTTGTGATTCGCGGGTCGGCTGCAGGCAACCCCTGCACCTTGCCGTTTTCAACCTCTACGATTCTTAACATGATGATTCCTCCCGGTATGTGATGGGAAAAAAGAGGAGCCTTCATGAAGAAAGCTCCTGAACCAGCGTCAACCGTCCTTCATCGATCGTCGGGTCACCCGGGTGTGAGAGCCGGGCGCTTATTGATTCGCGAGCGCTTCCGCGCGGAGCCGGATGATCTTCTGTGCGCGCTCCGAGTCAACGGCAAACACATCATCCCAGCCGAGACCCTTGACGTCTGTCTGCATCTTGCTCCACAGCTGATCGAATTCCGCCTGATCCTTCGCGAACACCATCTTCCAGGAAGCGTCCTTCACATAATCCGAGATCTGGCTGCGCTTGTTCTTGATGTCGGACGAATCGCTTCCGAGGCTCGTGTTGATGTTCGGAACGATGTCGATCATGTTGTTCTTGATGTAATATTCGGTAGCATTGGTCGTGCCGAACATCTGCTGCCATTCCTGACGCAGCTTCGTATCATTGGCGACGAGCGTATGGCTCCAGTAGTTGGAGTTGTAGAATTCTCCCGTCTCCGGATCGGTTCCGAAGTCCCCGATGATCAGGCTGTTGATCTTGTACTGGCCGTCCTGATAGCCGCCGCCGCCATACTCATCAGGCACCGGCGTGTTGTCCTGGAAGGCCGTCTGCCCGATCTCGGTGAGCCGGAACTTGCCATCCTCCGTCCGCTCGTAGTTGAAGCCCTCAAATCCGTTGATCGTATAGCGCAGGCCTTCCGGCGAGACATACCAGTCGAGGAAATCCATGATCCTCTGCGGATTCTTCGCCTTCGAGCCGATCGCGAATACCCTGCCGTTGCCGTAGTAGGCGTCGCTCGTCTGGAGGATGTGCACATCGGCGATCGGCACGGCCGCATATCCGTCGCCATTCATGCCTCTGGCGATCGTGTTGTAGAAGCCTCTCTGCCATGTGTACCACAGCAGGAGCACTTGCTTGTTGGTCAGCTTCTCGGCCACCTTGTTCCAGTCCTGGGCGGCGGAGTCCGGGTCGACCAGCCCCATCTGGTTCGCCTTGAACAGGAACTGCAACACCTTCTTGTAGTTGCTTCGGTCATCGATGAGCGGCATGATGTCGCCACTTGCGCTCAGCTGAATCGTCGTGGTGCCTTCCGGATGCTCATACCCATACCAGTTGCTGATCCAGCGGACGTTCTCCATGCTGCCGCCGTCCCAGTCCTTCCAGAGCGTGATCGGGATGGTCGGCAAGCCGTTCGGGGCCTTCGGATATTGGTCGCGCATCGTCTTCAGCACTTCCAGCAGGTGATCCAGATCGTTGATCTTCGGCGCTCCGATCCCCTGATAGTAATCCCACGGGAGGATCGGGCTGGAGTATGGCAGCTCCTCCGAGAACGTCGTCGGCGATGTCGGTGCGATAAACGTCGGCATCGCATAGATCCGGCCCTCCGGATTCACTTCGGTGAACGAGCTGTTGAACGGCTTGAAATGCTTCTCCACATACTGCGACAGATGTTTCGTGTTCTGGATCATGTCGGTGAGATCCAGCACCATGCCAGCCGGGATCAGCTCCTCCAACTGGCTGTTGTCGATGACCAGGATATCGCCGAGGTCACCGCCTGCCACGCGGGTGTTGTACAGTTGGCTGCCCGCCACCTGGGGAGCAAGTATATTCAGCGTGATATTGAACTTGTCCTTCAGCAGCTTGCCATACCAGCCCGTCTGCTCGCCCTGGTAGTTGGCAGCATTGCTGAACACGGTGATTGTCAGATGCTCGCTGTAGTCGTTGGAGCCAGAGGAGCCCGAGGAACCGGAGCCTCCTCCTCCGCCGCCCGATGAGCTCTTGCAGCCTGCCAGCACAACGGCGGCCACCATCAGTATCGTCAGGCAGACGATCCAGGCTTTTCTGGAGAATAAACGGTCCTTGATCATGGATTAACCCCCTGTTCGGATAATGTATTATAATCGCGCATCAGCCTTTGACTGCGCCGATCATAATTCCCTTGACGAAGAATCGTTGGAAGATCGGATACACAAACATGATGGGTGCCACAACGATGATCGTGACGGTCATCCGGATCGAGGTGGTGGTCTGTTCGGTGGCCAGGCTGGCGATGGCGGTCGATCCGGCATTTTGCAGATTGACGAGGGTGGAGAGCGAACTGGCCTGCTTGATGTAGTTGTACAGAATGAACTGCAGGCTGTAGAGATTGCTGTCCGTCACAAGCAGCAACGTATCCTGGAACGCGTTCCATTGGTCGACGGCTGAGAAGATGGCCACCGTCGCCAGGATCGGCTTGCAGATCGGCAGCATGATCCGCCAGAAGATCATCAGCGTGCCCGCGCCATCGATGGTCGCGGCCTGCTGCAGCTCCTTCGGCGTCGATTCGACGAACGTCTTCACCAGGATGATGTAGAAAGGCGCGACGATCGTCGGCAGGATGTAAGCCAGGAAGTTGTTGGTCAGCCCCAGCGTTTTCATCGTCAGGTACCACGGGATGATCCCGGCGTTGAAGAACATGGTGATGATCGTGAAGCGGTACCAGAATTTCCGCATCCAGATCTTGTCCTTGGTGAACATATACCCCAGGAAGGCTGAAGCGCCCACGGTCAGGGTGGTGCCGAGCACCGTTCTCGAGATGGAGATCATGAGCGCATTCCAGAGGCCGGGCACCTTGAAGATGTCGATATAGTTCTGAAAATGCACCTGCTTCGGCCAGAAGATCACCTCGCCTCTCGCGCTGATGTCGTTCGCGCTGATGGTATTGATGATGATGTAATAGAACGGATAGACGCAGATGAACGTGAAGGCGGAGAATAGCACATAGGTCAAGATCGTGATGATGATATCCGTCACGTCGGTCGACCTGCGCAAGGCTGTCATACGACCCCCTCCCCTCTGAGCCACTTGGACAGCTGATTGACGGAGAAGAGCAGCGCCACGCTGATCAGGCTCTTCATCATGCTGATCGCAACGGATACGGAATAGCTGCCGCCGCCGATCGCCAGGTTGTACACATACAGGTCCAGTACCTGGATGTATTCCTTGTTGAAGGCGTTCTGGAACACAAAGTATTGCTCCAGGCCATTGTTCAGGAAGTTCGCGACCTGCAGCACGAGCAGGACGAAGTAGGTCGGGAGCAGGCTCGGCAACGTTACGTGCCAGATCACCTGCATCCGGGTGGCGCCGTCGACATAGGCCGCTTCGTAGAGGGATTCGTCGATCGAGGTGATGGCCGCGATGTACATGATCGCCGACCAGCCCAGCGACTTCCACGTGATCCACATCCACATCGTCAGCCATACATGGCTGGAATCCTGGAGGAACAGGATCGGTGAATCGATCGCGCCGAGCTGCCTGAGCAGCCCGTTGACCATCCCCTCGCTGGTGAACATGGCGAAGGCGATCGAATACACCAGCACCCAGCTGATGAAATTCGGCAGCGTCGTCAGCGTCTGCACCGCCTTGCGGAAGCGCACCGCCCTGATCTCGTTGAGGAAGATCGCGAAGATCATCGGCAACCAGGAGAACATCAGCATGAGTCCGCTGATGCCGAAGGTGTTCTTGATCACCTGGATGAGCTGATCGATCTTCACCTGCGTCTCCACCAGCGAGGCGAACCACTTGAATCCGACGAACGGCGACTTGGACAGCGGGATCGGGGGTTTGTAGTCGAAGAAGGCATAGATCCATCCGTACAAAGGCAGATACGCAAATATGGCAAGCAGGATCAGGAAAGGCAATATGTACAGAAAATGGATAGCGGATTCATTTTTGAGCGATCGTCTCTTCGTCCGCAATCTGTCACCTCCAATGGCAGTCATCAGACTCGAAATTCCTGATTCCGGTTGAATCAACCTAAATTGTAAATACCCGCACATGGCGAAACAATGATCGATACTCACAGATTTTTGATCGATTCTCATCTGCCGCACGCAAAAAAACCTCGACAGGCCTGAGCCTGTCGAGGTTCGCACATCTGCCGCGGGTCATGACAGCGTAAAGGATGCGAAGCTTGCATTGCCGCTGCCCGTATAGGTGAAATACAGCGGATGGACGCCGTCCGGGATGGCGACATCAGCTGCGAAGTCGGTCCAGATATTCGCATTAAAGACCGGGATGGAACCGAGCACGGGCCCGTTCCACGCCGTCTTCACCTGGAACTCTCCCTTGCAGTACCCGCGCACCCGGATGCTCACCCGGCGGACGCCCTGGAAATGGAAATATTTGAACCCGGCCGTCGCGCCATCCCGCATATTGGCGATAAAGCCGATCTCCTCATCGCCGTCCTTGCCGTCCTGCGTGATCTTCGGGAAGCGCCCGTCCATCCAGGCGCCATAGGTTCCCGAATACAGCTCCTCATCCCGGGTGAACAGATTGCAGGCGATATACGTTGGATACTCGCCTCGTCCGATGAGCGGGCCGCCATTCGGTCCGCAGGAGGTCATCTCCGCCTGCGGGATCGAACCGTCCTCCAGGATTCGGATCGGCTCGAGGCAACCTTGCCGACTGAACATCGTGCCGTTCGTATGCCGATGATAGAAGATGAACCACTGTCCGCCGATCTCCACGATGCTGCCGTGATTGTTGCCGCCATAATACATCGGTTTGTCCCTGGGCTTGTAGGTATCGATGTGAAGGTCGTTGTTGCTGACGATCACCCCGCGATACCGGAAACCGCGGGTCGGGTGCTTGCTCGTCGCGTAGCACAGCTCATGCATCACGACCGACGAGTAGATCAGGTAGTAGGTCTCTCCCGCCTTGCGAATGGAGGGCGCCTCGAAATATTCATGTCCTTCGAAGCCGCTTCCTGCGGCATAAGGCTCGCTGGGCAGAACAAACACCGGTTCTTCCACGATCGTGAGCATATCCGGCCCCAGCACCGTTGCCATGCAGCCGCTTCTCGACCGGTCCCCGCGCGGGCAGAAGCCCGTATACAGGTATGTGCGGTCTCCTTCGGTAAGCACGCCGGGGTCGAACTGCGGCTCATCGCCTTCGCGCTCGCCGAGGCGCGTGCCATCGGGATATCGGACATAGCCGTAGAACTCGAACTTGCCGGCAGGTGTATCGCAGACGGCGACCGAGACGACCGACACCTTGTCGAGTACATAATACAGATAATACCGGCCGTCCGGGCCTACGGTCACATCCGGGGCATAGAGACACATATGGCCATCCGGGTTGAGCGGGTCATCCGTCTTGCGGTAGATGACGCCCTCGAAGCGCCAATCGCCGAGATTGTTCACCGGCGCTGACCAGCAAACATAGTCGTTCAGGCAGAAGGCATGCCCGTTGAAGCGGTCATGCGAGCCGTACACATAGACCCTGTCGCCAAACACATACGGCTCTCCGTCAGGAATGTACTCCCATGATGGCAGATATGGATTGACTCCCTGCTTTCTCATCCTCGAATCGATCCTTTCCACATGATTGTTGAGCCTGGGGGGCTGTCAAGCCGTCGCGTCGCTCCGCTTGCGATCAGCCCAATGTCACCCTGATCACGTCGGAAGCCTGTCGCTCACGAGGCCGGAAGGCCAGACGGGCAAAGTTGAAGGCCGCCTGGTTCTACACGTGAAAATCGTGAACGCCGTCCTTCACCACCACCTGATAGAAGTCACCCAGCGCGTCCCCGGCCTGCTCCTTTAGTCCTGCGATGGAACGCCTGTATACGTCGAACGAGATGGCATCCGCATCACCGCAGGTCATGTACAGCAGGTGAAGCGGATGCCCGCATGCCCGGATCCGGTTGCCGAGCACTTCGCCGGAGCTCGATGTGGGAGCGTTGGAGAAAGCGCCAACATAGCCGAACAGATCGATGAGCCCCGTCGCCCGCACGGTGGGCTCCAGCCCCGGATGCTCCCCCGTGCGCTTGCCGACAAGCTCGGCCGAGTCGAACCTGTAACCGCCGATGATGAGGTTCAGCGCCTGCATCCCGCCCATGGACAGGCCGCCGATGGCCCTATGCAAGCGGTTGCGAATGACGGCGTCCGCGGAGGTGTCCGAGATGTTGGCGCAGGTCGGGTAGTTGGCCTCGATGTACGGAATCAGATCATATCGCAGTTCATAATCGAAATAATAGAAGCCCAGCATGCTCGTGCCGGCAAAATCGAAGCTGCGATCCGTCCAGTCATGGGAGCTTCGGCCATTCGGGAAAACGACGATCAGCGGTTCGATCTCCCCTTCCGCGATCAGATGGTCGAGGATATGGCAGATGAGCGGCTGGCCATCCGGCGCAGGATTGCCCTGCAGCCATTCGCCATGATCACCGCCGACGCCATGCAGCAAGTACAGAACATTGTACCTCCTCGTCCGATCCTCCGGATCATAGCCCGCCGGCAGATAGATATGGCAGCGCTTGTTGATCCTCTCTCCCCTGACTACCTTGCGTCCCGCTTCCGTCTCATCAATCGCATGGCTCGCCACCAGTTGGCGTGACGAGTCGATGTAGTGGCTGACCGGGTACGTTAGCTCGATCCATTGCCCGCGCTGATCCTCGGGAGCTGCCTGTTTATAGTGTTCCGGCACATGTTTGATCTCCAGCTTTTTCAGAGCATGTTCCCCCTTCCTGACAGGCCGTAGTCTGCTGATGCCGCAGCCTGTTCCGATCTTATTTTCAAATTACTCCCATATTAAGGATCAACCCGCGTTTCCGTCAACCCGGGAATGTAAAGTTTTTCGGTCGAATCCTGATTTGTGCTGCATGATGACATGTATTTCCTTTTTGCTGAAACCTATGATAAATTAGGTAGTAACTAAGGAATTTAAGTGTTACCTAATTCTATCATCATAACATACAGTCAAAGGGTGAGCCTCATGTTGGTATGGATGTTGAGACAGGTGATGGCGTCGAGAGGGATATGGACCGGAGCCGAGCTCGCGCGTCTGCTCAAGGAAAAGGCTGGCTACGAGTTGTCCGCCCCTTCGATCAGCGCGCTGCTGAGAGGACAGCCGAAGCAGATGAAAGCCGCGACACTGGATGCGCTATGCACGGCTCTCGATTGCACGCCCGGTGATCTGTGGGTCTATACGCCAACGCAGATCAAGGGCGCATAACCATGACAGGAAGGAGATGTGAGGATGACGGAGAGAACCATTCTGCCATTTGGCGATCCTGCCCTCAGGAAGCAAGCCAAGCCGGTCACCGAGATCACGCCGAGAATCCTGAAGATCCTGGATGACATGGTGGACACGCTGTACGCTGCCGAAGGGAGGGCCGGGTTGGCCGCACCGCAGATCGGCATATTGAGGCGCCTTATCGTGATGGACTGCGGAGAGGGTCTGATCGAGTTGATCAATCCGGAGATCCTGGCAAGCGACGGCGAACAGATCGGCCCGGAGGCTTGCCTGTCCTTCCCGGGTTATTCGGGAATCGTCAAGCGAGCCAGCTATGTCAAGATCAGAAGCCTGAATCGGGCCGGTGAATCCTTTATTCTGGAAGGTCATGACGATCTGGCGCGCTGCATTCAGCATGAGATTGATCATCTGGACGGCATCCTGTTCGTGGACCGCATCCAGGGCGATGAGCTCTATTACGACAAGACCGGGCAGAAAGCCAATCTTCTGGAAGTGATACGCCTGACGAATCGAAATATCCCGAGCCGATGAGCGAGGGCAACAGAAAGAGTGAGCGCATTGAAATTCATCTTTGATCTGGACGGCACGATCGTATTCGGCGGACAACCGATATCGGACGGGATTCGAGGCGCACTGTTGGAGCTTACGGCATGCGGACATGAGATCCTCTTCGCGTCCGCGCGGCCGGTTCGGGACATGCTGCCTGTGATCCCCGAGAGCTTGCATCATTGCACGATGATAGGCGGCAACGGCACGTTGATCGGCAAGGACGGACAGGTTGCAGCCCCGCGGCTGTTTCCCGACGAGCTGTTGAAGGAGCTGTTCCGCCTCATCGAAGCTCGCCGCACCCCATATCTCCTCGACGGGGTATGGGATTATGTGTATACGGGGCCGGACGACCACCCGATCCTGCGGAATCTGGACATCGCGCGATTGGCCCGAAACGTCAGCCTGAACGAACTGGACCCGGTGGTGAAGGTGCTGCTCCTGCCTGACGCTCCGGACGATGCGGACCTCTGGATGGAGGTTCTGTCACGATATGATGTGAGCATCATCCGGCATCACAGCGAGCTGATCATCGATATCTGTCCCGGCGGGATCAGCAAATGGAGCGCGTTGCAGTTTCTGGGCGTCGAGGAGCGATCCTTCGTCGCCTTCGGCAACGACGCCAACGACCAGGCGATGCTGCAGCATGCCCGATACGCGGTGAGGGTCGGAGAGTATGAACCCCTGGCCGCATGCGCCCATGAGACGATCTGCCTGGGCGAGGGCTGCGAAGAGCGCATCGCCGGGCGAATCATCGCCCTGGCGCAGCAGTTCCGCCAAGGATGAGCGCGGGAGATCAGGCTTCCACCGTAACGAAACGCAGATTCGCGAACTGTGGCATAACGACCTCAGGTTGTGAGAAGCTTGATTTTACGAATGAGGTTAAATTTTTGGCTGTGTTTAACTCAATTGTTGCTTACGAGGCTAGTTGGTTGA
>ERZ777003.4935-NODE-4935-length-10579-cov-4.948689_pt1 | contig 10579 bp, 8 predicted proteins | sample MGYA00374956_ERZ777003 | MGnify/ENA primary metagenome ERZ777003 (study PRJEB29302, sample SAMN06268252) | bioreactor metagenome | isolation source: Joint BioEnergy Institute, California, USA | place: USA:Joint BioEnergy Institute, California, USA | collected... | reverse complement strand
AGGAAGGACCGCAGCGAAGAGGTGATCGCGGGCTACCGCGAACTCGGCCTCGATGCGATCGTGGTGATCGGCGGCGACGGCTCGATGGCGATCCTCCGCAAGCTGGCCCAGCGCGGCAACTGGAACATGGTCGCTATCCCCAAGACCATCGACAACGACGTCGGACTGACGGAGGTGTCGGTGGGTTATGCGACCGCGGTGGACGTGGCGACGGAGGCGCTGGATCGGCTGCAGCCCACGGCGGCCAGCCACGACCGGGTGATGGTGCTGGAGCTGATGGGCCGCGACGCCGGCCACATCGCGCTGAGCGCGGGCATCGCCGGCGGCGCCGACGTGATCATCATCCCCGAGATCCCCTACTCGATGGAGAAGATCGCGGAGCACATCCGCGAGATCCGGCGCCGCGGCCGCAACTTCGCGCTGGTGGTCTGCGCCGAATCCGCCCGCACCGAGGAGGGCGAGAAGGTCACGGTCACCCAGTCGCAGGGCGAGGTCCGCTATGGCGGGGTCGGCCAGTATCTCGGCGCCAGGATCGCGGAGATGACCGGGGCGGAAACGCGGGTGACCGTGCTGGGCCATGTCCAGCGCGGCGGCCAGCCGAGCGCGAGCGACCGGCTGATGGCCAGCGCCTTCGGGGTGCGGGCGGTGGACCTCATCGCCGCCGGCAAGTTCGACCGGATGGTCGCGTGGCAGAACCGGCAGGTGGTGGACGTGCCGATCACCGACGCCATCGCCAGCTACCAGGCGGTGGACCCGAACGGCGACCTGCTCAAGACCGCCCGGGGCCTCGGCATCTACGTCGGCAATATCGGCTGATGCCCTCGGCGCCGGACCAGGCCGGCGACCTCTGGACCTTCGCCACCCGTGCCTATGCCGAACCGGGCGTGGCCGAGGCATGCCTGCGGCTGCAGGACGAGGCCGGAGCCGACGTCTGCCTGCTGTTCGCGGCGCTGTGGTCGGCCGCCTGCGGGCCCGGACTGCTGGGGCCGGAGGACCTTGACGCACTGGATGATCTCGTCGCGCCGTGGCGGGAGCAGGTGGTGCGCCCGCTGCGCCAGGCCCGGCGCTGGATGAAGGCGGCGGGCCACGACCCGGACCCGCTGCGCGACCGGATCAAGGCGGCGGAGCTGGCGGCGGAGGAACGGGAGCTGGCGACGATGGCCCGCTGGCTCGGCCGGCTGCCGGCGCCGCGGCCGCCGGGGGATCCCGATCGCGCCGCGGCCATCCTCGCCGGCCGGCTGGGGTGCGAGCCTGCGCTGCTGGCCCCGCTCGCCCGCGCGGCCTACGCCTGCTCCCGGTCGCGGTAGAAGCTGTAGAGGCCGGTCGCGATCAGGATGCCGGCGCCGACGAGCGTCCACAGGTCGGGCAGGTCGCCGAACATGGTGAAGCCCCACAGCGTCGCCCACAGGATCATCGTGTACTGGAACGGCGCCACCGTCGCGATCGGGGCCACGGTGATGGCCTTGATCATCGCGAACTCGCCGATGCCGCCCCAGATGCCGACGGTGCAGAACACCACGATGACCCACGGGTCGCTGGGGGTGACCCAGACGAACGGCAGGATCGCGGTCATGATCGCGGCACCGACGAGGGCGGTCCACGAGATGGTGGTGCGCACCTCGTCGGTCTTGCGCAGCGAGCGCGCCGCGAGCTGGAAGAAGGCGAACATCGACACCGAGGCGAAGGCGATCAGCGCTTCCGGCTGAAAGACGCCAAGCCCGGGCCGGATCACCACCATCGTGCCGAACAGCCCGATGACGAGCACGATCCAGTGGCGGCCGTCGGCCCCTTCCTTCAGCACCAGCGCGCCGAGGGCCGTGATCAGCAGCGGCCCGACGAAGGTGATCGCCGCCGCGTCGGCGAGCGGCACGTAGCTGATGGCGAGGATGAAGGTCCCGGCCGAGCCGAGCACCAGCACCCCGCGCACGAGCTGCAGCCCCAGGCGTTGCGTCCGGTAGAGGCCGAGGCCGTAGCGCGGCCACAGCACCAGCCCGACGACCGCGAACATGCCGAAGGCGCGCGCCCACACCACCTGCAGCACCGGCATGTGGGCGCTCAGGTACTTGGTCTGGGCGTCGAGGAAGGAGTAGCTGGCCATCGCCAGCACCATCCACAGGATCCCGGCGATCCGCGCGTTGCTCCGGGCTCCCTGCCCGAACGAGGGCGGGCAGGCGACGGACGGCTCGCAGCTCATGGCCGGGCCTCGCGCACAACACGAACAATGCCGCCCACGCGCTGCGGTCGCATTCTGGTACCTGTCTGGCTGGAGGTGGATGGTGATTCTGGCGCGACACTCTAATCGTTTCGATTCTCGCGCGCCATCGTTGTCTCAGGGGGTGCCCTCGTTGTGGGGAAGCCGCGTCGCCCGCCCTTCGGCATCGACCGCGACCAGCACGAAACGGCCGGAGGCGCAGGAGGTTCGCTCGCCCGTCAGCAGGTCCTCGGCCACCAGCTCCGCGTCCACCGTCACCGACGAGGCGCCGGTCTCGGCGACGCGGCCGATCAGTTCGACCAGCCGCCCCTGCGGTGCCGGCGCGGTGAAGGTGACGTGCTCGCTGGACCGCAGCACCAGCCGCGCCCGGGTGTGGCGGGTGCCGGCGATGAAGGCGATGCGGGCGAGCGCGGCCAGCTCGTCGCCCGCGAACATGGTGCCGTAGTGGTTGGTCGAGCGGGGGAACACCAGGTCGACTGCGCGGACTTCGGTCATCGCGGTTCCTCGGAGCGGGCCTGACAGCGGCCGCCAAACTGCCTAAGCTCGCCGCGGCACACAAGGGCGCCAGCCGGGCGCCGCTGGAAACCGGAAGGCCGATGACAGCCGTACCGCTGAAGCTCGCCAGCATCGGCGAGTGCATGATCGAGCTTACCGTCCGCGACCCGCGCACCCTCGACCTGCGGTTCGGCGGCGACACGCTCAACACTGCCGTCTACATGGCGCGCCGGCTGGCGCAGGCCGGGCGCGCGGCGCAGGTCGACTACGTCACCGCGCTCGGCGACGACCCCTACTCCGACCAGATGGTCGAAACCTGGCGCGAGGAAGGGCTGGGCACGGAGATGGTAGCGCGGCTGCCCGGCCGCCTGCCCGGCCTCTACATGATCCGCACCGACGCGCGGGGCGAGCGCACCTTCCACTACTGGCGGTCGGCGGCCGCGGCGCGGGACCTGTTCCGTGCCCCGGAGATCGACCGCATCGTGGAGACCCTGGCCGGATACGACCTCGTCTACGTCTCCGGCATAACCCTTTCGATCTACGACGCCGCCTCGCGGCAGCGGCTGTTCGCGCTGCTGGACCGCGTGCGCGCGGCCGGCGGCCGGGTTGCCTTCGATTCCAACTACCGGCCGCGGGGCTGGCCGGAGCGGGAGGAGGCGCGCGCGGCGATGATCGAGGCGTGGCGGCGGGCCGACTTCGGCCTGCCGACCTTCGAGGACGAGCAGGCGCTGTGGGACGATGCCGACGCCCGCGCGACGGTCCGGCGGCTGCGGAAACTCGGCGTCGGCGAGGTGGCGATCAAGCGTGGCCAGGACCCGGCGCTGGTCGCGGCCGGCGACGGGGAGCCGGTGGAAGTGCCGTCGCTGGCCGACGTGACTCCGGTCGACACCACGGCGGCTGGCGACAGCTTCAACGCCGCCTATCTGGTGGCGCGGCTGCTGGGGTCGGACCCGCTGGCGGCGGCCCGCGCCGGTCATCGCGTCGCCGCCGCGGTGATCGGGCACCCGGGCGCGATCGTGCCGCGCACGGCGATGCCGCCCGACTGAGCCTGGAATCCGACCGGCTGCGGAACGGGGGCGATGCTGCCGCGTTCTAGCCGGGATGAACCAACCTGCCGGCGGGGACGGCGCCGATGCGGTGCGGCCTGCCTCCATCCCCTGAACTGATCGCCCGGGACAGCGCCGATGAGACGCGCCGGCAAGCTTTACGGACTGACCCGCCTCGCCCTGCGCATCGCGGGCTTTGCGCTGACCCATCGCCGCCGCCCGATGGACGTGCCCGAACGCCTGCGCGCCGTTCCGCGCCGCGGCCTTCCGCTGCGCGAGCCGGTGGAGATCCGCTGGAGCGACCGGCAGATCCCCTTCATCGTCGCCCGGCACGATGCCGACCTCGCGGTGGCGCTGGGCGTCGTCCATGCCCACCTCCGCCTCGCCCAGATGGAGATGATGCGCCGCATCGCCTACGGGCGGCTGTCGGAGGTGGTGGGGGCGATCGGCGTCGAGCTCGACCATGTGCTGCGGATCGTGGACTTCCCGCGGGCGGCGCCCGTCATCCTGGAGCGCATGCCGGCATCGACCCGCGCGTGGCTCGACGGCTTCACCGCCGGTGTCAACGCGGTGATCCGTCAGGCGCCCGAGCCGGAGGAGTTCCGTCTGTTCGGCATCCGGCCGGAACCGTGGCAGGCGGAGCATGTGGTGGCGCTGGGCCGGCTCGCTGCCGCAGATTTCTCCTGGCGCGTCTGGCACAACATGCTCGCGCTGCAGGACCGTCCGGACTGGACGGACCTGTGGACCCGGATCGTGGACGCCGGCGCGGCGCCGGTGCCGAGCCTTGGCGGTGCCGGCCTTCCCACCGCGGCGCAGGCGCTGTGGGCGGCGCTCGGCCGGCCGGGAAGCAATGCGGCCGCAGTCTCCGCCCGGCGGAGCGCCACCGGCGGCGCGCTGCTCGCCAGCGACCCGCACCTCCCGATCATGGCGCCGAACAACTGGCTGGCCGCCGGCATGGCCTCGCCGGGCTTCGCCATCGTCGGGCTGATGATCCCGGGGCTGCCGGTGATCGGGCTCGGGCGCAGCCGCCACATCGCCTGGAGCGGTACCAACCTGCACGCCGCCAGCAGCGACCTGTTCAATGTCGCGGAGCAGGGGCCGGACACGATCCGCGAGCGCGTCGAGACCATCGCGGTGCGCTGGGGCCGGCCGCGCCGGGTCGTGGTGCGGGAGACGGACCACGGACCGGTCGTCACGGACTCGGTGCTGGTGCGGGCGCGCACCCGGCGGACGCTGGCCCTGACCTGGATCGGCCACCGGCCCAGCGACGAGACGACCGCGATGCTCGCCATGATGCGGGCGCGGAACTGGGAAGAGTTCCGCGAAGCCATGGACGGCTATGCCGCGCCGGCGCTCAACATCGTGGCGGCGGATGCCGAGGGCCGGGTGGGGCAGGCGATGGCCGCGCACCTGCCGCGCCGCCCGCCGGCGCTGCCCCCCGACCTGACCCTTCCCCCGGATGCGCTGAGCAACTGGGAGTCGATCGTCACCGGGCGCGAGCTGCCGGCGCGCTACGACCCCGAGGAAGGCTTCGTCGCCTCGGCCAACGACCGGCCGCGGACGGCGATGACGGTTCCTGTCGGCTTCTTCTTCTCGCCGGAGGAGCGCGCTGCGCGGCTTCGCGCGGCACTGTCGGCCAATCCTGCCGTCACGGTGGAGGATCTGAAGGCGCTGCACCGGGACGTGGCGATGCCGTCGTCACCGGCGCTGCGGGACATGCTGCTGGCGGCGATCGACGCCGCCGGCTGCGGGCAGGGCGGCGGCCCGGAGGCGCAGGTGGTGGCGGCGCTGCGCGGCTGGGACGGCCGCCACGATGCGGAATCGCGCGGCGCGCTCGCCTTCGAGCTGCTGCTTTGCCACTTTCTCCACCGGCTTCATGGCGAGGACGGCATGGCGGTCTACCGGGCGAGCCTGCAGCCGATGGCGCTGATGCGGGAGGACATGGAGCGATTGCCGCCCGGGCGCATCGCGCAGGCGGCGGCCGACGCTGTGGCGCGCGCGGCGCCGACCTTTGCCGCCCATCGCTGCTGGGGGGACATCCACCGGCTGCGGCTGGAGCATCCGCTCGCCCGGCTGCCCCTGGTCGGGCGGCGCTTCGTCTTCGCCGACCGGCCGGTCCCCGGCTCGAACGAGACGCTGCTGAAGACGGCTCACGGCCTTTCGGACGGGCCGCACCGGGTGACGTTCGGCGCCAACGCCCGCTTCATCGCCGACATGGCCGATCCGGACGCCAACCTGGTGGTGCTGGCGGCGGGCCAGGATGGCTGGGCGGGCAGCTCCACCTTCGCCGACCAGTTCGACCTGTTCATGCGCGGGGAATACTGCCGGCTCCCGCTGCGCCCCGAGACGGCGCGTGCGACCTTTCCCCACGAAACCGTGCTGATGCCGGGCGACGGGCGATGATCGACGCCACGCCGATCCTGCGCGCCCTGTCGCGCCGCCGCCTCGCCCGGCTCGCCCGCCAGGACACCCACGCGGTGCAGCAGGCGCAGCTCATGCGGCTGGTGCGCCGGGCTGCCGGCACCCGATTTGGCGTGGACCACGGCTTCGCCGCCATCACCGGCATCACGGATTTTCAGCGGCGCGTGCCGCTGCGCCGCTACGAGGACTTCCGCGCCGAATACTGGCAGGCGGGCTTCCCGGAGCTGGTGGACGTGACCTGGCCCGGGCGGACTCCCTGGTTCGCCAGGACATCCGGCACCAGCTCGGGCAACAGCAAGTACATCCCCGTCACGCGCGCGATCCTCGCCGGATACCGGCGGGCGGTGCTCGACATGCTCGCCTTCCACCTGCAGGCGCGGCCGCAGAGCCGGGTGCTGGGCGGCCGCAGCTTCATGCTCGGCGGCAGCACCGATCTCGAGCGGCTGGCCCCGGGGGTCGAGGCCGGCGACATCAGCGGTATCGCCGCCCGCGAGGCGCCGCTGTGGGCCCGCGCCTTCACCTTCCCGCCGCCCCGGCTCGCACGCATCCACGACTGGGAGCGCAAGATGGCGGCGCTGGCGCCCCTGTCGCTGGAGAGCGACATCCGGCTGATCGGCGGCACCGCGAGCTGGCTGCTGCTGTTCCTGCACGACCTGATGCAGCGGCGTGGCACCGACCTGAGGGGCTGCTATCCGGCGCTCGACCTCATCGTCTACGGCGGCGTTGCCTTCGCGCCCTATCGCGCCCAGTTCGAGACGCTGGTCGCCGGCACCGGCATCGACCTGCGCGAGGTCTATCCGGCGAGCGAGGGTTTCCTTGCCGTCGCCGACCGCGGCGTGGACGAGGGGCTGCGGCTGCAGGTGGATGGCGGGCTGTTCTACGAGTTCGTGCCGGTGGAGGCGCTGGGCGAGGCCGAGCCGCCGCGGGCGTGGCTGGGGACGGTGGAGACCGGCGTGAACTATGCCGTCGCGCTCAGCACGCCGGCCGGCCTGTGGGCCTATCTGCTGGGCGACACGGTGCGCTTCGTCGATGTTGACCCGCCGCGCATCCTGGTCACCGGCCGGGTCTCCACCTCACTCTCCGCCTTCGGCGAGCATCTGATCGAGGAGGAAATCGTGCGTGGGGTGACGGAGGCAGCAGCGGCGATCGGCGCGGAGGTCGCCGATTTCACCGTGGCGCCGGTATTTCCCCACGCCGGCGCGCGGCGCGGCCGCCACCGCTTCGTCGTCGAGTTCGCGACGCCGGTCGCCGGGGGGGCGGGCGAGCGCTTCGCAACGAGGCTCGACGCCGCACTCGCCGCGCTCAACGCAGATTATGCCGCGCACCGCGCCGGCGACGTGCAGATGCTGGGGCCGGAGGTCGTCGTCGCGCCGCCGGGGACCTTCGCCGCGTGGATGAAGGCGCGCGGGCGTCTCGGCGCACAGAACAAGGTGCCGCGCGTGCTCGCCGACGCCGCGAAGCTCGACGACCTGGTCGCGCTCTCCCGGCAGCGGCAGGCAGAGGGCCGACGGGAATGAACGCCAACAACAGCATTCCGGAGGCGCTGGTCGTCTGCGGCGAGGCGGTGCGGCCGCAGCGCGTGGAGTTCGAGAGCCAGAACCCGTTCCTGCCGGAGGACGTGTCGCCCGAGCCCGAGACGCCGACGCCCGTCCACGGTGCACTGTTCCTGCCGGAGCGGGTCGAGGGCCCGCTGCCGGCGGTGGTGATCCTGCAGGGGCTGGGCGGGGTGAAGCCCGAGCGCGAGCTCACCTACGGCCACAAGCTGGCCAGGGCCGGGTTCGCGGCGCTGGCGGTCGACAGCTTCGGCGCGCGCGGCCTCGCCGCCTCGCCCGATTTCTGGAAGGCGCTCCGGGTCAGCACCTGGGCGCTGCTGGCGGATGCCTTCGCCGCGCTGCGCTTCCTTGCCGGGCACCCCGCGGTCAACCCGGACGCCGTCGGCTTCATCGGCTTCTCCTGGGGCGGGATGGCGAGCGTGCTCGCCGCCTACGAGCAGGTGCGGACCACCTTCCTCGGCGACAGCGACCTCCGCTTCGGCGGCCACGTCTCCTACTACGGCTGCAGCATCCCGCGGCTGGCCGACCCGACCACCACCGGCGCGCCGGTGCTGGTTATGGCCGGCAGGCGCGACGCGAATGTGTCCGTGCCGCGCACGCGGCAGATCTGCGACGATCTCCGCCGCGGCGGATCGGACGTGGACCTCCGCATCTTCGATGCCTTCCACCAGTGGGACGGCAAGGACGAGGAACGGCGCCACGTCGATTTCTCCCTGGCGGGCCTGAAGATGACGCTGACCCGGGACAACCGCATGGTGGTCGAGCCGACGAAGGAGACGATCACCAGCCGGCTGTCGAACGTCTGGCAGCTCATCCGGAACGTCGGGCTCGGCGGCTACGACATCCGGCGCGACGCCGCACTGCATCGCCAGACCGACCGGCTGCTGCTCGACTTCCTGCACGGAATGGCCGCGCAGGGCGGGGCGGCGCTGCCCCGCGCCGACCGGGTTCCGCTCGGCGTGATCGGCTCCGCCGCAGACGGCTGAGCCCGGGGCGGCACTACTCCACCCAGGCGATGCGCAGCACGTTGGTCGCGCCGGGGGTGCCGAACGGCACGCCCGCCGTCACCACCAGCCGGTCGCCCACCGTTGCGAAATCGTCCTTCACCGCCATCGCGCAGGCCTTGCTGACCATGTCGGTGAAGTTCTCGACGTCGGAGGTGTGGTCGCAGTGCACGCCCCAGACCAGCGCCAGCCGGCGCGCGGTCTGCAGGTTGCTGGTCAGGCAGATGATCGGCACCGGGGGCCGCTCTCGGGCGGCGCGCAGCGTGGTCGAGCCGGAGGTGGTGTAGGTGACGATGCACTTCGCCCGGATCGTCTCCGCCACCTGCGCCGCCGCCGCGGTGATCGCATCGGCCGCCGTGCGGTCCGGGGTCGGATGCGCCGCCTGCAGCATCACCCGGTACTGCTGGTCGTCCTCGGTGCGCCGCACGATCCGGCTCATCATCTCGACCGCTTCCAGCGGGTACTTGCCGGCGGCCGTTTCGGCCGAGAGCATCACCGCGTCCGCGCCGTCATAGACGGCGGTCGCCACGTCGGAGGCTTCCGCCCGGGTCGGCGACGGCGAGTTCACCATCGAATCCAGCATCTGGGTGGCGACCACCACCGGCTTGCCGGCGGCGCGGCAGATGCGGACGATCCGCTTCTGGATGCCCGGCACGTCCTCCGGCGGCATCTCGACGCCCAGGTCGCCGCGGGCGACCATGACCGCGTCGGCGAGCTCGACGATCTCCTCCAGCCGCTCGATCGCCTTCGGCTTCTCCAGCTTCACCAGCACCCCGGCGCGACCCGCGACCAGCTTGCGCCCCTCGGCGACGTCGTCGGGGGTCTGAACGAAGGACATCGCGATCCAGTCCGCGCCGATCTGCAGCGCGAAGTCGAGGTCGCGCCGGTCCTTCTCGGTGAGCGCCGACAGCGGCACGATCACGTTCGGCACGTTGACTCCCTTGCGCTCGGACAGCGGCCCGCCGGTGATGACCTCGGTCTCGGCGAACTCCGGGTCCGCCGTCACCACCCGCAGCCGCAGCCGGCCGTCGTCCAGCAGCAGGTCCGTGCCGGGCTCCAGCGCCCGCAGGATCTCGGGATGGGGCAGCGGCACCCGCCGCTGGTCGCCGGGCGTGGGGTCGAGGTCGAGCCGGAAGCGCTCGCCGGGCCTCAGCGTGACGGGACCGTCCCTGAACGTGCCGATCCGCAGCTTCGGCCCCTGCAGATCCGCCATCACCGCGATTGGCCGGCCGGTGTCCGCCTCGATCTGGCGGATCATCTCCAGCCGCGCGCGATGCTCCTCGTGGGTGCCGTGGCTGAAGTTCAGGCGGAATACGTCGACCCCGGCCGCGAACATCCCGGCAATGGTGGCCTGGTCGGAGCTTGCCGGACCAAGCGTGGCGATGATCTTTGCGTGGCGACGACGTCGCATGGTGCCTCCGAGGTGGTCGGCGCCGGTGCCCCGGCTTTGCCGACACGCAACAGCCCAGCCGGCCTTCGTCGTCCGCGTCAGGGTGCGGTGACGAGGATCGCCCGGAAATCGTTGACGTTCGTGCGAGTCGGCCCGGTAACGACCAACGCGTCCAGTGCGGCGAATGCGTTATAGGATTGATGCGCCGCAAGCAACGATCTGGCGTCGAGACCGGCCGCAGCGAGGCGCGCGAGCGTGTCCGGAGCGACAATCGCGCCGGCGTGCGGGCCGCTGCCGTCGATGCCGTCGGTGTCGGCGGCAATCGCATGGATGCCCGGCGCCGCCTCCAGCGCCACGGCCAGTGCCAGCGCGAATTCCGACGCCCGCCCGCCGCGCGCCTGGCCGCTGCCGCCGTGCAGGGTGACTGTGGTCTCGCCGCCGGAGAGCAGCACGCAGGG
>ERZ777003.4934-NODE-4934-length-10579-cov-8.088369_pt1 | contig 10579 bp, 7 predicted proteins | sample MGYA00374956_ERZ777003 | MGnify/ENA primary metagenome ERZ777003 (study PRJEB29302, sample SAMN06268252) | bioreactor metagenome | isolation source: Joint BioEnergy Institute, California, USA | place: USA:Joint BioEnergy Institute, California, USA | collected... | reverse complement strand
TACGCCGGCACCGTGCGTCGCTTCAGCCAGAACCTCGAAGCCCGCCACTTCGCCCGCGAGCGCCATCCGGTGAGCCGCCGGAAGGCCTTCCGGGGCATCCGCCTCACCGTGCGCGCCGCCGCCACCGGGACCAACTTCAATGACACCTGACCGCAACCCCTTGGAAAACCGCGTTCCGAAACCTTCGAAACGATCCGTCCTTATCGGACGTATCGCCCGCACGCGCGCACGCGCGTACGTCGGATATGGGAGGAAGGTTACGAAGGTTTCGGAAGCGGCCTCGCGGCACGAACCGCACCGGACGAGACGGGAATCTTCGGCGCGATCCGGCATCGGCTTGGTTCCTGTCGGGCCGATCCGTATGCCGCGGGCAATGGCGCGATGCGTCGCCAGCGCGAGGGCGCATCATGCCTAAACTCGACCGCGCCGAGAGCAAGACCGAGTTCGCCGCCCGCGTCGGCCTGACCAAGGGCCGCATCTCCCAGCTGGTGGCCGACGGTCTGCCGGTGCGCCCCGATGGCCGCATCGACGTGGAGGCCGGGCTCGCCTGGATGGAGCGCAATCTCGATCCCTCCCGGCGCGGCAAGGGCGGCGCGGTCTCCACAGGCGCCAGCGCGCCCTCGGTTGCCGAGGTGCGGCGCATGCTGATGCTGGTGCAGGTCCAGCGCGCCCGCCTCGCCTACGACAAGGAACGCGGCCAGCTGATCGACGCCGGCGCGGCGAAAGCCACCATCTTCGCCCGGGCGCGGGCCGAGCGCGACGCCCACATGGCCTGGGTGCAACGCGCCGCGCCGCTGGTCGCCGCCGAGACCGGGGCGGACCCGCAGGCGACCTTCGCGGTGTTGGACAGGCTGATGCGCGAGCATCTGGAGCATCTGGCCGACACGCCGCTCGGGGAACTCCACGATGCTGGTTGAGGCCGCCTCTCTGTTGGCTGATGGGGCCTGGCGGCGCGGCATCCGGCCTGAGCCGCCGATCACCGTGTCGGAATGGGCCGACAAGCACCGCGTGCTGCCCACCACCTCGGCCGAGCCGGGACGTTGGCGCACCAGCCGCACGCCGTACCTGCGGGCCGTCATGGATGCCCTCTCGGCATCGAGCCCGTTCGAGCGCGTCGTGCTGATGAAGGGCGCGCAGACGGGCGGCACCGAGGCGGGCCTGAACTGGCTCGGCTACATCATCCAGAACGCGCCCGGCATCGTCATGATGGTCCAGCCCTCGCTGGACATGGTGAGGCGCAACACCACCGTGCGCATCGACCCGCTGATCGAGGCGACGCCGGCACTGCGGGAGCTGGTCGCGCCGCCGCGCTCGCGCGATGCCGGCAACAGCCTGTTCCGCAAATCCTTCCCTGGCGGCCAACTGGTGATGACCGGGGCCAACAGTCCGGTGGGCCTGCGTTCAACGCCCGTGCGCTATCTCTTCCTCGACGAGGTGGACGGCTATCCGGGCGACGCCGATGGCGAGGGCGATCCCGTCGATCTCGCCATCCAGCGCACCGCCACCTTCCGGGGCCGGCGCAAGATTTACATGGTCTCGACGCCGACGCTGAAGGGCTACTCGCGCATCGAGGCGGCGTTCGCCGAGTCCGATCAGCGGTATTTCCATGTGCCCTGCCTCGCCTGCGGCGACATGGCGCCGATTACCTGGGCGCGCATCCGCTGGCCCGAGGGCCGACGCGCCGACGCCTGGCTGGTCTGCGAGGCCTGCGGCGGCGTTCATCACGAGCACGACAAGCCGCGTCTGCTCGAAGCCGGCGAGTGGCGCGCGACGGCACCGGGCGACGGCCGCACCGCCGGCTTCCATCTCTCCGCGCTCTATTCCCCATGGGAGACCTGGGCCGAGATCGCCATCGAGCATGGCCGGGTCATGAAGGACCCGCCGCGCCTGCAGGTCTGGGTCAACACCAAGCTCGGCGAATCCTGGGAGGACCAGGCCGGCGACACGGTGCCCGCTGATCCGCTGATGGCGCGGCGCGAGGACTGGGGCGAGGACCTGCCCGCCGGCGTTGCCGTGCTCACCGCCGGCGTGGACGTGCAGGGCGACCGGATCGAGGTGCAGGTGGTCGGCTGGGGCCGCGACGAGGAGGCGTGGGTCATCGACTATCGAGTGCTCTGGGGCGACCCGTCAGGCCCGCGTCTCTGGTCGGACCTCGACCATTATCTGCGCGCCACCTTCGTCCATCCGCACGCCGTGCCCGATCTGCCGGTCCGCGCCGTCTGCGTCGATACCGGCGGCAACCACACCAAGATGGCCTACGAGTTCTGCCGCACCCGGCTCGCCCGCCGCGTCTGGGCGATCAAGGGCCGAGGCGGCGCCGGCGTGCCCGTCTGGCCGCGCCGCCCGACCCGCTCGAACAAGGGCAAGATTCCGCTCTTCATCGTCGGCGTGGACGCCTTGAAGGACGCTGTCTACGCGCGCCTGAAACTCACCGAGCCCGGCCCCGGCGCCATCCACTTCCCGCGCAGGCTGGATGCAGAGTATTTCCGGCAGCTCACCGCCGAGCGGGTCGTCACCCGCTTCGAGCGCGGCCGCCCGATTCGCTCCTGGCAGCCCAAACGCGACGGCGAACGCAACGAGGCCCTCGACACCTTCGTCTACGCCCACGCCGCCCTGCACGGGCTGATCAGCATGGGGCTCAGGCTGAACGAGGAAGCCGACGCCGCCATGGCAGCGGGACGCAGGGGCGAGGCGCTGGTAGCGAAGCCCGCCAGCGCCCCGGTCATCCGGTCGGCGTGGATGGGATGAATTTTCACGATTGACGATGCGGCCATTGTGGCCACAATGGGCTTTTCAACAATGGGGCGACGAATGAAGGCGCTCTCGGCTCGCGAGGCCAAGTACAACTTTGGACGGCTGATCGACACGGCGCGCGCGGAGCCCGTGGTGATCGAGAAGCACGGACGTCCGGTCGTGGTGGTGATCGCGGTCGAGGAGTACGAGAAGATGACCGGCAATGCCGTTCCGCCGTCCCGCGACAAGAACACTGAATCGAACGGTGACTGATGCCGATCCTGAGCTGGCTGACCCGAGACGAGGACATTCGCCGCGCGAGCCGCGTGCCCTATCGCCTGCTGGAGGAAGTTCCCGACCTGTCGGCGGGCGACGGCGATGCGGGCAACATGCTGATCCAGGGCGACAACCTCGAGGCCCTAAAGGCGCTGCTGCCGTTCTATGCCGGCCGGGTGAAGTGCATCTACATCGACCCGCCCTACAACACGCGCTCTGCCTTCGAGCACTACGACGACAACCTGGAGCACACGCAGTGGCTGGCCATGATGTGGCCCCGGCTGGAACTGCTCCGCGATTTGCTAGCCGAGGATGGCTCAATCTGGGTGTCAATCGACGACAACGAGGGGCACTACCTCAAGGTCATACTGGACGAGGTGTTCGGACGGACAAATTTTGTAGCAAACGTCGTGTGGCAAAAGGTTTACACAGTAAAGAATTCCGCCAAGTACCTCTCCGACATGCACGACCATCTGCTCGTTTACGCACGCTCGAAAAATCAATGGCGACTCAATCTACTTCCGCGCACGGAAAAGTCGGCTAACAATTATTCAAATCCCGACAATGACCCGCGCGGTCCTTGGACCACCAATGCGATTCAGGCTCGAAACTATTATAGTTTGGGGCAATATGAGATTGTCGCTCCATCGGGGCGTGTGCATCGGCCGCCTGTCGGGACCTACTGGCGCATTTCCAAGGAATCGTTTGATGCACTGAATGCTGACAATCGTATCTGGTGGGGGCAGAACGGTGACTCAATTCCTCGGATCAAAAAATTTCTTTCAGAGGCAAAACAAGGGGTGGTTCCCGCCACATGGTGGCAGCATTCCGACGCTGGAACGAATGCAGAGGCCAAACAGGAAGTGCGGCAACTTCTCGGCGAGACAGACGAGATATTCTTAACACCGAAACCCGAAAAGCTAATAAGGCAGGTTCTAACCATCGCCACCAACCCTGGTGACCTCGTGCTCGACTCCTTCCTCGGCTCCGGCACGACAGCCGCCGTCGCGCACAAGATGGGTCGCCGCTACATCGGCATCGAGATGGGCGAGCACGCCCATACCCATTGCGCGCCACGTCTCAACAAGGTCATCGAGGGTGAGCAAGGCGGCATCTCGAAAGCTGTAGGCTGGAAGGGTGGCGGCGGGTTCCGCTTCTATCGGCTCGGCCCCCCCGTCTTCGACGAGGAGGGCCACATTCGGCAGGACATCCGCTTCCCGGTGCTGGCGGCGCATGTCTGGTTTTCGGAGACGGACCGGCCGTGGGATCGCAGCGGCGACAGCCCGCTGCTCGGCATCCACGACGGCCGCGCCCATGCGCTGCTCTACAACGGCATCCTCGGCGACAAGCGGCCGGGCGGCGGCAATGTGCTCACCCGCGCGACCCTCGCCGTCATCCGCGAGGAGATCGCCAAAGTCGAACCGGCATTCGACGGCCCGCTTACTATCTATGGCGAACAATCCCGCCTTACGCCGGCAACGCTCGACCGCGAGCGCATCACCTTCAAGCAGACGCCCTACGACGTCAAAGCGCGGGCCTGAGGGGGGCATCTGATGAAGCTGAAGCAATACCAGACCGATACTCTCTCCGTTCTCCGCCGCTTCTTCGAGGAGGCGCGCGTCGCCGGCCCGAAGGGCGCGTATGAGGCGATCACCAAGGAGCCGGAGCAGGCGAAGCGGCTCGGCCGCTATGGCGGCACCTACACGCCGCTCGCCGAGCTGCCGAACGTTCCTTACGTGTGCCTGCGTCTTCCCACCGGCGGCGGCAAGACGATCCTCGGCGCATACTCCATCGGCATCGCGCGGGATGCCTGGGTGGAGAAGGACTACCCGATGGTCCTGTGGCTGGTCCCGTCGAACACCATCCGCCTGCAGACGGCCGAGGCGCTGAAGAATGCCCGCCATCCCTATCGGCAGGCGCTCGACGAGGCCTTCGACGGACGGGTGCGCGTGTTCGACATCGCCGATTTCACGCATATCCGCCCGCACGACATCCGCGACCATTGCTGCATCGTCGTCGGCACGATCCAGACCCTGCGCGTGTCGAACACCGAGGGCCGCAAGGTCTATTCCCACAACGAGAACATGGAGCCGCATTTCACCGCGTTGCCCAAGTCCCTGCCGGGGCTGGAGACGCTGGACGGCGGCGGCGTGAAATTCTCCTTCGCAAACCTGATGCACATTCATCGGCCGCTGATGATCGTCGATGAGGCGCACAACGCCGTCACCGGCCTGACGCGCGAGATGCAGGCGCGGGTGAATCCGTCCGCCATCATCGAGTTCACGGCGACGCCACGCCTCAACTCCAATATCCTGCACAGCGTGACGGCGCAGGAGCTGAAGCTTGAGGAGATGATCAAGCTGCCGATCATGCTGTCCGAGCACGACACCTGGCAGAACGCCGTGAATGGGGCCATCGCGGCACGCGCCTCTCTGGCCGAGGACGCCGAGAAGGATCCCGACTACATTCGGCCAATTGTCCTGTTCCAGGCGCAGCCCAAGAACCAGGAGGTGACGGTGGAGGCGCTGAAGAAACACCTGATGGAGGTCGAGCAGATCCCCGAGGATAAGATCGCCGTGGCGACCGGCGATCAGCGCGAGCTCGACGGAATCAATCTGTTCGATCCGAAGTGCCCCATCGAATACGTGATCACCGTCGAGGCGCTGAAGGAGGGCTGGGACTGCTCCTTCGCTTACGCCTTCTGCTCCGTCTCGCGGATTCAGAGCGCGGTGGATGTGGAGCAGCTGTTGGGGCGCGTGCTGCGGATGCCCTACGCCAAACGCCGCAAGGCGGACGCGCTGAACCGTGCCTATGCCTTTTTGTCTGAACCATCCTTCGGCGAAGCGGCACGGTCGTTGGCCGACAAGCTGGTCGCCATGGGATTCGAGGAGGACGAGGCGCGCGACAACATCGAACCGGCGCAGACCTCGCTCGATGCCGACACCGGCCTGTTCGGACCGCGCGACAAGCCGAAACCGATCTTCAAACATACCGTGACGGCGACGCCCGAGGTGGTTGCGGAGTTGAGGAAGCGCGAAGGCGTCAGCGTCCGCGACACCGGCGGCGGCAGGATCGAGATCGCTGTCACCGGCCGCGTCGACGGCAAGCTGGAGAAGGTGATCGCCGACACGCTGCCCGAGACGGAGCGGAAGGGCTTCGCCGAGGCCGTCTCGAAATACCGCGTCGATGTGAGGGATCAGTTGTCGCCCGCCGAGCAAGGCGAGATCTTCGAGGTCCCTCGCCTGATGTCGGAGATCCAGGGCGAGCTGGAGTTCGCCGACACCGACGTGTTCATGGAGTTTCACGACTGGTCGTTGCTCGATCATTCCTCGAAACTCGGCGAGGCCGAGTTCGCGATCCGCGAGACGGCGCGCAGCTTCGAAATCGACCTCGACGGCAATCGCATCACCTATCAATTCGCCGACGAGGCGGAGCAGCTGGCGCTCGACGTCGACGTCGAAGGTTGGACGCCGGAGGCGCTGGTGCTGTGGCTCGACCGGCAGGTGCGTCAGCCGGACATTCACCAGACCGAGATGTTGCGCTGGTTGCGCGACCTCGTCGGCCATTTGATCAATGAACGCGGGATGCACATCGCGGCGCTGATGCGCTGCAAGTTCATCCTCGCCCGAAAGGTCCGCGAGAAACTCGCCGCCATCCGCCAGCAGGAGCGCGACGGCGTCTACCAACGATACCTGTTCGCCCCGGAAGCCAAGGTGGACGTGTCCTTCGACGAGGCTTTCAGCTTCAAGGACGGGATGTACTGGGACCAGCGCCGGTATCGTGGCCGCTGGAAACCTCGCAAGCACTTCCTTGGTCCCGACCACGTGCCGGCCTTCGACGGCGCTGAGAATGGCGAGGAGTTCCAGTGCGCGCAGGCCATCGACAGCCTGCCGGGTCTGAAGTTCTGGATACGCAATGTCGCCCGCCACCCCAACTCGTTCTGGCTGCCGACCGCGACGGACAAGTTCTATCCGGATTTCGTGGCGAAGTTGGAGGACGGACGTTTGCTCGTCGTCGAGTACAAAGGCGCCCACATCGCCGACGGTCCCGACACCGCCGAAAAACGCACCATCGGCAAACTGTGGGAGAAAAAGAGCGGCGGAAAAGGGCTCTTCATCGTCGTCGAGAAGACGGTCCACGGGAAGGACATGCGGGTGCAGATGGTGGAGAAGATTGGCGGGGGGTGACCGATCACGCCATGGCTTACAGCGACTACGTCATCTACGTCGACGAGAGCGGCGACCATAGCCTGGATTCCATAGACCGGGACTACCCCGTCTTCGTTCTCGATTTCTGCATCTTCCGGAAAGATCACTACGCCAATGTGGTCGCGCCGCAAGTGCAGGCGTTCAAGTTCGCGCACTTCGGTCATGACATCGTCGTCCTGCACGAACACGAGATACGCAAGCAGAAGCCGCCCTTTGTCTTCCTGCAGAACCAGCAGAAGCGCGCCATTTTCATGGACGGCCTGAATCAGCTCATCGAACAGGCTGATTTTACCATCGTCGCTGCCGCCATCCACAAGGAGCGATTGACCCGGCAATATGCGCATCCAGCCAATCCCTACGAGATGGCCCTGACCTTCTGTATGGAGCGGGCATACGCATTCCTGCGCGACATCGGCCAGCATGGACGGACGACGCACATTGTCGTCGAGCGACGCGGCAAGCGAGAGGACGATGATCTTGAACTTGCTTTCCGCCGTATCCGCGACGGGGCAAATCAGTGGGGCGCTATGCCCCACTTCGAAATCGTGTTCGCGGACAAAAAGACGAACTCAGCTGGCCTGCAGCTTGCCGACCTTACAGCGCGCCCCATCGGACGCCATGTACTGGATCCCAATCAGCCTAATCGGGCCTGGGACATCATCGAGCCCAAGCTGCGCCGCAGTCCGCAAGGTCGAGTGAATGGTTGGGGGCTGAAAATCTTCCCCTAAAAAGCGAAAGGCCCCGGGAGACCCCAGAGCCAGCCGCCGACCGGGAACATCCCCCAGTCCGATAGCTATAAGATCGTCGTCGGCGAGCCAAAAGTCAAGAAATTGCCGACGCGTCGCCATCGCTCGGCAAAGACACCCGATCATTCCCAAACGTTCCCAATAGCTTGAGGCTTGCCGCCGCGCGAGACTCGGCGGCATGCGGAACTTCGTCCAACGCCTTTTCGGGATCGGCAGACAGCGCGCCTTCGACGCGGCAGGCGGCGGCCGTCGCTGGGAGAGCGCCAAGACGGTCGATGGCCTGAACACCGCGATCCTGACGGGAGCGACCACGGCGGCGCGGCGGGCCGGGTGGTATGCTCGCAACAATCCGTGGGTCGCGGCGGCGGTGGACAGCTTGGTCGGCAATGTCGTCGGCGCCGGGATCAAGCCGCAATCGACGCATCCCGACCGCGCGGTGCGCGAGCGGCTGCAGGCGCTCTGGCTGCGCTGGACCGATCACGCCGCCCCGGATGGGCTGGCGGATTTCTACGGGCTGCAGGCGATGGCCGTGCGGGCGATGGTCGAGAGCGGCGAGAGCTTCGCCCGGCTGCGCGTGGCCAGCGACGGCGACACCATTGCCCTTCACATCGATCTTCTGGATCGCGAGCAGGTGTCATCGGACCTGCATCGCGAGATCGGCGGCGGGGCGCGCATCCGTGCCGGCATCGAGTTCGACTCGGCCGGCCGTCGCGTCGCCTACTGGGTCCGCTCCTCCCGACTTGGCGACCCCTTCGGTCCGCTCCGCATGGACCCCGTGCGCGTTCCCGCCGTCGATTGCATCCATCTGTTCAAGCCGCTCGCGGCGGGCCAGCTGCGCGGCATCACCTGGCTTGCGCCGGTGCTGCTCAGGCTGCACGAGCTCGACCAGTTCGAGGACGCGGCCCTGGTCAAGGCCAAGGTGGCGGCGCTCTTCACCGGCTTCATCACCGATCCCGATGGCACCGTTGGCGGGCTCTCGGGCACGAGCAACGCCGGCGTGCTGCAGGTCGGCATGGAGCCGGGCAGCCTGATCCCGCTGCCGCCCGGCGCCGACATCCGCTTCTCCAACCCGACCGAGCACGATGCCTACGCCCCCTTCGTCAAGAACCATCTGCGGGCCGTCGCGGCGGGGCTCGGCCTGCCCTACGAGCTGATCTCGGGCGACCTGGAGGGGGTCACCTATTCCTCGATCCGCGCGGGGCTCATCGAGTTCCGCCGCCGGGTCGAGCAGCTGCAGCACAACGTGGTCGTCCATCTGTTCTGCCGCCCGGTCTGGGAGCGGTTCGTGCGGCTCGCGGTGCTGACCGGCGACCTGCCCGCGCGGGATTTCGACCGGAACCCGGACGCCTATCTCGGGTGCGAATGGCTGCCGCCAAAGTTCGACTACGTCGATCCGATGAAGGACGTGCAGGCCGAGATCATGGCGATCGGCGCGGGGCTCAAGAGCCGGTCTCAGGCGATCTCCGAGCGCGGCTACGACGCCGAGCAGGTGGATGCCGAGATCGCCGCCGACCGCGAGCGCGCGGAGGGGCTGGGGCTCACCTTCGGCCAGACGGCGGCGGCGCCGCAGAAGGAGGCCGCAGATGGCTGAGACCGAGATCGCGCTTTCCACGCCCATGGTGCCACAGAGCCGGTCAGCGGAAACCGTCCAGGACGGGAACGGTTTTCTCACTCGCCGCGCAACGCTGGCGCCCGCCACTGCCGATCCCGAGGCTCGCACCGTCGAGGTGGTCTGGTCCACCGGCGCGCCCGTGCGCCGCCGCGACATGGCGGGCCAGTACATCGAGCGGCTGAGCCTCGCGCCCGAGGCGGTGGATCTGTCGCGCCTCGAAGGGGCCAGCGTCCTCGACGCACACCGCCAGACCGCGGTGCGCGATGTGCTGGGCTCCGTCCGCAGCGCGACCGTGGACGGCCAGCGCGGCACCGCGCTCATCCAGTTCTCGGCCAGGCCCGAGGTGGAGCCGGTCTGGCAGGACGTGCTGGCAGGCATCCTGCGGCACGTCTCGGTCGGCTACTCCGTCGAGGATTGGGCCGAGACCACCGAGAACGGCGCGCGCGTGCTGACCGCCGTGCGCTGGACGCCCCACGAGATTTCCCTGGTGCCGACGCCCGCCGACCCCGGCGCCCACATTCGCATGGAGACAGAGATGACCGAGACGACCACCCGAGAGGCCGCCGAAACAGCGCCCACCACAGAGACCCGCGCCGCGGCGAATGCCGAGATCCGCTCCATCGCCCGCATCGCGGGGCTGGACCAGTCCTGGATCGACGGCCAGATCGACGGAGGCTCCGATCCAGACACCGCCCGCCGCGCGGCCTTCGAGGCGCTGGCAAGCCGCAGCGCGCCCTCAATCCGCACCGAGCAGGTCCGCGTCGAGATGGGCGAAAGCCACGACGACCCTGCTCTCCGCGCCCGCCAGATGGGCGAGGCGCTCTACGCCCGGATCAATCCGCGCCACGAGCTCTCCGAGCCCGCCCGCCGCTATGCTTATGCCACGCCCGTCGACATGGCGAAGGAACTGCTGACCCTCCGCGGCGAGTCCACCATGGCGCTGTCGCCCGCGAGCCTCGTGACCCGCGCTCTGCACACCACCTCGGATTTCCCGATCATCCTCG
>ERZ777003.4931-NODE-4931-length-10583-cov-12.696524_pt1 | contig 10583 bp, 9 predicted proteins | sample MGYA00374956_ERZ777003 | MGnify/ENA primary metagenome ERZ777003 (study PRJEB29302, sample SAMN06268252) | bioreactor metagenome | isolation source: Joint BioEnergy Institute, California, USA | place: USA:Joint BioEnergy Institute, California, USA | collected... | reverse complement strand
GAGGCGCTGGTAGGAGACGATGCGTACGCTGCGCAGGAGGCAATGCGCGCACATGTTGTATACGGCCGGGACGAACTCCTGCTCAACCTGGAGCGCTACACGAAAGGCCAGCCGAACGGAAAGCAGCGTTAGCCAGCTCGCCGCAGCAGCGGAGAACCGGCAGAAGGCAAAATTCAGATTGAATCTCCCCGCTGCCGGCATCCCAAGGCTGTAGGGAGACGAGATGGTTGAACTTCTTCCCTCGATCAATCACGTTGCTGCTTTCCGTCTATCGGGAGTACTCACCGAAGAAGACATGGACAAAATCATCGCCGAGCTGGAGAACAGATTGAAGGGAGAGGGTAAGGTCTCGGTCTACTCCGATGTGACGGGACTCGGCGACGTCACAGGAGAAGCACTGACCAAACGCGTTCGCTATGGATTCAGCAAACTGGCGGAGCTGAACCGCTTCGATCGTATGGCGGTCATTTCAGACAAGTTTTGGATTCGTGCCGTCGCCGGTTGGACCTCGAGGTTATTCCCCCAAATCGAAGTGAAAGTCTTCGGATCGAAAGACCGCCAAAAGGCCGCAGAGTGGGTATCCAGGCAGCACGCTTAGAACGCGGCTCGGCTTGCTGTCCAGTCAAAGGTCTGCCAGGCTGCTGAGGACCGCAAAGTCCCATGCTGGCTTCGGCAGCAGTTTTACATTCGCCGCTGTACGAAAGATTGCGTGCGCCGCCGCCGGCTCCATCACTGATCCGGACGCCGATCGTGGCCCCGCAATCACGACTCGCCTTGGCGCAAGAGATCCCGCAATGGCAGGCAGGTCTGTATGATTCAGCAGCTTTGGAACGAAACTACCAAAGACGTCCAGATTCGCCTCCTGGGGCGGCGCAAAGTATCCCCCTGCCGCAAACTGATCCGCTTCGAAAATCTCCTGGAACGAGATGAGTCCGCCGGATAGCAGGAGTGCGCGGATGCGCGTGTCGAAGGCTGCGGCAAACAGCGCTGGGGTGGTGAGGAGGCCTCGAGCGGCAACAGCGATCGGAGCAGTTCGCAAGTCCTCCCGCGAAGCAAGTGCCTGGACAAGCGACAGAATGTCGGTGACGCGCTGCGCGGCCAGCGGCTCACCGAGGATTAGCGAAGCCCAGGCATAGTGCTGTTCCGTCGAATGAGAGCGAGCGTAGCGGGCGGCGCCGGACGTCAGTTCCGGCGCAAGATCCCCGAAGCCGCGGATATCGGCAGCGCAGACGGCAAATCCTGACTCCGCAAGACGGTGAAGCAGCTCGCCTTCTCTCCAGCTCTGCCGCCCTGCCGAATCAAGCACCAAAAGCGTCTGGCGCGCGGTGCGTCCGGCCGGCAGATAAAGCCAGGCTGGCAGAAAAACGTTAGGCGCTGATTGGACCTCGATGGCCTCTAAGGCCGCCGTACGGTAGCTGATCCGCCCCACGACAGTGGCTTTGAGCTGCGGGTCTGGCTTGTGCGGCTGAAGCACCCGCTCAAGAGATGATCCTCGCGCAGACTGTGCGCTCCATCCCTTGCGAGTGAGAGCTGCCGGCGTAAGCCCACCGAACGCCACAACAACATTTCCCTGCTTCGTGACCCGCAGCCGCTCTTCCGGGATCGGTTTGATGACCGGCTCCTGGGTAATGGCTTGAGGACGATCGAGCAGCCAGCGGCTCATCCAGTTATAGATTTGCAGACGCAGGTCATAAGACAGCCCGTGCGGCAACGGCGTCTCATACCAGCCGATGCGGTCCGGGTAACCGAGCCGTGCATAGACTGCACTCAGGCGCTGATATTCCTCACGGCCATTCTCCATGTAGTTCGGAGAATACGTCCCAGCAAAGTCCTTAGCGCTCACGAGCACTAAGAGCGGCTTCGGAGCCATCGGGTAAAGCAGATCCCAACGGTCGAACCCGACCGGACCGGAACCGATGAAATTCTGCTCGGCGTCGTCCGTAGCGCCTGGAGGAATGAAGTTTCGTGCGGCCACGTTTTCGGTATTGGGACAGGCGATCGCGGCTGCGGCCAGCCGGTCGTCCACTGCCGCAAGCAGCATCGTGTTGGTCCCACCGCCGGACTGTCCCGTTGAAGCGAGTCTTCGGGAGTCTACGAGAGGATGTGCTGCGAGGTAATCCAGGCTGCGGACGGCGTCCCACGTTTGCAGGCGCGTGGCAGTGTCGCCGACCAGCAGCATTTGCTTGCCAGGGAGAGTATGCTCATCGTCGGCGCCTCCAGGCAGCCGGGTTCGGGATGGAACATTCCCTGGGTAATAGGTGCGCTCACCTTGCCCCATCGGGTCGAAGGCCAATACCACAAACCCAAGCCGCGCCAATCCCTGGCAGCAGATCTGGTACAGCGGATAGGCCTTGCCGTCAGTCGAGTGCCCGGCCTGGAAGAGGACTCCCGGATATGGCGGCTTGCCGGTTGTGGGGATGTAAAGATTGGCCGAGACGTGGAGCCGCGGCTGCGTCTCATAGACAACACACTCCACCCGAACTCCGTCGTGCTCAAACGAACTCGTCGTCCGAGCATTCAACGGCGTCCTCTGGAGTTCGCCGCCTACCAGTTCCCAGAACGTCCGCCTCACCCACTGCTGGCGCTCTCGAATCGCTGCTTCCGTCGTGAGCCCGCGAATTACCGCCGATCGCCGCTCGTACGCTTCCCGAGCGAGCATGCGCAGGTGGTCGGGAAGGCAGCGTGCATAGTCGCGATACTCGACTCGCGAAACCTGCTGGCCCAGCGCAGGCAACGACAGCAGCGCTGCCCCGCCCCTGATAACGGACCTTCTGGATAAGCCGGTGTTTGCCACGATTTCTTTCCTCCTACCGCGCTGTTCTGCTTCCTTCCACACTCCGACTGGCGATCCTCACATGCGGCCGGACCTCGCCGACGAGCGGCCGGATATAGTCCAGGTAAGCCGGCTTCACGTCGCAGCCGTCCGCCGTGATCCATTCCTGCGGAAACAAACGCTCCCGGCGCGCAACCTGCTCAAGCGGAACAAGAAATGTCGAGCTCCGGTAGGGATGATCCGAATCGCGGCGAATCGCCACCATGTAGCCGGAGTTGCCTTGAACTGCAGCCCGTACCGCGCTCCTTCCGCACTCGAATGCCTCCGCGCGATCGACTTCGGAGACAAGCAGCGCACAGGATCGCCCTAACAGACCGGGCTTTTCGGCGCGCGCACGCAGTCCGGTCCGGGCGGAAATCAGACGCGCGAGACTGTGCCCCAGGTTGGATGGCAAGCGGTGGACAGGGCTGTCGGCCCGATCCACATCGGCGCCGAACGGTTCGCCTCGATCGTTCATCTGCCCTTCGCAAGCGACCAACACAACACGTCCCAGCCTGCGGTACACTGCTTCGACCTGGGCCATCAGTGTATCCTCGTTGACCGGCCTTTCCGGAAAGTAGATGAGATGCGGCGCGTCGTCCTCGTAGTGCCGGGCCAGCGCAGTGGACGCAGCCACCCATCCGGCATTCCGGCCCAAGGATTCGACAACGCACACGGGCGACGGCAGGGACCGGTTGTCTTCACCGATATCCCGAACGGCGTGCGCAAAGAAGCGCGCGCAAGAGGCATGCCCCGGCGAATGGTCCGTGACGCTCAAGTCGTTGTCGATGGTTTTGGGGATTCCTATGACGCTCAGCTCGTAGCCCCGCTCCACTGCCAGCCGATGGATCTGCATCGCAGTCTCCATCGATCCGTTTCCGCCCGTATAGAAAAAGAAGCGGACATTGTGACGCTCGAACAGACGGAATAACTGCTCGAAGCCTTCATCACGGATTTCCAGCCTGCTGCTCCCCAAGGCAGAACCTGGCGTGATACGCAAGGCATCGACAGTATCCTCGTCGAGCGCATTGAGGTCGATCAGATCGTCCGACAGCAGACCGCGAACGCCGAATCGCGCGCCCAGGAGATTCGTGATCTGCGGTTCGCGCCGGCATTGTTCGATTGCCCCTGCAAGACTGGCATTAATCACAGCCGTCGGACCGCCGCCGTGTGCGATGAGGGCAGTCCCACGGAGATCAGACATTCACTACAGCTCCCTTCCGATTTCTTACCAAAAGCATGACAACAGACGTCGCTACGAGCGGTATCAGACTGGCCGCTACCAGAACGGGTTCAAAGGAATATCGGTCTGAGATCCGGCCGATGAGGAATGTGGCCAGCATTGTTCCGGCACCGCTCAAAGCCCCGCCAAGTCCGCTCACCGACGCGACCGCGTTCCCGGGGTAGATGTCAGCTGGTAGTGTCAGAGCCATTGTCGACCAGGCCGCATAGCAGCACGTTGCCAAGCTGAACAGGCCGGCCAGAACCAGCAGATTCGAAGTGAATATGGCAAGGCCAATCGACGTCATGCCCAAACCGGTCACGCAGATTACCGCTTTTCGCGCAGTGACAGGATCCCAACCGCGGCCAACAAGAAAGCTGGAGATGCCGCCGCCCAGAAAGTTGCCCGCATCCGCTGCAAGAAACGGAATCCAGAAGGCAAGAACACCTTCCTCCAGGCGAATTTGCTTGGAAACAAGGTAAATGGCAAACCAGTCGGTAACGAAGAACCAGACAGGATCGGTGAGTGTTCGGCCCAGCATGATGCCCCAAGTGTCGCTGCGCTGCAGCAGTTGCCGTAAGGGTGCGGGCCGATTGATGGCAATTGTGTCTTCCGCCACAGCCGGAACCGGTGCTCGGCCAGCCACCCGCCGCCAGCAGAGGATCCAGAGGAATCCCAGAATACCCGGGATGGCAAGGGCGGCACGCCAGCTGCCCGTGAAATGCAGTAACCCGAGAACGAGAAACGGAGCAATTGCAGCACCGACCGCAGATCCGCTGTCGTAAATTGCAACGCCCAGGGCTCGCTCCTTCGGCGGAAACCGCTCAGCGACCACTTTTGCCGCACCGGGCCAGTTCCCTGCCTCGCCGATACCCAGCAGAAACCGGAAGCCGCAAAGCGACCACAACCCTTGAGCCAGAGGCGTCAAAACCGCGGCGGTCGAATACCAGAACACCGAGAAGGTCAACCCGGCGACACTACCGACGCGATCAAGCAGGCGGCCCATCAGCGGCTGCCCTACGGCGTAGGCCAACCGAAAGGCGATCACTACGTAAGCGAACTGCTCGTTTGACCAGCCTTGAAGGTCCTTTAGATGTGGCGCGAGAACAGCGAGGCTTTGACGGTCAATGTAGTTGATTACGGTGGAGGCGAACAGGAGACCGACAATCGGCCATCGGAGCCGCGAGTAAGGACTTTCTGCCTGCGCCGTCTTCAGCAAGACGGAATTCTCTCATGAAAAAGTAAACGAAGGCAATCGAAAGCACTCGTTGCCTTGGGAGGCTACTCCGCCATAAGCACGATCGCTATCAGGGCCAGCACCATGCCTGTTACCAGGATCGGACCGGGAATCACCTGGTAGAGAACGAGCGAAATCAGGATGGTGAGCATCGGAGCAAGCGAGGTCATCGGGACCACAATAATTGCTTGCCCGTACCGGACGGCGTAAACCAGCGTCAGAGCGCCAATCGAGTTCAGCACCTGGATCAATGCGGCTGCACCGGGCCCTTTGAATCCCCAATTGATTGGGGCTTGAAAATCGGTCATCGCAAGGGCAACAGGGATCAGAGCGACACCGGTTGCAGCCATGTAAAAGAAGATGCTCTCCGCCGTCATGGTCTTGTTGGCGGACTTCATGAAGAAGGCCTGAATCCCCCACATCACGAAGACGAGCACGGCCATCGGCAGCCACACTGCGGCGCTTCCCCCGCTCTCCGATGGCGGCTGATAGGACAGGAGCACGATCGCTGGCAAAGCCACTGCAATCCCCGCCCAACCGCGCCGCGAAGCTCGTTCCTTCAGAAACGTGACCGAGAGAATAATGGTGAGCACCGGATAGAGAGATACGATCGGAAAGACGAGATAAGCCGGACCTGAGCGCAACGCTTCGAAAAGCAGTAGCTGACCTCCCGCTCCGAGGAAACCGACCGCTGACCCGAGCATGACCGAGCGGAGATCGCGGTCGAGATGCCACTTGCCAACACGGAGCGCAACAAGAGCGCAAGGAATCATCGTGAGGGCCCAAACCGAATAGCCGAGCGTTGCAGGGAAGCCGGCCTTCTCAGGTACTTCGATCAGAGCGCCCCAGACGCCCCAAAAGAGCGTTGTGATCAGGGCATAGACAAGCCAGAGTTTCATGAAGATCCCGCGGGAATTTCGCCGCCGGCTGCAGACGGCGCTACCCCTGTCAAAGCAGTTTGGCACACATTTCCCACCCAGAAAAGCAAAGAAAGAAAAACAATAGGAACAGAAAGCGTTCCCATCGATTGACTTCGTTCCTTTTTCGGCGTTCTATTTGAGTGTGGGGGCAATCACGAAGGCAACCGACGTACGAGCCAACCGCCTGCTGGCAGAAGAACGCCGCAGGACCATCCTCCAGCTCCTCGAAAAGCACGGCCGCGTCACAGTTGAGCAACTGTCCGAGCATCTGCGCGTGTCGGCAGTCACCGTACGAGCAGATCTGGATGCCCTCTCGCGAGCCGGGGCGCTAGTGCGTTCGCACGGCGGAGCGGTCCGGCAGTTGAGCGCGATGGAGGATTACCCTCTCAAGTTCAAAGAAACATTGCACCAGGCGGAGAAGGCACGCATCGGCCTCGCCGCGGCGCAGCGAATCAAGCCCAATCAGACGATCCTGCTCGATTCAGGCACCACCACCGTTCAGGTGGCGCGCCACATCAAGCGATTGAACGTACGCCCGCTGACCGTGATCACAAACGCCCTGAATATCGCCGTCGAGCTCTCGGACTGCCCCAGCGTCTCGCTGATCATGATCGGCGGGATCCTCCGCCATCTCTCCAATTCTTTCGTCGGCCCTCAAGCAGAGAGCATGCTGCGCGACCTGCACGCCGATCACTGTTTCCTCGCCGTAGACGGGCTGCATCCGGACGACGGGCTATCCACGCCCGATGTCCTCGAAGCTCAATTGAACTCGATGATGATTCGGGTGTCGAACGAGGTCACTGTAGTTGCCGACGCCAGTAAATTCGGCCGGCGAAGTCTTTCCCTCATCGCAAAGCTCGACGCCGTGCATCGGGTTATCACCGATAACCGGATCACCGCAGAGATGCAGGATGCCGTGAAGGCAAAAGGTGTTGAACTGGTCGTGGTTTAGCTACGGCCGAAACACGAACTCGCGGAAAGCCGCCGGTACGTGAAACGATCTTTGCCCGGTTGGAGACCACGCGGCAAAGATGGCCCCTGTTTCTGGATCCTTCGGGCCGTTCGGGCGCTTAATCCGGAATACGTTAAACCTCCACGCTTTGCCTGGCTTTGGGGGAACATGGGAGGCGGTGACTCCAGGCAGCGTCTTGAACCCATCCCACGGAAGATACAGGAGAGCCACCCAGCCCTTCTCATTGCGGATGACGTTGCTCTCCAGGTTTTCCATATTCCACGTCAGGTCGCTCGATGGATTCGGCGCAGGCCGGGCCATGCGCACGTCGCAGATCACGTTTGCGGGATTCACCTCGAACTCGGCATAGTCATAGCCCTTGCCAGTGATATCGAGAAAGATCTCGACAACCTCCTCTTCCCACAGGTGATCGTCGCGCTTCGTCATCGTGCTCCACGGATTCGTGTCATCCGAGTCGAAGCGCACATAGAGTCCAGTCTCGTTCCACAAGGCGCGGAAGCTCGTCTGGTAGGGCGCAGGCCCCCAGGTAATCACCTGTGCCGGCTTCCAGGATGCCTGGTCCGCCGCGAGCAGCGACGCTTTTGAGGCTGTGGTTCTGTGGGCGGTATACGACGGGCCGGCTGCCTGGGCCGCCGCAAAGGCAAGCGCAAACATGACGAGGAGTTTCTTCATATCTTGAATCTCAAGACACGCTCGGCATTCTGGTAGTACACCTTGCGCAGAATCTGCTCGGGCAAGCCGAGCCCATAGATTCGCCAGCGCCCCTGCGGAGGCACCGGAGCAGGCGCATAATCGAAGTACTCGTCTTCGGTTTCCAGGAAGCGGTAGTAGATCTTGTAAAGCTCGTCGTTGAAGACCTGCTGTGGCGTTTCGTAGCCGTTGGGAACCGCGTCCGTGCCGAAGAGAATCCTGTCCTGATACTTATCGAAAAACTTTCGTGCCGTGCGCGGCTGCCGGCCCAATTCGCCGATGCGAGCGCCGATTTCGACACACGTGTTCGGAAACTTATCCAGCATTGCGCTGACGCGCGCCAGATTCTCGGCGAAGTTGCCCACGTGCAGAACGATAAATTGCGTCTTCGGATGGCGAGCGAAAACGCGGTCCCGCATTTCGAGCAGCTCCGCGTTACTCGGAAAGTCTCTCCCGTGGAATGACCAGTCCGGATGATTGTTGAGCTCCTCGAACCGCTCGTTGAAGCGATCGATCGGTTCGAAGAAGGCGACAGGGTCGGAGACGTGGATGGCGACGGGGATGTTAAGCCCTGCGCAGGTTTCCCACATGGGATCGAACCGTGGATCGTCCACGCGTACCAGCTTGTTGTCCTTGCCTCGCAGAAACAGGCCTAGCGTCTTGAGAACCTTCACTCCGCGAGCACCGTCGCGCACCGCCTGCTGGATCAGGTCAGCTTGCAACTTCGGGTACCCGGGCTCCTCTGCGCGGGTCCACCACGGCTCTGTAAACGTAAGGAACCGTCCCGGGTGCGCTTTGTCGAACTTCTCCACCGCCTCCCGCAGCCCCTTGCCGCGGCCGCCTGTGAGGTTAACCATCGTGCGCAAATTGCGGCGATCCATCACAGCCAGCAGCTCAGCAGGGGAGGCCAGGTAGCGATTGGTTTCCTCTTTCGACCAGCAAAGATGGGTGTGAATATCGATGACGGGGAACCTCGCCTTCTCGACATGGTGCTCCGGGACGGAGAGCATGCTCTTGGGCTGATAGTCCGCGAGGTCGAGCGGCTTGCCCTTTCGCTCCGTTTGCGCCGCCATCCCCAGAGGGGCTAGGGCCATGGCCCCTAGCAAATGTCTACGACTCCACCGAGTCACGGTTCCCTCCTGTCGTCTGTAGTAGTCGTTCTTCCACCTCCGCCGCGGTCGCCTGCGATCCTGTCCCTCCTACGCCAAGAGTGGAAAGCGCGCCGCAAATGCTGGCGAAACGCATCGAATACTCGAGCGGATTCTTGCGCAGCCACGCATGAAGGAAGCCGGCGTTGAAAGAATCCCCGGCGCCCGTCGTATCCACTGGTTTCACAGGATAAACCGGAACACGCACGAGAGAGCCGTCCTTGAGCGCTGCGCATCCGTCTCCTCCGAGCTTGGCGACAGTCAGCGTCCGGCCATTTTGCAGTTTTCGCAGTGCCGCTTCCACATCGTCAACGCCGCTGATCGCCCGCAGTTCGACTTCGTTCGGAAGGAAAACGTCCACCTCTTGCAAGGTATCAATCAAATCCGTGGACCACTGTTCCGCAGGGTCGAAGCCGGGGTCCAGGGATGTGGTCATTCCTCGCTTGTGCGCCTCTTCAAAAAGCTGCCGGACCGAAGGGCGCAGGCTTTGCTGAAGGAAGTAGGACGAAATGTGCAGGTGCTCGAAGCCTTCCAGCACATTCTGTGGAAGATCCTTAACCGAAAAGGAGCCGATTGCTCCGAGATACGTCACAAGAGCCCGATCCCGCGCGCAGCTGATGGAGACCGTAAGCCCGGTCTTGACGTTCGGATCGCGCAAGATCCGGCTTGTATCGACCCCCAGCTCTCCGATTGCCTGGACGCAGAAATCTCCGTACGTATCCGTGCCCACCTTGCCGGCGAACGACACTTCGTTGCCTAACCGGGCCAGACCGGCGGCGCAAATGGCGGATGCGCTTCCGAGCGCGAGCACCAGGTCCTCGACAAGGACCTCCGTCCCCAGAGTCGGGAAGGCGGTGTAGTTTTTGAGAACCAGATCGGGATTTAACTCCCCAATCACCAGAATCTTCATTGAACGGATCTTCCTTCTGCTCTCCTGTGCAAAGTGAAACTGCTGACGACGCGGGTAATTACCCCATCCTGCGATGGCATGTCAGGCGACAAGCCTTCGTGCCTGCACCTGTGAAACGCGAGCAATTGCCCTGTGACAACATCGAGGACGGGAGCAAAACTGTCCTCGATCGGGGTCTCGCTCAAGTAAGTCACCACCATATCGCCTTCCCGGATCAGGTGCTTGGGCACGGACTGGCCCACCAAAATCTTACGCCAGCCCAAACCCTTTCGGTTCAGCTCCTCGACCAGATCCGTTTCATATGCCGCTGCCAAAGGATCTGAGGAGAGGTAGCAGACGATCAGGGTTTCCCGATTCAGGAACGACATGGGGCCGTGCCGCAGGCCCAAATAGGTTTCCGCCATCGTGGCAACCCGGCCCGACGTCATCTCCAGCATCTTGAGCGCGGCTTCCCGTGCAGCCCCAAACCGGCAGGCGCTTCCGAGATAGACGACCCGGTTGAACGGCCCGGACGCGAGGTTCTGGAGCGCATCGAAGTAAGAGGCCAGCAGGGAGCGTCCGGCCTCCGCTACTGCGTCGACCATGCGGGTATATGCTTCCGCCCTGCCGAGGCAGCCGAGGAACCGGCTCGCCACGACCATGTTGGTGAAGCTGCTCGTCATGACGAGGCT
>ERZ777003.4930-NODE-4930-length-10584-cov-7.924494_pt1 | contig 10584 bp, 9 predicted proteins | sample MGYA00374956_ERZ777003 | MGnify/ENA primary metagenome ERZ777003 (study PRJEB29302, sample SAMN06268252) | bioreactor metagenome | isolation source: Joint BioEnergy Institute, California, USA | place: USA:Joint BioEnergy Institute, California, USA | collected... | reverse complement strand
TTTCTGTTGTATGTGATAGCTGACTGATTTCTGTTCTATGTGATAACTGACTGATCGTCCGGTCGGGGAACCGTAGCCGGATGTGAAGTTCTCATCCTCTGCTGCTCACCTCCTCCGTCTGCTGGTCGTATCTGCGCTGCTGGGGTTGACAGCCTGTTCGGCCGCCCAGCCGGCTGGTTCATCCACCACTTCGACGACCGCCACGCCCTCCGCGACGACTACCCCTCCGCCACCAACCACTCTCCCTGATCTGGTCGAAACTTCGGATCCGGGCACACTGGCCGCAGCCGACCAGACCACCGACGGGACATATGTGACGATCACCGCCGCCGTCCCACCACTCGGGTTTCTGGTGGTCACCAGCGCCGACGATCCCGCCGGCCAGCTCGCAGACCCGGTGCTGGTCACATCCGAGATTCAAACACGGACGGTGGCCCTCACAGAGCGTCTCACCGCACCCACCGACGTCGAAGTTTCTCTGTGGCGGGACGCCAACCTGAACGGCCGCCTTGACCCTGAAGACCCCCCTGCCTCCGACGCGGCTGGCGACCCGCTGGTTCGGAGGTTCCGTCTCAGCCCGGTGCCTGAACGACTTGGTGCCCGGGCCGTGCTGGCTGACCCCCCGTTTGCTGCTACCCCGCCTGTGTCGTCACTGCGGTTCTCCGAGCTTCGCCTTCCCTACGGGGGCTACGTGGTGGTGGTCGCCGGTGGCAAGGTGATCTCCCGCTCCTCTCTGCTCGACCCGCACGACGCTGTCCAAGCGGATGTGGAGGTGGCTGTCGGCAGCCCACTGCCGGAGGGGAGCGCCGACCTGGTGGTGATGTTCCTGGCCGACGACGGCGACGGGTCGTTCTCCGGTCTTGCTCCTGCAGAGTTCGTCTACGTGGACGAAAGCCACGATCCGCTGACAGTCGAGCTTCCACTCACCCCCACTTCCACTACCACCACAACCACGACGACCACCGTCCCTTCCTTCCCTGGTCCTTGACCTTGGGTCGCCTGACCCAGGAATGCGCGTGTTTTTGGCTTGTCCCGCCACGCCGTCCCCCCACGGTCGCCCCCATGGAAATACGCAGCCCCGCTCTGCGTGACAAGACAAACGACCAACAAAGGAGGTCACGTGGCGAAAGCCTCTAAGACCAAGACCCAGCGCGAACGTACTCGCGAGGCCCGTGCCAAGCGGCATAAGAAGACCATCGAAACCACCGTCAAGGCGGTTAGGAGCTCCATCGAGCGAGGGCTTCGTCTCCGCATCATCGGTGGGCACGGCATCGGCAAGACCTCAATGGTTCTTGACATCGTGAAGCAGGAAGGCCTCACGCCTGTCTACTTCAGCCTTGCCACCACCTCCCCTTCCGACATGGTGGTCCCGGTCCCCGTTTTGAGCCGAGTTCTCGGCGACCCCCGAGCAGACGACAGTGAGTTTGTCCGTCAGCTGAGGGCGGTCCTCATCGAACGTCTGATGACCGACGAAGAGAAGGTCATCATCTTCGACGAGTACAGCCGTGCTCCCCGGCCCACGCTGGCCGCGGCGATGAACGTCGTCGCACAGGGGCGTCTCGGTGGGGTGAAGATCCCCAACCTCAAGACGGTGATCGCTCTGGACAACCCGGAAGACGGTACCTATTCGGTCACTGGCCTTGACGTTCCGCAAGCTGCGCGGTTCGTGACCATGGTCGTCACCCAGGCGGACATTCCCTGGCGTGAGGCCTTGGAGCGCAAGTACAAGGACGAGATCGACCAGGAGCGTCTCGAAGACCTCTGGGACGTTCACGCTGAGTTCAACGATCCGAACGTGTGGCATGCGGTTCCGCCGCGTGTCATCGACCACATGATCAGCAATGCCCTTGACGGCATACCGATCGACTGGGCCCTGCCGCTCGACGGCCGGGAACGTTCTCGGATCATCGACTCAGCCGGTCAAGACGTCACCGTTGACGTTCTGTCTCGTATCGCTGGATGCATCGGTGGCGCCCTGTCATCCGAACTGGACGCCAAGCACGGCATCAAGTTCGACGTGGCCGGCCCCGTTGCGGTCAAGTCCGCCATCAAGCGAGGAGTGAACCTCCATCTGGTCGGTGATCAGGGCATCGGCAAGTCCGCCTACATCGAGGCTCTCGCCCAGCCCGGAAACGGTGTTGTGGATGAGGGCATCCGTGTGGTGACTCTCGATGCCGGCCAGCTGTCTCCCGAGGACCTCGGCGTTCCGGTGCCTGTCACCGTGAAGTCCGACGACGGTGAGGAGCGCTCCTTCTTGGAGTTCCTGGTCTACGAGCACTTCGTGGACCCCACCCCGTTCGTCCTGGTTCTTGACGAGTTCAGCCGTGCTTCGATCAGGACGAAGAACGCCCTGATGGAGATCATTCAGCAGCGCACGCTGTGTGGTATCCCCATCCCGGGTCTTCGTTGCACGATCGCCCTGGACAACCCGTCCGGGTCGGTGATTCCCTCGAGTGCGCAGGGTAAGGAAGGCGACGCCGTTCAGGCCGCCAACGCCCTCATGTACTCGGTGGGTGCTATCGACCTCGCCCAGGCGACTCGTTTCCCGATGATCGTGTCGCTCCGTTCGACCGACATCCCCTGGAACGAGTACCTCCACGAGAAGTACGGCGACGTCGCCGCTCCGTTCATCGACTGGTGGTTCGGGAATCTGGACACCGCACAGCGCATCCTCTGCGCCCCGCGGACCCTCGAGCAGATGATCCAGTTGCACATGGACGGTCTCGACATTGAGATGGCGATTCCGATGGTCGGCAACAAGCGGCTGCCTGTCAGCCTCGGGTTGCTCAAGCATGCCCTCAGGGGCAAGGAGATCGTCGGCTTTGCCGATCTCGTGGAGAACACCGAGTACTGGTGCGACCGGCTGGACGAAGGTGACCCTGAGGCCCACGCCCAGGTGCAGCGGATCTTCCAGTCCGCCGACCCCGTCCGGTTGAAGGAGAACAAGGATGTCGTGATCAAGCTCTGCGAGCATCTCGACGAGCAGCGACACATGGCTCTCCTCGCCACTCGGGATTACCTCGACTTCTGGGTAGAGGTGATTCGTGACGCGAAGAACAACCGCCGCGCCCGCGCAGCACAGGCTGCCGGCGACGGTTCCTGATCTTCACGTGGTCGCGAAAGCCATCCGTAGAAAGGGCACCGCATCCGCGGTGCCCTTTTTCTCATGCCGCCGGTCGATTGCGTCCGGACAGATGCGCAACACAGTGGGTCCCATGCGTGTGAACTGTCCCTCCCGTTTTTTCGCCGCCGTCGGGTTGGCTGTTTTCCTGGCCGCCTGCTCACCTGGGGGTTCTGTGGACACGACTGTCACGTCGACCGCTACAGCAGCGCCTGACACGACCCTCCCCACCACCGCCACCACCGCAGTACCCACCGTCGACATCCCTGCCCCGGCAGGTGACTGCGCTGTGGACATGCGGGCCGCCACAGCCGTGTTGACCTCCACGTATCTGGAGGACCTCGGGGAGGAGGAGCGCAGCGACCTAGGCACACTGGTCGGCTCCCTCAAGTTGTCCTGCGACAGGGACGTGTTGAACAGCTGGGTGCAGGAAGTGTACACCCCTTGGGTTCAAGGCGAGGTGGTGCGCCCCTTCGACATTCCCACAGACACCCCCACCGCCACCACCGGGGCTGTCGACACTGTTGACACGACCGGCACCACGGCCCCCGACGCCGGGTCGGAGGCCGAGGTTTCCGACACTGTCTCCGACGAAGAAACAGACGTGTCGTCCGGCGCGGACGCCGAAGACTGACAGCGGTCAGTAGACGGCGGCGGCGATGACCTTGCCGTCGACGATCTCGATGTTCACCCTGTCATCACGCAGGTCCATGGTGACCATGGCGCACTCTCCGTCCACCCCAACCTCACGCACATGGAGCCCCATCTCTTCGGCCCGGGCGTAGGCGTCTTCGACCATCAACCCGACCAAATCTTCGACCGGCTCACCGGTGTCCGACACACATCTGGGACCGACGGCCTCCTCATCTTCTGCCGGCGCGATGTCACCGGCGCCTAAAGCCTCATCAGTGGACGCAGGCGCTCGGGTTGTGGGCGCGGCCGTGTCGGTCGGGGGTATCGGCTCGCCTGCCGCGCAGGCAGATAAGGCAAGCATCAAAACTGAGAAAGCAACTAGGTAACGCATGTCTCTGTGACGCGACGGGGCGCGTCGCGGTTCCCAATGTTTTCTTAGGGGAGGGGTTTGGATCTTGCGGGACGCTCCCACGGTAGGGGTTACACCGGTTCACCTCCTTGTCCGGTGAAACACGCCTCAATAGGCGAAACGCATTCTTACCCCGCCCCGGCTTAGGGGGAACGTGGTGTCCTCCTTTCGCCACGTTCCACCGACCCTGAGTCGGAGGGAGGGCGGCTCCTAACCGAGCCGCCCTCCCCCTTTTTTTTTTGCCCCAAGCGTCTTCCGTCAAGCCCAGACAGCCCACACCTGACGAGCTTCCTCCCCGCAAGGCACCCGCACGTCGACTTCGGCCCCTGACTTGCGGAGAGCACACATCTCGCGGGCCAGCTGGACGCGGGCAAACCTCCCCACCCCCCACCCCCACCAGGGGCAGTCACCGGCCAGCGGAGCCAATATGCGCACCGTATCCCCACCGCCGACCTCACCGCACAGTCGATCCGCGGAAGTAGAAGACCACACCCCACCATCCAGCCACATCCTCCCGCTATCAAAGCGGGGGCGGACGAACGGCACCAGCGCCGCCGATCTACGCACCGCCTCCCCCACAGACACACCCGACGTGGCATCCAAGAAGACCCTGCGCGGCTTCACCCCGGCGACTTCGACGGTCGCCACCACCAAACCTTGCGGCCAGCGGCCCAGCACCCGATCAAGCGTCTCTGCCGTCTGCTCCACCGCCTCCCCATACCCCCACACTTTGCGGTCCACGCTAGAAAGCAGGTGGCCGGTCACCTCCTGCCACACGTCCGAACCGACCCCCACACCGGCGGCCAGGGCAGCCACCGCCGCCCCCGCCGAGGTTCCCACCCACAGCTTCGCCGTGGTGGGTGGGGGGTCGTGTTCGAGTTGGCGGATCAGCCACTCCCCGCCGGCAACCCCTCCCCCGCCGCACACCACAGCATCCGCCGGCCTTATCGGCGCAGCTGCCTGTCTGCTCATACGATCTGAGGGGCGAACACTCACCCCTCTGATGGTCCGCCACCTCGGGGTTAGCGGCAGTTGACTGCTCTTTGCCTCCGTTCTTCTCCGGCCACGGTGTCATGCAAGTTGGTATCGACCGATGCACCCCAAGTTACGGAGGTGCCCTGCAGAGAGGAGACGCACATGCGTGCTAATCCGCGGATAGCGCCCGGCCTCCTCGACACAGGGCACCTAGGGTGCCCGAGTCGGGGATTGGCCAGCGTGTCGGGATCTGAGGGGGTAGCCGCCTCCAAGACGGTCACCGGCACAGGGCAGGGCAACTAGCCCTCTGGCGCTTTCCACCATCTGAACAACAAAGGGCCTTTGGCCCGAACGGCCGGTACCACAAACCACTCCTCGGCGTCTTCGTGGAGTCCGTACCCCGGGCGCCCAGCCCTGCCGGCCACACCGGCAGGGGCGGAACCAAATAGTTCCGCCCCTGTCACTGCCAGTCACACAGAGACCACAACATGCCTCAAAGCCCCTGCCGCTACGGATACTTCTACGGGTACTCCCCGCTGGGCTCCAGCGGTGTCGCCGTAGCCCAAGTTCGCCGCCACAAGGCCCGAAGCGGCTCCACCCCCTCCATCGCCGCCCTCCCTGACCTCTACATCTACTCGGCTCCCCGCACCCCCTTCGAAGCTGCGTTGCTGGGCAAGCAGGTGACCGTCCCTCTCGCCCAACCCACCTACGAAGAAGCGGTTGACAGCGCCGACGTCATCGTCGTCTCCGGCACTCCACTCACCGAACTGTCCGACCTTCCCTCCGACGCCCTAGGGGACTATGTGGCGCACCTCGTCGCGGCCGGAGGGGCGCCGGCGGTGGAAGAGTTCATTTCCCGCCACCACCACCGTGCCGCTGCCAGGGACCGCCTCGCCTACCTATCGCCTGACATCACCGCAGACACCCCTGCCGGTGACATGGCCCGAATCCTCACCGCTCAGGCTGCCCCCCAGCTCGTCACCCCCAACCCGTACGCCCGGCTCATCTTCGCCGAAGCGGTCCTTCCCCTGCTGGCCGAAGCCAAACCGCTCGCCGACATCTTCGAAGCTGGTGGCAGGTTGGATCTCACCTTCGATGACGACGACGTCGAGATCGGCCGTCGCACCGGTGTCGCGGTTCTCACGGTCGAACCGGCCGGGACCGACACGCTTCGGTTCACCGCCGACCTGCGGCCCGACGCCAACCCCAACCAGCTGCCGGCGGTGATCATCACTCATCCACGCGGAGTCGTCGAAGTGGTGCCGCTGGGCCACCCGACCCCCGCCGATGTGGACGGATGGGACGTCGCTTCGGACTGGGCGAACGCCGCCCCCATTGTCGGGGACGCCGCCCGGGCAATCGTCACCACCGCACGCTGGAAAGGCGCCCGTCGCAGCCTCCCCAACCCCCCAGTTCTGGTCGGTCAATCGACCCTCCCGCTTCCTCCGAAAGCCGCTATCATCCTTCAACCACCCAGGTTCTCCGACTTCGAGTCGGCTCTCACCGCCGCAGACCAGCTCGCCGAACGGAGCGGCCTGTCCCAAGACGGACGCCGCCATCTGCGATCGTCCCTGCTTCGCGCCTCGGGCGGCGGGTGGCGTTACGACGCATTCCACGCCCACAACGCCCTGCGGATCGCCCAGCTGGAAGAGCTGGGAGTTACGCTTCCGCCACCCACCCACATCTCCCCCTCCCCAACCTCCCGCGCCGTCGTAGACCAGGCTCGCGCCGCCGGGCTGGATGCAGCGTCACCCACCGACCCGGGCAACCAAGAGGAGCTTCTGCGGCGCCTCAAAGAGATAGTAGCCGTCAGCCTGGCCCCCCAGCCGGAACCTGGTGATGTGGTCATCGACCTCGACGCCATCTCTGCCGAGCCGACTGACGCCACCGCAGCACGTGACGACGTTCCGAACCTGACCGCAATGTCATGAGCAGTATGGTCGAATCCGCAGCCGAAGCTTTCGATATCGCAGACCGCACCGCAGCGGCTTTTATCGGCGACCCGTCCGCAACACCTGACGACCACCGTCTGCTTGAGACACTGCTCCGGGCTGAGGGCCTTCGAGGGATGCTTGAAATCTGGTCGCTGGCCGGTGGCCGCCCCGCCCGCATCGCCCACACCTATTCGGCGCTCCGTGCCGCCCAAACCCACGCCCCCGCCCTCGCCGAGGTTCTCGGCATTCCCGCCGAACAGGTGTCCGGCGCGGCCCTCTCCGGTTTGGAAGCACTGCTGGTCGCCGCCGATGTGGAGGAGGCGGCCAAGTTGGCCGCCTCCATTGTTCCACCCGGTGCTTGAAATGTCAGCGCCGCTTCTTGCGCTCCTTGCGGGGCCGCTGCTCAACGGCGACACCCTCGCTTAGGATCCTCTCCGCCAACTCGCCGAGCTCTTCGCCTGCCCCGTCGTTGGGTTCTGCCGCGATGGTCGCCAGAGACACCCCGCCGATCTCAGCGGGTGCGCAGACAAGCATCGATCCTTTCCGAAGCGGGATCTCGAACGGCTGGCTGTTGCCTTCCACAGCCAGCACAGCCCCGCACGGTATGCCGGACATCTTCTCCACCCCACGGGCATACCTGACAGCCGGATGCGAGGTGATGTCGCCGAGCGGTTTGTTTCCTGCGATGAGGCGACCCCGCTGGTCCACCTTCACATCGCCGGTGGCCTCTTCGAGCCACACGAGCAGCGCCCCATCCCCAAGCAGCACCGCCATACGTTCTCCGGGAAGCAGCACCGCATGCTGGGCTCCGCTTGTGAGCAGGGCACGGTAGAACGTCCGCCAGCGGGGCTCCATATTGCGCCACCGCCACAGGTAGGTGGCCGCTATCCCCACTCCGGCGACAGCCGCCATCCATCCGGTGCTCGCCACCACTCCGCTGGTGAGCAGCGCTACGGCGAGGCCGATGAGTGCAAGCACCCCGCCGGCGATGGCCATGAGATGGCCCATGGCGTCGGCGATGCGGTGACCCCAGCTGCCGTGGATCTTGGGGGACTTGACCCGCCGCTTCGCGGGGACTTCGGGCTGTTCTGTGGCAGTGTTCTGGTCTGACATTTGGCTACTCCGCAGGTTCACGTTCCGTTGGGCCGGGTTTGGGCCGGCTTCTGGGGCAACGGTCCTGCGGGGCGCCGACGCGGCAATCGGAAGCCGTCGGGTTTTCGTCGAAACCTGGGGGTCAGCTGGCCTGCTTGTCGGCGGTGCGGATTTCGTCCCCGAACCCCGGGTAGGCGATCCGGTCGTGGTATTGGCTGACCAACGCATTCACCAGAGTTTCGGTGACGCAGCGCAGGTCGCCGAGGGTTAGGCCCGATTCGTCGAGTTGATGGTCAGCAACTTTCTCGTCGACGATCGCCTGAATGCGTTCTTCAATCAGCTCCCGGGTGGGTTCCTGCTGTTTGACGAGCGCCCGCATCGCTGCTTCTGCGGCGTCGGCGAGCATCACCACCCCGGCTTCGCGGGTTTGGGGTTTGCGGCCGACGTGGCGGAAGTCGGCTTCGTCTAGGGACGCCCCTCCGGCTTCCTGGCACGCCTGGTGGTAGAAGTAGCGCAGTATCGAGTCTCCGTGGTGCTGTTCGATGATGTCGACCACCCGGCGGGGCAGCTTGTACTGCTCAGCGAGTTTCACCCCTTCGATGACGTGTCGACGGATCGCCTGCACCGACTTCTTCGGTGTGAACCGTTCGTGGGGGTTGCGCACCCCGAACTGGTTTTCGATGAACAGCACCGGCGCATATGTCTTTCCCAGATCGTGGTAGTAGGCGCCGGCTCGGGCTAGGAGCTCGTTGGCGCCGATGGCTCGGGCGGCGGCGTGGGCCAGGTTGCCGACCGCCAGAGAATGGTTGTATGTGCCGGGGGCTTTCTCTTCCAGGAGACGCAGCGCCGGATGGTTGCGGTCGGTGAGATCTTCCAACTCGAGGTCGGTCTCAACCCCGAACAGCGTCTTGGCGACCACCAGCGCACCGACGACACCGACGGCTGCGACCATGCCGCCGATCCCCCCGGCCAGCGCAGCGGCGGCCACCTGGTCGGGGTTGACGGTCAGCCATGTGACCGCAGCAGCTGCGGCCTGGCCTCCGACGACTGCCACCGACACGCGTCGCAGCTGGTGACGGTCGGAGATGCGGTCGCTGAACGGCAGGACCGCCACCCCGACCCCGATCGCAGCCAGGATGCCGACCAGGTCCCCTGCCCATCCGCCGGCCAGAAGGAGGCCTGTCAGCGGAACGACGCTGATCAGCCCGGCCGCCACCCCATAGAGGGTGGAAGCAGTGACGATCACCCCCGCTGCCGGGGTCACCCATGACCCCACTGATGTCATGTCCGCTGCGATGGAGCCGACCTCGATTGACAGCCCGGAAGCGAATATGAGGACCGCCACCCCCAACGCTTTGCGCCGCAGCGGCCCACCCCCTTCGGCTGTGCGGAACAGCAGCATGGTCATGGTGCTAACCGCCAACGAGAACCCCAGGTATTTGAGATTCGACCCTGCCTCATCTTCGGGGCGGAGACCCAGTTCGGAAATGGCTGCCGCCGCCACTTCGGTGACGATCTCCCCTTGCCGCACGATCGCCTGGCCCCGCAGGTAACGGCGGGTCACTGGCTCAACCGCAGCTGCTGCCTCTTCCGCGCGCAGACGTGTACCTTCCTCGTCTACCCGCTCGTTCACCCGCACCGCTTGGGCGACGACGTGAGCGAGCGCAGAGCGGATCTGGTGGGGGTTTTCCACTTCGCCGGGTAGCGAGACGAGCGGCGGCCGGGCGATCAGCTGGTTGCGGACGGTCTCCAGCTCCCCGGGCCGAACCCCAGTGCGGGTAACTTCGACGAGCATCGCCTCGGCGGCGCTGCGGAGCGCCGACACTGGCACCCCCGATTCGAGGAGGGTTTCCAACGTGCCGCTGTCGATCTCCGGATGGCGGGTGTTCACTATGGCGACCCGTTCCGCCAGGGGGCGCGTCGAGCGTGTGGGGATGGTGTTCCCATATTCGTCTTCCACCAGCGCCGTCTCCGAAGTCTGGGCGGCATCCATGAGGCCAAAGAAGCCGGCCAGATAGTCGAGCGCCTCCTCATCCGCTTCTGTGTCCGGGACGTACACGGGCCCGACGGCGTCGCGGGCAGCTTGGCGGGCAGCTTCGGTGGCGACCGGGTCTTCCACTTCGACGGTCTGCACCGCGAAATAGCTTTGGTCGGCTGGCTGGCCGACAGTGACAGCGCTGGTGCTTGCCGAGCTCACCAGTGACAGCGCCCACACCCCGATGGCCGCACCCACCACACCTGCCCACTCGTGCCAGGAGCGACCTGTGTCCGCTTCGGCGCGCAGCTCATGCCATTTGCGCGGGTTCTCCCGGCGGCGCCGGGGCACGCCGAGGAGCGCTCCGATGATGCGCTGGAACCGGGACAGGGGGGACATGCACTTAGATAGTGTTCCAACCCTCCACCCCCACAATCACCCCGCT
>ERZ777003.4929-NODE-4929-length-10586-cov-4.781502_pt1 | contig 10586 bp, 7 predicted proteins | sample MGYA00374956_ERZ777003 | MGnify/ENA primary metagenome ERZ777003 (study PRJEB29302, sample SAMN06268252) | bioreactor metagenome | isolation source: Joint BioEnergy Institute, California, USA | place: USA:Joint BioEnergy Institute, California, USA | collected... | reverse complement strand
ACGACGAGATTACGGAACATCGTCATCGATCATTGTTCGTTTGCGTGGGCATTGGACGAGACTGTGTCGCTGTGGGAAAACTGGACCGACGTTACGCTGACGAACAATATCATCGCTGAAGGCCTGCACGAGCGCTCGGATGGTCACGCCTCGGGCTACGGGCTCTTCCTGGCGCAGAGCGGCGGCGGTCGCGCGACGATCAAGGGGAACCTGCTCGCGCACAACTACGCGCGCAATCCGGTGATCCGATCCTACGATTCCGTGTTCGTCAACAACGTGATCTACAACGCGGGCTGGCAGGCGATGGCGTTGACGAGCATGAACGACGTGGCGACGAAGAACGCCGTAGTCGGCAACGTGTTCATCAAGGGTCCGGACTCTAACGGCCATCCCCCGGTCTGGTTGCGTCGGGACAATTTCCCCTTACCGTCGACTGCGAAGGTGTATCTGAACGACAACCAGACGATCGGTTACGGTATCAGCTCGACCGATCCATGGGCAGTGGCAAATGCGGCCGAGGTGCCGAGCTCGATCAAGGCTTCTAGCGCGCCGATCTGGTTGCAAGGCCTGACGGCGATGCCCACGCGCGATAACACCGTGTTGAACAGCGTTCTGGCGAACGTGGGAGCACGCCCGGCGGATCGCGACAGCGTCGATACGCGAATCATCCGCAGCGTGCGAGAGCGCACCGGACGCATCATCAATTGCGTCTCGCCCGACGGCTCGGCTCGTTGCGCGAAGAATGCAGGCGGTTGGCCAACGCTGGCAGAGAACCGTCGTGCACTGGTCTTGCCGGCCGACCACAATGCCGTCACGCCGAGCGGTTATACGAAGCTCGAGTTGTGGCTGCACGAGATGGCTGCCCAGGTCGAAGGGCGAGCCAAGGCTGCAACCCCGAAGTCGCCGGTGCTCACGGTCGAATAAGCAGTCGATCGGTTGAAGCAGCGATGCCGCCCGCCTACCGCGGGCGGTTTCGTTTTCGGGATTGGATTAGGGAATGGGGCAGTTGCAAGTTCTGCTCTCGACTTTAGGTAGAAAGTACACGAGCTCCCCGCAAGACTTACATTCAGCGATGCCGGCAACCGACACCGATGGAACGACCCGCCCGGCGTCAGATGCATTTGGTATGCATCTTGCCGTTCAGAGCATCACTCCTGGCGTAACGGCGACTGCGGCTGAATGTCCATCACGAAGATCTGCATCATCGGGCTCGACGATTTCGCGATGCTCACAGGCGACACGTCGTACGGCTACATCGGCGGCGAGTCGGTCCAGCACGTGTTGCTCGCGAGGGCCTGGCGCGATCTCGGCCTCGATGTCTCGATCATCGTGCACGACCACGGCCAGCCGCACGTCACGAGCGTGGATGGCATTCGAGCCGTGACCTGCTACGGCAGGGACGAAGGCCTCAAGGGCGTGCGGTACGTTCACCCGAGAATGACGAGCGTGTTGCGGGCGATGCGAGAGGTCGATGCCGACCTCTACTACCAATCGCCCGCTGCGGGACTGGCGGGGGTCGTCGCCGCGTTCGCGATTCGCCACGGCAAGCGGTCGGTCGTCCGAATCGCTTCGGACAGCGATTGCTTGCGGCCCAACTTGCCGCTAGGCCGCCGCGTGGACCGCTGGTTATACGAATACGGTCTGCGTCACGCCTCGCTCGTCGCCGCTCAGACGGAACGTCAGCGCGATCTCTTGCTGCGAAACTTCGGCGTTCATAGCGAGATCGTCAACATTGCCGTCGATCCGCCGTCCCCGCCGAGAGCGCGCGAGAAGGACGTCGATGTCCTGTGGGTCGGCAACATTCGGCCCGTGAAGCGGCCGGACATCGTGTTGGAGCTCGCGCGGCGTCGTCCTCGATACCGGTTCGTGCTGGTCGGCGGCAGCGCGCGAGGCGAAGAGGGTCAGGCTTACTTTTCTCGCATCGCGCGACAAGCCCAATCGCTTCCGAATGTTCTGCTGACGGGCACAGTGCCTTACGAGGAAGTCGGCGGATGGTTCGATCGTGCGCGCTTGCACGTCAACACCTCCGATTACGAAGGCTTCCCGAACACCTTTCTGCAGGCCTGGATACGCCGAGTGCCGGTCGTGTCGTTCTTCGATCCGGACAATCTGATCGAGCGGCGTGGGTTGGGACGGCGGTGCCGCGACCTCGAAGACATGTGCTCGACTTTGGACGAGCTGCTCGGGAATCCCGACAAATGTGCAGCCATCGGCCAACGCGGTCATGCTGCAGTGAGCACCCAGTACTCAGCGCGCGAGATCGCGACGCGGTACCTGGAGCTCATCGAGCGACGAGACCCGGTATCGGCGATTACAGGCGTCGATACTCCCTCGGTTCGTGCCGCAAACGACACTTGAACCCGATGAGCTGACGGTCCGTGTAATAACGACATCGCCGCGTGCACAAACTACAAAGGCGTCTGTCGCAGCGCCTCTCGGCCCGATCGTGCACGCCTAGTTTCGTGGTACGCATCTTGCTGGATTGCAGTAACACGTACGAACGACGAGTTGCGATCGCGTGAGCGAGGTTCTGCCACGAAACGTTGCGCTGGAGAGCGGGGCATCCGAGCTCGGCATGCGCATGCTGTTGACGGTCGTCATCGTCCTTTTCGTCGTGCAGGACGTGTTCGACATGTCGATGAGCCTTGCCCCGGGCCTAAGCGCAAAGAATGCGCTCCTGTACGTGCTCGCCGGCGCGCTCGTGTTCAAGATCGCGATGCAGGGCTCGTTCAGATTCGAGATCCGCGCGCTCCATTATTGCTTCGCGGTGCTCATCGGCTACGCCGTTTTTTCGTGGCTCGTCGCCGCATTCATGGTCGAGTATCCCCGCTACAACGTCATCGGCAGCGCGATCCGCCTGAAAGCGACATGGATCGATCGCGCACTGCTGTTTCTGGTGTTCTTCTACGCGCTACGCAGCAGCCGCAATGCCTACACAGTTCTGAAGGTGCTGCTGTTGGCAGTCGCGCTGGCGAACACGATCGCCGTGCTCAACGGGCTCGGTTACTTGCAAACGGGACGAATGTGCGCAGACGACGTCGATCGCGTACAGGGCATGATGGGCGAGCCCAATCAGGACGGCGCGTTCGACGTGCTGTTCATCCCGGGCCTGGCCACGGCGTTGCTCACCGCATCGAGCCTGTGGCGCCTGCCATGGTTCGTCGGACTGTTGATGACGCTGATCGCGCTGGTCATGACAGCCTCGCGGGGCGGATTCGTGGCCTTCGTCGTCGCTTGTCTGTGGGCCGGATTCATCCTGCGTCGTTACGTGCCTGCGCAGAGATTACTCGCAATCGCTGCGGGCGGAGTGCTCTTCGCGGTCGTCGCCGTGCTCGCGGTGATCCCCTTCTATGGCTCCGTTCTCTATCGACGCGTGTTCGAAGAAAGCACCGCAAGCGACATCGCGGTGGCGTCCTCAGGGCGCACCGATATCTGGTCGAGCGCAGTGGCGATGATGGCAGATACGCCGATCACGATGCTGACGGGATTCGGCTGGAACGTGTACTTCACCATGCCGTTCCGGTTTGCGCCTCACAACTACTATCTCGATCTCTGGTTCAACCTCGGGCTCGTCGGCCTCGCCTGCGGTACTGCGCTGCTGGTACTCGTCGTACGCGAGACGCTCGGTGCCGTCGGCCATGCGGCTGCGATGTATCGACCTGCGCTACTCGCCTTTGCAGTGGGGACCGTGGGCATATCGGTCGCGACCTTCTTCGTCGATTTGTACACGCCGTGGCTGTGGTATTGGGCCTATGCAGGTCTCGTGCTGCGCATTGCCGTCAATGCGAAGAATACAGCCCAAGCGCAGCACGCGGTCGAATCGCAGCCGCGCAAGGCGGATCCATACGGATGGATTGCAGCGGGAAAGACCGCATGAGGACCTGAAGGCATGCCTGGCATCGTCGTTGGTATCGGCGGCAATCCTCTCGAAAGCGTACACGCTGCAACACGTCAGCTTGCGCACGTGCCGTGGCACGCCACGGGCGCGGCCGGCATCGCGTCGCAGCTTGCGCTCGGTTGGTCCGGATTCTCGCAGTCCTTCGATTCGAAGTCGTGGAGCGCGGGAGCGGGCCGCGAGGTGCAGGTATGGCGTTACGGCCATACATTCGCGGCGCGCCCTTCGCCCCATGCGATCGGTGCGAGCGAGATTCTGCGCGACTATTTGAACGGTGGCGTCGATGCGTGCTGCGACTACGATGGCTCATTCGTCGTTGCGATTGCCGATACTCGCACGCAGCGGTTGTATGTAGTCCCGGACCGTTTGTGCACGCATCCGCTTTACTACGCCGAGGATGGCTCGCGCGTCGCGATCGGTCCTGAGGTCAAGGCAATCGCAACCGTGCTAGGCGCGACGCCGACGCTGTCGCTCGATGGTGTCATCGCCTTCCTCACGACCGGTTACAACATCGGCAGGCAGACGCTCTTCGCAGGCATCGAGCGGCTCGAGCTCGGCAAGTTGCTCGAGATCGACTGGTCCGACGCGCCGCGCTTGTCGGTCCGTCGCTTCTGGAAGCTCGACTTCGGTGCAGCGGACAAATTCGAGGATCGGCGCGACGCCGAAGATGCGCTGTTCGCTGCGATCAAGGAGGCCCATCGGCTGTTGTTGAGCGATGCGCCAAAGTTCCAAGTTCTGTTGTCGGGCGGTGCGGACTCGCGCGGGATCCTCGGGACGTGCAGCGTACTCGGTACCCTGCCTGCGAAAGCAGTCACGTGGGGATTGTCGCAGGACGTACCGCGCTCGGATGCTTCGATAGCACGCTCGCTCGCCGCGCGCTTCGGCGTGCCTTGGGAATTCATTTCGACGACGACGGACGGCTTCGTCGACAACTGTTCGGACTGGGCGTACGTGTCGGAGCTGTCGAACGACAACTTCGGCTGGTATGCCGAGGGTTTCGGCACGCTGCATTACATGCACGAAGCGGGCTATCCGTGCTCGTTCATCGGCGATGAGATCTGGGGCTGGCAGGGCTTCGCGCACGACGAGCTCGACGCCTGCGCCAAAGTGCTGGCGCCGACCGTGCCCGCATCTCTACTGACGCTTTTCAAACCGCAGCTCCGCGTGCGGGCCGCCGAGAAATATCTCGCGAACATTCGCGAGGTCATGCGCGATTGCAGCGATGCCGATTGGAGCGATCGGAAGGATTTCCTTTACCTGCACGGGCGGGTGGCGCGCTACATCTTCGCGCTCGGATACAACCGCGGACATGTCACGGAGCAACGCCGGCCGTTCTTGACGAGCCACGTGCTCGATGTCGTGCGTCGCCTGCCGGCGGAATATCGCACCCACAAGAACCTGTACCGGACGATGCTGCGGCGTCATTTGCCCGAAGCGGCAAGCGTGCCGAGCGCAAGCGTGAACAGCCTCCCGGACTGGAGCTTCGACTTGCGAACGCACGAGCCGCTGCGTACGTGCTTCCTCGAGCTATTGCACGATCCGCTGATTCGAAATGGCGCGCTCGGCGAACTCTTCGATACGCAGGCTTTTGCCGCCGTCCGCGATGCCTTCTTTGCGCAGATTCCTACGCCGGTGTCCCGCAAGCCTCGCTTGGCTTCCATCATCAAGGGGCGTCTCAATGACATGCTTTGGGCGAGTCCTCTCCATGAGCATGTCGATCGATGGCGGCATCGATTGCGCACCGATGCGCAAATGCAGCGGACGACGGTTTTGCCCGTAGACCTTTTGCGCCGGGTGGCCATCCTAGTTCTGCTCGAGCGGCAGTTACCTAGATTCAAATCGTCCGCCGTCGGTGCACCGTCCGACGCGCGGCATGCCGTCGGCGTCCGCTGATGCCCCGCCTCGAAGTACGAAAGCGAGGAGTCCTCTGATGATCGAGCCCGAAACGCGTCCCATGCAGCGCGAAAGCGAAACGATTGCGCGCGCGGCAGGTTCGCGGGATGGGACCGTCTGCGTGCAGCGACGCGGATTGGATGCCTTGTTCTTGCTCAACACGCTCGGCATCGGCGGTTCCGAGCGCAAGATCGTGCGGCTCGCAAATCGGCTGACGAAGCGTCACATGCGCATTGGCTTGGCTTGGTTGAACGGACCGGAAAGTCTCGCACCGATGCTGCACGGCGACGTTGCGCGCTGGAACCTCGAGCGCCGCGGCAAGTTTTCATGGAGCGCTCTGGCCAAGTTGAAATCCATTGTGAACGAACATCGACCGCGCGTGCTGTTGTGCGTGAACTTATATCCGACTTTGTATGCCGCGGGCGTCGCGCTCGGGATGGGCGCAGATAGACCCAAGCTGGTCGGGCTCGTGAACACGACGGACTTCGGCCCTGGCGAACGGTGGCGTCAGCGGTTCTTCAGACAGATCTTGAATCGATTCGATTGGACGATCTTCGGGTGCGAGCGGCAGCTCGGTCCGTGGATAGGACGCGATTGTGAGCGGCGCGAACGGGCGGAGGTGATCTACAACGGCATCGACCTCGACGAGTTCGAGGTGCCGACGCCCGATGCCCGCCGCGAATTGCGGCGCCGGTATGGTTACTCGGAACGGGCTTTCATCGTGGGTTGCGTGGGCAACCTGAATCCTTCGAAGAACCAGCGCGCGTTGATCGACTCGATCGCCCGGCTCCGATCCGATGGGATCGACGCGCGGCTGATCCTCGTCGGCGACGGTCCGCTTCGGGCACGGCTCGAAGCGCAAGCCTCCGCGTTGGGCATCGGCGCTGCCGTCACGTTTACAGGCCTGCTCGACGACGTTCGCCCGGTCCTGTCGTGTCTCGACGTATTTGCATTGCCGTCGCTGTACATCGAGACGTTCTCGAATGCGGCGCTCGAAGCCATGTCGATGGGCGTGCCCGTGGTGCTCTCACGGATCGGTGGGGCGGATGAAATGATCCGCGATGGCATCGAGGGCTTGCTCATCGAGCCGAGCGCGCTCGACGCGCTCCTGCCCGAGAAACTTCGCGAGCTTGCGACGGATCCGATGCGTCGGCGAGTGATGGGCGAGTGCGCTCGTCAGCGCGTCGAATGCGATTTCTCCTTGGAACGAATGGTCGACCGCTATGCAAGCACTATCGAACGTCTTGCCGCTTGATCGTTCTTGCGTGCTCGACCGAGCCGCTGTTGTGCTGCAGCTAGGACCGGCATTGTCGGTCAAGGGCGGCGTGTCCGCGGTGGAGCGCATGATCGTCGATTCCATTGGGCAAACGGTCGAGCTCCATCACATCGCCACGACAGTGGATGGTGCTTTCTGGAGAAAACTTCGTGCATTCATGGGGTCCATCCTCGCGTTGCATCGTGCCCTGCGTCAGGACCGAAAGCTTCTCGTGCACATCCATTTTGCCTCGCGCGGCAGCACGTTGCGCAAGATGATCCTTGCGAGCATGACGCTGCGCGCCGGGCGGCCGCTCGTTCTCCATGCACATGGGGGCGCATTCGATGAATTCTTCGACGGCTTGCCCGCGTTTCTGCAGCGTCTCCTGCAACGAACTTTCGCTCGCGCGGATCGCTTGATCGTTCTTTCGACGCAGTGGCGCGATTTCTACATTCGTCGTCTGGGAGTTACGTCGAGCAAAGTCTCGATCTTGAACAATCCCACCGTACTACCCCGGCGCGTGCCTGAGCGCCGAGGCCGCGATCGCGTGCAATTCTTGTTTCTAGGGCGCATCGGCGAGCAAAAGGGCGTGTTCGACATCCTTGCGGCGTTCGCTTCGCTGCCGGACGAGCTGCGTCGTCGCGCACGGCTTGTGTTCGCGGGCGACGGCGATGCGGCAGCCCTGATTGCTCGTGCGGGCGAGCACGCAAGGGCGATCGAATTGCACTCATGGGTCGACGCCGAGCAGCGCAACGCATTGTTGGCCGCGAGCGACGTGTTCTTGCTGCCTTCGTACCGCGAAGGTCTGCCGATGGCATTGCTCGAAGCGATGGCGTTCGGCTTACCGGTGATCACGACGAATGTGGGCGGCATCCCTGATGTCGTGACCGACGGTCGCGAAGGTGCGCTCATCGAGCCCGGCGACGTCCCGGCGTTACAGACCGCGATGCGCAGGCTGATCGAGGACGAGTCGCTGCGGATAGAACTTGGCGAGCGTGCACGGCAACGCGCGAAACAATTCGACGTGTCGCACTTCAGTGCCGAGCTCGCACGGATCTACGGCACGGTATTGGGTTGATCATGGCGAACGGGAACGCATTGCTAAAGATCGACGATCGGTTGAGACGCCTTGCGATCGGCGAGCGGTTCGTTCGTCGCAATCCGTTGTACTACGGGAAGCTTCGGCAGCAGCTCCTTGCGCTTCGCAACGCGAGCCTCGAGGAGCGCATCGCCTTCACGAAGGCGCGGCTCGAGCGAGTGCTGCACGTCGCGAGCCGCACGCCGTACGGCCGGCATCTCGGTGCGCCGCCGACGCTGGAAAAGTGGCCGATGATGCGCAAGGAGCTCGTACGCGACGACCCAGGCGCATTCCACACGACGAACACTTGGTTCGCCGCGCGAGCGAACACAGGGGGCACGACGGGTACGCCGCTGCAGCTGATCCGTTCGCCTCAGTCCGTCGTCGTCGAGCAGGTATGCATCGACCAAGTCATCATGGAGCTCGGTTCGGATCCGTTCACCGCGCGCATCGCCGTGCTGCGCGGAGACAATGTCAAGGACGTCTCGGATACATCGCCGCCGTACTGGACGTACGCGATCGGCGGCCGCCGGCTGATATTCTCGACGAATCACTTATCCGCGAGCACCGTGCGTATGTACATCGACGAGCTCGCACGCTTCCGGCCCGACTTGCTTTGGGTATATCCGACTTCTCTAGAGTCGCTGTGTCAGCTCGTCGCGCAGGAGAAATTGGAGCTGCATGTGCCGCGCGTCATGTCGGCTTCGGAGAAGCTGCACCCGCAAGTGTGGACGTTTGCGCAGGAGGTGCTCGGCTGCAAGCTCATCGACTACTACGGCCAGGCGGAACGCGTCGCGTTCGCTTACGCCAAGACGCCCGGCGCCTATTACTTCGTCCCTGGCTACGCTTTCGTTGAGTTCATTCCTCATTCCGTCGACGGAGACCTGTGTACTTATGAGATCGTCGGTACCTCTTTGTGGAACGATGCGATGCCGCTCGTGCGCTATCGCACGGGCGATTTGATGCTCACGCCCCGAGCGTGGGGTGCGAAGGAGCTCGAGGAGGTCGCTTTCGGGTTGCGGCCGTTCGTGGGCATCGTCGGACGCGACGGCGATGTGCTGCTCTCGCCCAAGGGCAGCAAACTCGTCGGTATCGATCACATTCCGCGCGGCGTTCCGCACATCCTCAGGATTCAGGTCGTGCAGGAGGACGTGCATCACATTCGCGTTCTCGTGCTGCCAGCGCCGGGCTTCAGCGCGCGCGACAGAGAGCAACTCATGCACAACGCACGCTTGAAGGTACCGCGCGAAATGAGCATCGAGATCGAGTGCGTCGAATCGCTCGAACGCACGGCTTCCGGAAAGACGCCGCTCGTCATTCATCGTCCTCGGGTCAAGGAGCTGCTGCACGCGGCACGCAGCGCAGGAGTTACCGCATGAGCGGCACTCGCATGCCAATTTCTGCAGGTTCCGGGATCGAGCTGCGGGAGTCCCGCGGTCGGCACGATGTCTCGCGTACAGAGCCGGCCCACGGAGGGCATCCCAACTCCCCGAAGCCGATGCTTAGGCGCTTCTTGGCCGCTCTTTATTGGGCGTTCATGCGGTCGTTGCCGCACAATCGTTTCGGCGACCGTTTGTTCTCGTGCGTTCGATTCGCGACGTTTCAGAAACGCCTGCCGAAGAACGCGCCGATCTACAACGACGTGATTTATCGCATCAAGACTTCGAACGAGATCCTGGATCCGCTGCGCGTGTTCGTGACCGACAAGGAATTCGTCAAGCTATTCGTCAAGGCGATCGTCGGGGATCGGTACAACATTCCGACGATCGCGGTGTTACGCAGTGTCGAGGAAGTGGATAGGTTCGAGTTTCCTCCAGACTGCTGCATCAAGCCGACGCATGCAAGCGGGCGAGTAATCTTTCGCCGCAACGGCGAGCCCGTCGATCGGGAGAAGATAAAGAGCTGGTTCGGCGTGAATTATTACCTATCCGGGCGCGAAGCGAACTATAAGAACTTGAGGCCGAAGGTCATCGTCGAGCCGCTCTTGTTCGGCCGTACGAACGTCGAGGATTACAAGATCTTTTGCGTCGACGGCGTTCCGAAGCTCATTCAGGTCGATGTCGACAGGCACATCGAGCACAAGCGTAAGTACTTCGATGCGCACTGGAACGAGCAACCGTTTTCGATCAAGTATCCGCGCACCGACAAGATCGTGCCGAAGCCGCACAATCTTTCGGAGATGCTCGAAGTCGCCGCCAGACTGAGCAAGTATTTCTGGTTCGTGCGCATCGACTTGTACAGCGACGGCAGGCAACTCTTCGTTGGCGAGATTACGCACTGCCCGGACAACGCCGGTGGCATTTTCCAACCGCCTGCGGCGGAGGCGATTGTGTCGCATTACTTGTTCAGCGGATGTTCCGCTGAACGGGCTATAGGCTGGAGACTGTAGGCTGCAGGATGAGGTGCGCATGCGCGCTCCCCTCACCGGCACGCTACGCTCTGCCGGGCTTCTCCCCAGGGAGAGG
>ERZ777003.4928-NODE-4928-length-10597-cov-15.997818_pt1 | contig 10597 bp, 11 predicted proteins | sample MGYA00374956_ERZ777003 | MGnify/ENA primary metagenome ERZ777003 (study PRJEB29302, sample SAMN06268252) | bioreactor metagenome | isolation source: Joint BioEnergy Institute, California, USA | place: USA:Joint BioEnergy Institute, California, USA | collected... | reverse complement strand
GGGCGCGCCGCCGCAGGCCGCGAGCACTGCCCCCAGGAGCAGGAGCGCGGCGGAAAGCCTGAGCCATCTGCGTGTCTGCATGTGGACCTCCCTGTGCTAGTGGGCGTACGCCCATGCCTGACCGTCGAATACAGGCTCCGTCGCCGGGAGGCTGCGCTGCCCAGATCCGCGCGGAGGGGGAAGACGATGGGCCGCTACCCGCGGCGCCAGGGCGTCGCTCGCCGCTCGGCGAGCACCACCGCCAGGTAGAAGGCGATCCCGAACAGGCAGGCCACCAGGATCGCCGCCCAGGCCTCGCGGGTGCGCAGGATGCCCGCCTGGGTCTTGATGTACACCCCGAGCGAGTTCTGCGGGCCGCCGAAGAACTCCGCCACCACCGCCCCGATCATGCTCAGCGTGGTGCTGATGCGCAGCGCGTTGAAGAGGTAGGGCAGGGCGGCCGGCGCGCGCAGCTTGAGGAACACGTCGCGCTCGCGTGCGGCGTACGAGCGCATCAGCTGCAGCGCGTCGCGGCTGGGCGACACCAGGCCGCGGTAGACGTTGACCAGCGTCGGGAAGAAGGTCATCACCGCTACGACGGCGATCTTCGAGTTGGGGCTGACGCTGCCGAGCCAGATCCCGAGCAGCGGCGAGAGGGCGATGATCGGCACTGCGTTCGAGGCCACTGCCAGCGGCATGAGCCCGTCCGCGAGCGGGCGCCAGCGCACGCACACCGCGGCCACCAGCGCCCCCAGGGTGCAGCCGATCACACACCCGATGAAGGCGTTGCGGAACGTGACCAGGCCGATCCACAGCAGGTAGTCGGGCCGCTCGAGGAAGGTGCCGCCGATCTGCGACGGCGCCGGCAGCAGGTAGAGCGGCACGCCGGCCAGGCGCACCAGCGCCTCCCACAGCCCGATCGCCAGCAGAAAGGCGACCAGCGGCGGCAGCCAGCTCTCAATATGCGCCTTCCGAAGCGTCGCGGTGGGTGTGCTCATACGCCGATGCTCTGCTTGGTACGATGGCTGTTATGACAAGTCGCCGGGTTCACCCCAGGCGGTGACAGGGTGACAGGGTGACAGGGTGACCGCGCTCGCACAAGGCCATGGCAAGACCACCAGTCGCCGGGTTCACCCAGGCGGTGACAGGGTGACAGGGTGACCGCGCTCGCACAAGGCCATGGCAAGACGACAAGGTGACTGCGTTCGCACAAGGCGACGAAAGGGCGATCGTGCCTGGACAAGATTGCGGGTTGCTCGCCGGCGCTCCGGCGCCCGGACGTCACCCCGTCACCAAGTCACCCTCTCACCCCTCCCGCAGACTCTCGCGCACCTCGGTGACCAGCTCGAAGAACCGCGGCGACTCGCGCGTCTCGAACGTGCGCGGGCGCGGCAGGTCCACGGTCACCGTGCGCTTGATCCGCCCCGGGCGCGGCGACATCACCACCACCCGGTCCGACAGGAACACCGCCTCGGGGATGCTGTGCGTGACGAAGATCACCGTCGTGCGCTGCTCGGCGCCGCCCCAGATACCGAGCAGCTCGTCCTGCATCCGCTCGCGGGTGATCTCGTCCAGCGCGCCGAACGGCTCGTCCATCAGGATGATCGCCGGGTTGAACGACAGCGCGCGGGCGATCGAGACCCGCTGCTGCATGCCGCCCGACAGCTGGTAGGGGTAGGCTTCGCCGAAGTCCCCGAGCCCGACGCGCCGCAGCAGCGCGGCGGCCCGCTCGCGCCGCTCCTGCGGCGCCACCCCCATGATCTCCAGCGGCAGCTCGACGTTCTTGCGCACCGTGCGCCAGTCGTACAGCACCGGCGCCTGGAACACGATGCCGTAGTCGCGGTCCTTGCGCGCCTGCTCGGGCGTCTTCTCGCGCACCCGCACCGTGCCGCTGGTCGGCTGCTCGAGGTCGCCGATCAGCCGCATCAGCGTGCTCTTGCCGCAGCCGCTCGGCCCGATCAGCGAGATGAACTCGCCCGGCGCGACGCTGAGCGTGACGTCCTGGAGCGCGGTGACCGGGCCGGCCGCGCTCTGGTACACTTTGCTCACCCGGTCGAAGGCGATGATCGTCTCAGCCATCGTTGCTCCTCGGCGCGCGCACCAGCATGCGCTCGGCGAGCGCCACCAGGCCGTAGAAGGCGACGCCGACCAGGCCGGCGGCCAGGATCGCGGCGTACAGCGCCGGCGGCCGCGAGTTGTAGAACTGGGCCGCGTTCAGGATCATCACGCCGACGCCCTCGCGCGCGCCGGCCGGCAGCTCGGCGACGATCGCGCCGATCACGCTGGCGGTGGCGGCCACCTTGAGCGAGGTGAAGAGATACGGCAGGGCGACCGGCAGGCGCAGCTTGAGGAAGATATCGCGCTCGCGCGCCGCGTAGGAGCGCATCAGGTCCAGCGCCGCGGGGGGCACCGCGCGCAGCCCGCGCAGCGTGCCGATCGTCACCGGGAAGAAGGTCAGGTACGCCGCGACGACCATCTTCGCCGCCCAGTCCGGCGCGTCGAGCCGCCCCAGCCCGACGACCACCATCGGCGCGATCGCCAGGATCGGCACCGTCTGCGAGCCGATCACATACGGCATCAGGCCGCGCTCGAGCAGCCGCGAGCGGGCGAACAGCGCCGCCAGCCCGAAGCCGAGCACGCCGCCGAGCGCGAACCCGCCGAGCGCGACGCGGAAGGTGGCCCAGGCGTTGAGCAGCATCTGTGTGAGCAGCAGCGGCCCGCTGCCGCCGCGGCTGCGCGAGAAGAGCACCTCCACCACCGCGGCGATGTGCGGCAGCTTCTGGTCGGGGATCGCCAGCGCCAGCTTGCTCCCCTCCCAGATCGCGAGCAGCGCCGCGACGACGCACAGCGGCGGCAGGATACGCCGGAGCGCGCGCAGGATCACCGGCTGCGTTCGCGGCCCGCCGAGCGGTGAAGTGTGACTCTCTGTGGGGAGTGCAGCGTCGTCGGCCATGGATTCGTACCCGTGAGCGGGTGGGACGTACCGTGCTGCGCCACTGCAGGTAGCTCGGCGGCGAGGGAATTGGGGTCCGGTGGCTCGGGACCTCGGGGAGTTTACTGGAGAGTCCGCAGTTTGTCAACGCGCAGGGGGACTCGCCTTCCCTGCCTCCCGCCGCGCCGGCGCTGGCTTGGGCGTGGGCGGCGCGGCGGGAGATAGCGGGGGCGTCTACGCCTCGTCCGAGTACAGCGGCGTGCTGAGGTAGCGCTCGCCGTTGGAGGCCGAGACGAAGACGATCAGCTTGCCGGCGTTCTCCGGCCGGCGCGCCACCTCGAGCGCCGCCCAGGCCGCCGCGCCCGAGCTGATGCCGACCATCAGCCCCTCTTCCCTCGCCAGCCGCCGCGCCGTCTCGAAGGCGGCCTCGTTCGAGACCCGGATGACCTCGTCGTAGGCCTTGGTGTTCAGCACGTCCGGCACGAACCCGGCGCCGATGCCCTGGATCTTATGCGGGCCGGGCTTGCCGCCCGAGAGCACCGGCGACGCCTCCGGCTCGACCGCGATCACCTGGAACGACGGCTTGCGCGGCTTGATCACCTCGGAGACGCCGGTGAGCGTGCCGCCGGTGCCGACGCCCGCGACCAGGATGTCGATCTGGCCCTCGGTGTCGTTCCACAGCTCCTCGGCGGTGGTGCGGCGGTGGATCTCCGGGTTGGCCGGGTTCTTGAACTGCTGCGGGATCCAGGCGTTCGGCAGCTCGGCGGCGATCGCCTCGGCCTGCGCGATCGCGCCGCGCATCCCCTCCGAGCCGGGGGTCAGCACCAGCTCGGCGCCGAAGCCGCGCAGCAGCTTGCGCCGCTCGATGCTCATCGTCTCGGGCATCGTCAGGATCAGCTTGTAGCCCTTGGCGGCGGCGACGAACGCCAGCCCGATCCCGGTGTTGCCGCTCGTCGGCTCGATGATCACCGTCTCGCCCGGGCGGATCTTGCCCTCGCGCTCGGCCGCCTCGATCATCGCCAGCCCGATGCGGTCCTTCACGCTGCCCGCCGGGTTGAACCACTCCAGCTTGGCCACCACCGTCGCGTGCGTGTCGTTCACCCGGTTCAGCCGCACGAGCGGGGTCCCGCCGACCAGCTCCGTGATGCTGTTGTAGATGCGCATATACCACCTTTCTTAATCTTTTTGCGCAAGTTTTGGGTAGTATACGTGCGCCTCAATGCCGCGTCAAGGCAGGCGGCGGCGCGGTGGCTCCACCCCCGCACTCCCCCTTGAAAGGGTTGGAATGCGCTCCGCTTGGAGGGGTTCGGGGAGGCAAAGCCTCCCCGGAAGCTCTTTTCTTTCGCCGCTCTGCGGCAGCTGCGCTGCCGCAGAGCGGCGGGAAAAAGTCCGTGGAGGGCCTGCGTCCTTCCACACCTCCCCGCCTGGGGAGCCGGCAAGCTCTCCATCCCTCCACAGAAGGAGGGCGCACGGCGCAGCCGCGTGGTAGAATGAGCCGTCGGCGCATCTTCAAGTGGGAAGGAGAATCATATGAGCGATGACCCGAACCGCACGACGCCTGACCGGGACACGCCGGATCTCAAGGAGGAGCTGCGTGAGATGGGCCAGCAGCTCGAGCGCGCCTTCCGCACGGTGGTCGAGAGCGAGCGCACGAAGCAGCTGCAGCGGGACCTCGCCGCGGGCCTGCGCGAGGTGACAGCGCAGCTCCGGGTGGCGGTGGAGAACCTCCAGAAGGACCCCCGCCTCAAGCAGGCTGAGGAGCGCGGGCGCGAGGCGCTCGAGGATATCCGCGAGACAAAGGTTGCGCAGGAGATCCAGGAGGCGGTCGTCACTGGCATCGCCACCCTGAATGTCCAGCTGCGCAGGCTGGTCGAGCGGATCGAGCAGGAGGCCAACGCCGCGCCGAAGCCCCCGACAACTTCCCAGGACGTTCCGATCGAGCAGGAGCCGCCGGCGACCGGCGAGACGCGGCGGCTGGACGAGTAGTGAAATCGGCGGGGGCGGCACACGTGCCGCCCCCGCCCCCCCCCCCGCCGATCGGTCTATGGCTTCCTGTTCTCCCGCGCGCGCTGTTTCTGGAACTTGCTCACCGCGCGGCCCCACTCCTTCTCGCGCTGGCGGCGGTCGCTCTTCACCGTCCCAGCCTTGCCGGTCTGCTTCCGGACGCGCTCGAAGGTCTCGGGCTCCTCGTCATCCCACGAGTCCGGGTCAGTGGCCCACGGCCTGATTGTGCTCATTGGGGGTCGGCCTCCAATAGCTGTCCGGCGGCGCCACGCGCGCCACCGCACTCAGCGTCATCGACAACGGCGTTCGTCCGCTCGTGCCGCTGACCCAGCTACCGGATGTGCCACGCCGGCATGTGCGCCGGCCTCAGAGGCGGTAGCCGGGTCAGCGAACGGCCGAGCTCGCCGACACCTGGAGCACGCCTTCGACCCGCAGCATACTGCCTCCTCTCTGCTCTACGGCGCCGCGCCGGCGCCACTCGCGACGTATCGCCACCACTATACCACACCGGCGTACCCGCGGCATCAGGCGCGCGGCTGAGGCGCCGGCGGCGCGGCGCATGGTATACTGGCTCGGCTCAGCGGCCCTGCGGCGCCGAGCTGCGTCCGCGGGGCTCGTTGCGAGGAACGACAGATGAGGGGATCTGGGGAGGCGCCGCCTCTCCAGCCCACCGCGGAGTGACATGTCTGCTCGTGCCGAATTCCTGGCCGGCGTGCGCGCGGAGCTGCCCCTGCTCGTCGGCGCGGCGCCGTTTGGCATGATCTACGGGGCGCTGGCGGTGAGCTCTGGGCTCTCGCCAGTGGCCGCCCAGGCCATGTCGTTGATCGTGTTCGCCGGCTCGGCGCAGTTCATCGCGACCGAGCTGTTCGCCGCCGCCACCCCCTGGCCGGTGATCGTGCTGACGACCCTGATCGTCAACCTGCGGCACGCGCTCTACTCGGCCTCCGTCGCGCCGTACCTGTCGCACCTGCCGGCGGGCTGGAAGGCGCTGCTGGCCTACCTGCTCACCGACGAGGCCTACGCGGTGGCGATCGGGCGCTTCCGGGAGCCGGGGGAGGCGATCGGGCGCCACTGGTATCTGCTCGGCTGCGGCGCGTCGCTGTGGCTGATGTGGCAGATCGTGACGGCCGTTGGCGTGTTCCTGGGGGCGCTGGTTCCGCCGGGCTGGGGGCTCGACTTCGCGCTCATCCTGACCTTCATCGCGCTGCTGGTGCCGATGCTGGTCGACCGGCCGACGGTCGTCGCGGCGCTGGTGGCCGGGGCCACGGCGCTGGCGGCGGCGGGCCTGCCGTACCGGCTCGGGCTGGCGCTGGCGGCGTGCGCGGGGATCGTCGCGGGCGTGGTGGCCGCCAGGATGCGGCCGGCCCGCACGCAGGTGCAGGAGGCGCAGACATGAGCATCGAGCTCGTGTGGGTCACCCTGGCGCTGATGGGGCTGGTCACCTTCCTCACCCGGCTGTCGTTCATCGTCGCCTGGAGCCGCATCTCCGTGCCGCCGCTGGCGCACGAGGCGCTGCGCTACGTCCCGGCCGCGGTGCTGGCCGCGATCGTCGTCCCCGGGCTGCTGATGCCCGAGGGGCAGATCGACATCAGCCTCGGCAACGGCCGCCTGCTCGCCGGCCTGCTCGCCGCGCTCGTCGCCTGGCGGACGCGCAGCTCCCTGCTGACGATCGTGGTGGGCGGGGCGGCGCTGGTGGCGCTGCGGCTCGCCGGCCTGGATGGCTGAGCCCCGCGCGCTTCCTTCCCCCTTCTCCCCAACGTCGCCCGGAAAAACGTGCCCCCTCTCCCACCGCGGTGGAAGAGGGGGCTGCGGCTGAGTCCGGGGTGGGCTTACGAGAGCCCGACGCCCTGGAGCTGGTTCTTGATCTCCTCCGCGTCGCGCTCGAGCTGCGTGGCGACATCGGCGAAGACCTTGTCGGCCGGCTCGTTGTTCACCAGGATGCGCTCGAGGCCGGTGCCGATCGTCTGGTCGCCGTTCGGGATCAGCAGGCGCGCGGTGTCCTGCGGCTGCGTCTTCGGCAGCTGCTCGACCGCCACCTTGTAGTTCGGGTTCTGCGCGAAGTACTCCTGCATCTCAGGCGCCTCGCGGGCCGACTTGGTGGCCGGCATGTAGCCGGAGTGCTTCGACCAGAACACCACGTTCTCCGGCCGCGCCAGGAACTTGATGAACTCCACCGCCGCCTGCTTCTTCTCCTCCGGCGCCGCCGCCATCACGGCCAGGCCCGCGCCGCCGGTCGGGCAGCCGAACTGCTTGTGCTGCGGCAGGAACGCCGTGCCGACCGAGAACTGGGCCGCGCTGGTGATGCCGCCCAGGCTGCCGGTCGACTGCGACGTCGTCGCGCACAGGCCGTTGATGAAGTCGGTCGACTGGTCCTCGGTCATGTACGCCATCTTGTCCTCGTGGACGAAGCGGCGCACCCACTCGCCCGCCTCCACGGCCTCGGCCTCGTCGATCAGCGCGTTCAGCTCCTTGTCGGAGTAGGCGCCGCCCCACTGCCACACGTTGCCCTGGAAGTGCCAGGCGTTGTAGTTCTTGCCGGTCGTGAAGGCGAACACCTTCATGTTCTCGCCGCCGACCTTCATCAGCTCGGCGCCCCACTCGCGCAGCTCCTCCCAGGTCTCCGGACCGCGGTCAGGCAGCCCGGCCTGCTGGAACAGGTCGCGGTTGTAGTAGAAGATCGGCGTGCTGCGCGCGAACGGCACCCACCAGATCTTGCCCTGGCGCGTGCCCTCGTTGATCAGCGGGTCGACGTAGTCGGACGGGTCGAAGCCCGCTTTGGCGAAGTAGTCGTCCAGGGTCTGGAGCGACTGGTTGATGTAGAAGCGGTTCCAGGTCACCTCGGACAGCGACACGATGTCCGGGATCTGGCGGGCGGCCATCGACGCCGCGAGCTTCTGCGCCGTCTCCTCGTACGAGCCCTGGAACTGGTTCTCGACGAAGATCTCGGACTGCGAGGCGTTGAAGTCATCCACGAGCTTCTGCACGCCCTCGCCGTTGTTGCCGCCCCACGAGGACCAGAAGATCACGCGCAGGGGCTCGCCCGACGTCGCCGCGGGCGCGCTGGTGGGCTGCTGGGCCTCGCCGCCGCTCGGCGCCGAGTCGCTCGGCGCACCGCCGCTACCGCTCGGCGCCGCGGTGCCACCGCACGCGGCCAGGATCAACCCGCCGAACCCTGCGCTGGCCGCCTTGAGGAATCTGCGTCTGTTGAGCTGAGACATCATCGTTCTCCTTGCTCGATGAGCTGGACTATAGCCGGCCTCGCCGGCAATATAAGGAATGGAGGAGCGCTGCCCCTCCAGACCTACCGAGAGAAAGGGGGCGTCTCGCCTCACAGCCGCTCGTCCGCGGCTGCGCAGCGCGCCGCCCGTGGGCCGTTCGGCAGGCTACCCCTTGGTAGCGCCCGCCGTGAGCCCCGAGATAATATGGCGCTGAGCCCACACGAAGATCACTAGGATCGGCAGCACGACGAAGATCGTCCCCGCCATGATGATGCCCCACTGGTTCGTGCCCTCCTGGTCGTAGAGATACGCCAGGCCGACCGGCAGCACGCGCATGTGGGTCTGGTTAGTCACGATCAGCGGCCACAGGAAGTCGTTCCACTTGTTCACCAGCGAGATCAGGCTCACGGTGACGAGGATCGACTGCGAGAGCGGCAGGACGATCCTGCCCAGCAGCTGCAGGTGCCCCGCGCCCTCCATACGCGCCGCCTCGAGGATCTCTGTCGGCAAGGTGAGGAAGTGCTGCCGGAACAGGAAGGTCCCGAAGGCCACCGACGCGCCCGGGACGATGATCCCCTGGTAGGTGTTCAGCCAGCCGAGGTTCGCGATCGTGAGGTAGTTGGGCAGGATGGTCACGTGGATGGGGACCATCAGCGCCGCCAGCATCACCAGGAACAGCAGGTTCTTGCGCGGGAAGGGCAGGTAGACGAAGGCGTAGGCCGTCATCGTCCCCAGCAGGACCTCGGCCGTCACGCCGAAGAAGGTTGTGATGATCGTGTTGATGTAGAACCGGCCGAACGGCGCGGCGTTCCAGGCCCTGACGTAGTTCTCCCAGCGCGGCTGAGACGGGATCCACTGCGGCGGAAAGGTGTAGATCTCCTGGAGGGTCTTGAAGGAGGCGCTGACCATCCAGAACACCGGCACGATGAAGACCGCCATCGTCAGCAGGAGCAGGGCGTACTTCAGGACGCTGACGAGCAATGCTGGCCAGGACGACGGGTTGGCGGCGGTGCGCGCCGATTTTTCGAGCGTGATATCCACGGCGATACCCTCAGCTGTAGTGGACGCGACGCTGTACGAAGCGAAGCTGGAAGATCGTGATCAGCAGCATAATCACAAACAAGAGCATACCGGCCGCCGCCGCCGTCCCGGCGCGGAACGCGATGAACCCCTGCTGGTACAGGTACCACACCAGCGTCGTGGTGGCGTTCACTGGGCCGCCCTCGGTCATCACGGCGATGATGTCGAACGCCTGGATCGAGAACAGGATCGTCGTCACGGTGAGGAAGAACGTGACCGGCGAGAGCTGCGGCAGCGTGATATGCCAGAAGGACTCCCAGTCGCTCGCGCCGTCGACCTTGGCCGCCTCGTACAGCTCGTGCGAGATGTTCTGCAGGCCGGCAAGGTAGATCACCGCGCTGTACCCGACGTTCTTCCACAGGTAGACGATGATCACCGCCGGCAGTGCCCAGGAGGTGTCGACGAGCCAGTTCGGCGAGGCGAACCCGAACGCGTTGAAGAAGACGCGCAGCAGCCCGTACACCGGGTCGAAGATATAGGCCCAGACCAGACCGATCGCCGCGCCGCTCAGCACGTAGGGCGCGAACACGATCGCGCGCCCGGCCACCCGGCCGCGCAGCGGCTGGTTGAGCAGAAGCGCGAGCCCCAGCCCCAGCACCAGGCTGCCTACGAGGATCGCGACGGTGAAGACAAACGTGTTGAGGAGCACCTGGTAGAACTCGCTCCCCGTGAACATGTAGTGGTAGTTGTCAAACCCGACGAAAGTCTTCGTCGGCGAGATCATATCCCAGCGGGTGAGGCTGAGATACGCCTGGTAGATCAGCGGCCAGTAGGAGAAGACCCCGAGCAGGAAGAAGTTCGGCCCGATAAAGGCGAGGAAGAGCAGGTGTTCCCGGCTGATACCCTTACGTTTTGCTGGCGCTTGCACCATAGTGAGCTCGCCTCAAGTTCTGCGTGGGACGGCGCGTACGTGTCGGCGGTCGTGCTCGACTGCAGGAGTGGTGCTAGCGAACCGCTTGGTCCAGGGTACGGCCGTGGTAGGTAGATTGGTGTGTAAATAGTTTCCGATCGGCTGACCATCATACCAGACTCTTGGGCCGATCGCAAGTTGTGAGGCGGTGAAGATCGCGGCGGATTCGGGTTGGATCGCTGCTTTCCCCCGCGTGTCCCTCGCCCACCTCTCCGCCGCTCCGCGGCCTCCGTGCGCGCCCGAGACGCAGTTTGACAGCCACGGGCACATGCTCCTATTGTTCGATTATTAATTCGTATGACCACCTCGTGCTGCGCGAGAGCGCCTAAGGATGGTATGCGCTTTGGGTCATGAAGCGCACTAAGGGGGAACTGAGGGCGGAGCGCCCGCATCGCCACACAGTGAGCATATGTGGATGTTTGCGAGGCGGGCTGACCGCCCCCTCGCGCTCCCCCGGCTGGCAGGGGCTTAGCA
>ERZ777003.4927-NODE-4927-length-10601-cov-9.063626_pt1 | contig 10601 bp, 11 predicted proteins | sample MGYA00374956_ERZ777003 | MGnify/ENA primary metagenome ERZ777003 (study PRJEB29302, sample SAMN06268252) | bioreactor metagenome | isolation source: Joint BioEnergy Institute, California, USA | place: USA:Joint BioEnergy Institute, California, USA | collected... | reverse complement strand
GCCGCCCAACTCATCAGGCATCGTCTGCCTCCTCTGTCTCTATCCCTTCGATCTCTGTCTCTATCCCTTCGATCTCTGTCTCTATCCCTTCGATGTGCTGGGCGAGTTCGTCTCTGCGGCACAGCTTGTCATCTGTCTGCCATGCGGCGACTATGTTCTCCGGCCCCGCCTGGTAGGTGTGTCCGGCTTCTTCGTCTGCGGCGCGGAGCGCCACACAGGTGTGGTCTTCCAGCCCCCAGTAGGTGGCGAGTTTCGGGTCTGGGGCGAGCAGCTGGATGTCGCCTTCGGTGATGTAATGCCCGGGTTTCACCGCCCCGACGGCGCTGGCGGCGAAGCTCTCTTCCCGCAGCACCTCCACTCTCACGGCACCGTCTTCGTGCTGTGTCAGGCCCCACACGTGGGGGACGCCCACATGCTGGTAGGCGCCGCCGATGAAGGCGACCAGGGTGAGCGCCCAGAAGATGTTCGATCTTGTGGTTTTCTGTGTCACCCAGATGCCGACTGCCGCCCCGGCGGCGATCATCGCCATCCCGACGCCGCCTGCCAGCCACAGGCTCACCGCTGAGAAGAGGGCGCTGACTGCAGCAGCCCACTGGTGGCGGTACTGCTCCGGTGTGGGCGGGCTGAGCCGCAGTCTTCCGGGCCACAGTCTGGCTGTCCAGCTGTCAGGCGGGGCGAGCTGGCATACACGTCCTCTCCTGGAGCTCTCGTAGCTTCCGACAGCGCAGACCGCCCACAGGATCGTCATCAGCCAGAACAGCAGGTGCGCCCCCGCCAGCCCGGCGCCGACGGGGCGCCCTCCCCGCACCCACCATTCGGCCCCTACGCCTGCCCGAGTGGCCCAGATGGCGGCGGCCGCTGCGGCTGCCGTCATCCAGGTGATGATGAAGGTCCCAACTCCCCGCCGTATCCGTTGTGCCCGCGCTTCTTCGTGGGTTGTGGCTTTCGGGGCCTGCCAGTGTGACCCGGCGAAAGGGTTAGCTTCTTCTTGGGCGGCTGCGTCCCGCACCTGCCCACGCACAACCGGGGTGCCGAGCTCGGCTGCCGCTTCCTCGAAGGTGACACGGAGTTCTGGGGCGCATCCTTCGCAGTAGGCGGACAGCCCCACCCACGCCCCGTCCCCGGTGATGAACAGCCCGCCTGTGATGTCAGGGTTGACTCCCAGCCAGGACGACTCGGCGCCGCATCCGGCGCATTCTTCGTCGACGATGACTTGCTCCACCCGCTGGTGGGAGGCCCGCCAGCCGGTCTCTCCTTCGATGACGTCTCCGGAGAGCCGCACACGGCACAGGACGATGGTGCGGTCCCGTGCCAGCTGCCCGGGGTATTCGCCCCGCATGATCTCTTCCCGGCTGGTTTTGGAGTAGAACCCGCATTTGCATCCTGGTTCGGGTGCGCGGTGGCTGACGGGGTTTCTGCGGCAGACGGCGACCGCGTCCCGGCCCCACAGGTCGGCTTGGTTGAGGGAGGCGAAGCCGACCCGCGTGATATGCCTGCCTGCCGGGTCCCACGCGGCGACCAGGCGGGCGTGCCGCCACCCCCGGATCTCTTCGGGGGTGTGCCCTGTCCCTGTCGCGGCGGCGCGGCTTTCATCCGGCATGTTTGGGACGGTCCGCCGCCCGCTCTGCGTGGCAGTTGCCTGGGCTTTCTGTGGGATTCAGGCTCGGTGCCTGCGGGTTTCGATTCCGCTGACCAGCGCCGCGCCGAACAGGAGGACGCCGAGGGGGATGTGGATGGCTGTGGTGACGGGGAACGGCATGTGCCCGAGGGCGTTTTGGGCCCACAGCCCGGCGGCCGTGGCAGTGATCGCCCACGCCCACCGCCGGCTGATGGTGCCGTCTTTGGCCTGCCCCCATGCGGCGCACGCGGGCCAGATGCCGAAGTAGGGGAGCAGTGACCCGATCCACAGGTGGATGGTGCGTGCTGCGCCCGTGCCGGACAGGAACATGCCCGCAAGCGCCGCCTGTGCGGCGACGCCTGCTGCTATGACGAAGAGGGCGGCGGAGAGTGTTCGGCTGCGGGGGAGGTTGCCGCCCTGGCGGCCGGCTGTGTCGTCAGTGTTGGTGGTGTCGCTCATGCCTGCGGACGGTCCCAGCTCCTGTGTCGTCTGCCATCTGCCCCGCCTTCTCCCGCACAGGAAAGGACCGGACAGGGGGTTGGCCTGTCCGGTCCGTGTCTCATCGTTCTGCCTGAAGCGCCTCTCTCCGGCTCAGGGAGTGGAGTGTGGCGTTGTCGGGGAGTCGGTCTCTGAAGTGGGACGGGATGGTGCCCTGATGCCACAGGTTGTCGGTCTCGACGACGCGCCCGTCGAAGAACCTCACTTCGAAGCGTTCCCCGCCGTAGCCTTTGTGCCGGGGCTTCATGTCGGGGGTGGCTTCGCCGATCATGTAGTGTTGGCCGCCTGCCCGCACCACGTCTGCCCGGTCGCGGATCGCCACTTTCTCTGCCCAGAATGCGCACTGGAAGCAGAGGTTGTGGGCGGCCATCATCAGCGCCAGGTCGCCGTCGACTTCGAGACCGTCCACTGTTTCGCCGCATTCGGCGCATCGGTAGGTGATTCGCTCTGCTGGCACGGTTCGCCTTCTTTCTGGACGCTCTGGTCCTGTCAGGGGTTTGTTTCCCCAGACCTTCGGCGCACTGTCCTGACTGCGAACCGCCCGGTGATCTCAAGACAGGAGCTGGGTTCCGGCCCAGCTACGTTCGCTCGGGAGTCCTGCCTCTTCGGCTCCTCCGACAAGCTTGTCGTCGAGCTGCCTGGCGAACATCTCGCTGAAACGCCTGTCGATTGTCTCGCTGAGCTCCCTGCCGGCCATCTCGCTGAGCTCCTTGTCGTTCCTGTGTAGCCGACGGTCTGCTGTCTGGATGAGTCGACCTGCGGTGCATCCTCTGCCTCTCTGAGCTGATCGGCGCCTGACTCCCCGGGTGTCCTCTGCGGGGCAGGGAGCGGACGTTTCGATGATCCGTGGCCGCCGGGGGATGGTGTGGATGCTTCCCACCTCGATCCTCGGCATCGCCTCGGGGCTGCTCTGGACGGGGCTTGCCCTGGTGGGCGGGATTGCCTCAGCCTTGTTCTGATCTGAAAGGGGACACATCCCGTGTGTGAATGGCCGGGCGGAGACACCCGGCCAACCCTTCTGCCTGTCTGTTTCTCCTCTCGGCTGCTTTTTCTCAGCGGCTGCTGCCTTCGGTGGCCAAGTCGACGCAGCGGATGAGCTCTTTGGCGCTTCCCTGCCAGCTTCCGTCTTCGGTGAGCTGCCAGGCGAACCGCCACCGTTCCGGGTTGTCGCCGAGCTGGCCGGCTATCCATTCGGCCAGTACTTCCCGCAGGGTCTGGGCGCTCCGCCAGGCGCTGTTCTGTTGGGTGTTTTCCCATCGGATCTCTGCCGCCCAGTCCGGGTGCTGCCTCACCCAGTCGAGATGCTCTACGAGGTCGGCTTCCACGATTCCCGAGCCGAGCAGCCCGCAGCTGAGCACATGCTGGATCACCTGGAGGGAGGTCTCCGGCCCGGGGGAGGCGTGGGATTGGGCGATGATTTCCCCGTCCGGGATGTGTGCTGCCAGGTGGGGCCGGTTTCGGATGATGGTGGAGCGTATCCGGTCGGACTGCCAGCGGGTCCTCTGGGCTATCTCCACCAGCACGTCGTCTTCGACGTGGTCGGACCAGATGACGTGCCTGATTGTGGGTGGGCGGGAGACGATCTGTTCTATGTCTCCTGGCTGGGGCCCGTGCCCGTTCACCCACAGGACCCAGGGGTTGATCTCGGCGCCTCTCTGTTTGGCGGCTGCGATGAGCGCCTCCATGTCTCTCGGATATCCGACCGGCGTCTCCCGCCGCGTTTCTTCGCTTGCGTATGGGTCGGCTCTGTGTTCGCAGTCGACGGAGGCGCCGGCGGCCGCCACCCACATGTCTTTGTCCCAGGCGCCCTCGTGGGTGGCGGTCGCTGCCAACAGCTCGAGCCGCAGCTCGGGGTCTGTTCTTGGGTCTGCGACCAGGGGCAGGACGATGTGCCGCAGGTTGGACACATCCCCGGCTTCCCATCGTCTCCGCAGCCATTCCCGCCCCAGCTGTTCTCGCAGTTTCCGCCAGGCGGCTGCTGTCTCCGGGTCGATGCCGTCTTCTGCGACGACGGGGCCTTCGTCGCTGCAGGAGGGGGTCCTCTGCCCCAGGGTGAGGTCGATGAGGTGACGGGCGTTCAACGGCCGCTGTTCGCTGATGATGTGCGCGAAGGTGCCGAGGCCGAGCTGTGTGACGATGTGGAGGCGGGTGCGGGCCATCCGGTGGTAGTTGTCGGCGGTGTTGCGGTCGACGAACCCGAAGAGTTTCTCCGGTTCCAGCCCGCAGGGGTCGTGGGGTTTGTGCAGCCAGTCGGCTTCCCACCCCATTCGCAGGGCTGTGAGCGTCAGCTGCATGTGCTGCTGGTAGTCGAAGGGTTCGACGCTGTCTTCTTGCCTCCACCGTCTGCCGATTCTCTCCCAGACGCTGGGGCAGATGTGGGCGTTGGCGCAGAGCTGGGCGAACTGTGCGCGGTCACCTGTCTCGACGATGTGGTGTTGGGTGTCGGCTCGGCGGACATGCCGGGCGGCGTGTTCGGCCAGCTCCCGTCTGTGTGCTGCGAGCTGCCGCCACCCTTCGACCGACAGGTTCTCGACGTTCTCTTCGACCCGGTACGGCTCCCACAGCTGTGCCGCCAGCCCACATACGTCCAGGGTGTCGCCGGGGTTGTCGGGGTTCTCCCACTGCTCCCATTCGTCTGTTGGGTCTTCCTCCCAGATGTGTTCGGCGGTTTCGTCCGCCCACTCCGGCTCTGATTTCGGCTGTGACCGGCCGATCCTGTGTTTCAGGGCGGTGCGGAGCAGCGAGTGGGTGATCATGGGGTGGACGGTGTCTCACCGTCCGGATCCGCCCACCAGCCTCCCTGCGGGCGCTTATCTGCCCTGTGAGGGAAGGGGTTCGGTCAGAAGGAGACCAGGGACGACGGGGTAGGTGCGCAGGCTGCAGGCTGCGACCGCCCGGGTGCTGAAGTTCTCCACGCTGAGATCGCGAGCACCCCGACGGTGACCGCCGGCAGCGAGAGGCGCCCGGCTGTCTGTGTGAGAGTGCTGGCTGCTCCGCCGATTCCGCCGCTGATGTCTACGGCTGCGGCGACACCGCATTCACCATCCGAGCAGCTCGGCTACCGCATCGTTGCTGCTGTCTGCGGCTTCCGCCCCGGACTGCGGTCCGTTCCTCTCCGCCCATTCCCCTAGGTGGTAGCAGGTGACGAGCCGCCGGTCGCGGCGATCTTCATACTCCCAGCCGTACCACGGGCGGTGGAAGCGGCCCCGCTCACCCCACACCTGACTTTCGACTTCCGCCAGCATCGCGGTGGTCCATCCTTTCGCTTCCAGGTCGGCGACGCGTCTGCGGATTTCGGCGTCCCTTTCCCGCCAGCGGGGCGACCGGTTGGGCCGCTGCATGGTGGCGGCGTGCCGTTCGTGCTCCGCTTTCTTTGCGAACAGCCAGAACAGGTCAGCGCCCCGGTCTATCCGCTCTACGCCTCTCCGGTTCTCTTCGCTGTCGAGTTCTTCTGTGCTGGCCCCGACGGATCTGCGGATCTGGAGGTAGCTGTCGTAGTCGATCAGGGTGTAGTCGTCTCCGGGCATGTCGGTTGTGGCGGGGATGGGCACGATGTTGATGACGTTGAGATGCCCGACCCAGTCCCGCCCGTAATACACTCGCACGGTCGGTGTGATGAGGATGCTGGGGACCAGGATCTGGGTGTCCTGGTGGGGGCAGGGGAGGGCGCCTGGTGCGATGACTTGGCGGATGCCGGCTTCGTAGTCGTCGTGCACCCAGTGGCAGAGCCTGTCGCAGCCCCCGTACCCCGTGTAGTTATCGACGACACGTGAGTGATATGTGTTCTTGGGGGTGAGCAGGTGCCAGCGTCTGCCTTCTGTGTCGGAGAAGGAGGGCGCTTCTTCGGGCACTTCTTCGAGCTGGAACGGTATAGGCATGCCGTTGATGGTCCCCGTCGTCGGTCTTTCCCACAGCCGCCACCCGTCTGCTGTTCACCTGGGGCACGAAAAGAAGGCGCCCGAGGAGGGCGCCTTCTCGGTTCTCAACCCACGGATCACACGAGGGTGCCCGGGATCTCGTCTCGGCTGCGGATGTAGGTGGCGACAGGGTTGTCGCTGTAGTGCCGCTGGGCGATGTAGGTGGCTTTCGCCAACGCGCGGATGCGTTCTTTCCGCTCTGTCTCGTCCCCGCTGGCTGCTTCCCCCAGCAGGCGCAGCCCTTCGTTTGCGGAGTGTTGGCGGTCCCCGGGATGCGGCACGTATATGGGCCGTCCCAGCCGCACCGCCCAGCCTACGGCCCCCATGGTGCCGCCCTGCCCGCCGGTCTGGCAGACGTGCACCCCTCGGCGTGCCGCCGCGACTATCAGCCGGTTGCGCCGGATCAGCCCGAGGGTGGTGCGCGGTGTGCCGGGCGGGTGCTCTGAGACGAACGCCCCTCCGGCTTCTATCACCGCGTCGACGTGGCGGTCGTGCTCGTCCGGTCCGGGCTGGTCGGCTCCTTCCGACACCCACACGCAGGTGCGTCCTCCGGCGCCTGCGGCGGCCAAGTGGCCTGCGATGTCGCATCCTTCCGCCCAGCCGGAGTGGACGACGACGCCGGCTGCGGCTGCTGCCTTCCCGACCGATTCGGCGTATGTGACGCCGAATCGTGTGGGGCTGCGGGTGCCGATGGTCGCCACCCCGGCTTCGAGCGCCGCCGGATCTCCGGCTATCCAGATCCTCTCGGGGGCTTCTTCGATTTCGGCGAGGTCCCACATCCAGGTGGGCCAGCGCCGGTCTGTGGGGTCGATGGTCTCGACTTTGTGGCGGTGTCTGCCCACCTTCGACTTCCTTTCTCTCGGGTCTGTCTTCCCCATCCTGTGTGGGGCAGACGCTTCTTATGGTTGCTGTCGCCTACTGTCTTTGCGGTCGGCGCGGTCCCCACCGGCCCCGCAACGAACAGGACCCCCGTTTGGGGGCCCTGTGGTTCCCTGCGGTTGTCAGGCAGCCTTGCCTGTGCCCGCCTCATGCTCTGCTGCTTCGACGCTGAAGTCGAGGTCGCCTTGGAGCCGCACCCAGCGGAGATGCCTGTGGTTGGTGTGGTTGACCGGGTTGACCAGCACCGACGGCCAGCCGTTGAACGGGCGGACGTCGATCACCTCCCACAGGTCGCTTCCGGCTTCCCGCAGACGGGACTGGCCTTTCCGTGAGCGCGGGGTGAGACGGACGACGCTTCCTATCTGGATGTCTCGGTCAGGCTGAATGCTCTGATCTGCCATGTCTGTGTCCTTTCGTGCTCCCGGCTGTTCGCAGGCTGTTTCAGTTGGCTTCTTTCCACTGTGCTTGCGCACCCTCCCGGCAACAGTTGGGCGTTCTCCCCTTCGCCCGCAGGCTTTTTGTCGCGGGGCCCGCAATCGGGGAAGGGATGCCCGCTCTGCACTCTCTACATGCGTTTGCCGCTGCCGCGCCGACGGTCCTGGGGGATGCTTGTCCCTCTCGATGTTCCGTTTGAGGAAAGGTCTGCCGCCACCTGGGCGGGGGCGCGATTCGACCGCCGCCTCCGCATCTGGGTGGCCGACATAGAAGGTGTGTCTTCGTCTTCACCTGCGGAGGAGCTGGAGCGTCTGGCGGGCCCGAAGCTGGCTCGTTTCCTGCCGCCGGAGTATTCGATCCCGCGTCTCCGCTGGGCTGACCTGAACGACGGCACCCCTTCGCTGCGCCGTTTCTCTCTCGGGTCTCTGCCGTCGTTTCTCGCCCCGCATCCCGACCCGGCCGCCGCCCCGGACGGCACCCCTGTCATCTCTTTGCGCCCGCACCAGCAGGAAGCTTCGGATGCGATCGTGGCCGCCCACCGCGTCGGGTTGCCGGGGTTTCTGCTGGCGGACGAGGTGGGTTTGGGCAAGACGTTCGCGGTGATCGACGCGGTACATCGCCTCGCCCAGGGGAGGAAGTCGGGGTTGCGGGTCCTGGTGTTGGCTCCCCTGTCGGTGGTTCCCGCCTGGCGCCGGTCCCTTTCGCTCGTCGGTGACGGCGGCCACCTGTGGGTGGTGTCGAACTATGAGCGTGCCCGCCAGCTCCTCTCGGTCCCCGCTTCCGCCAAGTCCGCGAAGCGGACCCGCACGAAGAACCGCCGGCACGCCGCAGAGGGCAGGTCGATCCTGTCTTGGGATGTGGTGATCTGCGACGAGTCGCATCGGCTCAAGAACCCCGCCTCCCAGCGTTCGACGGCGACCCGCCGCCTGATCTCGACCGGCCCGTCGGGGGAGAGGTCCCAGCCGGCGTTCACGATCTGGATGTCGGCCACAGCCGGCCAGAACCCGTTGGAGCTTGCCTATTTGGCGCCGCTTTTGGCGGCCCGCACCGGCCAGTCGGCCCGCTCGTTGGCCGACTTCGAGGAGTGGTGCCGTCACCTCGGGTTCGGGGTGCGGCGGGGACGGTTCGGCAACTGGGAGTGGGCCGGGTCTGCCGCCGACCCGAAGGACCCGAAGGCTGCTGCCCGCCGCCGAGCTGATCTGTGGCGGATGCGCCGCCTCCTTTTCGACCCGTTCGACTCGTCTCTGCTGTCTGTCTCCGATTCGGCTCGCCGCCGCCGTGGGGCGGCGTTCCGGGATGAGCTCGCCTCCTTGCCAGCCGACGTCCCCGACGGCTCTCCCGCCCCGAAACCTGCCTCCGGCCAGGTGGTGGCTGCTTTACGCCGCCGCCCTCAGGATGTGGCGGGGTGGCCGGAGTTGGTGAGGGTCCTGATGCCGCAGGAGCTGTCGTCTTCGGAGCGGGCGCTGTATGAGGAGGCGTGGGAGGAGTTCCGCTCGGAGATGGCCCGCCTGGATCTGGTGGAGGACCACACCGCCTCCCGGTCACGCACCGCTTCGGCGCTGGTGGCGGCTCTCAGGTTCCGCCAGAAGGCGTCGCTTCTGCGTGCCCCTCACACGGCCGCCCTGATCCGCGACATGTTGGCGGATGGTTTCCAGGTGGCGGTCTCCGTCCAGTTCCTCGAGTCCGCCGAAGTCATCTCCCGCCACCTCGACGGGGTTTCCCATGTGGTGCTGTCGGGGGAGGTGGACGCTGCCGAGCGGGAGCGCCGCCGCCTGGCGTTCCAGTCGGGGGAGTCCCCGGTGGTGCTGTTCACTCCCACCGAGGGGTTCTCCCTGCACGCCTCTGAGATCCTCTCCTCCGAGGCTGGGGTGGAACAGCGGGCGTCTTCTGCTCCCCGCACTCTGCTGATTCACGATCTGCGCTGGTCGGCTCTCGAGTTGGCACAGATCGAGGGCCGCACCCACCGGGACGGCCAGTCCGCTGTCGCCCATTACCTGTTCGCTGAGGGGACGGTGGAGGAGACGGTGGTGTCGCGTGTGCTGTCGCGTCTGTCGGATATGGCTGAGATGCTGGGGGACGACACCGTGGTGCTCGATGAGCTGCTGGCACTGGTGGGCTGAAAGGTCGGGCGGGATCCCGGGAGAGGATGCGCTGCCACGCAGAATGCTCTGGTTTGATTGGCGGCCACCCCGCTGACGCCGACCATCTCATGGTATGAACCACAGAACTCGGTCAGGCTGCCGCACCGGAGATCACCTCCGTAGCCTCCCAGCACGGGTCGCTGACGCTGTCGTGGGCGTCTGCGTCCGGCAATGGCCGACCCGTCGGCTACCAGGTGTTCGTCGATGGCCGCCGGGTCACCGACCTGGGTTCAGGCACCACGTCGTATGTGGTGGAGGGTTTGACCAACGGGCGCTCCTATGTGGTGGAGGTCGCTGCGGTCACCGAATGGGGTGTGGGACCTTCGGGCTGGACGCCTCCCAGTCTTCGCCGTTTGGTGATTACCCGCGCCTTCGGGCTGGACGCCTCCCAGTCTTCGCCGTTTGTGGACACGGACGGCCACCGGTTCTCTTCGGAGATCGCAGCGTTGGCGGCAGCCCGCATCACCCGGGGCTGCAACCCTCCCACAGGGGACCGGTTCTGCCCGGATTGTCCCCGCACCCGCGCCGAGTTCGCTGCGTTCCTGCATCGCGCCGCCCTTGGGTCAGCCGGTGCTTCAACACGCAGCCTGAGGCGCTTCTCCTATCGGTTCATCGTCAATAGGTGACGCTTATGCACGGCTACCGACCGACTGGCTGACCGTCGATGCTGATGAGCCTCCCCGAGCTGTCGTAGCAGTGGACTGCCATCGTCGGCTCTAGGCGTCCACCAAGGTCAGAGCTGTACTTGGAGAGCGCTGTCTCATGTTCCAGGCAAGACACGGACTCGGACCGACAGGCCGGGATCAATAGCATCACGAATGAGAGTATGGCGATCAATCCTCGCATTGTGCTTGCAACATCGGCGTCCCGTAGAGCCGTCTTGAGCAAACGTATTGGTGCAGCCTCGCCAGAGCGGGGACCCAATTGTCGCTGAGGAGATTCATCCAGGTCCACGGACTTGCGCAACCCTAATGATCACGGATGGCCCTCGTACCTTCCGCGTGCCTGTTCGACTTCTGGGCGCGTCGATCCAGGGGGGGGGGCCAGTGGTGGAATCCCTCTCGCTAGCTCGACAGCTGACGCCCCTCCACCACCAGAGTCTGTCCCACTCAA
>ERZ777003.4926-NODE-4926-length-10603-cov-4.096322_pt1 | contig 10603 bp, 8 predicted proteins | sample MGYA00374956_ERZ777003 | MGnify/ENA primary metagenome ERZ777003 (study PRJEB29302, sample SAMN06268252) | bioreactor metagenome | isolation source: Joint BioEnergy Institute, California, USA | place: USA:Joint BioEnergy Institute, California, USA | collected... | reverse complement strand
CTCAATCAGCTGCGGGTCTTCTTCGATGTAGCGGTCGTTCAGAGAACGCTCGGCCACTCGCGTGATGCGATCTTCGATTTGGGCTGAACGGGTTTCATCCATGATGATCCGTCCGTTCTTGGCGTTGATAACGCGCACTTGGACGGTGGCGTCCATATGGGCATACACTCGACGGACAAGCCCGATTTCATCGCCGATCCGTTTGGCTTTGACTTTGACGATCCGTCCCTCGATGAGCGCCGTCAGTCCCATGCTGCTCGCGATTTTCGCCATGGATTCAAGATCATATTCGCCGTTTTTGAAGTAGGTGCTGACGTCTTTCGGAAAATCCGTCGTTGCGACGATAACGAAATCATCCGTTTTGCGAAGCGCGCGGATGAAAGCTTCGCGTGCGATAGCGGCTGTTTTGTCCGAATGCGCCGAATCCACGGAGAAAAAGGGAAGGACCATGACCCTTTTCCGCAAGCCTTGATCGATCCCCTCGCGGGCTTGAAAAGGAACATCCCGAACTTCCGGTAGCGGTCTTGGGGAAACGGACCTCGACCCGCTTAAAAGTGAACAGGAAGTCAGGAACACAAGCGCCGTAAGGCCCGAAACGAAAGGAAAAACGAAGGAGTTTTTTCGGCTCATACGGTTTCAGGTTACCCTGCGTCTCAAAGCGTAACAATTGGACCTACGACCAGCATCACGTCGGTCGGCACGCGAGAGCGTCAGGATATCGTCTCATTCTGGAACAGACCTGGATGAAATTATTTTTGTTTATATCCGCTGGACGAAAGTTAAAGTTTGAGACGTTTCCGGCCGAAGAAGTACAAACAAAACTTTTGTATCCGAGTGGTGTCAGTTCTACGATAAGCGACGTCTCCCGTTGGGCAATTCCTTTTGGAGGTCCATCGCGATGAAAATGAAGTTCCAATCCATCAATCGCGTCTTCCACATGGGAGCCTTTCTGGTGGTTATCGCGTTGGGAGTTTCGCAAGGAAAAGCCGCGGGAGCGGAAAAAGCTGAAAACAAAACATCCTCTCAACTGCACAAGGTGCAGAATCCGCAAAGCTCCAAGCCCGGCTCCAAATGGGTTTTTACTTTCGAGCAGTTCTCAGCACTCAGTGAGGAACAACGGATCGATTATTTGGAAGGCGTGCGGGAAATTTTGGAAGAATTTGAGCGCTCGATCGTCTCTTCAAAAACTTCAGCGGGCGGCGAAGTACCCCCCCCCCGCATTTATTCCCAACTTGATGCGCTTTATGAGTTGTTCGGCCGTACGCCGGCCCAAGCTGCCGACGCCCAGATGGAAGGCCCGGTCATGTGCTTTAAGAATGGCAGCGGCTTGAAGAGAAGAGCCGTCCGAAGAGGCCAGGGCTGGGACTGCGGGGGCGGGGACTGGCAGGCTTTTCGATGTCCGGACGGTGGTGTCCCGCGAAGAATAATGACGGGATTTAAAAAAGAATGGAGCGCCTTTTGTATAGGTACTGGCGGCAAGGTCCCTGCGATTCCCGTGAAGCCCGCTCCGCCTCTGGTTCGGGAAGAACGACAGGTAATGAGTTCATTGCAGACGCGGAAGAAATCGGCCCAACGCCCGAATCGCCAGCCATCGTCACAAGCGCAGGATTCGTCGGGGTCTCGAGAAGCGAGGGGTACCGTGGTGGAGGGGGCTTCGAGCACTTCCGCCCCAGTAACTCCAGACACAGGAACAAAAACAGCAGATACCACCTTATTCGTCGAAGTCGATTCCCGGACACCTCAGGCCGAAGCGCCATCGACGGACACTCCCGCGCCGTTTAACGAAGAAGATTACGACGTCGAAAACTCCCGCGCGGCGGGCGATGCATGGGCATTCATCGACGAGCTTAAGAAAGAGTGCCCCATCAACGTCCTGGATAAGGCGTCATGCGATGCAAGACCGAATGTCCGCGCCGAAGGCGGATGTCTTATCGCGGGAGTGAGAAGCCGATACGGCGAACAGTTCTGCGAGCCCATCCGGAAACTCTGTTACGACGACGGGGGCGGCATGCAAGTGAATGAAGCGTGTAACGGCCGAAAAGACGCGTTCGAATGCGGCCCTGGGAAAACCGTCTGCAATCCTTTGCTCGGTTTCCGGGACGCGAAAGATCGAATCAGTGAGAACGATCGGACATTTGGTGCCTTCTGCGCGCCCATTAGCGGTCGTGGCGCCAAGAGCGCGACAGCCGTCTGTATCGAATGGAACCGCAAGTACGAAAGGTCGAAGCTCGGAAGAAGCAATGCTCGCGACTTCTTGTTAGTAGCGGATCAACGAACGCTCGAGAATATCTGGGGAAGCTTCCGTCGAGACCTTTACGAGCTATGTGACGATGACGTCGTCTCGAAACGCAACTGTGAAGCCTGTCAGATTCTCAAACTGCGGCTTGCGATCTTAGCGAAGAAGGTGATGGGGGCGCGCCAGTGCCGCGCTCCGGACGAGATCTCGACGCTCAGGGAACCGACAAAATCCACTAAGCCGCCGGCAAACGAGGATCGTTTCACTCCGTCCGAGGTCATCAACATGTGATGGGCCGACTCGCGACGACCGGAAAGCCTGTTTCTTCAGAAGCTTACGTCTCACCACTAAAGTGAGCCAGTTTGCTCCGTAAACCAGCCTCACAAAGCGTAACATAATATTTCGTCACCCAAATGATCCACCGCGCATAACACTTACCTGGTAAATCCATTTATTCAGTAAACAAACGTGCTACTTTTTACTTGCTGCGCTGCGCCTTTGTTGACGTGGGGCGTTCCCTATGGAAGTTTCACTTTTGAAAGGTTGGCCAGATTTAAGGCTGGCATAGGCCTTGCCAAAATTTGTTACTATGCGCCTGTCTGGTTTCAGAGTGGAACCAGTTGGGCGATGAAAATTCGATGAAACGAAACAGCAAATTGGGGAATCGCTGCTTGAGAATAATAGGAAGGGGAACACCATGAGGGGACTGTCAGCTTTCACGGTCGCGGTCGCGATAGCTCTCAGCCTTGCAGCCCAGGCGGAAGAGGCGCAAAACGCGAATAATAAAAACAACCAAACGTCAACCGCGACAGGAAACGCCTCGAATCAAAAGGCTACCAAGACGTCCACGTCATCAAGTTCGTCAAGTTCGTCGAGCAGCAGCACAACTACGACGTCGTCGACATCGTCAAACGCTGACGGTTCGAGCACGACGAGCCTGCAAACAACCGCTCAGGCGAAGCCCAGACCCTGGAGCTTGAGACTCCAAACTCTCCACGAGTTCAGTAAGACAGCTGTCCAAAACCAAAAGTTCGAGGGGATCAGCGTTTGGCGGCCCTCGGTTTACTATCGGCTCAACGACCGTTTCACACTGAGCTATACACAAGAGTTCTTCAGCATTTATTCGCCGGACGAGGCGACAAAGTGGCAAGTTTCGGACGGCCGACTGACTCTGTCGGATTCAAACATCGCAACTCTGCCGGGCGACATCAGTATCGACGGCTTTATTCGCTTGTATCTTCCGACCAGCGAAAATAACCGTTTTCTCTACAAACGCCGCGCACAATTTTACGGCTATCTCGGCGCGAGCAAGTCCATCGGCAAGTTCTTCCTCTCCTATAGCTTGCTCGCGATGTACTACGTTAACTCGCAAGATTTCTACATGGCGGGAAGCTCTCCCAGACCCAATAAAGACTACATGATCGAAAACTATATCGCCGCCGGTTACTCCTTCACATCGAAACTGACGGCGACCAGCACGGTGGGCACGATCGACAACATTTACAGAAGCATGCCGCAATACAATGTAGGTGTTCGTCGCAACACCTACTTCTATGGCGAAGTCGCCTTGAGTTACGCCGCCACCAAAAACGTCTCGCTCGGCGCGATCGTCTACAACTACACGCCGTTTGAGTCGAACAATCACGTGAATCTGCTCCAGGACAGCGACCTGTCCTACATCGGAGTCGTCAGCCTGAGGTTATAAGGTCGATTCAGGAACGGCTTTGAACCAAAAGCGGACCGTTTATGGTCCGCTTTTTTTTCGTGACTTATCGGATGCCGGTTGTTCAATAAAAGAACACCAGCCTGTTTGAAGGGATCAAACGCAATTGGCAGGGCGGAATTCGGCATCCAAAAAAGAACGTCGTCTCACATTCAGGCTCAAACCTGGAGTCCGCCTGCTTGCATTCGCCCTTTTGCTTTCCGCGACGATTTACGGACTCTCGCGTCCCTGGGGCGCTTTGCCACCGGTCGGGAATTTGCTCTCGACGTTCCACGGCCTTTGGTGGCGCACGCCCTCACCCTTTGAGTCGACTGTATCCCGCACCTTGATTTTGAATGGCCTCAAAGGACGAGTCCAAATCTTCGTCGATGGCGACCAAATCAAACACATTTTCGCGGAGTACGACGAAGACCTGTATTTCGCACAAGGCTTTGTCACAGCTAGCGACCGGCTCTGGCAGATGGAGTTTTTGGCCCGCGTCGCCGGCGGACGCCTTTCTGAAATCGCAGGACCAAAAACCCTTGAAATGGACAAGTTCTTCGTCAAAATCGGGCTTCCGGAGGCGGCGAAACTCAGCGCTGAGTTCATGCTGAACGATGAACTTTCGGCAACAGCCCTCCGTTCATATTCCGCGGGTGTGAACGCCTACATCCAGTCTTTGGATCCCGATCGTCTGCCGTTTGAGTACCGCCTTTTGGGCCACACCCCCGAGGAATGGACGCCTTATAAAACGGCGCTCCTCGGAAAACTCATGGCCTTTTATCTCTCGGGCATGAGTCGCGATCTTCCGCTCACGCGTTCCCGTTGGCTTCTTCATCGAATTGAGTTCGACGATCTCTTCCCTCTCATGACGCCGACGAGCGAACCGATCATTCCTCAGGGCACGACCTGGTCGTTTGCTGGTCCACGTCTCAACCCACCCGCACGCGAATTCAAGCCCGATTTGCAGGCGTTACCTCTCCAGGAATTCGTGCGTCCGCAGTCCGGACTAGGAAGCAATAACTGGGCGGTGAGCGGCAAACGTTCGACGACCGGTTATCCCATTCTCAGTAATGACGTTCACTTGGGACTTCAATTGCCATCGCTCTGGTATCAAGTTCAGCTTTCAAGCCCGACGCAAAATACGATGGGCGTTTCTCTTGTCGGAGTTCCCGGTGTCATGCTGGGTTTCAACCAGCACGTCGCGTGGGGAACCACAAACGGCTACAACGACATTTTGGATTGGTACCAGCTCCGTTTCCGCGATGAGAGGAAGAGCGAATATCTCTTCCAGGGCGAATGGCGACCTGTGATCTCCAGAGAAACTGAGATTAAGGTGAGGGGACAGGCTTCGGTGAAACTGGTCTTAAGAAGCACACACTTCGGGCCTGTTGTTTACGAATCGGATGAAGCAGACGTGCCAGATAAGATCCAGCGCGGACTCGCGATGCGGTGGGGAGCTCTCGAAGCAAGCAATGAACTCAAAACATTCCTCCTTCTAAACCGAGCCAAATCCGTTCGCGATTGCCGACAGGCCCTGGAAACTTTCAACTCGCCCGACCAAAACATCCTGTGCGCCGACTCGTCGGGATCCATCGGCATCTGGCATATGGGCAAGTATCCAGTTAAATGGCCGGGGCAGGGGCGGATGGTCCTCGATGGAACCTCGGCCGAAGACGAGTGGAAGGGGTGGATTCCGCGCGATCATGTTCCGCACTCCATCAATCCGAAACGAGGCTATCTCCTTTCGGCCAACCAAGCGCCGGTCGACTCAACCTATCCTTATTATCTCGGCTCGGCTTTTATGCCCCCCTATCGAGCCATGCGGATTGGCGAGCTCTTGCGCCAAAAAGATCGATTTTCTCCGGAAGACATGTTGGCCATCCAGGGGGACACGGTCTCAATCGCGGCCCGTGAAACCGTCCCGCATCTGGTTCGGTCCGTTTTCGACTCGGGCGAGACAGACCCATTCACGCGTTCGGCACTTGAGGCGCTTTCGAGCTGGAACTTCGCTTTCGAAGAAACTTCAGTCGCCGCAACGATTTACGATACTTGGTTTAAGCATTTTGTAGATCGTCTTTGGTCTTCTCGTTTCCCCGATCCAATGAATCATCTTTACCCGCCTCTCGAAAGAACCGTCGCGCTCATAGCGACAGAACCCCATTCAAAATGGTTTGACGATCCGAGAACAGACAAAAAAGAGTGGCTCGCAGATATTGCCCGCGAATCCCTGGAAACAGCCCTCAAAGAACTTAAAGAAAAACATGGATCCGATATCACGAAATGGGAATGGTCTCGCCATAATCCGACCCGGATCATCCACGCGACGAGGCTGAACGGCTTAAGTCGCACAGTGTCCGCACCTGGGACTACCGAAGTCATTTACGCTAATAACGGTGTCCATGGGCCCGCGTGGAAAATGGTCGTCGCGCTCGGCCCACAGCCGCGGGCCTGGGGGATTCTCCCTGGCGGACAATCGGGCGACCCGACGAGCCCCTACTACGATAACGATTTGGAGAAATGGGCGAAAAACCAGTTTAGGCAGCTTCATTTCATGATGAGCGCTAAAGACAACGTCTCATTCGTAACATTTGAATTGCAGAGTCGGGCGACGGAAGGGGGACCGAATTGAAGTTCTTACTGTGGGCTCTCTCTTGCGCGGTCTACTTTACCGCGGGAATCCTTCTTCCGTGGTGGGCACCTTGTTTAGTGGGTTTCGTGATCGGCTTCTTTATGTCTCAAGGAGTCCGCGCGATCTTCGAACAAACGCTATGCGCGACGATCGCCGCTTTCATACCGGCCATCATCAACGATATGGAGACCCAAGGACGTATTTCTCTCGCCATTTCGGGCGTGTTAGGCGCGCACTTTCATCCACTCGGATATCTGGCGAGCTTGCTTCTTACTGGAGTTCTGACTGCGTTGGGTTCTGCGTGTGGAGCGAGTCTTCGCGAGGCGCTAGAGCAATTCCGCGGAGGGACGAAGACCCTGGAACCGGCGGCAGATAGAGAAGGGGATTTACGGGTCGGCGCTGGTGCCGGATCTCAAAGTGCAAATGCACCCCGGTTGCGCGACCGGTTCGGCCCATAAGGCCGATCTTTTGACCCTTTGCGACCACCTGACCCTGTTTCACAAGAAACTTGTCTAAGTGTGAGTAAAAAGTCGCCCATTCGTTATTATGCTCAATAATCACGAGGCGTCCGTATCCGCGGAACCCGCTGCCGGTATAAATAACCCGGCCGCTTTGCGCCGCAAGAATCGGCGTGCCTCGGCGATTCGCAAGATCAATACCCCAATGCGAACGCCTTTTCTTTTTCGATTTACCTTTCTTCGAGGACGACTCGGACTCAGGAACGATCAAGAAACCGCGGACGAAACGGGCTTCGTCGACCGGCCAATCAAAGCTGATTTCGCCTTCAGACCAGGAATCGATCCGCTCGCCGGTCGTCGAAAGTACCGGCTTCTGGTTCCCGTACACGAACTCTCCCGGCCCCCGGAACGTCGAACAACCGGCGATCGCCATGACCGCGGACAAAGCAAGAGTTGTGAGGCCCGGAAATCGGGCGACCAATCGTGCCATCATCCTCAATAGTACCGATCGAATAGGTTAAGGGTAAATCGGAAAAGACTGACAAAGCTCATAGACCTGGGTCTTAATCCGGCTCAGTTTCGCATCGTCATCTTTCCCTTCGATCGCCTCGGCGATCCAACGCGCAATGAGCTTCATTTCGCTCTCTTTCATGCCGCGCGTGGTAAGTGCCGGGGTCCCAAGCCGAATGCCGCTTGTGACAAAAGGCGACCGCTTCTCGTTCGGAACCGTGTTCTTATTCACCGTGATACCGGCTTTATCAAGCGCAATTTCAGCGTCCTTACCGGTAATCGGGGTTTCGCTGAGGTCGAGCAGAACTAAGTGGTTATCCGTACCACCTGTTACAAGCTTGAATCCGGCTTCCAGAAGACCTTCCGCAAGCGCCTTGGCGTTAGCCACGACTTGCTTCGCGTACTCCTTAAAGTCAGGCTGAAGAGCTTCGTGGAAAGCCACAGCTTTCGCAGCAATCACGTGTTCAAGCGGGCCGCCCTGAATCCCCGGGAAAATCTTCGAGTTGATCTTTTTAGCGTGTTCGTCCGAGTTGCACAAAATCATCCCACCGCGCGGGCCACGAAGCGTCTTATGTGTGGTCGTGGTTACGAAATCTGCATATGGAATCGGGGACGGGTGGACGCCGCCCGCCACAAGACCGGCAAAATGCGCCATATCAACAAGCAGGATCGCTCCGACCTCGTCGGCGATTTCGCGGAATTTCGCAAAATCCAACGTGCGCGGATAAGCGCTGTAGCCGGCCACAATAACCTTCGGTTTCACTTCACGCGCGCGTTCACGAACCGTGTCGTAGTTAATCCGGTGGGTTTCGGGATCGAGTCCGTAGTGGGCGGCTTTAAAAATCGTGCCGCTGAAGTTCACCGGCGAACCGTGTGTGAGGTGCCCACCGTGCGAAAGATCCATGCCGAGGATCGTGTCGCCGGGCTGAGCAACAGCCAGATAGACTCCCATGTTGGCTTGAGAACCTGAATGCGGCTGGACGTTCGCGTATTTCGCTCCGAAAAGCCGGCACGCACGCTCGATCGCCAAAGCCTCGATGTGATCGACGAATTCGCATCCGCCGTAATAGCGCTTATTCGGATAACCCTCGGCGTACTTATTGGTGAGGATCGATCCTTGGGCCTCCATAACGGCGCGAGAAGCATAGTTTTCGGAGGCGATCATCTCAAGACCGAACTTCTGTCTTTCGGTCTCCTTCATGAGCCATCCGTATAATTCCGGATCCGTCTTTTTTAAATTTTCCGTTCCCGTTACAGAGTCCACCATTGATCACCTTCTTGTTTTCGGTTCTCAAATACCGCGATCGAGCTTTTCCACCCGCGCGACATGTCTCCCACCTTCAAACGGCGTCGAAACGAAGATCTCAATCAGTCGGCGGATCGTTTCGACCGGCAATAGGCGCGCGCCGAAACAAATGACGTTGGCATTATTATGTTCACGTGCCAGACGGGCGGAGTCTTCGCTCCACGCCAATGCCGCTCGAATACCCGGATAACGGTTCGCCCGCATGGCCATCCCTTGCCCGGACCCGCAGATCAGCACGCCTTGGCCACCATCACAGAGAACGCGGCGGGCAAGTTGGTCGGCGAAGTCGGGGTAGTCCACGCGCTCGTCGTCCTGGGGACCCAGATCAACCCACTCGAATTGCGGCATGGTTTCAATGAGCTGTTTTTTGACGGCGAAACCGGCGTGGTCGGAGGCGATCAGGAGACGTTTTTTCGTGCTCAAGTTCCCAGCCATTGCCACGACCTCCGTCGGATCAGACCTTCGAGAACACCAAGGAAACGTTCGTGCCCCCGAAGCCGAAACTGTTGTTCACGACATGCTCGAACTGACCGTCACGCGCCGTATGAGGAACATAGTCTAAGTCACAATCATCACTCGGATTGTCGAGATTGATTGTGGGCGGCGCGATGTTTTCTTTAAGAGCCAGAATGGCAAAAACACTCTCAATCGCTCCAGCGGCTCCCAAAGCGTGACCCGTCATACTCTTTGTGCTGCTGACCCACAGCTTGCGAGCATGATCGCCGAAGACGGTTTTGATCGCTTGAGTTTCTTGCCCATCGCCGGCCGGCGTACTGGTTCCATGCGCGTTGATGTAACCGATTTGCTCGGGCGAGAGAGCGGCATCTTTCAGCGCGAGGCGCATCGCCTCGGCACCTCCGGCCCCACCCGGAGCGGGGTTGGTCATGTGGTAAGCATCGGAAGTCGCGCCATAACCGGTGACCTCAGCGTAAATCTTGGCGCCACGGCGGGCGGCGTGTTCGTAATCCTCGAGAACGAGAATCGCAGCCCCCTCAGCCATGACGAATCCGTCGCGATCGCGATCGAACGGACGGCTGGCCATTTTCGGCTGTTCGTTGCGAGTCGAAAGAGCTTTCATCGCGGCGAAACCGCCGACCGCCATCTCGCAAATAGCCGCTTCCGCACCTCCGGCGATCATCACATCACAAAGACCGCGACGAATATAGTTGGTCGCTTCTCCAATCGAGTGAGCGCCCGAAGCGCAGGCCGAAGTGACGGAATAGTTGGGACCGCGCAGCCCGTATTTAATCGAAATATTTCCGGCGGCCATATTCGTTATGACCATCGGAATGAAGAAAGGCGTAAGACGGGAAGGTCCGCGCTCAAGGAGGACCTTGTGTTGCGCTTCGATCGCGATTAGGCCGCCGATCCCGACACCCACGATCGCTCCGGTCCGCTGACCGAGACTTTCGTTCGAAAAGTCGAGCCCTGAATCACGGATCGCCATCTCCGCACAAGCCATGCTGAAGTGGATGAAGCGAACCATTTTCTTTTGCTCTTTCTTCTCGATGTAGGGAGTCGGGTCGAATCCTTTGACCTCGCCGGCGATTTTCGCGTCAAAAGCCGACGCATCGAACGCCGTGATCGTGTCGATACCCGAGCGGCCGGCGACGACATTCTTCCAGCTTTCTTCGACGCTCAAACCCAACGGGGACACCATCCCCATGCCGGTGACGACAACACGCCGTTCTGCTTTGGCTTGTCTTTGATAGATATCCTTCATGCGCAACCTCCCGCACGCTTGGATGCGGGCCTTTCA
>ERZ777003.4925-NODE-4925-length-10603-cov-26.184585_pt1 | contig 10603 bp, 10 predicted proteins | sample MGYA00374956_ERZ777003 | MGnify/ENA primary metagenome ERZ777003 (study PRJEB29302, sample SAMN06268252) | bioreactor metagenome | isolation source: Joint BioEnergy Institute, California, USA | place: USA:Joint BioEnergy Institute, California, USA | collected... | reverse complement strand
CCGCAAACGCGGTTGCCCGCACAATCAGTTCGAGTTCTGCTGCCATCCTAAATTAGACCTTCACGTTACCCGCTGTGCTCAAGGCGTGCAGCCGCAAGCTGTGCACTCCGCGCGCGGAACGACCGGCTACGGTGCCAGCCTGCGGCGAGCCCGCAATTCAGTATCTGCCGAAACTCAAGGAGCCAGCCTCCTCAGAGACTGACTGCGACAAGGCCTTCGCGGCGTAGCTTAGCGCGGTCAGCCCATGGAAGCCGCGAGCATCGGAGGCTCTTGCGGAGCTGGTGTTCCGGAAGGTCGTGCAGTTGGAGCCCGTCGCGCAGGACCGGTATGACCGGCTCGTTGCTCGCGTGCATCAAGGAGAACTGGAAGTAAATGCCGAGCTGGTGAAGCTCGGTTACGCATGGGCTGCTCGCAGGTATCAGCGGAAAGAGGAGTCCGATTACTGCACCTTTGAGGCCGCAGCACGCGAAGCACGACGCGGGGTGTGGCGGCTGACACCTCACCAGCTAATTGCCCCTTGGGGCTGGCGTCGGCGCAAGAAGCTTCGCGCCTTCACCGATTACAGCCAAGAGACACCGGCGAGCTGCGTTGCAAGCCTCTGGTTGAGGGAGCCCGTATTCCTTTGTGCCGCCGCTTGGAAAGTGCCAGGCGTTTCGTGATTGGAAACGAGCGTTTTTGTTCTGGAGACAGGCGCAAGGCGTAAGCTGTTGATTGCGCAGAGGACACCGCCCGTCTGCCCGCGGTGTCTCAGGCGGGGACCCGGCCGAGGCAGATCTTAGTCGTTCGGGACGATCTGCACTGATTGCAGCCAGGCACGGATCGCGAACGGATTCACCCGTCGATGGCACCGTGTGACGCTCATTGCGCCTGCTCCGACAGCGGAAGCAAGACGAATTGACGCTGAAGCACTCGATCACACCACTTGACTGAGGATCGATGCCGACACCATTCCTACACTCCACTGGACAACAGCTTCTGTAATCAAAGCGAAACGGCGCACCGAACTATTCCTGCTAGTTCTACTTCGGACCCTGTAATCACGGGCATGACGTGCGTTACCTGCGTCGGTGACTCGGAAATTTCAAGTGTCCATCGATCTCTCGGAGCAGCCCGTCCTCTTCTTCGTTCTCCCAATCGAAGTCTCGCGCTTGGCGCTCATCCTCAATAGGCTCGGCTACCAACAATGCAAGTCCTTGATTCAGAGAGGGTTGGAGAACAGCCGTTTCTTCGAACTCGCTAATCCCCCGGAGAGGGTTATCAACCCACACATAAGCAGCTACTGCTTCCGCAACAAGCGGACGGACAGTGCTGTCACCTCGCGCCAGACGTCCAAGAACACTTCTCTTGGGAATTTCTATGCCGATACGGACGAAAAAGCGGGCGTTGCGTAGCGACGCAGAAGATGCAACGAACCGGATCCTTTGATCGTCCGCCAGTATCCAAGCGCATGGCTCATCACTGTACGTGGCGTACCGAGAGCCTGTCGCTGTGAGCGATGCCTCGTAGCGTTCCGCCAGCTGCTGCACAGATTGAAAGCTACAGGTGCTCTTTCGGACATCGGGGCGAAAGAACCTATTGGGCAAGAGGCACTCTGCCGCGAATACGTCACAGAGAACTTCTTCTTTCGGTCGGCGCGAGTAGCTGAGAAGATCGCTTACCGACGTTGAAGACCCATGCTTGGACGGCAAGCCAAGGCGAATGTGAGCAAGCTCGTGGAGAATCGTGAAGCGTTGACGCTCAGATGAATGGTTTCCATTGACGATAATGATCGTCCGGTCACCAAACTGGAAGACCTGCCCCGCTTCGTCATTCTTTAGGTCATAACGTACCTTAACCTCCGCATTCGCCGCGCGTAGGTACTTCTCAATCGAAACGGGGATCTCCGAGATTCCAGCTTCCTGCTGGAATCTCCAAGCTTCTACTATGGCAGATTGTTCACCCTCGAGCATCTCCGATTAGCTCTTTGATTTGAGCCAATTTCGCCAGCCACTCCTCACGAGTTGTAGGTCTAGCCCCTCGAAAGCTCATGGTGGCGGCTGCTCTTATGACCTCGACATCCTCGTTCGTATCGACGGCAATATCGAACAAGACCGAATCCATCTCGGTGCCGGTAAGCAACACATTAAGAAGTCTCCGTTTGTATGGCGTCAGCTTCAGCCCACGAGCAAGCCGGTCGATCACATCCTCTGAGGGAGCAGTCTTGTCCCCTGTCTCTAGACGATGGATATAGGCGTGGTCGACACCCGATAGGGCGGATAGCTCCCGCAAGGAGAGTTTCCGCTCCTCACGAAACCGACGAAGGGCTGTCCCAAAATCCATGAGCCTCCAATCCTTGACCTGTATCTCTAGCTACGCTATGTTGTTTATCCAGACAACAGCCCGCGTTCCTTACCGTTTCAATACGGCTAAGCGGGGTCGATTGATGTCCAGGATGTTGTCGTCCACAAGGACGACAGTATAACTTGCGGCACGTACCGCGTAAAGCTCGTGTATTTTGCGAGCAGTCGCATGCAGGTGATTGATATGAAAGCGAAAACGTGGAACTACAAGAAGGCAAAGGAGCGGATTGACGCCGCCATTCAGAAACTTCCTCTGGAGATGATACAGGTCAAACCGTATGTCCGTGATGACACGGACCTCCGCGACCTGCCCCTGACCGTGGCATACCGCGTTGATGGGGTTCATGTGTATGCGGATATCCTGAACCTCCGCGACATGCTGCATGTGACTGAAATCGAGGGCGAACTGTGCCATCGGCGCACTCTGCGATTCCTCAACCTCCATTACCGCGCCGTCCACCGCATCATTAGTCGCGTTGAAGCGATCCAAGTGGATTTCCACAACGAGCGCCTGCATGCCGTGGTTGCCAAGCCCTATGACGACGAGGCCGCCCGCGTGCATCGGGCTGTTGCGATGGCGCAGCTGATCATCGATGTCCTAGCTCGGACGGGAGAAGACGCAGATCATCCCCCTGCCAAAGTCCGCGTGGGGATCGACACCGGAAAGGCGCTCGCCGTCAACAACGGCCGCCGAGGTCATCGGGAGCCGCTGTTCCTTGGTGAGCCGGCGAATCGCGCTGCGAAACGCGCAAGCGGCGGTACTGCTACGGGCATTTTCCTCACCAACAAGGCACGCCAAGCGATCGGCCTGTCAAAGGTCTCTGACGAGGACAACACGCCGTTGACGTCCGAAGAGATTCGGACCTCTCAGGAGAAGGCGAAACTCGGGGTCACTGCCGATGAGATCGTGAGGGAGTGGGAGGAGGATCTCGCGAAGAACCCCATCGGCACGTTTGAGTTCTCCAGGCATACGCCGCCATTCAGTGATCTCGACATCGAGACACTCTCTCCGAAGAACTCACGCCGCCAGGACGCATGCAGTATCTATGCAGATCTCGACGGCTTTACGGCGTACGTAACGACCAATATCGAGCCTGAAGAGAGCGCCAAGCACGTTGTTCGCACCCTGCACGTGCTGCGAGGGGAGCTGAATTGTGTTCTCCATGATGATTTTGACGGGTGCAAGATTCGTTTCATCGGCGACTGCATTCATGGTCTCGCCGCCGATGGAACCGCGCAAACAACGGCCGAGCAGCTCACGATCAGCAACATGACCCTTTGCGCAGGCGGGTTGCGGAGCAGCTTCAACCTCGCTATCGAGCGGCTCCTGAAGTATGGCACCGATGCGCGCTCACTCGGATTGGCGATCGGCTTCGAGTTTGGACCGATGACCGTCACGCGTCTCGGCATGAGAGGCGATATGGTCCGTTGCTCGGTGAGTCGCGGCGTCCTTAACGCGGAGCATGAACAGAGTCGATGTGGAGGTACTGAGACTGCAATCGGCGAGACTGCGTATGCGAAGGCAACGCCGGCGGTGAGAAAGCTGTTTGGCGCGAACCGCATGGTGGCGAATCTTGATTTCGACTCTGCCGTCGAAGCTTTGGCCGCCGAAGGTGACGAGGCCGCCAAAGCGGTTCGTGAGGAAGCGCTCAAGAGCGTATCGCTTACGACTTACGTTGCGCCACGACCGGAGCTTCGCCCGCACTCCCAGTAAGCCGGATGAGCTCATTGAATCTCCTCGTCTCTGTCGCCTCGGAGTTTCCCGTATCGCATCTGGACCGCGTAGCTGATCGAGTCACATTTCAGCTCGCAATTGCCATGGCCTCGGGCGAAGTTGTGCCGTTCAAAATCGCGGCAAGCCCAGGACCTGCGCAGCACGTGATCGCAAGGGAGATCGAACCGAAACGGTTGCCGGCGTTCTGCCCGGAGCGTCACATCAATTCGGATGGCTCGTTTTGTATTAATTGGATTCAGGGTGATCCGCGACCTGTGGTGGATACGGAATCCGCCCGTGCGTGGTGGGCCTCGCTTGAGGACTATCTACGGCTCCAGGTCGCGGCTTCGAAGCTGCGTAGGTGGCCCGGCCCTGCATGGGCGCACGGCCACGCGGCAGAGTACCAGCGTAGCGCGGAGGCTCACGCACGAACTCTGGGCGAACCCCTTCTCTCCCAGGTAACGCACGGCTCATTGACCACCCGCCTCGATTACAGGCGGGGCCATAATCGTATCGAGTTGCGGGCCAACGGAGAGGTGTTGAATCGCATCAACCTGCCTTTCCGTAAGTTGACGAACTTGCAGATGCCATGTCCGTGCCCGGAGGGAACAAAGACGAAGAGACCTATTGGCCAGTGCGGGCAGCATGCAGAAGTGTTAGCTGCACTGATCGAGTCGCTACACCGGCGGAAGAAGGCGGAAGACAAGTACATTGCCGATTTGCGCAAGAAGCACATCCGCTGTTGCGGCACTCTTGATCGCTGCCCACTAAAGTAGTGTGATCACTGCTCAGTCGTTGCCACTGTGCCTTCCTACGTCCTTCGGCGCTTATCCCAACTGGCAGTCGCTCGAGAAGGCGAGTAGAGCATGCTATGAGTAACGGAAAGCTCGACCACGCGCGGTGGATTCTCGAAAGAAATCTTCACTGGATCACAGCCGTAGAGACCAAGACCGCTGTTATCGTATCGATAGATACCGCCATGCTCGGGGCCCTTGCGGTAGCGCTTGGTGACGTCGCACCCTCAGAGCGCACAATCTGTCTCATCGTTATTAGTATTCTCGCCGCTCTTCCTTTGGCCCTTTCCGTGATCTTTGGCGCGTTAGCGGTTTGGCCCCAAACCGGCGGACCGGAAAGCTCTTTCATCTTCTTTGGCAGAATCAAAGAGAAATCAGCAAGCGACTATCGCGATCTGTTTCGACGAGTTACGGAGGATGACCTCCTCAATGACTGCCTCGATCAGATTCATCGAAATGCGGAGATCGCTTCCTTGAAGTATGGTCGTATAGCCATCAGTCTGAAGCTGGCGTTCCTATCGCTTCTGTTTTGGGTTCCCGCAATCGTAATGCTGGTTGCGGCGCGGAGCTAAGGGCCTAGACACCCGTGAACTCCAAACGCCGTATCGCGATTCTCCTTTTCGCCGGAGCGTGCTGCTGCGTCGCGTCTGATCCACCCGCCCCCGGCCTAAAGCAAGAGCGCCGAACAAGTACTTTCGCGTGAGAATCTCTCGTCAGGTCATTGACACGGTCTTGCTTCTGTTCGCGGGATATGTTTTCGTTCGGTGCTCCACCCGTGCAGATTAACCTGCCGCTGCCAACGGTCTCTTCGTGGCTATTCCCGAGCCCCAGAGTGTCGGGCAATGCACCACTTGTACACGCTGGCCGAATCTACCCCGGCAGCACCTGGAGCTGATTGCGCACCTGTGGAAGCTGCTCCAGCCTGACCACTATCACTATGGAACCGCAGAGATTCCCGATCTCGGCGTCCCTCTGACATAGAAGGAAGCCTCGTATACCCGACACCAGTCCCGGCGCTTCTTTTCGTTGTTGCCTAATGCACTCGCGTACACAGCCGGGACGGCTATCTCAGCTTGGAGAGGTCGGATAACGCTCTTGTGCCCCGCGACTCGCGTTCACCAGTTCCTCCTCTCGACCCAACAATCAGGTCACGACTTTGCCCTCGCCGCGCAGCCGGCGAGCCAGGCTTAGGCCTGCTTCAAGTTCTGTTGCTGCGTAAGGAGCGTGGTATTAGACGTGACAACCCAGGAAAGACTCTATTGTTCAGACGATCGGAATGGAAAGACTCTTTGTCTCCTGTAGCGGTTTGCTCGGTGCTTCACTGGTGTGCCACGCCCGCATGAACCGGAAGGGCTCGAGGCCATGCCTTCTGGCGCCATACCAAGCCGGGGTGAACGTCCGGCATATGTTGAGCTAAGAGGCTGGTCGGGCGGTTTGAGCCCGATTTATCCCGGATCCGGAGCGACTATTTGTCTTTTCGGCTTCGGGAACGACTATTTGTCGAAGGAACGACTTTAATGAAGTTAGCCACTACTTCCAACTAGCTTCGTAAGCTCGATCGCGCTTTGCGCGCATGGGATCGGCGAATGTGGCGAGCCATTCGTCGGGGCCGCAGTTGGAAGTCAGGAATCTAAGTCTCCTTCTTGCTCCTTTGGTCCGAGAAGCGAGCATCTCAGAGAATCTCATAGGGGGCGACGAGGTCGATTGGCAGATCTTGAAGGGCACAGTTGCTATACGAGACACGATCAACAACTAGCCCTGTGTCGCCAGGCAATCTAGGCCATGCGGTGGAAGAGCTTCCTGCATCAGATCTGAGGAAGCAGTCGAAGTGAAGTAATGAAGTTCATGGCGTCTCTCTCCCCGAGGAGATGCCATGAAAATAAGCGAGAAACGTTCAGAGAAACAATGGGTTAAGTCGGGTCATCATTTCTTCATCCCCGACTCGGTTAATGATGGAGGAAGGAAGCCCAATCGGCGGCCCAGGGCACGGAGAAAGAACGTGTCCTCTGCCAGTATTACCTTCGCTCAACTTAAACAATGCATGGCCGATCGGGTCGATCAGCCGGGTTTTCCCAGGAAAGCGTCTCTGCCCAACTTGTTGAGCGCGTTAAACGCTTTCTTAAACGATTTGGGCCTGGATCCGTCGCATGCTGTTGGAACGACGCTTCGCGTTGGTTACTACAAGGCGGTAGAGGGCCATATAAGTAGGCTCAGAGAGCAAGGCCATACGTCGGCATACATTGCTAACCGAAAGAGTCTGCTGAAGTCGTGGAGGAAGCTGGTTGCGCAGCTTGATCGGGAGTCATCCGTTCAGAACGGATCGATGACGCCCCTGCAGGCGGCACTGCAGAATGTGCTTGATGCTGGAGCGACGATAAAAGGTCTTGCCCGTGAAGCGAGGATACCTTTCTCAACTCTCCAGAGGCTTTGCCGTGGCGGTGCGCCAACCCGTAGATCGATGCGATACCTAAGACGTCTTGAGTGCTTTCTCGGAATGGCAGAGGGAGCGCTCACCGACCTGGTCGGCGGGGGGCGTGTTGCGGGTTCAGATTCGACGGCTGCAACGGAGTCGATCTCGTATCGTGTGAAGTTGCGGGAATTGGTGCACGACTCGTACGCCCTCAAGAAGACGTCTATCGGTGATTCGTTTATCGAGGAGTGGTCGTCGCTCCTCCGTTTCAAGACATCTACGTTCGTATTGGCTCGAGCCATTGAGGCGGCTTCACAAACGCGAAGACCCACTTGGAGAATTCGGTCAGCCGGCTTGCCCCCAACTTACGGGGAGTGGGTCGATACTGTGAACGGAAGGCCATGCCCGAGCGCATCCATCGCATTCCAGATGACCGCTCAGTTCCTCGGGTGGCTGTCATTGAGCAAGAGTCGGGGTGGTCGAGAAATGCCTGTTGATGAAGCGCAGTCACTTGGGCATTTCGCGAACGTTGAGTACGTGTTGTCGTACCTACAGTGGCGGATTGACCGTGGTGGCGGGACGGTCAACAACTCCGTTCGCAGAATCTTGCAATTTGCAAAAAGTTTAACACATCCGGATCAGGGGTTCCTCGTTGGGAATCCGGAGATCGGGGCGCGAGTGGGCGTTAGGGACAGCGAAAGTTGGGAAGCGCGATGCCGTGGCGCCTACGAGCAGTTCAAGTACACCCTGCGCAATCTGCCGAAGATCTCGCGTGCGAGGGATCCATTTGAACCGATTAAGAAGATTCTTGAGCTTGAGAACCCCCTCAATGCGGTCGTGGATGCAATCAGGAGGATAGATGCAGACAGGCCGGCAACGGGGGGTATCTGGGAAGCGGTCTGGGCGCGCGACAGATTGTTGTTGGCGCTCGTGGCATCGAATCCGTTGAGAGCAAGCAATCTGAAGTTGCTGACGTGGCGAGCGGACAACACCGGGATGTTGCGTCAGGATTCTAGTGGCGGTTGGGAGATCGTCATCCAACCGGAATTGTTCAAGAATCAAGCTGGGGCCGCCGGAGATCGGCCGTACAGGATGCCAGTTCAGGAGCAGCTATGGCCCTTCATAACTACATACCTGCGAGATTATTGGCCAATGCTGAGCAGGGGCCAGACGGATCGTGTGTTTGTCTCTCACAAGTGTCCAGGTTCGGTCTGGAAGGGATTGAACAGGCGCTTTGAGACCCTCACGCGCCGATATCTACACGGCTGCCCAGGTGTCGGACCTCACAGCTTCCGACACATCGTTGCAACCGCTGTCATTAAGCGGACTGGCAGCTTCACTGCGGCAGCGCTGATCTTGCACGATAGAGAGGAAACGGTCAGAGCGCACTATGCTCACCTAGTGGGGACTGACGGCGCGCGGTGGTTGGCTAATGTGCTTAGTGAAGCGTTCAAGCGAGTTTGATATTGGAAAAACAGTCATTGGCGGAGCGCGGGGGCGCGGCGCAACCGGCTAGTCATCAGACTGCTGGTTGCGACGTGTGCCTAGAAGCGACCCTGTCCGCCCTTTGAAGGCTCGAACGGGCTCTCAAGGTGATGCGCTAGGCATGGTGGCATTTCTAGAGACGCGAATTGCGCCACCTGAACTCGTGGGCATTAATGTCCGCCAGCAAACTGTCGACATCACACCCCTACATGAAGGTGATCGGGGCTTGGCGAATCGAGCAAGACGCCGAACGAATGCACAGTTTGCCAGGCGACATCATGTCGGGTACCTAGGGCGTCCGCGACGTACTCCTGCGTAGGGGTGCGCGGCTCGCCGATAATCTTGGCGTGTAGGGCGACTCCGAAGCCACGCTTGAATCTCATCCTCAAACCAGAACTGCTTTCGTCCGATTCGGTGCGGGGGTGGGAGCTCCCCGTTCCTTATCCATGTCCGAAGCGTGCGAGTAGTTACGCCAAAACGGGCGGCCAGCGCGTGCTGATCAAGAGTGCTTTCCACATTAGGTCTCCTAACTAGTGACCCGTAGTGAAGAGCTCCCGTTTATATTCTGCCTCGAGGCCCGCTAGTCGTTCGTGGTGTCGGTTTTGAAAATCTAGGGACCCCTTGAGGCGATTTTTCTCAGAATCATTCACCCTCTGGGGTGAGGTTCTGAGAAAACTTTCCCCGTTGAGGGGGCTCAACATCATTCCCCCGTTCCGGATGCGACGAGGCGCAGTCTGCGACCCGGCACGCGCGGCCGCTTTGGGCCGCGCGGCGACGAATCAGGACGCGATGGCATATCAGGAGGTCAGTAAGCGTCCGGCCTAGGTCGGACGCTTACGATCTTTCGTCGCCTTGGGCCGAAAGTTTCGTCGTCTGCCGATGCGCTGGGGATGTTGACATACGTCGTAGACTGCGTTGACGCGCGCGCCGCGCGGCTAGTTGCCGGCGCACTAATGCTCGGTTGTAAACGCCGAGCAAAGCCAGCGCATCGAAAGATGCGCCGGTGATTTCATTGGCGTGAGGGGCGACGTTCACGTGGATGCAGGAAAGCGCTTGCGGGGAATACTCAAGACATTGAGCGAGCTCGCAGCGGATACCTGCGGCACACCTTGCGGACGACAACGGTGCCGAACTTGTAGGTTGCGCGCACCAGCCGCCTGGAAAGAGATTGGCCAACGCTGCCGAGAGGGCGTGCGCACCTGTTGCGAAGGCTGAAGGGCGTGGTACAATAAAAAGTCGCGTTGCCGCAACGGCGCGCGGAGGTTCTTTAACAAGAATAACAACTATAAGGGAACCATTATGTTCTCGAGAGTTATCCACGTCTGCGTAGCCGATCGACGTAGATTCTATAACCTGTCTGGCTCAAGCAAGAAGAAGGTTATGCGATTCGCAGACGATGTTTGCAGAAGCTTGCTCGTTGCTCTCGAAGGCGACAACTGCGAGGTTGTCGAGCGAGTCGCTGAAAAGATGGTTCAACGCGCAGCAGTTCGTCGAAAGATCAAGTTCGAGAAGCTAACAGAGCAGGAAGCGAAAAGGTTGATAGACCAAAAGCGCTACTGCACCACCTACACTTTACAGTAACCCAATACCCGCGCCGGCGGTCCTGCCGGCGCGGGTTTTCGTGGCCGATAAATCGGGGGATTAAACCCTAGTGTGGGTGACCGAACGGGTCGAAAATTCACTCCGAGAGAGGCCGCTCGAATCCGCATACAGCATCCGCTGGGTTGAGTCGCTTGGGGCAGTCTACTGCAGCGGGGTGACCGTCCGGCGGTATGAACCGGCTGTCGAACGTGTCGAGCGAGGCCGCCTGAAGTGTAGAAGTCAATACTTGATCTGACAGTCTGCGTTTTCTCTCCGAGTG
>ERZ777003.4923-NODE-4923-length-10607-cov-4.951478_pt1 | contig 10607 bp, 10 predicted proteins | sample MGYA00374956_ERZ777003 | MGnify/ENA primary metagenome ERZ777003 (study PRJEB29302, sample SAMN06268252) | bioreactor metagenome | isolation source: Joint BioEnergy Institute, California, USA | place: USA:Joint BioEnergy Institute, California, USA | collected... | reverse complement strand
GAGGTGGCGGTGCTGTCGCTGGGCGGCATCGTCTATTCGCGTTCGGTGTGGGTCGGCGGCGACAAGATGGACGAAGCGATCATCGGGTACATCCGCCGCACCCACAACCTGCTGATCGGCGAGGGCAGCGCGGAACGGATCAAGAAGCAGATCGGCTCGGCCTGCCCGCCCGAGGACGGCGAGGGCGCGGTGATGGAGATCAAGGGCCGCGACCTGATGAACGGCGTGCCGAAGGAGCTGGTCATTTCCGAGCGCCAGATCGCCGAGAGCCTGGCCGAGCCGGTCAGCGCGATCGTCGAGGCGGTGAAGGTGGCACTGGAGCACACCGCGCCGGAACTCGCCGCCGACATCGTCGACAAGGGCATCGTGCTTACCGGGGGCGGCGCGCTGCTCGGCAACCTCGACTATGTGCTCCGCCATGCGACCGGACTGCCGGTGTCGATCGCGGACGATCCCCTTTCCTGCGTGGCGCTCGGCACCGGTCGCGCGCTGGAGGAACTGAAGACGCTGCGGCACGTGCTGATCAACTGACGCGCGCGGGGCCTTGGGCGGTGCGGTCGACTTGCGCTAAGGTCGGGTGCGCGGAGGGCGGCGCGCGGCGTGGAAGTTGCGTTCGGGCTCGTGCCTTCCACAGGACGGCGCAGGACAGGCCATGGCTCGGAATCCGGCCAGCTCGATAGCCCGATACGCCATCCCGCTGAAGGTCTGGCTGCAGCGCTTTGCGGTCATGACCTTCGTGGTCCTCGCCTTCGGCGTCATGCTGCTGGGGAAGGCGGATTCGCGCCTGATGGAGCGGGCGCGCGTTGCGGTCGCCGACCTGATGTCGCCGATCCTCGATGTCGCCTCAGAACCGGCGCAGACGGTGTCGAACTTCATGGACTCGCTCACCGAGCTCGCGGTCCTGCGCGAGGAGAACGCCCGCCTCAGGCAGGAGAACGCGCGGCTGCTGGAATGGGAGCGGGCGGCGCGCAGCCTCCAGTCGCAGAACGCCGCGCTGCGGTCGCTCACCAACTTCGTCGACGTGCCGCCGGCGCGCGAGATCGCGACCTGGGTGATCGGGGACTCCAGCGGCGTTTATGTCCGCAGCCTGCTGATCGCCGCCGGCACCGACCACGGGGTCGCCAAGGGCCAGGCGGTGCTTACCGGCGAAGGCCTGGTCGGGCGCGTGCTCGAGGCTGGCCAGCGGGTCTCGCGGGTGCTGCTGATCACCGACCTGAACTCGCGCATTCCCGTGCGCATCGAGCGGACGCGGGTCCGGGCCATCCTCGTCGGCGACAACACCGACCGCCCGCTGCTGGAATACCTGCCCAGCCACGATGTCGTGGCCCCCGGCGACCGGGTGGTCACTTCCGGGGACGCGGGCGTATTCCCGCCGGGCCTTGCAATCGGCGAGGTGGTGGCGGTGACCGAAACCGGGGTGCGCGTGCGGCCGTTCGTGGACTGGAACCGGCTCGAACTGGTGCGGGTGGCGGACTTTGCCCTTCCCGGCATCCTCGACGACTTCCGGCAGGGATCGGCCGAGGCGGCAGCCGGCCCCGCCCTGCCGCGGGCGAGCAACGGCCCCGTCAACGCCGAAGGGCGCGACGGGGCGGAAGGCGGCTGAACGGTCCATGATCCGCGTCCTGCATCGTATCGACGTCATCGCCCGCCAGTCCGTTCCCTTCGCGCTGGCGCTGCTGCTGGTGCTGATGTCGGCCCTGCCGGCGACGCTGCCCGTGTTCCGCCAGGCCGCGCCGTGGTGGGTGCTGATTGCGGTCTTCTACTGGTCGGTCTACCGGCCCGACCTGATGCCGGTGCAGGCGGCCTTCGTCCTCGGCCTGCTGCAGGACTTCCTGATCGGCACGCCGCCAGGCGTCAGCGCACTGCTCTATGTTGTCCTGCGCGGCTGCGCCGGGGTCATCGCCCGCCACGTCACCGGGCGCTCGTTCCTCAAGGTCTGGGTGCTGTTCGCGATCGTGGCCGCCTCTGCGGTGATCGCCCGTCATCTGATCATGATCCTGTGGTACGAGCAGCTCGTCGACCCGGGGCTGGCGGTGGTCCAGCTGCTGCTGACCGTCGGGGTCTACCCGCTGGCCGGCTGGGCGCTGGCGCGGCTGCAGAAGGGGCTGCTCGCCCATGTTTAAGCTGAGGCGCCGCAAGGCTCGCGCCGGAGCGGAGCGGGTCATCGCCGGCTTCCGCCGCGACGAGGAACGGCTGCGCGGTTTCACCCGCCGGGCGCTGGTGCTGAGCGGCGCGCAGGTCGGCCTGTTCGGCGTGCTCGCGGCGCGCATGTACGACCTGCAGGTGCTGCAGGCGGACCGCTACGCCCTGCTGGCGGAGGACAACCGCGTCAACATGCGGCTGCTGCCGCCGCCGCGCGGCGAGATCTTCGACCGCAACGGCGAGCCGGTGGCGGTCAACGAGCTGAACTACCGCGTGCAGGTGGTGGCGGAGCAGGCGGGCGACGTGGCGGCGGTGCTGCGCCGGCTCGCGGTGATCGTTCCGCTCACGCCGGACGAGATCGAGCGGGTGCTGGAGGATGTCGGCCGCAGGCGGTCGTTCCTGCCGGTGGTGGTGGCGGAGAACCTGACCTGGGACCAGGTGGCGAGCATCGAGCTCAATGCGCCGGACCTGCCGGGCGTTTCCATCGACCTCGGTTACCGCCGCATCTATCCGGCCGGCATTGCCATGGGGCACCTCACCGGCTATGTCGCGCCTCCGCGCGAGGAGGACCTGAACGGCGACCCGCTGCTCGAGCTGCCCGATTTCCGCATGGGCCGCAACGGGCTGGAGCGGCGCTACGACGAGCAGATGCGCGGCCGGGCAGGCGTGAGCCAGGTCGAGGTCAACGCCATGGGGCGGGTGATCCGGGAGCTGTCGCGCGAGCCCGGCCAGCCTGGCCGCGACCTGCGGCTGACGGTCGATACCGGCCTGCAGGCGGCGCTCGTCAGCCTGTTCGGCGAGGAAAGCGGCGCGGCCGTCGTGATGGAGGCGCACACCGGCTACGTGCTGGCGATGGTCTCCACCCCCGGCTACGACCCCAACGCCTTCATCGGCGGCATCTCCCAGCGGGCATGGCAGGAGCTGGTGGACAACCCCCGTGCACCGCTGCGCGACAAGGCGATCGCGGGCACCTATTCGCCCGGTTCGACGTTCAAGATGGTCGTTGCGCTGGCGGGCCTCGACGCCGGCGTCATCGACGCCCAGACCGAGATCTACTGCCCCGGATTCCTGGATTACGGCCCCAACCGCTTCCACTGCTGGAAGCACTTCGGGCACGGCAAGATGAACGTGACGCACGCCATCGAGCAGTCGTGCGACGTGTTCTTCTATCAGACGGCGGTCGAGATGGGCATCGACAAGCTCAGCGCCTATGCCCGCCGCTACGGGCTTGGCGAGCTGACGGGCATCGACCTGGTCGGCGAGCGTGCGGGGCTGATCCCGACCAAGGGGTGGAAGGAGTCCACCCTGGGCAATCCGTGGGTGCCCGGCGACACCATCAACGCCGGTATCGGCCAGGGCTATGTGAACTGCACGCCGATCCAGCTCGCGGTGATGACTGCGCGCCTCGTCAACGGCGGCTATGCGGTGACGCCCCGGCTTGCCCGGCCGGCCGAGGGAGAGACGCTACCGCCCCCGCCGCGCATGGACGTGCCCGAGATCTGGCTCAACTGGATGCGCGAGGCGATGAGCATGGTCGTCAACTCGCCGTCCGGCACGGCCTACGGCGCCCGCATCCCGGACGAGCGCCTCGCCATGGGCGGCAAGTCGGGGACGGCTCAGGTGCGCCGGATCACGGCCGCCGAGCGCGCCGCCGGCATCCGCAGCAACGACGAACTGCCATGGCAGTACCGCGACCATGCGCTGTTCGTCGCCTTTGCGCCGGTGCACGCGCCGCGGTTCGTCTGCAGCGTGGTGGTGGAGCACGGCGGCGGCGGCTCGTCCAAGGCGGCGCCGATCGCGCGGGAGGCCCTGCTCGAGGCGCAGCGCCGGTTCGGCACGGCGGAGCTCGCCGACGCCGGCCCGCTGGCGCGATAGGGGGCCACCATGGCGCTGCTGTCCTCCGCTCCCGCCCCCGAGCGACTGACCGTCGCCCAGCGCCTGCTCGGCATCAACTGGGTGCTGCTGCTGCTGCTCACCGGCCTCGCGATGGTCGGGGTGGCGATGCTGTACTCGGCCGGAGACGGCAGCTTCTATCCGTGGGCGGCGCGCCACGCCGTGCGCTACGCCGTCTGCCTCGTCGTCATGATCGGGGTCGCAGTGATCGACCTGCGGCTGCTGCTCCGCCTCGCCTATCCGGTCTACTTCTTCGTTCTCGCGCTGCTGATCGCGGTCGAGGTTATGGGCGACATCGGCATGGGCGCCCAGCGCTGGATCGACCTCGGCATCATCAGCATCCAGCCGTCCGAGCTGATGAAGGTGGCGATCGTCCTCGCGCTCGCGCGCTACTTCCACGGGTGCACCCACCTCGACCTTGGCAAGCTCACCATGATGATCCCGCCGGTGCTGATGGTCCTGGTGCCGGTGGGCCTGGTGATGAAGCAGCCGGACCTCGGCACCGCGTCGATGGTGGGCCTGGGCGCGGCGGTTGTCTTCTTCGCGGCGGGTGTCCGGCTGTGGATGTTTGGCGTGGCGCTGATGGGGCTCGCCGCGATCATCCCGGTCGCCTGGAATCTGCTCCACGATTACCAGCGCCAGCGGGTGCTGACGTTCCTCGAGCCGGAGAGCGACCCGCTGGGCGCCGGCTACCACATCCTGCAGTCGATGATCGCGCTCGGCTCCGGCGGCGTACTCGGCCGCGGCTTCATGCAGGGCAGCCAGAGCCACCTCAGCTTCCTGCCCGAGAAGCACACCGACTTCATCTTCACCATGCTGGCCGAGGAGTTCGGTCTGGTGGGCGGGGTTGCGCTGCTCGCCCTCTACATGGCGATCATCGCCTTCTGCGCGGCGATCGCGATCCGCGCCCGCAACCAGTTCGGCCGCCTCCTTGCCTTCGGCATCGGTTCCACCTTCTTCCTCTACGCCTTCATCAACATCGCCATGGTGATGGGGCTGCTGCCGGTGGTAGGCGTGCCGCTGCCGCTGATCTCCTACGGCGGCACCGCCATGCTGACCGCGATGATCGGCATGGGGCTGGTGATGAACGTCTACATCAACCGCGACTTCAGGATCGGACGCCGGCCCGACGAAGACGAATAGGGACGGCCGCCGGTCAGGCGTGACGCGGCGCCGTCAGGGTGTCCCGGACCAGCAGCGGCGCCTGCCGGATCGTCTGCAGCGCCTCGACGAACGCGCGCCGCTGGGGTGGCGCCAGTGCATCGGGCGCCACGCGGTTGCCGGGCGGCAGGTTCGCGGCCCGGTCGGCCACCTGCTGGGCGAGCATGCGGCTCAGCACCACGCCGTGTGCCCGGATCAGGTCTTCCGCCGCCTCGCTGTCGATTGCGCCGGCCTCCGCCACTGCGCGCAGCCGTGCCGGCGTTGCCGTCTCGGCGACCCGGCACGCCAGCGCCATCACCCTGGCCGCGCCGACCGCGGGCAGCAGCCCCGCCATCTTGGCATCGACCCGTCCGTCGCTGCCGCGCCGGAGCCGCCCGAACAGGCCGAACGGCGATCCCAGGCCCTCGACCTCCGCCGCGAGCAGGCGGAGGAACAGCGGCGACCGGGCGGCGAGCTCCAGCGCCGGCTCGCGCAGCGATCGCGCGAGTGCCTGGTCGCCGTGAACCGGCCGGAAGTCGAAGAAGATGTCGATGTTGAGCAGGCTCTCGCCCTCGCCCCTGGCGATCCAGCGGCCGATCTCCCGGTGCCATTCGTCGAGCGGCCGGCGCCACTGCGGCTCCGAAGCCATCACGCCGCCCTGGCAGTAGGGGATGCCAGCGGCGTTCAGCAGGTCGGAGGCAGCGCGGCCGAAGGCGGCGAACCATGCGTCGTCGGCCGCGTCGCCGTCGTGGACCACGGCGTTGTCCTGGTCCGGCCGCAGCAGGCTTTCGCCGCGCCCGCCGGAGCCGAGGATGAGAAGGGCATGGCGTGCCGGCGGCGGTCCCAGGCCCCGGTCGCAAAGGGCCGCCTCCGCCAGCTCGGCGGCGCGTCGGGTCGCGTCGCGGAACACGCCGGAGATGACGGCGGCCACTTCGTGCCCGGTGCAGCCGTCGGCCAGCAGGCGGGCGGCGAGACAGGGCAGCTCGGCAAGGCTTGCGGCCATGTCGGCCGCGCCGGTTGCGACCGCGATCGCGTCTCCGATGGCCGGCGCGGCATCGCTTCTGAGCCGGAGCAGGTTGCGGGCGCTGACGATCCCGACGAGCCGGCCTTCGGCGATGACCGGGAGATGCCGCACGCCGAGGCGCTGCATCCGGCCGATGGCGACAAAGGCGAAGGCGTCGGGCGCGATGGTGGCGACGTCTGCCGTCATCGCGCTGGCGACGCTCGCGGACGCGAGCTCGACGCCGGTCGCGACGGCGCGGACCAGGTCGCGCTCGGTGACGATGCCGCACAGCCGTCCGGCCGCGTCGGTAACCACGAGCGCGCCGATCCGGTGTTCAGTCAGCCGCACGGCTGCCTGGCGCAGCGTGCACTCGCGGCCGATCGTCACCACCGGCGACGCCATCAGGTCGGCGACGCGGTGGCGGTAGGCAAAGCTGTCGAAGCCGTCGACGCCCGTCACGGCATCATCCAGCCGGCCGCCCGCTGGCGGGCGAGGGCGCGCCGGGCGGTCAGGGAGAAGGCGCGGGCGGCGCCGAAGGTGACGATGCCGCGCTCCGCCAGCCGCGGCAGCATCCGGGCGAAGATCTCTCCGGTGATCAGACAGTCGCCGAGCGCCGTGTGCCGGGCGGCGGTGGAGACGCCCCAGTCGGCGGCGATCCGTTCGAGGTCCAGCGCCGTCCGCTCCGGCTCCAGCGCGGCGGCGAGCAGGAAGGTGTCCAGCATCGGCGGCGGCGACCACGTGCGGCCGCAGCGTTCGGCCTCTGCTGCCAGCACCGCGGCGTCGAAGCCGATGTTGTGGCCGACGAGGGCGCAGCCGGCGAGCGCCCGTTCCAGCTCGGGCAGCACCGCCGCAAAGCCGGGCGCGTGCTCGACGAGGCGGTCGGTAAGGCCGTGGACGGCGGTGGCCGCCGGGGGGATCGGCTCCCCGGGGTTGACCAGCCGGTCGATGACCATGTTGCGATAGAGGCGGCCGCCATGCTGACGTACGGCGCCGACGGCGACGATGCGGCAGCGCCGCGGGTCGAGGCAGGTGGTCTCGAGGTCGAGCACCCAGACCGGAAGGGCGTCGAGCGGGGTGTCGTCGCTGACCCCGGCGGCCGGCGGCGGCACGTCGTGCAGGCTGAGGTCGTGGTGGAGCGCGCCTGCACCCGTTTCCGGCTCGGTCTCGGGAAGCAGCAGCGCTCCCTGACCCGGCCCGAGGTCCACGACGCGCACCATCAGGCGGCGGCCATCGGCGTGGCGGAACTCTGCGCGCACGACCCCGCCGCTGGCGCGGGCGGCGTGGCGTGCGGCCGCCAGCTCGGCCTGGTCCAGGGCAGCCAGGATGCTGGTTCCGACCCGGGCCTCGTCCGCGCCCAGCACGGCCAGTCCGCTGGCGTTGACCAGACTTACGATCCCGGTGTCGGTCACCGCCACCAGCGCTTCCGGCACCGCTGCGACAATCGCTTCGAGGCGCGCATCGGGCGTGGCGGCGGCGTCGCGCCAGGCCTGGGCGAGGGCAAGGGCAGCATCGTAGAGGCCCCCGGCCTCCGCATCGTCGGGTGCGCCGGGTACGCCGGCGCTGTCCGGGGCCGGCCGTGCCCGCAGCATCACGAGGCGGCTGCGCAGCCGCTCGAGGCCGTCGAAATGCTCGTCCACCAGGCCGAGCAGCACCCAGAAGCCGGCGATTCCGATGGTGGCGCCAACTGCGAACGGGGCCAGTGCGTGGGCCGGAAGCTGTCCGCCCGTCCATGCGATGACGGCCCCGACGATGATCAGCAGGAAGGCCGCGATGCAGGCGAGGATGGCGGCAACGATGCCGCGCCGTGCCGCCGGCCGCCGCATGGCAGCCGCAGCGTCCTGTATTCCCGCGGGCCGGCGGCGCACCCCCATGCGGGGACTATACCACGTGTTGGCGGATTGGCGCGGCCGCGCGGTTGTGGCACCTGAAACGCCGTCGCGGCAATGCGGAGGAGTCGATGACGCTGATTACGGCCCATCGCGGCGGCGCCGGCCTGTGGCCGGAGAACAGCATGGTGGCGTTCCGCAACGCGATCGCCCTGGAAGGTCTCGACGCCGTCGAGCTTGACGTGCAGGCCTGCCGTGACGGCCCCTTGGTGGTGTTCCATGACGAGACGCTGGAGCGCACGTCCGACGGCAGCGGGCGGCTGATCGAGCGCACCTTCGCCTCGGTCCGCCAGTGCCACCTGAAGCAGACGGCTGCCGAGCCGCCGCCGACGCTGGACGAGGTGCTGGATGTGCTGGCGCCGTCGACGGTCGAGCTGAAGCTGGAAATCAAGGTCGCCCCGGGAGCGGACGCGTCCGACATGGTGCGCCGGGCGCTGGATTCGACCGCCCGCCACGGCATGACGGACCGGACCCTGTTCATGAGCTTCGACCGGCCCGCGATCGAGGCGCTGCGGCGGCTGGAGCCGAAGGTCGCCTTCTGCTGGCTTGCCGAGTGGGAGGAGCCGCGCGGAGCGGCAGAGGTCGGGAAGACGGTGGACGCGGCGATCGCGGCCGGTGCGGCGGCCTTCGGCATGGCGCACCGGCCGCCGGACGACCCGGCGCAGCAGGTGGCGCTGCGCAGGCCGCTGATCGCGAAGGCGCGCGCGGCTGGCCTGCGTGCCGGGGTATGGACGGTCAACGCGCCGCAGGAGCTGCGCGCCTGGCTGGCGCCGGGGGTGGTGGACGACGTCACCACCGACTGGCCGGACCGGGCGCTGGCCATCCGGGGCCCGCGCGGACGGGGCTGATGGATTTCCTGACCTACAACATCCAGTACTGCCTCGGCCGGGACGGGCGGTTCGACGCCGGCCGCATCGTCGACACCATCCGCGGCGCCGACGTGATCGCGCTGCAGGAGGTGGAGCGGTTCTGGGCCCGCTCGCAGGATATCGACCAGGCGCGGGTGATCGCGGACGCGCTGCCGGACTACTACTGGATGTTCGGCCCCACGATCGACGTGCTGAAGAGCGACCGCGTCGACGGCGGCGTGGTGGACAACCGGCGGCGACAGTTCGGGAACATGGTGCTGTCGCGCTTTCCCATCCTCTCCGCGCGCAACCACCTGCTGCCGAAGTACACGGACCCGATCCGCTTCGCCATTCAGCGCGGGGTTCTGGAGACGACGATCGCGACGCCGCACGGGCCGATCCGGGTGTTCTCCACCCACCTTTGCCACCTGTCGGCCGCGCAGCGCCTGAAGCAGGTTGAGACGATCCTCCACATCCACGCCCGCGCCGAGGCCGACGGCGCCGTGCACAGCGGCGCACCCCCGGGCGCCTGGGGCAGCGAGCAGGTGACGCCGGTGCCGCCCCCGCGCTCGGCGGTGCTGATGGGCGACTTCAACATGCAGCCGGGGACGCCCGAATACGAACGCCTGCTCGCGGCGCCGGTCACGGTGGACGGGCAGGAGGCGCCGCTCGGCTTCGTCGATGCGTGGCTCGAGGCCGGCGGCGCGCCGACCGGCGGTCACACCCTCTACAGCGACCCGGTCGCCCGCAAGGGCATCCGCATCGACTACTGCTTCGTCACCACTGACCTGGCGCCCCACGTCGCGGCGGTGGAGGTGGACGAGCTGGCGGACGGCTCCGATCACCAGCCGGTGCGGATGCGACTCCGCCTGTCCTGACGTGGGGCGGCCGGCGCCGCTGTGACAGCTCACACAGGCCGCGCAGTTCTGCGGCTTTGACTTCCGGGCGCCATTCACCATCTGCAGGCGGTGCGACCGTCGCGGCCTTCCCCTTTGCCGCGTCGCTTCCTCCGCAACCCCCGAGGCGTCATGGCGTTCGACATCGACTACGATCCCGCCCGCTATCGTGCGCGGGGTCGGGACCTGTTCGCCGGACTGGCGGTCTATCTCGTGCTGCTGCTGGGCGCGGCGAGCCTGTAACAGGCTGGCGGGCAGCGCCCCGCCGGCCTACTCTCGTCTCCTCGACGATGCAGGGAGGTGCGATGCGCGCGATCGCGACAGTCGACGGGGTCCACCCGCCGTTCGCCAACTACAGCCATGCGGTCGAGGTGCCGCCGGGAGCGCGGACGCTGTTCGTCTCCGGCCAGCTCGGCATCGCCGCAGACGGCACCGTGCCGCCAGATGCGGAAGGGCAGGCGGAGCTGATCTTCCAGGCGATCGCCCGCATCCTCCGCGAGGCAGGAATGACGATGGCGAACATCGTGCGGCTCAACGCCTATGTCGTCGACCGCGCGGACCTGCCGGCCTACATGGCCGTCCGCGACCGCCACGTGGGTGCGCCGCCACCGGCGAGCACGCTGCTGCTCGTCGCCGGCTTCACCCGCCCCGAGTTCAGGCTGGAAGTCGAGGCTGTGGCTGCCCGCGTCGATCCTCGATGATCATGTCGCTCGCCTTCTCCGCGATCATGATCGTCGGCGAGTTGGTGTTGCCGGACGTGATGGTCGGCATGATCGAGGCATCCACCACCCGCAGGCCC
>ERZ777003.4917-NODE-4917-length-10614-cov-17.391325_pt1 | contig 10614 bp, 8 predicted proteins | sample MGYA00374956_ERZ777003 | MGnify/ENA primary metagenome ERZ777003 (study PRJEB29302, sample SAMN06268252) | bioreactor metagenome | isolation source: Joint BioEnergy Institute, California, USA | place: USA:Joint BioEnergy Institute, California, USA | collected... | reverse complement strand
TCGGCGATGTTCTATTCGAGCGCTTTCACGACGCTGACTTCGCGGACCTGTATCCCAAGATGGGTCAGCCGGCACTTTCCCCCGTTCTCCTCTCCTTTGTCCTCATCTTCAAGGCGTTGGAGCGCTGTTCCAACCGCCAAGCCGCGATTAACGTCCACTTCCGGCAGGATTGGAAATACGCGCTGCATCTCCCGCTCGACTATGCGGGCTTCGATCCGAGCGTGCTGGTCGAGTTTCGCCAGCGTCTGCTCGACAATGGCGTCGAGGCGCGCATCTTCAACGCCATCTTTAAGGAATTGCGCGAGCTCGGCTTCTACAAGCCACGCGGTACCCAGCGCACCGACAGCCTCGCCCTGTTCACCAAAGCCCGCCTGCTCACGCGCATCGAGTTTATGGTCGAGACCGTGCGCGTCACGCTGCGAGCGGTGGTCAAAGCAGATAAGGAGTGGGCGCAGGCCGACCTGCCTGGCGAGTGGGAAGCGCGTTACGCCAAACCCTGCCGTTCGGAGCGGCTGAATAAAGAGGAAGTTGCGGCATTGAGCGTGCAGACCGGTGACGACGGACAGGCGGCGGGACGCGCGGGGGAGTGGAGATCGTTTCGATAACCTACGGGAAACGGACTGCAACAGTCGTGATCGTACGTTCGGGATTGGTGCAGGTGTTCTCGTGTCTCCTGTTGTAATATCTCTCTGCTACCGTAATACCGAGAGCAAGAATCGCAAGGCGAAACGCAGCGCAACGCCATTCCAGTACGCACGTTCGGCTCCCGTTGCGCGCATTCCGTTTGTACTTCTTACCCGCTTCTGGACTGAAATGGGGCAAGAATGCAACGCCGATTCTTCACACCGCTGTTCACCCTCGTCGTTCTCATCCTCGTCTCGAGTACGGGCACGCTTCCCGCAAGCGCCCAGACCTCGGGGTCGCTCACCACTATCGGCGAACGCTTCACCGAGGTCGAGCCGAACGACAGCCCGGCCCAGGCCACCCCGATCGCTCCCGGCGTCGTCCGCGGCTCGCTCTTCCCGGCGAACGACTGGGATTACTACAGCTTCAGCGCGACTGCCGGCGACCGGCTGTACGCCCTGACCATGACCAGTGCCTCGGCCAGTTCCTCGACCGACTCGGTGCTCGAGCTCTACGGCCCCGATGGCACCACCCTGATCGAGCACGACAACGACGATGGCTCGTTTAGCAGCAACGCATCGAGCATCGCCGGAGCGGTACTCCCCACCACGGGCACCTACTACCTGCGCGTGCGCCACAACCAGGCCACGGGCCAACTCTTCCCCTACGACCTCTATATGCACCTCCAACGCGGCACACCGGGGGTCGAGAGCGAGCCGAACGACGACCCGAGCAACGCCAACCCGCTGCCGGCCTCCGGTTGGGTCGCCGGTACGTTCGATGTGGCCAACGATGTCGATATCTACAGCCTGGAGCTGAATGCCGGCGATACCATAGTTCTTAGCCTCGACCTCGACCCCGAGCGCGACGGTGTCGAGGTCAACGGGCGGCTCGGCTTCGGGTTGTTCGGTTCATCGTTTCTCGTCGTGAACGACCAGGGTTTGAGCACGCCCGATTCCGAGGCTCTCCCATTCACGGTGCTGAATAGCGGCACCTACCATATCTACGTTGACGCGCCGGCAGCCGGCACCTACCAGCTTAGTGCGATGGTCATCCCGGCCCCAACCCCGGCGGGCGTCTGTACCACCTACACCAGCAGCGACGTGCCCTTGCCCATCCCCAGCGAGCCGGGCATGATCAGCTCCACGCTCGATGTCCCCGACAACCTGCGCATCACCGATGTCGATCTGCTGCTCACCCTGAACCACACCTTAATGTCCGACCTGGATATGGTGCTCGTCTCGCCAGGCGGCAACGCCGTCTCGCTCTTCAACGACATTGGCTCGAACACCAGCGGCGTCAATACCGAGATGAACATTCGGCTGGACGATGACGCGGCCCTGCCGATCGGGACCTTCACGGTGGTCAAGGACATCGTCTACCAACCAGAAGCGACCGCGCGGCTCGAGTGGTTCGAGGGAATGCAGGCCCAGGGGACGTGGACGCTGCAGCTCTACGATGACGCCGCCGGCGATGCGGGCACGCTCCTGGAGTGGGGGCTGCGGATCTGCGGCGAGCCCGAGCAGCCCCCCGTGGCCGAGTTGGCCTGCCCCGCCAACACCAGGCCCGCGGTGGTCTACAGCAGCACCTTTGACGATGACGATGGCGGCTTCACCAGCAGCGGGGTCGAGAACGAGTGGGAGTGGGGGCTGCCGAGCGCCGCGCCACTCGACGACTGCGCCAGTGGCAACTGTTGGAAAACCGACCTGGACAACACCTACAACGCCTCGTCGAACCAGGACCTGACCTCGCCCGCGCTCGACCTGAGCAGGTATGTCGGCGAGGCTCGCGTGGTCTGGTCGCAGAAGTATCAGCTGGAGCGGGCTGACTTCGACCACGCCTGGTTCGAGGTGCGTACCACGGATGCGAGCGAGGTGAGCAGGCTCTGGGAGTGGTTGGGCCCCACGATGACCCAAAACATCGGGAATCCCGCTTTTACGCTCCATGAGAGTGCGGGTTGGGCGCGCCATAGCGCCGACATCAGCACCTACCTTGGACGCACCATCGAGCTGAATGCCCACCTCGATAGCGATGACGCCATACAGTTCGCCGGTTACGCCATCGACGATGTGAGCGTGGTGGCCTGTGAACCGCTGTCCGACCTGGTGATCACCACGCAGGTCACACCCGGTGTTGGCACGCTACTCCCCGGCCAGCCGCTGACCTACACCCTGGCCTTCACCAATACGGGCCCCGCTCTCGCCACCGGCGTGCGCATCACCGACATCCTCCCGGTCGAGTTGGTCCTGCCGAGTTTCACCAGCAGCGGCGTCCTGGTCACCGATACCGGCGCACTGCCGCCCTTCCAGTGGGCGGTGGCGGATGTGGCAGCCGGCGCGGGCGGCACGATCTCCGTGAGCGCGCGGGTCGACCCCACCCTGAGCGCCGATCGCGTTCTGACCAACACGGTGACGATCTCCAGCGCGAACGAGCTCGACCCCGCCAACAACAGCGCCCAGGTCGTCGCGCAAGTAGTGGTGCCGCGGGTGAGCGTACTACCGGCCGTGGGTGTGGTCGAGGGCGGCAGCGCCACGCTGACCGTAACGCTCGACACGCCCAACCCCTACGCTCCGGTGACGGTGAGCTACAGCACCAGCGACGGCAGCGCGAGCGCGGGGAGCGACTACAGCAGTGCAACAGGCACGCTCACCATCCCGCCCGGGGAGACCGAAGGCAGCATCACGCTGACCACCCTGCCCGACGCCCTGAGCGAGGGTGAGGAGCGCTTCACCCTGACGCTGAGCAATCCCGTTGGCGCCGTGGTGCAGGCGAGCAGCGCGACGATCACGATTTTCGATGACGATACGCCGGGGGTGCTCGTCGAGCCGCTGAACCCGAGTGTTCGCGAGGGTGGGCCGAGTGCGAGTTACACCGTGCGCTTGCTCTCCCAGCCCAGCGCCGCGGTGACGGTTGTACCCAGTGGCGACGCCCAGGTGATGGTCTCGCCAAGCAGCCTCACCTTCACCCCCGCGAACTGGGATCAGCCGCAGACCGTGAGCGTGACGGCGGTGGATGATGCGCTGGTCGAGGGCGAACACAGCGCCCAGATCACCCACGTCGTCACGAGCGCGGATAGCGCCTACGACGGGCTCGCGGTGGCGAGTGTGACCGTGAGTATTGGCGATAACGACACGGCAGCGGTCGCGATCTCCCCGCAGAACCCGAGTGTTCGCGAGGGTGGGCCGAGTGCGAGCTACACGGTGCGCTTGCTCTCCCAACCCAGGGCCGAGGTGACGGTCGTGCCCAGCGGCGACGCCCAGGTGACGGTCTCGCCAAGCAGCCTCACCTTCACCCCCGCGAACTGGGATCAGCCGCAGACCGTGAGCGTGACGGCGGTGGATGATGCGCTGGTCGAGGGCGAACACAGCGCCCAGATCACCCACGTCGTCACGAGCGCGGATAGCGCCTACGACGGGCTCGCGGTGGCGAGTGTGACCGTGACCATTCTCGATAACGACGAGCCCGAGCAGCCGGTGCAGCGTCTGTTCCTACCGCTGTTGCATACCGCCCCAGCCTTGCCGGATCTCACCGTGAGTGCAATCCGCAGCACGGGCGGCGTGCTAGAGATCGTGATCACCAACCAGGGTGGCAGCCCGGTGACCGCGCCGTTCTGGGTTGATCTGTACATCGCGCCGGAGCGTGCCCCGAGCGCTCCGAACGAGGTTTGGTACAGCGTAGGCACCCGCGGCATGAGTTGGGGGGTCACCGGTGCTGCACTGCCGCTGGCTCCCGGCGCGAGCCTGACCCTGCGGCCGGGTGACGGGCTCTACCGCGCTGCCGACAGCAACCCCGGCGGGACGATCGAGGCGGGGACCATGCTCTATGTGCAGGTGGACTCGGCCTCGGTCGGCAGCGCCTTTGGTGCGGTGTTCGAGCAGGACGAGCAGGGCGGCGGGAGCTACAACAACATCAGCGCGACGACTGCCGCATCGACGATAGCACTGCCACGCGCCCTACGTACCGGGGCGAACGCGATACCGCAGTAACCACCACGCCCCATCACGAGAACGACCAGCCTGGATGCAGGCCCGCCACCACCACGGCGGGCCTGCATTGGTGTTGGCGACGTCGGAGCGATGGCGCGAACGAGGGACGTACTGGGGAGGGCCTTCGAGAAAGATCATCTAATGATAGTTTATTTATGCCTAAAATGGATTTGGTATTTGTAGGTGAAATACTTATATTCATCTAACTTTTGTCGATCCTTTGCCCGAGACCGGGGCCAACAAGCCTCTTGAATGGGGACGTATCGATGGCCCAATGCGACGCCGATCCGAGCACTTCGGCCGGCGGGTCGCGAGCCCGGCCGGAGGCGGCCAACAGTACGCGACGTTCGGTCCTTCGTTTGATGCGGTGGAGCCTCTAGGTTTGGTATACCTCGAACGTACACGATTGACGGGTGCGAAAACACGGCCCGGTTGGTAGTCCGGGCGTACGGGCCCCAGCCCGTATCAGTATCCTTCCCCTCCAGGATGTCCGGCACCCGGCTACAACTGTTTGGAGGGGCAATGAACACCCTGACAGTCTATTTCGACGACCCCTGGTGGGTCGGCGTAATTGCCTGTGAGGAAGCCGGGACGTTGCGCGTTTATCGCCATGTTTTCGGGAGCGAGCCGAGTAACGAGGAGGTGTTGGCCTTTGTCCTACGGGAGTATCTGCGGCTAACGAGCCGCCCGGTGGCCGGTATCGCTAGTGATGCGGAGAAGCCGCCGCGCCGCAATCCCAAGCGCGCGGCACGCGAGGCGGCCCGGATGACTGCAGCGCGAGGCATCTCGACGAAGTCGCAGGAGGCGCTACGAGTCGCCCGCGAGGCCGAGGCGCGGGAGCGGCAGGCTACGAGCCGTGCGGAGCGCGAGCGCGCCGCCGAGTATAAGTGGGAGCGAGCTCGCGCACGAGCCCGGGCCCGCCATCGCGGTCGCTAAGTGTACCGTCCTTGGAATCTGGCAGGAGTTAGCGAATCGCCGCTCGTGTGACGACCGGCGGAGTGGCGTCGCCGCCGGTCACGGTCGCTCGAGAGGCGCCCGGTACTAGGAGGCGACGCCACCCGCCGTTTTCGCGCGGACCAACCGAACTCGGCGAGTCGACCCGAGGGCATCGTGTTCTGTTGGGCTGCCATCGGGATAGCAGGGCGGCGTGCTCGCTCCGCACTCGACCATTTTCCCAAGTTTGTCGCAGAGTCTGCCGTGCTCCTCATGGGTCATGAGAGCGGCGCGGCCGTTTGGGCAACGTTTGCGGCAATCCGCTACGTCGAGGCCCTTGGACTTCGTTCGAGCCCATCCAACCGATCCCGCTCTCTTGCGAACGGCGTGTTCGCGCCCTGGCGGTTGTCGCATCCACGGCCGATCCGTACCTTTTACCCCGCGCCTCTCCGAGCGCGGGGCAGTATCGTGCCGAGTCAGCGCGTCGCGGCGAACGGCGCACATCCTGCCTGCGAGTTGGCCGTTCGTCGGCGCGAGTTAGGCGCCCGGAGCGTGTACGGGTCGGTCGCGCACGGTAGCGCGCCCGGCGGCGAATCGGGCGACTACGCATTGCGGGCGACCACTGTGGGTCGCCCCGATACGTTTCTGGCGCGCCGGAAATCATGCCAGAGCCGGGCGACCACGCGCGGAAACCCTCGCGCCGCAGGCGCACCATACCCGTAGGGGTGCCCATAACCATCTCGGCGAGTTCCCGCGGCGGCGTGCGCGGGTCGTGGACGAGGGCTTCAAATTACAGGATCAGGACCCACGGCTGCGGGCCGGTAAGCGTGGCCCGCTGGGCGGGGGTGGCGAGCGGTTCATCGGCAGCCCTGGCCGGCCGATCTCCCGGCACGGCCGCTCCCCCGCTATCTGCCGCCCGAGCGCCGCGAGCCAGGCCGCCGCATCCCCTTCGACGGGCTTGCCAATCTCCGCGATCTCGGTGGCTACCCGGCGGCCGACGGCCGAACGGTGCGTTGGGGCGTTCTCTACCGCTCCGACCACTTGGCCAGGCCGAGCGCCCGCGACCTCGGGCGACTCCGCTCAGTTGGAACTGGCCGTCTTGATTGACTTTCGCAGTAGCGCCGAGAAGGCGCTGGCGCCCAATCGACTGCCCCGCGGCCACGGTATCAAGATCGTCGAGCTACCACTCTTCGACGATGCCGACGACCCGATGGGAGTCGGTTTGCGGGCCCAGATCGAGCGCGGCGACCTGGCAGGAATCGATGCCGCCGCTCTGCTGATCGACGCCAATCAGCGTCTCGCCACCAAATTCACCCCGGTCTATCGGCAGTTCATAGCCGAACTTCTGGCAGCCGGAGGCGCTCCAGTGCTCTTCCACTGCACGGCCGGGAAGGATCGCACGGGTTTTGCCGCGGCGCTCGTGCTGCGGCTGCTCGGCGTGCCGGAAGAGGTGATCGTCGCCGACTACCTGCGCTCGAATACCTACAGCCTCACCGCCCACCGGCGCACGCTATTCTTGCTCCGGCTGTTCAAGGGCCAGGAGCTAACAGCGCTCGTCCGGGCTCTGCTCGGTGTCGAGGAAGCCTATCTTCAGGCGACCTTCGAGGCCATCGACCGGGAGTACGGTTCGTTCGCCGCCTATGTCCGCGACGGACTTGGCCTGAGCGAAGCCGATATCGAGCGGCTCCGCGATCTTCTGCTGGAGGAGGCCGGCCGAACTCGGTAGCGCCGTCAGATGCCCGCAGTAGTGTTCCGATCCACCACCGCGACGACACACGTCCCGGGCAGGCGGGCGGCACCGTATATGTTCGGTCGCCTCTCCCGGATACGCTCGAGAAGTTTTCCCGAGAAACTCGGGACGGTGTCCCTTGGTGCCCGATAGTGCTCCACGTATGCTTGCTCTTGTCATTACTCTCGTGCTGATGCACGGCAAGCAGATGGAGGCCGACGATGCGGCACTATCCTGTTCGGTACGCTTGGATCCCGCTGGTGCTCGTTAACCTTCTGCTCCTAGTGATCGCCGCTAGTGGTGAAGAAGGCCCGATTGGCGAGGGGTCGGTGCTTCATGCGTTCCTCACAACGGATATAACCGACCCCGTACTCGAACTCCGGCTGCGTGGCACCTTGCTGGTTGGGATGCTGTTGTTTGGGCTTGCTCTTGTGCTCGTGCCCTTCCGCCGCGGCGAGCGTTGGGCGTGGGTCGCTCTCTGGGGCTATCCGCTCTTTTTCCTGCTCCATATTCTGGCGTTTGGAACCATCCTCCCTGATGGCCTGCTGGCCCTCATCTGTGTGCTGTCGCTGTTGGTCCCCTTCCGCACCTTCTTTCCGAGGCGCCAGGTTCGGCAAGCTGTATAGGTCATCATGCGGGCAAGTACGGATGCGGTGCAGCGATAGCATCGCATCCGCCCTCATGATGCTCATCTCTGCCGTATAATGTCTCATACCCCGCTTCTCACTCACCGTCCCATCCACTTAATTTAATGCTAGTACGGGGACAGCCATGGAAGCACCGCAGACATCGGGCGCTGCGTCACCAGGCCATCGCCGAAAACGCCGCCCGATCATGCTCGCGCGGATTGCCCACATCGCTGCTCTTCTCCTGGCATGTAGCATCGCCGCACTCTTCGTCGCTGCCTTGACGCGCTACTATCACCTTCTCGCAACGGTGTGTACCGTTCCACCGTGTCTTGCGCAGCAACTTACCCCAGCCCAGGTGCTCTCGCTCGCGGCGGCCGGCCTTACTCCGATGCACTATGCAGCAGCCATGAGCGCCGCAGCGGCCGGCTTTGCCATCGTCTGGTGGGGGACTGGCATGGTATTGCTATGGCGCAAGCCGCTCGATCCTATGGCCCTCACCGTCGCGACCGCCCTGATCATCCTTGGTTGTGCTATCCGTGGTGTATTCGACGCGTTGTCCTTTTTCGTTCCCGAATGGGATCTACCACTGCGTCTCCTTGGTCTTGCCGGTTTTATCGCTCTGATTCTCTTCCTCTATACATTTCCCACTGGGCACTTTACGCCTCGCTGGACTGTTGCCCTGGCAGCGTTGTGGATTGCCAATGTTACCTTCTCGCTGCTCCTTCCCACCGACACGGGGGATTCATGGGGTGGGCCGCTCGGTGTGCTTGGCTTCATCCTCTTTCTCGTCCCCGCGCTTGGCGGTATTTGGGTGCAACGTTACCGCTATAAGCACGAGTCGACTGCAGAGCAACGCCGGCAAACCCGCTGGATGGTCTGGGGAGTTAGTGTTGGCTTGGGTTGGTTCATCGCTGGATCGCTGCTTCAAAGCCTCGGCCCGCCACTCCAGGAGCCAGGCAGCCCGAGCGGTCTTGTTGCTGATATTGTGACCCTTGCAGGGCTATTGGTTATTCCGGTCGCGCTCGCACTCGCGATCGTTCGGCATCAACTCTTCGATATCGATCTTCTTATTCAGCGAACCCTGGTATATAGTCTTCTCACTGCCAGTGTGACCGCGCTCTATGTCGTGCTTGTCGTTGGACTTGGTAGTCTGTTCCAATTATCCGGCTCGTTGTTGCTTTCCGTGCTCGCGACGTGCTTCGTCGCAGTTGCCTTCCAACCCCTGCGCGAGCGACTCCAGCGACGGGTGAATCGCCTGATCTACGGTCGTCGCGATGAACCCTACACGGTACTTACCCGGCTGGGCCAGCACCTCGAGGCAACCTTGGAGCCAAGTGCGTTGTTACCAACAACCGCAGCAACGATCGCCGAAACATTGCGACTCCCATATGTTGCTATTGCGCTCTCACGCGATAGGGTTCGAGTACTCGAAGTAGTCACCGGGCAACGTCGGCGAGATGGTGCAGAGCAGCGGTTTCCATTGGTGTATCAAGGTCAGAACATAGGAGAGCTACGGGTCGGCATGCGAGATGGTGAAAGCGCCCTCACACCGGCTGATGTCCGTTTGCTCACCGACCTCTGCCGCCAAATCGGCCCGGCCGCGTATTCGCTTCAACTCACCATCGCATTGGAGCAGGCTCGCTTGTCTATGGTTTCGGAGCGTGCCGCTGCGCGGCGGCAACTTGGCGCGGACTTACACGATGGTGTGGGGCACCAGTTCACGGCGCTCGGCCGTGCCGCCGAAACAGCAGCGAACCTCCTTGATGTCGACCCTGCAGGGGTACGGACACTGCTCGCGCAGATAGCGAGCCAGAGCCGAGCGGCAAGCGATCAGGTTCGTCGTCTCGCCCACCAACTGCATCCGCCAGATTTAGAACTGCTCGGGCTGATCGAGGTGCTCCGCGAACGCTCCCTAACCTTGAGCGATACACTTCACGTCCACACCGATTTGCCACCTTCGCTCCCCCCACTGCCCCTTGCAGTCGAGACAGCCGCCTATTACATCGCCCAGGAGGCGCTCACCAACGTGCAGCGGCATGCGCAAGCGCGATCCTGCTGGCTCTGCCTGCGACTCGAACACGCCACACGTATGCCGAATATGTTACTACCTCACGTGGTCGGATCGGTCCTGGTGCTCGAAGTCTCCGATGACGGTTGTGGATTGCCGGGCACCAATGCACAATCGGCAGGCCTCGGCCTGGCCTCCATGCGCCGACGTGCTGCCGAAGTTAGTGGCATCTGCACGGCAACCGCGCGTGCAGGCGGGGGAACAATGGTGCGTGCATTGCTCCCCTGCCCGCCCAACAGCGAAGGAATGAATGATGGAGCCGATTCGAGTATTGATCGCCGATGATCAGGCAATTACACGCAGTGGCTTGCAGACGCTGCTGGCAACGCTCCCGGACATCGAGGTGGTGGGGGAAGCGGTCGATGGTGCCGAAGCCCTCAATTTGGTCGACGAGTTGCAGCCCGATGTTGTGCTGATGGACCTTCGGATGCCCGGGATGAATGGAATTGAGGCTACCCGTCGCATCCATCGGGCAAGTCCTCACCTTGCGATCTTGGTGCTCACCGTGTTCGAGGATGATGCCTCGGTCTTTCCGGCGATTCGCGCGGGAGCACGGGGGTATCTGCTGAAGAATGCCGACCAGGGTGAACTACTGATTTCTGCATAGATTGCTAAAGTAGAGTATACTGCTCCAAGTATACACTT
>ERZ777003.4916-NODE-4916-length-10618-cov-5.353025_pt1 | contig 10618 bp, 7 predicted proteins | sample MGYA00374956_ERZ777003 | MGnify/ENA primary metagenome ERZ777003 (study PRJEB29302, sample SAMN06268252) | bioreactor metagenome | isolation source: Joint BioEnergy Institute, California, USA | place: USA:Joint BioEnergy Institute, California, USA | collected... | reverse complement strand
ACCGCGACTACAGACAGCATGACGAGGCCGCCCCGCTCAAGTACCAAGACCCCCGAACCTCGTCGTCGCGGCACCACTGACTTTCAATACCATCAACAAATGGGCGGCCGGCATCAACGACAACGCTGCACTGGGCGTCCTGAACGAAGCGCTAGGCAGCCAAGTACCGATTATCGCCGCTCCGGTCACAAACTCGGCACTCGCCGCCCATCCCGCCTACGCTCGCAGCCTGGATACCCTGGCCTCCGTCGGCGTGCGACTGACTGCCACGAACGCTCTCGTCCCGCCCAGCCCGGGCGAGGCGTACAACTGGCAGCCCATTCTCGAACTGGTCGAGGAGGCCCGCCGGTCAGTGGCATCAACAACGGCCTCGCCTGACTGACACGACGAACCGGGGACCGTCGGTGACGGTTGGCTTTTTCTGAGTGTTAGGCCTTTCCGTTAAGACTTTCCTGGTCAGCGCGTCGGCGAAACACTCACCGAAACGAAACACTGACACGTCGCGCTGGTCCGCTAGCAGGTCAACCCGGCCACCATCCCGGATCGTCGCCGGTCTCGTCTCCAGTCCTGGCGTGCCTGCACATTCGCCCAACGGCCTTCCAAGCATCCCCCGCCGAAGCTCCGTGGCGGCGGAGTTGACCGGCCCAGCCTCGACGTCGCTCCCGCGCCGACCGGGCAGCCGGCGCGAAACGGAATCGAGTTTTGCCAATTTCGCTCACGATGGCTGGCGGCCCGCCTAGACTACGGGTGGCTGCCGACGTCAGTCGGCCTCGTGGCGATCCTTTCGATACAGATCCAGCCCCGGGCGCTGCCCGGACGATCCACTCTGTTGGCCGGCCGAGCTGCCGAGCTCACGCGATATGCCCAGCCGGACAGCAGTCAGGGCCGTTGTCGCAGGTAAGGGGCGCCTCGTGAACAAGGCCGCTGGTGCGCCAGGATCGATGGCCTTCCGGTTCGTCCTCCTCATGGGGCTGGTCGATCTCTTCGGCGACACCACCTACTCCGGTGGCGCCGGCATGAACGGCATCTTTCTCGCGTCGTTCGGGGCCAGCGCCGCCGTGATCAGCGCGGTTGGTGGGTCCAGCGAGTTCCTCAACTACCTCACCCGCGGGGTGTCCGGGTTCTTCGCCGACCGGATACGCCGACGCTGGCCGCTGGTGTTCGTCGGCTACGGCGTCAACCTGCTGGCCGTACCGGCGCTGGCCCTGGCCGGACACTGGCCGATCGCCGCCGCACTGATCGTGGTCCAGGGCATTGGGCGCGGGGTACGCAAACCCCTCGTCCAGGCGATGTTGTCCTACACCACCCGGCGGTACGGCAAGGGGTGGGTGTATGGGGTGAACACGGCGCTGGACCACACCGGGCGCGCCCTCGGTCCGCTGATCGTCGCCGGAGTCCTCCTGCTCACGAACGCCTTCCGGCCGACGTACGCACTGCTCACCATTCCGGCCGCGCTGGCGCTGATCACACTGACGATCGCGCGCGTACGCTTCCCCGAACCCGAATCATTCGAACAGCACCAGCAGCAGCCGACGGAGAACGCCGACCGATTTCACCGGTCGTACTGGCTGTACCTCGCGGCCGGCGCCTGCTTCGCCGCGGGCGTGATGAACTTTGAGCTGATCTCTTTCCATTTGTTGCGGAGCGGGGCGCCGCGCGACAGCGTGCCGCTCTACCTGGCGTTGGGTGCGAGCGTGGGCGCGCTGGGCAGTCTGGGCCTCGGCCGGCTCTACGACCGCGTCGGCCTCGGTGTCGTCCTCATGGCCGTGGTGGCCGCCGCCGCGTTCTCGCCGTTCGTGTTCCTTCTTCCCGTTGGCCTCGCGGTCATCGGCATGGCCCTCTGGGGCATCGGGCAGGCCACCCAGGACAGCCTGCTCACGGCTGTCGTCGCCGGCGTGCTCCCGCGGGGACGCCGCGACTTGGCATTCGGGCTCTACTACGCCGGATACGGCGTGGGCTGGCTTGCTGGTTCGGTGGTGGCGGGACTGCTCTACGACCAGTCCCGTGGTGCGCTCGTCGCGTTCGCGACCGGCATACAGCTCCTCGCCTTGCCGATCTTCCTGGCCGCCCAGCGAGGTTCTGGTCGCCGCTCCCCCGGGCGACCGGCCTGACCGAACGTACGAACCGGTACTCCCCCACAGCCCTGTCTTCCACGGCGGTCGACTCAACGGCGCGGACCTGGCTGGGCCGAAACGACCGCGGTCCGCGGTCCCGGCTCGTGGCCGGTCCACCGGACCGTGACCGCTACGGGCTGGTGCGTCGGAACGGGACGGCGGGCTCGTCCGACCCGGTCGGTGGGGCCGTGCGGGCCCGCGGCGAGGTCGACGTGGCCCGAGGGCTGCGCCGCGCCCGCGCGGCGCTGCTGCTGGTGCTCGCGCTGCCCGGCTCGGTCTACCTGTACCCCGGGGCGAGGAGCTCGGGCTCCCCGAGGTGCTCGACCCGCCCGACGAAGCCCGGCAGGACCCGATCGGGTTCCGCTCGGGCGGCACCGAGGACGGCCGGGACGGGCGCCGCGTGCCGCTGCCGTGGCGTCCCGACGAACCGGGCCTGGGATTCGGCAGCGCCACCCCCTGGTTGCCGCAGCCGCTTGGTTCGCCGACTACGCGGTGACGCGTCAATGGGACGACCCCTCGTCGACGCTCCATCTGTGGGCGCGGGCTCTGCGCGAGCGCCGGGCTCGGCTGGTCGGGGCGGGACCGCTGCACTGGATCGACGTGCCGCAGCGCCCCGACGTCGTCGCCTTTCGGCGCGGACCGATCGTCTCCGTCACCGTCTTCGGCGAGGAGCCGTTCACCGCGCTGCCCGAGTGGGGCCTCGCTGCCTGTTGGTCGTAAGAGACCGCCTGGCGAGGCCATGAGTGCTCACCGCGCATCGATACCCCGCTCAAGGGCGGAGGACCTCGGAAAGGGTGCAGGGGACGGAGAGAGGCTCTCCCCGTCCCCTGCACGGGTCGTGCTTAGCGGAGCTGGAACTGAGCGCTAATGCTCGATCCGTCCGCGGTGGTGGCGCTCACGGTGTAGCAGGCGCCGGGGTTCTTCGGGGACTTCCAGTTGTACTGGAAGTGACCGTCCTCGTACTTCAGCGCCGTCTCGCTGATCGTCACCGGCTCGGCTTCCTCCGTAGCCCAGTCGTCGCAGCTGACATTGGCCACGGTCAGAGTCACCACGGACGGGTTGGTCAGCTCCGTCGTGTTGTCCGACGAGTAGACATTGAACTTCAGCGGCACCGTGCTTCCGGCCTTGATGGTGTTGACCTCGTCCATCGTGACCGGCCGGTAGAAGCCGCTGAGGTACTTCTTCAGGGTGAGCAGACCCGGCCGGTAGGGCCAGAGACCGTAGTCACCGCCCGAGTTCGGGTCCCGTCCCTGGTAGAGGAACTGCAGGTTGCAGGGGTCGATGGTCATGGTCTGATCCGCGGTGGCCCGGATCAGGTCGCCGTGGCTGATGTCGTTGGTCCACGTGGCGTCGGTGTTGGCCTTGCCGGCGAAGGGCTCGCTCTCGGTCGTCGCCTGCGGGGTCCACGGACCGTCGAGGGTCGGTGCGGTGAAGGAGCGGAAGTACCGCCCGTTGGCGCCGATCGCCTCGACGATCATGAGGTACAGGTCCTGGCCCTGCACCTTGTAGACCTGGACCGCCTCGAACAGGTTGTTGCGGGTGTCGCTCAGGATGATGGTCGCTTCACTACCAAAGTTGCCGGGGAAGTCCTCGATCGGCATCTTGGCCTGGTAGATGTTGCCGTTGTCCCCGGCAAAGAACAGGTACATGTGGGTGTCGTCGCCGATGAGCGTCTGGTCGATCGGCCCGGTCGGGGAGTTGGCGATTCGTCCCGTGAACAGTGGGCTCGGGGCCGACCACCCGTTGGGGTTGGTTGGGTCGGTGGAGGTCCGGTAAATGAAGGGCCACGGGCCCCACTGGTAGGCCAGAACCCAAATGTCCTTGGGAGCGAAGTAGAACAGCGTCGGCGCCACCGTGGACGAGGCCATCCCGTTCTGGTTGGCGGTGGCCATGTCCGACCAGTCGTCGAAGAGATCGAAGTTCATCGAGCCCCACGACGTGCCGTAGTCGTGCGTGGTGGCGTAGACGAGATGCTTGCCGTTGTACGGGACATAGGTGAAGTCCTTGAGCGAGACCCACCCCTCCTTCGGCTCCGCGAGCGGTCCCGTGGACACCCACTCGTACGTCGTGGGAAGCGGACACGACATCGCGGAGCTGGCCAACGGAGTGTCATCGACCTCGGCGGCAGCAGCTTGGGTCGACACTGCTACGGACGATGCCAGTGTCATGGCGGCGGCGAGACCCAGCGAACGGATACTGGGGACTTTGGCCTTCACCTAAATACACTCCCTTCTCTGTTACCCACCAGCGGTGGGCTTGCCAACGGATGCCCGGAGCCAACGTGGCCGTGTTCGCCTTCGTTGGCTGGCGCCGCGCTTCCGCCGGCGCGCAGGGAACGACGTGGCCCGATCAGGGCTGGAGTTCCCTGCGACAGCAACACAATCGGTGTGCGGGCCGCGAGCTAGCCCGCAATCAACCACCCACGCGGCATGCACCATGCCGCCCTCGGCGAGATCGATAGATCTCGCCCGCTTCTTGCACAGCTCAGCAAACGCTCCCCACTGCACAACCAGCAAGCAGCGCTACAACGGGCGCACTACTTGCCTTCGAAGCAGCAAGGTTGCCGTTCTCCCCATACACGTCGAACTCGTAAGTTCCGACCTCGACGTTCTCGGTCGGACCCAGGATCGTCAGCCGGACCGCACATGTCCGCACCGTGTTCGAAGGTGACGTACTGGAGTGGTGTTCGCACGTGTGTCGACCAGTGGCTTCCACGTGGTGCAAGGGATGTCCTTGTACTCCAGCGTGTACCGCACGGCGTCGTCCTTGTGAAGGTCCCGAGCTCCTTCCCGTTGATCTGCCTAGCAGACGTCGATCGTCATCGTCCACGGCGCTGGTGCGAACCAGCTCGCCGCGGCTGCTGTCGCCGTCCTCCGGTGGAGGATGTTAGCGTTAACATGTCTAGTACTTAACACCCCCGACACAAGGGTGTCAAGGGTCAGGAGGCCGCATTCGCCCCCGGACCTTCATCGTCCAATATGGACGTACGTCGTCGGCACCCCTTGTGGCGACGGCATTGCGGCCACCGCGGAGGACAACACTGCGTGATCGCCGCAGGACATCGACAGCGCGCTCGCGTCGTGGGTCGGATACGGCCGACTGGGGCAAGGCCACCGGCTGGCTCCGTTCCGTGAGTACGTGGCCGCGCACGCCGACGATCGACCCGATGGCGGCCCACCTCACCGCAGCCGAGCCGACTACTCCCAGACCCCGCCGCTCGACCGGACATTCACGAGCACCTGCTCCCCTGGTCGTCCCGGCGGCGAGTAAGGCGTCAGTCACGTACCTGCCCCCGGCCATCACGACGGCGGCCGGTCGTGATGATCGAGCCACTGCTCCATCGTGCCGCTGACCAGATGGAGATCCGAAGTAGACAGTTGGCGACCACTCGCCAAGCGTGGGATGGTTTCTGTCATCACGGCCCACGGCATCCGGAGAGCGAGCTGGTGCAGCTCGAGCCCTCGGGGCGAGCGACATTCGGGGCGGCGCCTGGGTGGTTCGGCCGGTGGTGTCGGCGCCGCGTATCGGCATACGACAATTCAGCGGCCCCGACCGGCCCGGCGACCGACGCCTTGCCACCGGCGATACGGCCGGCACCGAAGGCGCCCCCGTGAGGACACGCCACGCACCGGCGACGGCAACCACGTGCTTGCCCCGCTCGGCGCGCATCACTCCCTGGCCGCCAGCCAGATTCCCCCAGCCGGCGGTGGGCGCGGGTGGGTGGGCCTGGACGCGTTCCGCTTCGTTCCCTGGTCGGGGTTGCCGAGGGATGCTCCCCCGGCGGCGCTACGAGCCGGGGGCAGGACGACAGGCCCAGTGCGGCGGTGACCGGCCAGCACGACCACGGGTCACGGCCCGCGCCCCATCGGCGGGGGTGAGGTATGGACGAACGCGCCGTTCCCAGCGGCCGGCGTTGGCGCGATCACGGAATCGTCCGCGACCGTGTCCACGTCCGGCGAGTGCTCGGCCAGGTACCGCCCGAGCTGGGCAGCGGCCCACAGGTAGCTGTACCGGGTGGTGTTCGGGTAGTTGTCGGCCCGGAGAGTGCGCTCCCGGTCACGGAGGTAGCCGACCCAGGTGGAGCTCAGCTCGGCGGTGGGCTCGCCCGATCAGCCGGCTTCATGATCGTCAGGTCTCGGTCGAGGCAAGGAGTCCACCAGCGGCTGCTCGACCGGGCATCCCTGTGAAGCTATGAAAAAGGGTTTCCGCACGCTGCTGACCTGCGGAAACCCTCTCGCTGTCGGGCTGGCCGGATTTGAACCGACGACCCCTGCACCCCCAGTGCAGTGCGCTACCAAGCTGCGCCACAGCCCGTCCCCGGCACCGTGTGCCTCGGGCCGATACAGATTAGCGCACTCTTCCGCGGCGACGCGCGCGGCTTACCGGTGTCTGAGATGTGCGCCTCTGGCGCTCTGACCGCCTCTGTCCCTCCGGTCACAGCCCGTACCGCATCCTAGGAAGCTAGGGTATAGCCCGAGACCAGACGGCCACGCATGGATTCCTCGGGCGGGTATGGACCCGGGCGGCTCCCGCGGGTGAACCTGCCCTGCGGGGCGCCAGATTCACACGGAGACCAACCACAACGGCAGCACGACGGTCTACGGTGGCCGAGCAGCCATGGTCCGCCCACGGCCCGACACCCCATCAGCGGGCCCAGGCGCCACACCGGTGCCCCAGGCCCAGGTGCCACACCGGTGCCCCAGGCATCACGACCAGCGTTGAGGCACCACACCGGCGGCTCGACACCGACCGCCGCCCGACACCGACGCCGGAGGACACCGGACGCGGGCCCGGATCGCGGGTATCAGGAGGTGCGCCTCTTGCGTGGGCGGACGGTGAACGTGATCGGCGTGCCCTCGAAGCCGAACTCGTCGCGCAGCTTGCGCTCGAGGAAGCGCAGGTACGAGGGCTCCAGCGGAGCCGTGGTGAAGAGCACGAACCGCGGCGGCCGGGTGTCGGCCTGGGTGCAGTACAGCACCTTGGGCGCCCGACCGCCCCGCACCGGGTGCGGGGTGGCCCGGACGACGGCGGCCATGAACTCGTTGAGCCGGGCCGTGTTGACCCGGTACTCCCAGCTGTCCAGCGCCCGACGCAGCGCCGGCGCCAGCCGGTCCACCGCCCGACCCGTCTTGGCCGAGATGTTGACCCGGATCGCCCAGGGGATGCGCCGCAGCTCCCGCTCGACCTCCCGCTCCAGCCGGTAGCGGCGCTCGTCATCGACGAGATCCCACTTGTTGAAGGCGATGACGAGGGCTCGCCCGGCCTCGGCCACCAGGCTCAGCACCCGCTGGTCCTGTTCGGCGATCGGCTCGGAGGCGTCGAGCAACACCACCACGACCTCGGCCGACTCGATGACCGCCGCGGTGCGCAGGCTGGCGTAGTACTCGGTGCCCACGGCGTTGGCGACCCGCCGGCGCAGACCCGCCGTGTCGACGAACACCCAGGGTTCCCCGTCGAGCATCACGACGGTGTCGACCGGATCGACCGTGGTGCCGGCCACCGCGTCGACCACGACCCGCTCCTCGCCGGCCAGCCGGTTGAGCAGGGAGGACTTGCCCACGTTGGGCCGGCCGACCAGCGCCACCCGCCGGGGACCGCGGGCCGGCCGGTGGGACACCGGCGGTGGCTCGGGCAGCGCCTTGAGCACCGCGTCCAGCAGGTCACCCGACCCGCGCCCGTGCAGCGCCGAGACCGGGTACGGCTGGCCCAGCCCCAGGGACCACAGGCTCGCCGCGTCGGCCTCCTGCTCGGCGTTGTCCACCTTGTTGGCCACCAGGATCACGGGCTTGCGGGTCCGCCGCAGCATGCGGACGGCCGCCTCGTCCTCGTCGAGGGCGCCGACCGTGGCATCGACGACGAAGAGAATCACGTCGGCGGTCCGGGCCGCCGTCTCGGCCTGGGCGGCGATCGCCGCCGCCCGGTCGCGCGCGTCGGGAAGCCACCCTCCGGTGTCGACGATCGTGAACCGTCGGCCGGACCACTGGGCGTCGTACGCCACCCGGTCGCGTGTCACGCCGGGGACATCCTCCACCACCGCCTGGCGACGGCCGAGGATGCGGTTGACCAATGTGGACTTTCCGACGTTGGGTCGGCCGACCACCGCGACCACCGGCACACGGACGTGCTCAGCCTCGCCCTCGACTGACTCGTCCACCGGGGACAGGCCCGACTCGTCCGGCTCGAACTCGCTCTCGTCGACCTCGCCGTACTCCTCGGCCACGTCGAGGTCGAGCTCCTCGGCTGGCTGCTGGGTCACGCCGCGGCTCCCGGCAGCAGTGCTTCCAGGCGTGCCACGACCTCGTCGATGCCGAGCTCCGTCGTGTCGAGCACGACCGCGTCGGGCGCCTGGGCCAACGGGTCGGTGGTTCGGGTCGAGTCGAGCCGATCCCGGCGGGCCAGGTCCTCGGCCGTGGTGTGCAGGTCGGCGGCCAGCTCGGCGCTGCGGCGCCGGGCCCGCTCGGCCGGGTCGGCGGTGAGGAAGACCTTGAGGTGCGCGTCGGGGGCGACCACCGAGCCGATGTCGCGCCCCTCGACCACGATGCCGGTCGACTGTCGGGCCTCGTCGATGATGCGACGCTGCTGCTCCACCAGCAGCCGGCGTACCTCGGGCACGGCCGCGACCGCTGAGACGTGGGCGGTCACCTCCGGCCCGCGGATCGGCCCGTCCACGAGCTCGCCATCGAGGCTGATGTGCGGATCGGTGGGGTCGGTGCCGACCACCAGCTCGACCGAACTCGCGACCTTGACAACGGTGCCGGCGTCGTTGGGGTCGACCCCGGCCCGCAGCACGGCCAGCGTCACCGCCCGGTACATGGCGCCGGTGTCGAGGTACCGGGCTCCCAGCCGCTGGGCCAACCGTCGGGAGACGGTCGACTTGCCTGACCCGGACGGCCCGTCGACCGCGATGACCGGGGGCTCGTTACCCACCGCAGCCTCAGCAGCACCGCCCACGTCATCCCTCCGCCGATCGTCGTCACGTGCCGGTTTCCCGCCCGGCGTCACCCCCAATCATGCCGTCCGGGCCGGGCACCCCACCGTCAGGCGCCGATCGCCACGCCGGTCCGGCGCAGGACGGGCTCCTTCCTGGGCGAAACAGTCCACGCTCCTGCGCAAAACCGTCAACAAGCGTCCTTTCTGCCCCAAGGGTGGGCGTCCAACTTGAAAAGGATTCTTTCTAAAGATAGCTTTAGTCGCTATGGACGAGAGGGTCGAGCTGACCGATCCGCGGGCGCTGCGGGCGTACGCGCACCCCATTCGCCTGGCCTTGCTCGGGCTGCTGCGTCGGGAGGGGCCGCAGACCGCCACCCAGGCGGCGGCGGCGATCGGTGAGAGCGTGGCGAGCTGCTCATTCCACCTACGGCAGCTCGCCAAGTACGGCCTCGTCGAAGAGGTCCCGGGTACCCGCGGACGGGCCAAGCCGTGGCGGGCGACCGCTCGCTACACGTCCTGGCGCTCGGACTCCGACGACCCGGAGATGGCGGCCGCGGCCGCCATGCTCGAGCGGACGGTGCTCGACCACTACTACCGCACCGCCGCCGCCTGGCTGGAGCGTCGCGCCCGAGAGCCGGTCGAGTGGCGCCGGGCCGGGCAGACGAGCGACCACCTTGTGTACCTCACGGCCGACGAGACCCACGAGCTCAGCCACCGGATCGCCGCCCTGGTGGAGGAGTTCGCGTCCCGCTCGGACGACCCGAGTCGGCGCCCGGAGGGCAGCCGTCCCGTCCACCTGATCCACTTGGTGGTGCCGCAGGCACCCTCCACCCACCCGGTGGTACCGCCGGCACCCTCCACCCACCCGGTGGTACCGCCGGCACCCTCCGGGCCGATCGCGCCACCGGCACCCTCCGACTCGAGCCGCGATGAGCGCCCGAGCCGCGGCGAGCGGAGCCCGCGGCCGTGACCGATCAGCCCGCTGCGGACATCACCCGGCCTTCAGCCGGTCCTGCCGGCCCCGCCGCGACGACCGGTACCGCAACGACGACCGGTACCGCACCGACGACCGGTACCGCACCAACCGACACCACGAGCAACAGCACGGCAACCGGCGCCCAGACGACGGTCGCGGCGACGCCGGGTGGCGCACCCCGGCCCGCCTGGGCGCTGCTGAAGGAGACCATGTTCCGCCGCTACTGGAGCGCGGCCGCGGTCTCGTTCGTGGGCGACCAGGTGTCGCTGCTTGCCCTGCCCCTGCTCGCGGTGCTGACGCTGCACGCCACGCCCGCGCAGATGGGCTACCTGACCGCGGCCGGGCTCGCGCCGAGCCTGGTCTTCTCGGTGCTGGCCGGCGTGTGGGTGGACCGCCGAGCCCACCGGCGGCGAGTGATGGTGGCGGCCGACGTGATCCGGGCGCTGCTGGTCCTGGCCATCCCGGTCGCGGCGGTGTCCGGCACGCTGAGCCTGGCCCAGTTATACGTGGTCGCCTTCCTCGTGGGCACCTGCGCAGTCTTCTTCGAGGTCGCCAACGGCACGCTCTTCGTCTCGCTCGTGCGTCCGGACGCCTACGT
>ERZ777003.4914-NODE-4914-length-10622-cov-10.939623_pt1 | contig 10622 bp, 11 predicted proteins | sample MGYA00374956_ERZ777003 | MGnify/ENA primary metagenome ERZ777003 (study PRJEB29302, sample SAMN06268252) | bioreactor metagenome | isolation source: Joint BioEnergy Institute, California, USA | place: USA:Joint BioEnergy Institute, California, USA | collected... | reverse complement strand
AAGTAACTTCAATGGAGTTAAATCTCCTGAACCAACTCTCAAGTTAAATCTCCTCAATGATCTTTCGAACCGGACCAAATCATAAGTGACTCCGATGATCCGTCATCGGAGTTCTAAATTATCGGGCCTCGTGGTCTTTCATTAAATTCTTCTGAGTATACAAATGTTATATTCATCGACAATCGGTGAATCGACCTCAAACAAATTCGGAACCTTCTCGATGGTTTCATATTTGAACTTGACCTCATCAACAACAGAAGTCGCAGCAAATGATGTCAAATAATCGTCGATAACAATAATTCCTCCTTTCTTGACCGTTCTTTCCTTGAGTATTTTAGAGAGCTGTTCTTCATTGTAGGGACTTGTAATGAAGAGAAGATCCATCTCCTTATCAGATAGTTCGGACTTATAAGGATGTTGGTTCAAGATCGAATCGATCTTTCGAATACCAACTTGATGGTAGTTTATCGGATCCGGACCAAGAAGTGTACGAAGATCATAGATAAAGTGGAGTCGTTGTTTGAAGATCCGATCAGATCGAGATCTTTTCATTTCATCAAGCAGATCGATCAGAAGAGAAGCACCTGTTGATATTTTCGCATTTGGATTCGCCTCGAAATCGTGCAGACAAGTCAAAAGCGGAATTGCTAAAGTCTTCAGATCACGACGCCGACATGCCTCCCCAATTAAATTCAACATAACAGCATCGGCAGGTGTCGTGGGTTCCTTCTGCCCGATAACATAGGTCGGATAGCGATAGGGATGGATGTCAAGACGAAATCCATAGGCAGAATGAAAGACCGAATATGCTGCACACTTGAAATTATTATAGCCGAGTCCTTTGATTGCTGGTAGAATGGAGTTATTGGCCATGACCCCACTTGTACATACAAAAGTTGCTTCTGGAAATTGGGTGTAACCCATCGCCACATTACGCAAATGAAAAGGATGCCAATAGTCATCATCATCGAGATGTACATAGTGAGTGAATCCTTGCTCGACAGCTAGATCAAGTCCTCGATTCATCGCAGTAGCACCACCTACACACCAGAGACTATGGCGATTTTTACAGTTTTCGCGTTCCCAAGCAATCGGAAGGTTGACTGTTTCGATCTTATCAGATGGAAGAAGCTCCTTGAAGCTAGCGAACTCCTCCTCATGTTCATACTTATCTCCGATCAAGAAGAGCTTGAAGTTCTGATAGGTCTGTTCACGAATGGATTTGATTGAACGCTCGACAAAAGCTCGACTCGTTCCGGCCTTTCGATAATAGGTCGCCATGACGATTGCGAACTTGATCTTCTGCTCAACTGGTTCTCGACGGAGCAGAGTCTTGGTCTTATCTTGATAAATTACGGAGGTCCTACCAAGACTGAGAGGAGGAGAGAAATTGGGAGCATCGACCACAATCAGTCCGCCTTCAGAGACAAAACCATAGAAATAGTCGAAGGTTGAAATCGGGTCGAGATTCTTTCCGATTCGAAGAAGATCGAAACAAGTCGATGTCCGAACGAAATCGACAGTCTGTTTAAGATCAGGTAGTTGTTCTTTAAAAGTGTAGGTGATTCTCGAGACGATCCCGGCAAGGGGATCTGTCCCCTCTTCTCCTAAAATGAGAAGACGTCCACTCGGGGACGAAAGATTTTCCTGTATCAGTTGACAGAAGTTCATTTATTATTATAAGCTCTCCTTTAAACCATTCTCTCTCATTACTCTGAGGGGGAATGTACTATTCTCTTGTTATTGATCGACTTCGGGCCGTTCTCTTGCTGGAACTCCCACCATAATCTTTTGATTACAGACAGATTTAGTGCAGACTGCTCCAGCACCAAGAATGTTGTTGTCTCCCAGAATCAGATCAGGTAGAATTGTACTGTTTGATCCAATCAGGTTGCCATCGCCAATCCGAACTCGACCTAGAATGGAAGAGTGACCAGCAACATGATTGTGAGAACCAAGAACGACATCATGTGAAAGTAGACTGAGAGGATCGAGGATATTATTGTCTCCGATGGTGACTCGAGGCATCAGACAAGCCCCGGGACCAATATAGTTTCCGACACCAATCGTTGCATATTTGGAGACGATTGCAGTTGGATGAATGCAGTTGATCCAATTCTTCGGAAAGGTCTCGTAGATCTTTCGTCTAACACTGGTTGACCCAATTGCACAGAAGAGAGAATGAGCTTGTGAGTTAGTTGGACTGATCTTTCCCAAAATCGGATATCCAAGAAGAGGTTCCTCACGTTTATCATCAAGAAGTCCCAGAATCTTGACACCAGTCAGCTCGAAGACTTCAATAACCTGAGTAGCAAAGCCTCCAGCTCCAATGATGACAACTTCCATTTCAGGGAAACCGTTTCAGACTTTAAGAGAAACCCTGGACCTCTAAAAGATGTTTAAGATCCCATGGGTAAACTTCAAGACATGCGATTGGGAACATGTTACCTCTCTCCTCAATCGTTCTTTTGCGATTAATCAACTGACAAATTATGGCCCAGTCGTCCGTGATCTTGAGTTGTATTTTATCGAAACTCTCAAACTATCTCAAGACAAAGCCGTCATTGTAGTGACTAATGCAGCTCTTGGAATGAATGCGCTCGTCGCTGGGATCAACTGGACTCTTGGAAAGAAGTTGAAATATACAACCCAAGCCTTCGCCTTTCCATGTGTCGCCCAAGGAGAACTTCAGGATAGCTTCATTGTCGACATCGATGAGGAATATGGTCCAGATCTTTCTCAAGTTCCAGATGAAACAGATGGTCTTATCGTGACGAATCTCTTTGGTCATGTCGGGAATATCGATAAATACTTGGCCTGGGCTCAAGAGAACCATAAGATTCTCCTCTTTGATAACGCAACTGTCCCTTTTACCAAGTACAAGGGACGATATGCTGTTGAATATGGTGTTGGATCAATCATCAGTCTGCATCACACCAAGCCGATCGGATTTGGCGAGGGAGGAGTCATCATCGTCGACAAGAAGTATGAAGCGAACGTCCGAAAATGTATCAACTTTGGGTTCGAGGTCAATGATGGTGTCATTTCATGGCATCCTTATGGAATGAACGCCAAGATGTCTGAGATTGCGGCTGCCTCAATCCTCTCTCATCTTCAGAAGAAGAAGGATCAGATCGTCGAGCATCAGGTCAAGATGTACAAACTCTTTTCTGAGAAGCTGAAGGAGGTCCCAGGAGTTCGTCTCTTTCCTAATTTCGGTGAGGTACCCTTTGTTAGTTGTTTTGCTTTGATCTGTAATTTTCCAATCACGACCGCGGAAATCTACGAATGTGAACTGAACAACATCACTGCAAAGAAATACTACACGCCTTTGGCGGATATGCCTGAGTCGACCTATCTCTTCAGTCGGATACTCTGTCTCCCCTGCCATCTCGATATCAATGAGGATACACTCAATCGCTACATTGAAATTCTCAAGAAGCTGACTGTCTCCAAATAGAATCAAGCTTTAAGTCAGGCTTTTATCGAGAAAATGGCATATCAGAGCTTTCCTGGCGTGAGGGGGGATTCCGATTCCATTGGGAAGTGGATCGCTCTCCAGTTGACTGAACGACAGATTAAAGGAAAGGATGTTCTAGATCTTGGCTGCAATGAAGGATTCTTTTGTCTGAAAATGTTCGAACTGGGGGCCAAGTCGGTCTTAGGCCTCGATTACTCTGAGAAATACATTGAACGTGCCAAGACTCACCTTCTTCCAGAGCATGAGAATGTCGTGATCTATCGACAGGAGAATTGGGAGAAGTTGAGCGAGTATCCTGACAACTCATTCGACTTGATCCTTTGTCTGTCTGCTTTCCACTACTCGACTTCTCCTGACTGGTTCAAGAAAGATGGTCATCATCGTCTTCTCGATAATGTTATGAGAGTTCTTCGACCGGATGGTCTTTTCGTTCTTGAGGTCGGAATGATCGACTCGACCGAGAAGAACTGGATACCTATCCAGAGAATCGCTGATGTCGTCTACCACGGAACTCGTCCAGCTATGCTCGAGCTCCTAAACAAGACCTTTGCTAAGGTCGAGCTGAAGGGACCGAGTGTTAATCAGGGAGGCGACCCGATTCCTCGTTACGTTTTCCATTGCTTCAAGACGAAACAAGGTTCATTCACTCAAACGGTCATTCTTTTAACAGGTGACCCGGGTGCAGGCAAGTCTACGTTAGCTGAGATGATTTGTGAAGGAAATGCGATTTACAATTTAAATGTCGATGGAGTTCTCATGACAATGTCAGAATGGAGCAAGAATGAGAATCTTCGTCAAATGAAACTTCAACCGTCTCGTCTCAAAACTGCCAGTCTCGAGATCTCACGACAATTTCCTACTCCTTTTGTCGAAGACTTTGTCACTGAAATCATCGAGCCAATTAAGGAGAAAGTTATTATTGCTGATGGCTATACTCTTGGAATTCCGGCGATAAAAGAACGACTTGTTCGTAGACTTCATTCAGCCGGTTATCGAGTCTGGCAGATGAATAAAATTCCATCAGAGAACTTTATGGATAGTATGACCCCCGGGTACCCAAGTCATGCTTTAAATGCACTGAAATATCGATATCGTGATGAGATTGTCGACACTCAATCTAACCCTGCAGTTCAAGAACTTCTGAGTAGCCTAGCAGCTTCGATCACCAAGGGATTGATTGTCGAGATCGGAGTGCTTGGTGGGGCGAATCTACTTCATCTCTATGAACAGGCTGCTACAGCAGGAAATCGAATTGTTGGGATCGATCCATTCGAGAAGATCGAGTCCTACAATGGAATTCCGAAAAACGAGGTGGATGCCAACATGAGACTAATGACTGAAACAAACTATCTTCAGAATCGTCTACAGCTCGAAAGGATCATCGAGAAGCACAAACTCAACGACATAATTCAACTCATCCCAGAAACTTCGGAAACCGCAGTCTCTCGATTCAATGATCAGTCGATTGATCTCCTGTTCATCGATGGCGACCATGGCTTCCATGCGGTTCTAACTGATCTTATGATTTATTACCCAAAGATGAAGCAGGGAAGTCTCATCGTGGTTCCAAATACGTCTTGGAAGTCGATTTCAAGCGCAGTCGGGTCCTTCTGTGAAGAGAATAACCTTACATCAACTACAGTGAATGACTGTTTCCTCATTCGACTTTGAAGTCATCTTATTGTTCCATCTAGAACGATAAGATAGTTTATATCTTAAAAGTCAAACGAGCTAACAAAATGTCAGATCGATATATCAAGATCGACATTACTGTACTCGGGCCGACCGGATTCGTCAATCAGTTGACACACTTGGTTCATGCCATCATCATTGGACACCTTGCCAAAAGAAAGATCTACAGGCCACACTTTCTTCCAGATTACAACAGTTTGAAATCAGTCCCCTATTCAGAGATCATTGATATTCCGACCTTGAATGAAGGACTACGTCAACTCAACCTCGATACTCAGATCGACTTTGAGACTGATCTTAGTAATGTCGAATGGGATATGAGGTATCACAATTCACTAACTAAACCAACGAAGAAATTACCCATCGAGAAGGTCAGTAGTTATTTTGATGAGACGACCCCTTCTTATGTCGATTTGGGTTCCTGTTACCGGCTCCTGAATCCAGGAGCCTTAGAGTTGATCATCTTCAGATTACTTCGCTTCCTTCCAGTCTTCGAAGAGGTGGCTGACTGGTGTCGATCGACTTCGCTTCAAGGAGAATACACAGCACTTCACCTTCGATTGGAAGACGATTGGCTTGATTATCTAACAAAGGTCTACTACGCCTCCTACGACTATTGTGCTGGGATAATTTATCGAAAATTCATCAAGGCTCTTGAAGAAACCGGCTCTGATACCACAGTCTATCTGGCGACGTCTCTTCATCTGTCAAAGAATCGATACAGTCACCTTGTCGATGACATAAAACAACGGCGTCCCGGTGTCGTCTTGAAACCGAACTGGAGAGCTCAGTTTCCCAATGTTCTTCCTGGAAGAGAGATCGAAGCGTTGATCGACTTTCTCATTTGTAGGAAGGCCTCACTGATGATAGGTCTATGGGATTCGACCTTTGCAAGACTAGTCTCGACGTTGAATCAAGCTGATAATCGACGAACGATTCTTTTCTCTCAACATGACATCCTCGATAACCCGTTTCAGGTTATTGAGAAGAGTGGTTGGATAGGACTCAATGGTGTTCTAGGATATGGTAACGGTATTGTCGTCTCACCAGAATTTGGCCTGAGGACGATCTCATCCCATGCTCCTTCAAATATAACTATCAAAAATACTTCTACACTCCAAATCGCTGGCTACTGTCATCCAACATCTGAAGTTCCTCCAATAATGACTTTTCTGTGTGACTCGCAACTGGTCGGTGTGACTGATATAACTACCCGTCAGACCGATTGGGCTCTTCTATCACCAGGAATCCACAAACTTGAAATTATGACATCAACGCGTGACTGGGCACACTCGATCTGGTTAATCAAAGATTAGATCCACTTGTCGATCATCTTCTTTGGGCTGTCGCCAGATTCCCAATAACCCTTCTCCTCGAGGAGGGCGGTCTCATGAATGAACTCACTCTTGCTACCACTTGATCCCAGGTACCACCTCTTCTCACCCATCTTCGAAACGAGACTTTCGAGATGGTCCGGTTCCCAGCGAACCTCGCCCGGAGTCAAATATGTGACCCATTTCGTTCGGACCCCGACCTTTAGAGCATAATTCAACATATGATGAACCCCACTCAGATGCCAAATGTCCTTTGGACCATGAATCTTTCCATCAAAGTTGGTGAAGGCCCAGTATCTCAAGTTGCTCAGAGTCTCCGGATGCTCGCGTGCCCAAATTTGCATCTCATTCTCTAGTGGAGACTCGGGATGGCCGACCACATAGAGGAGGAAAGGAGTCTTCTGCTGATAGACTGCAGAGAGACACCCTCGAATTTGAGCTGGTGTAGTAGAACGAGGGAAAACGAGGACAACCGAGAGATCCTCCTTCAGATAAGTCTTCTCGTATCGAGGATAGTCCGGTTTCGACCTCAACCAGTTCGGTTCAGAAGGGTACTCACAGGGAGCATATCCGAGCTTCTTGAACTTCTCCTGAACGCGGTTTCCGTAGACCTGCCAGGTGTGCTTGGTCAGGTGCTGAATGAGTGCATTTCTAATGTAGGTGAAGTTATTACCGCCAGCATTATTGTACTGGGCGTAGACCGGACGCGGAATCCTGACCCACTCACAATCATGAAGGAAAGTTCTCAGAATAAGTTCGTAATCGTCGACGACAGCGAGATCCTCATAATGCTTATCGATTGCCTCGTAGACGTCACGCTTCCAGGCTCGAACGTGGTTCGGAACACCGACGATGTGAGTCGCCGTCGTTGGATTGAAGGACTGAGTATAAAAGACGTAGTGAAACTTACCTCGGACCCACTCTTTGAAGTACCAGCCGTAGCCGAAGGCCGGGAAGTCTCCAAAGAGCTGTGGCGACTCCCAGTCCTCGGAGAGGTTGTAGAAGTCCGAGTAAATGAAGCCGGCCTTCGGATACTTCTTTCCGATCTCGACGATCGTCTGGAAGAGATCTGGAGCGATTCGGTCATCGTGGTCGAGTTCGACAATCCAGTCACCTTGGCAGAGAGCACCCGATCGCCGCTTCATCTCGCCAATGTAGCCGCAATGAGGTGCCTTGTAGATCCGGATACGCATGTCCTCGAGTGCCAGTCTCTCGAGTTGCTTCCAGGTGACGTCATCCTTCGAATCGTCCCAGATGACCCACTCCCAGTTGTTGTAGGTCTGAGCATTCAAAGACTCGAGAGGTCGTTTGAGCTTCTCACCACTATGGAACGTCGTCGTCATGACTGAGATGAGAGGTGGACGAGTTTCAGAGGTTCTCCCGGCGATCAGACAGTAGGGGATCGAGGTCGGATTGAACTTGTTCATCTCTTCGTAGTGAATCCAACGGCGACGAGCCAGGTATGGAAAGGAGCCGAAGAGTGAAAGCCACTCATCTACCGGACCGCCAATCGTGAAGAAGACCTTGATGCGATTCTTCTGCCAGAGAAGAGAGAAGAGTCGGTAGGAACACGATTCGAAGGCGGACTTTGGAACACAGATATAGCGATAGTAGTCGGGGGCCGTCGGGAGCGCGCCGGGATCGAGATCGTCTCGATAGACGATGAGAACGTTCACTTTCATCTTTAGAAGAGCCTCGGCTTCCTTAAGAGAAGATTCTCAGTATGAAAAGGCGATGAGCGATGAACTGCTCACCAATGAGAAGGAGAAGCAAGTTGCTGAACTGACCGAGGAGCTGAGAGAACTTCGGGATCTCTACAAGATGGTCGGAAGTCTCATCGAGGAACAGGGACCTCAACTTCCGAAGGTTGAAAAGAAGATCGCCGAGGCCGAGGTTCAGGTGGTCAAAGGAACAGAAAAGATCGAAGTCGTCTACAAGAACTGGTGGAGATGCTCGATCCTCTAGATGGCGAATTTTCATTCCGATCGGAATGAAAGCTAGTAGTCGGCTTCGGATGGACAGGATGGAGGCTAGTCTTATGGTTGGGTAGCCACAGGGATATTTCTTTCCAACCTTCCTTGATCGAGTTCGCTGCTTGTAACTGGACATCGAATTGCCGATCGGAGTCGAAATACATGCAAGTTGTCTCCATTTAGGTTCATTCTCTTACTTCGATGGGAAGTTGGGTCGACTCTTTAGCAAATCTTCATGAAGACGAGAAGAGAAAGCCAGAAATTTGGAAGATTCCCCTTCCAAATCGGGTCTTCTCCACTACGAAACCGAATGCTCGAGAAGAGTTTCTGGGTCCTCCCTCAGCAAATCTTCATGAAGACGAGAAGAGGATGCCAGAAATTTGGAAGATTCCCTCTCCAAATCGGGTCTTCTCTACTACGAAACCGAATACTCGAGAAGAGCTTCTGGGTACTCCTTCAGAAGATGACAGTTGTGATCTTGAAGGTTGCTGAGATGATGCTATGCCGGACAGAACAGTCGACACTTCCTTGGGTGTCGCAACAACGTTCAGGACATTAGAGATCGTGTAGGCTGTTCCAACTTTCCTGCAATCACAATGGCACTACCGTTAGTGTAAGAGAGGGTCGGCTTCACTCCATCATCAAGACGAAGCTCAGCGTCGTTTCCAATATAATTCCTTCAAGTTCGCTCGGACATACTGAAGACTAGAATGGGCTCGACATCGTGACAGCAGGGAACGCTAATGACTTGATCGTTGCGTCCGAAAACGAAGGATCCATCAGTCATGGCCAGGCGAAGCACTTGCATTCACGATTCCTTGGTTCCTTGAGGTCCTTGGGTTCTCTGAATTCCTTGCACTTCCCTGAATTCCTTGAGTTCCTTGGATTCCTCGAGGTCCTTGGATTCCTTGAACTCCCTGAATCCTTGCACTCCTTGAGGTCCTTGGATTCCTCGAGGTCCTTGGGTTCCTTGCATTCTCTGAATTCCTTGAGGTCCTTGGGTTCTCTGGATTCCTTGCACTCCCTGAATCCTTGCACTCCTTGGATTCCTCGAGGTCCTTGGATTCACGACTCCTTGGATTCCTCGAGGTCCTTGGATTCCTTGCATTCTCTGAATTCCTTGAGGTCCTTGGATTCTTGAGGTCCTTGGATTCCTTGTGTTCCCTTGGATTCCTTGACAACTACAACGCCGCGCTCGATACAGTCGTTCTTTCTATGACGTTGGCAATGAGACACCGTGCGGTTTAGATAAGTCAGAAAATCTTCTGCGTGACTTCACGTAGAAGCGATCTTAAAGTCAGCTCTCATCTCGGAAAGATGGAGCTTGATATTCAGGAGATCCCGATCGGAGGACTCGTTCCTCCGGAACAACTTCAGTCCTGGAAGGACTACAACACTGCCGAGATTCAACTCTTCTCAGAGATCATCTTTCCGACCTTCAATCGGTTCCGTGAATTCCAGACTTTCGACTCAGATGGTTTTCGAGCCGAGATGAAGACCTTTTTTGATTCGATTCCTGCCGAAGCGGGCTGGCGACCACGATTGATCGAAGAGCTGCGAGACTGGATCTACTTGAGTCGAATCGAGTCGCCTGGAGCCGAGATCATCTATCGTCGACTCGAGACGATTATTGAGGAGGATTCCCTCGAAGTGCCCAGAGGATCTGAAGAAGCCGATGAGTCCTCCCCTGAGCGCAGATCCCCGACGACATCTCGACAAGTTGAGATGCAATGAGCTCGACGATGCCCGCATTCCAGTCGAGATCCAAAGCGAGTTTTCCGCAGAGATAAAGGAGATCGTCCGCATAGAGATCGTTCGACGGATCGTAGTTGGGTCCGGGGGCTCTTCCTGTCCTGATGAAGTCCTGGACGATAACGTCGAAGTTGCGATGAGCTTCTTTTGGAAGTCGGCTTCGAAGGACCTGAAAGAGACACAGCTTCTCTCCGAAGGTCTTCTGACTGGCCTGAATCAGGTCCTGTTCGATGGTTGCTTTGATCGGACCCAGTCGACCATCATAGAAGTGGGTATCGTTGGGACGACTCGACGCCATCCTTTTCCCTAGTCGGAACTTTTGTGTTCGTTTGAACGCAAAGGTTGGTTCTCTACCTGCGATAATGGGAAGCGAGGTGGCGAAGGAGGAGC
>ERZ777003.4910-NODE-4910-length-10633-cov-4.709775_pt1 | contig 10633 bp, 11 predicted proteins | sample MGYA00374956_ERZ777003 | MGnify/ENA primary metagenome ERZ777003 (study PRJEB29302, sample SAMN06268252) | bioreactor metagenome | isolation source: Joint BioEnergy Institute, California, USA | place: USA:Joint BioEnergy Institute, California, USA | collected... | reverse complement strand
CGTTTCGAAAGGGCCGGGTGGAGAGTAATTTTAGTTCCTTTGGCAGCAAAAACAGCGCAAGATCATGTTCGGGCATGACGGTTCTCCGTTGATAAGTTGGTTTTTTGTTTAATCCAAATCTTACCGACGTGAACCGTTCATGCTCACTTCTTACTCATGAATTTTGACCAGTTGCGATATCCACTAATCCGAGAAGAGCCAATTCACCTGTTCGCCGCGAAGGGATTCGAGGTTGCAACCGAATCTTACGAGAGAGGGCGTCCCGACTATCCCACCGACGCCATCGATTGTTTAATCCGTGAACTCGAATTAAGTCCCGATAGGGTCGTGGCCGATCTCGGGGCCGGTACCGGAAAGCTCACAAAACTCATCAAGAAGAGCCAAGCAAAGATTATCGCGATTGAACCCGTTGAGGGTATGAGAAAGAAGTTTTCATCGCTCTTACCCGAGATCGAAATTTTGGACGGAGTCGCCGAACACATCCCGCTTGAGAGCCAATCTTTAGATGCCTTCGTGGTGGGGCAAGCCATCCGCTTACGAGGGACTCATTAACTGTTACTCTCCCCTACCGCACGGACGTTTTTATCTGCGAAAGAACGTAAGACTCGAGGCAAATCGCCCTATGGATGAAAAAAGACTTGAACTCCAATCCGCCCTTAAGTTCATCGAAAACATCGATGCCTTAAAGCACACGTACCGTAAATGCCTGATCATGAGCGGGCAAAGGGAGGAAAGCACGGCCGAACACTGCTTTTCCCTGGCAATGTCCGTCCTGTCCTTAAGCAAATTCAGCAATCATGAGATTGATGTCATGAAGACAGTTAAAATGGCTCTCTTTCATGACTTGGCGGAAGCGCTGCTCGGCGACACCTTTCACTATGAGAAAGATAAGAATCCCCAAGACACCTCTGAAAGCGAAGCTCTCAAGAAGCTTCTCTCTCCTATTTCAGACACCGACTTCGCTCAGGAAATTTACCGGCTCTGGCAAGAATTCGAGTACGGAAACAGTCCCGAAGCTGTTTTCCTGCGAGGTCTGGACCGTTTTCTTCCGATGTTTCATAATTACAAGACAAAAGGGCATTCATGGCGGAAATACGGCGTCAGTAAAGAGCAGGCCTTGGATGAGAAAGGCGCCCAACGCCGCCGCCCCCCCAATCACATGGGCCCATACAGCGAGAGAAATCGGAAAAGGGAAATCTGTCGTCATACGGTCTCCGGTTGGTCAAGGTTTCTCGTTTTCGTAAATACCTCCTTCCACGTTATATACCCGTGCGCCATAACGCAAATATTCAAAGTTTTGACTACGGGGTCGCACCGGACTTATAAAAAAACAGTCCTACTTCGTGCATGCGGCAGTAGCTCAGTTGGTAGAGCATCAGCTTCCCAAGCTGAGGGTCGCGGGTTCGAGTCCCGTTTGCCGCTCCAAATTTTTCTCTTCAAGGAACTTCATGCTAAAAGCCGCTCCGGCCCTCAGTCTTATCATCGCTTCCATCTGGCCATTGGTGACGCAAGCTCAAGAAATTCCATTTGTCGGCGGTGATGGAGACGGCCGAACCGTTCTTGCTGTCGACCACCAAACCACCTCGGCGGCGAGTTCCCGACCAAATTTCTACACTGAGGAGCAAAGAGCATTCTTCGCTCTTCCCTTGTACAAAAACGAAGAGGGGTCAACGTACAGCTTCATCTTCCGCGGGACGCGCACCCTGCTCGGTGAAAAACTGGTTTTCAAAGACCGCAACGTCGAAACACCCGAAGAATTTGGAACCGCCGAAGCGGGTATAAGCTGGTTCAAACGAATTCCTGATGGAAGCAGTCGCAGTCTCTCGGTGACTTACGGCTCCGCCGGTCGCCGGCTTCTCGACAGCGGCTTAACTCCGATTCTCAACGCGACCTTTACGGCCGAAGTCGCCTCTTCGAAAAACCGCTCATGGTTCTTCTTTCTTAACTACTCGAATAACCGCGTGCTGTTGAACCACATTCCGATTCCGGGTGTCGCGTATGTCATTAAAGAGCAATCGTATTTCATCGTTCTTGGCGTGCCGTTTTTCTTCGGCCTCTGGCGCTGGGATCCTGTATACATGAGTCTTGCGACCTCTCCGTTTTTCGTTTCAGGCGAAGTCTCCTACCGATTCTGGGGACCTCTTCTGATCTATGCGAACGCCGGGTGGAGACCGAAATCCTACCAAAACCTCGTCGAGAGAAGTGACGACCGCTTGATCTTCGATCGCAAAGACGCGGCCGCGGGTTTGAAAGCCTTCTTTGGGAAAAACGGCAGCCTTTCGCTCGGCTACGTCTGGACCTTCGATCGCCGGTTTATGCTGGGCCGCTCGATCGCCGACCGACATTCAGAGGCCGTCACCGTAGACAATGCGGCCGGATTCCAAATTTCCGGCCGCCTCAACTTCTAAACGCTCGCCACTTCGCGCGCTTTGCCGAAGATGCGTCCGAGCTCGGCTAAGTTGCTTGGGCGGGCTAAACCGAAGATGCGGTCACCTGCGAAAACGAGCGTATCCCCCCTGGGAATGAGATAGCGCTCGGCCCGCTCGATACTCGTGAGCAACACACCCGACGGCAGAGGCAATTCCACGATCCGTCTTTGATCCGCTTCCGAGTCTTTTCCCACAATGATTTCCACAAGAATGAATCCAACCGGGAGCATCCCGCCCGCGAACTCACGCACATGACCTTCATGAAGAGGCTCAGTCACGCCCAGCTTCTTCGCGATGACTGGAATGGAAATTCCCTGCGCGACAACGGAAGTGAGGACCACAAAAAAGACGAGGCTAAAAAAGTGCTCGGCCTTTTCAAGTCCGACACTCCACGGAAGTGTCGCGAGGATCACGGGAGCGACCCCGCGAAGTCCAACCCATGAGATAAAGAGGCGTTCGTTCATCGGAAGCTTGAAGAACGAAGTGGCAGCGAAAACACTGACAGGCCTTGCGACGAACATGAGAAAGAGAGAAAGGAGCACTCCATCCTTCCACACTTCGATGAGATGCGTCGGTGTCACCAAAAGACCAAGTGTCAAAAAAACGAGAATTTGCGCCAGCCAGGCGACTCCGTCTAGAAAGCGTGTGATGCTCCCTTTATGGAGGAGCTCGGTATTCCCCAAGACAATCCCCGCCATGTAAACGGCGAGAAAGCCGCTTCCGCCGGCCCAAGAAGTGGCAGCAAAAAGGCAAACACCCAGACCGACGAACAACACTCCGTAGAGCCCTTCGAACTCAATATCGACGTGATTGACGATCCGACGGATCACCTTCGCGCCGAACCAGCCGAAGAAAAAACCCAGACCGGCCTGGACGATGAAAAAGAGCGAAAACTGCCCGACGACTCCCTCTCCGCCCATCGCGCCGGTCGCAATGGAAAGAAACCCGACCGTGAGGAAGACGGCCACCGGGTCGTTACTGGCGGCCTCAAACTCGAGAGCCTGCTTCAGTTCTTCTTTCAGTGACAGGCGTCGAGCTCTCAAAATGCCGAACACCGCCGCCGCATCAGTTGAAGACACGATCGATCCCAGGATCATGCCTTCGAGCCACGTGAGCCCGAGCGCATAGCGCGCGAAGAGCCCGGCAACGACTCCGGTTATAACCGTTCCCAGAAAAGACAGAGAAGCTCCAAGCGCGAGAACTGGGCGTACACTCTGCCAGAGAGTTCTCAATCCGCCGTCGAACATGATAATCGCCAAGCAGATGCTCCCGACTGCTGCCGAAAGAGGATAATTGTCGAAATCGATTCCTCCAGGCCCTTCGACTCCGCTCAGCATACCGATACCCAGAAACATGAGGAGCGCGGGGACCCCTATTTTCGATGACACTTTACTCGCCAAAACCGAAACGACCAAAAGCATGGAACTCGTGAGAAAGACGAAATCAACCGAATAGCCGTTTATCTCGATCCCAGACAACCGTCACTCCCGCGAAAAACTTCTGACGAGCTTCAAAACCTCGATGACCGTAACCGGAATCAGTGAAACCGAAATGATGACAAGCAGTTCTCCCGGGGAAAAAGGCCCGAGTTGAAAAATCTTTTGCATAAAGGGGAGGTAATGAAGACTCAATTGAACGCAACCGGTAATGATGACAACTCCGAGAAGCCAAAGATTGCTGAAGGCTCCTAATTGCCAAAACACCAGCGTGCCGGAACGCGCGCCGAAAGAACGGAAAATCTGACTGAATACGACTGTTGTAAAGACAAGTCCTCGGGCATGCATGAGATCGCTCTCTTTGAGAAAGTAAATATAAAGCGCCAACGCGATCGAGGATTCGAGAAGAGCGACCCACATGACCTGCTTCCACTGCGCCCGGTCCATAATCCTTTCACGCGGCGAGCGCGGCGGTTGGCACATAATTTCCGGCGAGATGGGATCCACGATCAGCGTTAAGGCCGGGAGCGAATCCGTCACCAAGTTAATCCAAAGAAGATGAACGGCCATGAGCGGAAGAGGCAGTCCGGCCACCAGTGCACCGAATACAAGAAGGATCTCGGCGACGTTTCCCGTGAGAAGATAAAGTACGGCTTTCCTGATATTCTGGAAAATCGCGCGCCCTTCGCGAACGGCGGCGACGATCGTCGCAAAATTGTCATCCGCCAAAACCAACTCGGCCGTTTGCCGGGCGACTTCCGTTCCAGTCCTCCCCATCGCAATTCCGATATGAGCTTCCCTTAAGGCCGGCGCGTCGTTCACTCCATCGCCGGTCATGGCAACGATCTTGCCTTGATTCTTTAAAAGACGAACAAGCTTCAACTTATCTTCCGGAGTCGCCCGCGCGTAGACCTTTGAGGGAAGAGACTCACCCTCACGAACGAGGCCGATTTCTTTCGCCACCGCCGCCGCCGTTTCACGGTGATCACCGGTGATCATGATAACGTCGATGCCAGCGCGACGCGCTTCTTTGATGGCGGAGACCGCTTCGGGCCGAGGCGGGTCCGCAATGCCGATTAAACCGAGAAGTTTCAGGTTTTTCTCTTCACGATCCTGACCCACACCCACGGCGAGAACGCGAAGTCCTAAAGCCGACATCTCCTGAGCTGCGTGACTTGCGAGGTTCTTTTCGTTTTCCGCAATATCGCAAAAAGGAAGAAGACTCTCGATAGCCCCTTTGAGATACGTCCGTCCATCCTGCCGCTGGATCGACATTCTCTTCCTGTCGGAATCAAAGGGCTCGACGTGAGTGCGCGGGTTATCCCTTTCGATATCGTCTTTGCGAATTCCCCGTTCGCGAGCCGCGATCAGAATGGCGACCTCCGTTGGGTCACCTGTTCCACCCTCGCCGTCTTCATCCAGCTCGGCTTCGCAGCAAGAAACCGCCGCTTTCAGCACCTCGACGTGATCATCGCCCCAGATCTCGCGCACTCTCATCTGACCGGTCGTGAGGGTGCCGGTCTTGTCGGTACAGATCACCGAAACGCTTCCCAATGTTTCCACGCTGGGGAGTTTGCGCACCAGCGCATTCCGGATCGCGAGCCGCCGCACGCCCAAAGCGAGTGCCACCGTTACGATCGCCGGCAGTCCCTCCGGAACCGCTGCCACCGCAAGCGAGACCGAGAAAAACAAGATTTCAAACAGCGTGATGCCTCTCAGATATCCTATTGCTGCGACGAGCGCGACGACGAGCAAGCAGACGATCAGCAGCGAGCGACCGAGATGTGCGAGCTGAATCTGAAGCGGCGTCGCCTCCCGACGGGCCGTGGAGATCATGTGCGCGATTTTTCCGAACTCGGTCTTCATTCCGGTCGCGATCACCCGGGCAAGCGCCGTACCGGTCATCACCGTTGTTCCCATGAAAACCCGCTGCGCACTGATGTCCGGCGGCCTGATCGCCTTTAAGGCGGGCATTTTTCGTACGGGCAGGCTTTCACCGGTTAAAACCGCCTCATTGACCTGAAAGCGATGCGCTTGCAGCACCTCCGCATCTGCGGCCACGATGTCGCCTGCTTCCAAACGCAGAACATCGCCAGGCACCACCTCACGCGCCAGAACGACGGTTTGTCTGCCATCACGGACGACCGTCGCTCTCGGTGACGTCATTTTCTGCAGAGCCGCGATCGCCGACTCGGCCCGATATTCCTGGAAAAAACCGATGGCGGCGTTGAGAATGAGAATCGCGCCGATGGCGATCGTGTCGATCCGTTCGCCAAGCAAAATGGACAAAACGCAAGCGAAGATCAGCACGAGCACCAGAGGACTCTTGAATTGATCGAGCGCCAGACGCCAAGCGGCCCGACTCTCTTCGCGCGTAATCTCATTGGCGCCGAATTGCTCCAGGCGCTTTTCAGCTTCTTGGCTAGTCAGGCCTCTCCCTAAAGCAATCGGGGTGATTTGCGACACGGATTCCGCCTTGGTTCTCGCTAAGGAAGTCTACACGCGTTGGCGGAGAGCGTTTTTGAAAAAATCAGGACGCTTTCTTTTCGGAGCGGAAGCTGTGGCTGAACTGCCCGGATCAAGGCAGAAATAAAGAAGAGCCGTAGCGTTTCGCTACGGCCCCTAGGACATTACTTCGCGAAATTGCTTTCTACGAATTTCCAGTTCACGAGGTTCCAGAACGCGTTAACGAAATCCGCGCGACGGTTGCGATAGTCGATGTAGTAAGCGTGTTCCCAAACATCGCAGGTGAGCAGCGGCTTGTGGCCGTCCGTCATCGGGTTTTGCGCGTTCGCAGTGCTCATAACCGCAAGCTTTCCGTCTTTCGTTTTAACCAGCCAGCCCCAGCCGGAACCGAAGTGCTTTACGCTCGCATCGGTGAATTGCTCTTTGAACTTCTCAAAAGAGCCGAAGTCCCTGCGAATCGCGTCAGCGAGTTCTCCCGACGGTTCGCCGCCGCCTTGGGGCGAGAGGCAGTTCCAGAAGAACGTGTGGTTCCATACTTGAGCCGCGTTGTTAAAGATACCGCCCGAAGACTTCATGATGATGTCCTCAAGGCTCATGTTCTCGTATTCCGTTCCTTGAACCAGCTTATTCAGGTTATCAACATAAGTTTTGTGGTGTTTGCCGTAGTGATATTCCAATGTCTCTTCAGACATATGGGGAGCCAGGGCGTTCTTCGGGTACGGAAGATCCGGCAGTGTAAAAGGCATGATCTACTCCTCCTGACAAACGTGGGATGCTTGCGAATGCAAGAGACCATACCTTAACACCCCCAATTTGCCAGTCAAATTCCTCGTTTAATGGCCATGCCACGTCGCCCTAAACTCCATGAGTCGACTCCTTTCGAGCACCTCACCTCCGAGGACCGTCCCGGCTTCTTTCCCCGCTTCGACGCTTTCGAACGCGGGCGAATGTCTAGATTTCTTCACGTTTCGCACACGATTCATTCACGTGAACGTGAGATGATCTTTCTCAGAACGCAGGGAGGGACGCTATGTCGAAGGAAAGAACCGTGGAAGCGAACGCGCAAAATTCGGAGCACAAGGCCAGCCCGAGCAGCGCGCGGATCGAAAAAATCATCGAGGACACGAATCCCGAACGAAAGGAGGAACGGAAAACGGAAGCCCGGTCGTCGGGGCCCAATGAAATTTTCCGCCCCTCGGAATGTGAAAGTCCGATTTTGGACGGTTACGAGGTCCGCTCTCACCGCACGGATCCCGAACACCGCGAGTCGTGAATTGAGAAGACTTTTCACTTACCGGCCGACGCCGGACTGCGACGATCCGGGCTCTTTACACCTAGCAGGTAGGCGATCTCTTCACCCCGGAAGGTTACTTGAAGCGTTTTACCTTTCTTCAGCTCGCGTTTCCGCAACAATTCGCGCGGAACTGTGATCCGTTTTTTATCGACGATCAGGGTGACGGAACTCTCATCGAAATCAACGATGGACGCGTTGACGGTGATCGCACTCATTTCCGCCGAAGCACAACTCAACCAAGAGGCAAAAGCAAAGGCCAACGCGAAACGCTTCATCGCCCACCTCCGAAGCTCTTCGAACCCATATCGAGCCCCGCACCGTCGGCGCGGTCAGGGCCATTATTGGGGTCGTTCAACGTCCTCACATATTCGGCGACTTTTTGCGGTAGTTTCTTCTTGGCGCATTCCTCGAGGCCCGGGCACTTCTTCGCGTCCGAAGGAACGCAGTCGACATCAATATAAACACCTTGAAAAATCGTTTTCCCGGCGGCCGATACATCACAGAGCTGATGGGTGTAACTGCAAATCGGACCGACCGGAGTTTCACGCGGCTTCTCCTCGCCGTCCGACTTGCAGTTTGTGACTTCCACCTGGTCCAAATGATCGAGCCCCGAAACCTCGGCCCCCCCTTGAACGCCCCAAAGAAGCGCCCCGATCACGAACAGAACAGGTGTGTACCGGCTGATAGTTTTCATACCTATTAGAGGATCGGCTTCCCATGTATGGAAATGAAGCAATATCTTCCGCGTCTCCAAATATTACGGACTTTCGTCTCGACAGCCCCGTGGTTGCTTTCAAACCAGTTCTCGCTTAAAGAATCGCCATGTCCGGCTTCCAGCTTGAACCGATCGGCTATATCGAAACCTGCTTTAAAGAGCGTTTCGGCACCCCACGGCAGCCCTCTTTGGTGCCGTCGTCGTGGGGAATTCTAAGACTGCGTCCCGAGTTGAATCTCAATGCCGCGCTAGAAGGCCTGGAAGGATTCTCGCATATCTGGCTGATCTTCCTTTTTCACCAGAACACAAATAAGGGCGTGAACGCCAAAGTTCATCCTCCCCGGCTTGAAGGCCAAAGCATAGGCCTTTTCGCGACACGGAGTCCGCATCGCCCGAATCCGATCGGTCTTTCCGCGGTTAAACTCGATCGGATTGAAGACGGCGTCCTTTACCTCTCGGGCGTTGATCTTCTCGACGGGACCCCGATTTTTGACATCAAGCCCTACTTGCCGTCATCGGATCTTATTCCGCTCGCGACCGCAGGCTGGACAGGAAGTCGCCCAGAACGCACCCTCGAAGTCCATTTCGCTGAAGCCGCTCTTACCGACCTTAAGGCGGCCTTCCCCGAACGCTTCGAGCAAGCGCGTTCCGCGATCGAAGAAATTCTGACGTTGGATCCGCGCCCGGTGTTTTATCGCGGAACCGTGGAACGCCCCAACCCTTATACGGATGTGTACGGCTTCTTTTTTGACGACTACAACGTGGTCTACCGAATGGAGGGCAACGTCGCGCACGTTATCCGCGTGGAAAGCATAGACCGTTTTCTGGCATCCCGGCGGAAAAAGGATAAATAAAAAAGCCGCCCCGAGATCCGGGACGGCTTCAAGCTACGGAAGCTTACATCAGACGCCCGAGCGATTCTTGCAAACGTTCATAACGGGCTCGCAACGACTCGAGAAGAGCGCGGTCGGCCGCGACGATCTCTTCGGGCGCATTCTTCACGAAATTCTCATTTTCGAGTTTTTTCGAAAGCACGCCGATATCCTTCTGCGTTTTCTCTAACGCCTTTTGAATCCGTTTGATTTCGGCGTCGATATCGACAAGCCCTTCTAAGGGAACAATCACATCGACACTCGCATCAGGGAAACGGACCGGTGCCACCGCGCATTTTGAGAGCGAACCCGCCTCACCGATGTCGCAGGAATCAAGCCGCGCCATCCGCATGATCTGCGCTTTGTTTTCACCCAGGATCTTTTGCACGTGTCCGTCGCTCGGGGCGAGCCGCACCGGAATCGCTTGATTCGGCTTGATTTGGTTTTCACCGCGGATGTTGCGAATCGCGGCAATAACTTCCTTCACAACATTCATTTCGAAGGCCGCTTCCTTCGATCCGACCGAGAGCCATTCCTTATCGTTGTGAATGGTCGGATACGAATCGATGATAAGCGCTTCGCTGCCACGGATCGGAAGCTTTTGATAGATCTCTTCCGTGATGAACGGCGTGAACGGATGCAGAAGCCGCATGATTCGGTTCAAGGTTTGAGCGAGAACCAACTGAGTCGCCGTGCGCTCGGCGCTCTCGGGGCCGTAAATGATCGGCTTCACAAACTCGAGGTACCAATCGCAGAACTCGTTCCAAACAAAATGGTACAGGGTATTCGCGGCATCCGAGAAGCGGTCCTCCTCAAGGTATTCGTTCACGAGACGGATCGTTTCGCCCGTTTGGTAAACAATCCATTGGTCAGCGATCGACAGATCGGACTTATTCGGAAGCGCATTCACCCCTTCAGCCGGAGCCTTGAAGTCTTTCAAAGCGCCGAGCGAGAAGCGGGTTGCATTCCAAATCTTGTTCATAAAGTTGCGGTAGCCTTCAAGCCGCGCTTCGGAGAACTTCAAATCACGTCCCGACGCGATTTGCGCCATCAAGGTGAAGCGGAGCGCGTCGGCGCCGTACTCGTCGATGAGCTCCACCGGATCGAGCGCGTTTCCGACCGACTTCGACATCTTCTTACCTTCGGCGTCGCGGATGAGGCCATGGATGTAGACCTTGCGGAACGGCACGTCGCGCACGAATTCAAGCCCCATCATGATCATGCGCGCGACCCAGAAGAAGATGATATCGAATCCAGTCACCAAAACGTTCGTGGGATAGAACGTCTTGAGTGCTTCCGTCTGCTCGGGCCAACCCAGCGTGCTGAACGGCCAAAGAGCCGAGCTAAACCATGTGTCGAGAACGTCTTCGTCCTGGCGGATCTTCGCGCTCGAGCACTTTTCGCAAGCGGTCGGGTCCGTT
>ERZ777003.4909-NODE-4909-length-10636-cov-27.873641_pt1 | contig 10636 bp, 8 predicted proteins | sample MGYA00374956_ERZ777003 | MGnify/ENA primary metagenome ERZ777003 (study PRJEB29302, sample SAMN06268252) | bioreactor metagenome | isolation source: Joint BioEnergy Institute, California, USA | place: USA:Joint BioEnergy Institute, California, USA | collected... | reverse complement strand
TCGGGCCGTTCGTCGTTCTCACCGTCGCGATGGTCCTGGTGTGGAGTCGACGGGTCGGTACTTCGACGCTGGCCGGCTGGGCGTGGCTCACGGCGGCGGTTCCTGCGGTCGTGATGGCGGCCGCGGCGGGCGTCGTCGAGTTCCCCGGCATCCTCGCGCTCGTCGTGCTCGGCGCGGCGTGTGCGGCAGCGGCGCGGGCAACGCATCCCGTCCTGCGCGGTGGCGCGCACGTCGTCATGCTCGCCGTGACCGCGGGGCTGCTCGTGCACGCGCTGCCCGGATTCCACAATCCCGTGGTGATCGATCGTGCGATCCTCGGTCCGGGGTCGGCGCCCTACACGAAGTACCTCAACTTCGACAAGGGCATGGCAGGCCTGCTGCTGCTCGCCGTCTACGTGCCGCAGGTGCCCGCGCGCGATGAAGGGATGGGGCACGTGGGCGGCTTTGCGTGGCGGTTCGCGCTGCTCACGGCTGTCGTGATGGTGCTGTCAGTCGCGGCGGGCTTCGTGCAGCTGCAGCCGAAAGCGCCGGACTGGTGGCCGCTCTGGGCGTGGAGCATGGTCTTCCTCACGGCGCTGCCCGAAGAGGTGGTCTTCCGCGGACTGCTGCAGACGTGGCTGCACGCGCGCTTCGCGAATCGGCGCCACGGCGAGGCCGCCGCGATCCTGACTGCGGGCGCGCTGTTCGGCATCGCGCACGCCGCGGGCGGCATCGTCTACGTGGGTCTTGCGACTGTCGCGGGCATCGGCTACGGCTGGATCTACGCGCGGACACAGTCGATAGCAGCGGCAATCCTGGCCCATGCCGGGCTGAACGCCGTGCACTTCTTCCTGTTCACCTATCCGTCAGTCGCAGTGCTGCCGGGCAACGGCGTCTGACGCCGGGCTACGGGCGCGCCGCGCGGCACACGACGGGCGACCGTGTCAGGCAACGCCTGCGCCTGTGGTGTGACGAACGCGTGTCGAAGGAAAATCGGAACGAGGCGGTTGAGATGGCGGAGAGAGTGGGATTCGAACCCACGGTACGGTTTCCCGTACACACGCTTTCCAAGCGTGCTCCTTCAACCACTCGGACATCTCTCCGCTGCGTGGAAGGCACCGACGTGCGAGCGGACAGTCAGGGATTATCGCACACCCCCGCGACCGTCTCCAGAAAGGCGACGGCCGACGGGAGCGCGGTGTGTGTCTAGCGGTGACGCGCGCGTCAACGCCGGCGGGCGGCAGCCGGCGCCGCGTCGGGCTCCGGAATCTCGGGCACGTCGATGCCGAGTGCCGTCGCGAGGTCGATCAGGTGTTCCTGCTCGTCGCGCAGGATCTCGCGGATGTCCTCGGCAATCGCGTACTCGCCGAGCGCCTCGCACTGGCGGACACGCTGCCGATAGTGCGCGATCGTCTCGCGTTCGTTCTCGAGATCGGCGCGCAGGATCTGCTCGGCGTCGACCGGCGGCGTCACCGGCATCGGCGCCAGGGTCGGCGTGCCGCCCAAGTAATCGATGTGCTTCGAAATCTTCAGCGCATGCTGCAGCTCTTCGCCGGCATGCACCTGGAGCTCGTCGGCAATCGACATGTAGGCGGCCCCCTTCAGGACCTGTGAATAGACGACGTAGGCGATGATCGCCTGGTACTCGCGGGCGAGATCGCCATTGAGCGCTTCGATCAGGCGTTCGCGTTCGATCGACATCCGGCTCCTCCGACAGGACGTAAGGGCGTCAGACGCACGCGGCGTTACTGACGAGGTAGATCAGCACGAGCACCGACAGCGGCACACCGAGCAGCCACGCAATGAGGTATTTCCCCATGAGAGCCTCCAGGCTTCGGGGCCGCGGCAGTGCGGCCATCCGGGGATACTGCAAAGGGCGAGCCATCCGCGTCACGGGTGCGACGTGACCACGACAGCGCCCGGTGGGCAGGCGACTTCCCCTTCGTGGCGCGCGCGTTCCCGGGGGCAACGCGCGTCCGACGGCCTCCTTCCCCTGATGCCGATTCGCATCGCCACCGCCCTGCGTCCGACATACAATGCCGCTCGCGCGCTCCACCCGGGGATCAGTCCTGCATGATGCGGATGCTGCCGCTCGTCCTGATCGCGATCTCGCTCGCCGCCGGCGGCTGCGCCACGGCCACGACGGCGCAGGGCGGCGCCGAACCGCCCGCCTCCGGTCCGCGCGGCCTGGTGGTCGAGCCGAACGCCGATCCGTACCCGAGCACCTACACGCCGCGGCCGTCGCGCCCGACGCTCATCCGCAACGCGACACTGCTGACCGCCGCCGGGCCGATCATCCGCGGCGGCCACATCCTGCTCGAGGACGGCCTGATCGCTTCAGTTGGTGAAGGCGACATCCCGACGCCGGCCGGCGCGGTCGTCGTCGACGCGGCCGGCCGATTCGTGACGCCCGGCCTCATCGACACGCACTCGCACGCCGGCGACTACCCGGCGCCCGGCGTGGCCGCGCTCTCGGACGGCAACGAGGCCACCAGTCCCGTGACGGCCAACGTCTGGGCCGAGCATTCGGTGTGGCCGCAGGATCCCCAGTTCCCGCGCATCCTCGCCGGCGGCACCACCACTGTTCAGGTGCTGCCCGGCTCGGCCAACCTCATCGGCGGCCGGAGCGTCGTGCTGAAGATGGTCCCGGCGCGTACGGTGCAGGAAATGAAGTTCCCGGGCGCGCCTTACGGCCTGAAGATGGCCTGCGGCGAGAACCCGAAGCGGGTGTACGCCTCGCGCGGGCCGTCGACGCGCATGGGCAACGTGGCGGGCTATCGCGCGGCGTGGATCGAGGCGCAGGCCTACCGGCAGCGCTGGGACCGCTGGCTGCGCGATCGATCGGGCGAGCCGCCGACGCGCAACCTGGGGCTGGAGACGCTCGCCGACGTCCTGCGCGGCAACATCCTCGTGCACGCGCACTGCTACCGCGCCGACGAAATGGCGATCATGATCGACCTGGCGCGGGAATTCGGCTACACCATCCGATCGTTCCACCACGCGGTCGAGGCGTACAAGATCGCCGACCTGCTCGCACGGGAAGACATTGCCGCGTCGATGTGGTCCGACTGGGGCGGCTTCAAGATGGAGGCGATCGACTCGGTCCGCGGCAATGTCGGCCTCGTCCACGCCGCCGGTGCGCGGGCGATCGTCCACTCCGACGACCCGATCGGCTCACAGCGCCTCAACCAGGACGCGGCAAAGGCGCGGGCCGCGGCCGCCGCGCTCGGCATCGACATCCCTGAGCACGAGGCCATCCGGTGGGTGACGATCAACCCGGCATGGGCGCTCGGGCTCGACGATCGAATCGGATCGCTCGAGGTCGGCAAGCACGCCGACGTGGTGCTCTGGAGCGCTAGTCCGTTCAGCGTGTACGCGAAGGCCGACCAGGTGTGGATCGACGGCGCGCTGGCCTACGATCGCGCGGCCGGCGCCTGGCGGACCGACTTCGAGCTCGGCTACGTGCCCGCCACGGGAGGGTCGGACCGATGAAGCGCACTCACGTGATCCGCCTCCTCGCTCCGGCGCTCTCGACCGCGCTCGCCCTTGTGCTGGCGACGTCACCCGCCGCGCAGTCGACCGCCATCGCCATCGTCGGAGGGACGGTATATCCCGCCTCCGGCGAGCGCATCGAAAAGGCCACCGTCCTCATCCGCGATGGCCGCATCGAAGCCGTGGGCGCCAACGTGGCCGTGCCGCCCGACGCCGAGCGTGTCGACGCGGCGGGCCGCTGGGTCACGCCCGGGCTGATCAACGTCGTGTCGCAGCTCGGGATCGTCGAGATTCCGCTCAGCGCCGGGCCGACCGACGAGCGCGCGAACGGCCAGAACGCGATTGCCGCGGCATTCCGGCCGTGGGAATCGTTCAACGCCGCTTCGCCGCTGCTTGCCGCGACACGCAACGACGGCATCACGACGATCGGCATCTTCCCGGCGGGGAACCTGATTTCGGGCCAGCACGCGCTCGTCGATCTCGGCGTCGGCCCCACCGAGGCGATGCTCCGTCGCGCGCCGTCGGCCGTCGCAGCACAGGCGCAACATGCACCCTCGGCCGGCACGGCATCGCGCGGCGAACTGCTCCTGAAGCTGCGCCGCCTGCTCGAGGAAGCACGCGACTGGCCCGACCGTCGCGAGGCGTTCGATGAAAACCGCAGCCGCCCGCTCCTGGCCACTCCGGCTGACTACGAAGCGCTCCAGCCGGTCATCGCCGGCGAACTGCCGCTCATTGTGTGGGTCGACCGCGCGGCCGAAATCGACGCCCTGCTGCGGCTGGCGCGCGAGTTCGGCATCCGCCTGGTTCTCGGCAGCGCGTCCGAAGCCTGGCACCGCGCCGACGCGCTGGCCGCCGCCGGCGTCCCCGTCATCGTCGGCGGCATCCGCAACATCCCCGACAGCTTCGATCGCCTCGGCACGCGCGACGACAACGCCGCGCTGCTTCGCCGGGCCGGCGTGACGGTCATCCTGGTCAGCGACTCGTACGGCGACGGCACGCACTTCAACACGCGCAACATCCGCTTCGAAGCGGGGAATGCCGTCGCTAACGGCATGAGCTGGGACGATGCGCTGAGGGCGGTGACGGTGGCCCCGGCAGAGGTATTCGGCGTGGCGGATCGGGTCGGCACCCTTCGGCCGGGGCTGGACGCGAACGTCGTCGTGTGGACCGGCGATCCGTTCGAGTTCGACACGCGCGCCGAGGTGGTGTTCGTGCGCGGCGTGCGGGTCGATGCGCCGAGCCGGCAGGACGAGCTGATGGAGCGCTACCGCACGCTCCCGCCGTCGTATCGCTGAGCTGCGCGCGCCCGACTGGTCGGCGTCAGACGCCGGTGAGCGCCCGGCTCAGCTCGCGGAGACGACGACGCGCCTCGGCGTCGTAGGCCTGTGCATGCGCCTTCGCTTCCTGCTGCCCGTTGAAGTACGAACCGCTCGGCACGTCGGGCGACGTAATCAGCCGCATCACCGCAGCGGCGCCCTCGTCGACCGTGGCCCGTGGCTCGAGCCCCGTCTCGCGCACCATCGACGTGTCCATGAGCGTGGCCGGGTGAAGCGCGACGACCGTCACCTGCTGCGAGCCGAGCTCGTCGGCCAGATCCATCGTAAAGAGAATCTGCGCGAGCTTGCTCTGGCCGTAGCCCCGCCCGGCCGCCCCCGGCCGCTCGAGCATCACGTCGTCGAAGTCGATCGGTGACTGCGCAATCGACGCGACGTTGATGATGCGCGACGGCGCGGCGGCGGTCACCAGCGGCAGCAGCTCGCGCGTCAGCAGGTAGCCGGCGAGGTAGTTCACGGCAAAGTGCAGCTCGTGCCCGTCGGCGCTCACCTGGCGGTCGCCGCGGTTCCAGATGCCGGCGTTGTTGACGAGCACGTCGATGCGCTCGTAGTCGCGCCTGATCGCCGCCGCCAGCCCGCGCACCGCATCGAGCGACGCGAAGTCGGCCGCATAGAACCGCGCGCTGCCGCCTCGCTGCTCGATTTCGGCCGCGACCGCCTCGCCACGCTCCCGGTTGCGTCCGTGCACGATGACATGCGCGCCGAGTTCGCCGACGCGCAGCGCGACCTCGCGGCCGAGACCGTCGGTCGAGCCGGTGATCAGAATCGTCCGCCCGGCGAGCGGCCGGTCGGTCTGCGGCGAGGCGGCCGTCCAGGTAGCAGCCGTCAACACGAGAGAGGCAGCGACGATGTGTGCGAGAGGCATCGTTCGTGATGATAGGCCAGTCTGCGGCGCGCTGCGCGCGGAATCCGGAGCGTGGTACCGGAGCGTGGTACAAGACGCTCATGGCTCGACTCATCTATTCCGTCGCGGCGAGCCTGGACGCGTTCATCGCCGGACCGCAGGGCGACTACGACTGGATTCCGATGGATCCCGACATCGACTTCGTCGAGATGTACCGGAGCTTCAGCCGGATCGTGATGGGCCGCGTCTCGTGGGAGGTCTACCAGGCGTCCGGCGGCAGCCCGGGGCCGCAGCTGCCGATCATGGTGTGCTCGCGATCACTGCCCGAAGGCACGCGCGACGGCGCGACCTTCGTGCACGATGCGGCGGCGCGGGTGGCCGAGCTGAAGCAGCGCGACGACAAGCCGATCTGGCTCTGGGGCGGCGGCGTGCTCTTCAGGGAGCTCGCCCGCGAAGGTCTGGTCGATGGCGTGCAGGTGGCCGTCGTGCCGATCCTGCTCGGCGGCGGACTGCCGCTGTATCCACCCGGCGGCCCGCGGCTGCCACTCCGCCTGACAAAGCAGCAGCACTACCCGAAGTCGGGCATCGTCGTTCTCGACTACGACGTCGTCCGCGCGTGAGGGCGGCGCGCCGGGCTCACCCCGTCAGCGCCTGCCGGCAGTAGTCGAGGCACCGGCGGACCTCGGCGACCGCGTTCGAGCCCTCGGGAATCTGGTATTCGAGCTCGATCGTCGCGGGAATGTCCCAGCGGTTGTCGCGCACCATCTGCAGGATCTCGCGGATCGGCGTCTGGCCCTGGCCCCACGGCAGGTTCAGCGCGCAGTTCTCCGGCAGCGTCCGGTCCTTCAGGTGGAAGCTCGAGATGCGCGCGTGATACTTCCGCAGGAAGTCGAGCGGCGTGCCGCCGCGGTTGCCACCGGCGACCATGTGGCCGAAATCGACGTTCGCCATGTTGCCGGGCGAGATACTGAACGCCTCGTCGAAGGCCGTCATGCTGCCCTGCAGGTGCGTGTGGTAGGCGACGTAGATCTTCTTCTTCACCGCCCAGTCGCCGAGCCGCCGGAGCTGCGCGCGCGCCCCCGGGCCGCCCGGCAGTTCGAGCGTCACGTGCGTCGCGCCGAGCGCCTCGGCCACGGCAAAGGTGAACTCGAGATCCTCGTCGGTTTCCTGCCGGACGTCTTTCACCGCATAGATGGTGACGCCAGCGTCGTTGTACATCTTCCGCAGGTCCCTGAAGATGTCCATCGACAGCGACATGCGCCACTTGCGCTCGGCCTCGGCGGCGGCCAGCTGCTCGGGGCTCTGCGCCCCGCGGCCACCCCGGCCGGTCGGCGCCGGCTCGTCGTCGTAGACGGGATCGGCGCCCTCTGATCCGGGCGCGCACGCCACACCGTTCCACGACGCGGTCCGCTGCGGCTGATTCCCCTGGCCACGACCTCCCCCGCGACCCGCACCGCCGCCTCGCCCCTCGACGACGGGTGGCTGGAAGCCGGTGCGCCGGCGGGCGTAATCCATGACGGGAGCGCCCATCAGCTCTACGGCGCTGATGCCCGACTCGACCGTGTAGCGGAGGGTGCCCTCGGCCGTCTGATCGGGCATGCTGCGGAAGCTGTAGGTGATCGTGCCGACCTGCACGCCGCTGATGCGGGAATCGGGCCTCGCCTGCAGCCCCGCGGCCGCCGGCCAGCGGGTACCCGCCACGGCGGCAGCCGGCACGGCCAGCGCGAGCCTGCCGAGCTCACGTCTCGTCAGCATCGTCGTTCTCCAGGAGCGAACAATTGTGCGGTCGGAAGAGCGTAGGAGAAAACGGTGCGTTCTTTCAATGCCGGCCGGGTGAATACTTCTGAAAACGCCTGAAAGGCCCTCCTGACAAGGGGGGTAGCCAGCACGGTCGACAGGTAGTATGCTGCGCCTCACCGTGCAACCTTCTGCGTCGCCCCGGTTCTACCGGTTCGGGCCGAACGTGCTCGATTGCCTGAGGGGGGTGTTGTGGCAGGAGGGTGTCGAGGTCCCCCTCACGCCGCGCGTGCTCGACATCCTGGTGACCCTCGTGCGTCATCACGGCGAGGTTGTGACCAAGGACGACTTCATGCGCCTCGTCTGGCAGGGCGCAGCCGTCGAAGACAACAACCTCGCCCGCCAGATCAGCACGCTGCGCAAGCTCCTGCACGAACGCCCGGATCAGCGTGAATACATCGCGACGGTCGCCGGCCAGGGCTACCGCTTCGTCGGCACCGTCACCGCCTTCGACGAGCTGCCCGACGACCTGCTGCCCCTCGTCGGACGCACGCGCGCGGCGACGGCTGCAGGCGATCACGGCGCACCGCCGACGGGTGTGACGACGAGCGTCGACGCGAACGCATCGGCAGCGCCGGTGGCCGCCGTCGGATCGGCGGCAGCGTTCGGAACGTCGCCTGCAGCCGCGACAGCTGAAGCACCGGCGGCGCCGCCGGCCACGATCACGCAGGACGGCCACGCGTCACCGCGCGCGCGCAACACGGTGCAGACGGCGCTCCTCGTCGGTGCCGCGGCGTCGCTGCTCATTCTGCTGGCCACGGCCTGGCCCGATGCGCCGACCAATGCCGCCCCCGTCAGCCGCGCCTTGTGGCAGGTCACCTACGGCCCCGGCGCGCAGGTGTCGTCGGCCTGGTCGCCCGACGGCACGAAGCTGGCGCTGGCGTCGGATCACGACGGCAACTTCGACATCTGGATTCACGGCCTCGGCGACGAAGAGCCGCGTCGGCTCACCGACGAGCCGGCGCACGACTGGCAGCCCGACTGGTCACCCGACGGTGCGTGGATCGCTTTCCGCTCGGAGCGATCCGGCGGCGGCATCTACGTCGTGCCGGCCGAAGGCGGCCGCGAGCGGCGCATCGCCGCGTTCGGCTCGGCGCCGCGGTGGTCGCCGTCGGGCCGGCACCTGCTCTTCACGCAGGCTGCCCCCGGCGCGACGGGCGCCGTCAAGCCCTTCATCGCCGGGCTCGACCATGCCCCGCCGCGGCGCGTCGATCATCCTGCGCTGGCCGACCTGCAGATCGCGGCGGTCGCCTGGGCACCCGACGGGCGCCTGTCGGCGTGGGGCCGCACCGGCACCCGCTGGCGGTTCGTCACCGTGCCGATCGATGCCGCGGGCCCGGTGACGGAATCGGTCGTACCCGAAGCCCTGCAGTCGGATGCAGCTCCCGTGCTCGGCGCGTTCAGGTGGAACCCTGCCGGACGCTTCCTGTACTTCGAGGGACGTTCGGACGGCATCCGGAACCTCTGGCGCGTGACGGTCAATCCCGTCACGCTCGCGTGGACCGGCGTACCGGAGCGGCTCACGGTCGGTCCCGGCAACGACATCCTGCCGGCGCCCTCACCCGACGGTTCGCGTCTGGCCTTCAGCGTCGACACGAGCCGGCCGGCGCTCTGGGCGTTCCCGTTCGACGCGGCGCGCGGCGTCCTCACCGCCGACGGTGAACCGCTCGTCGCCGGCGAGCCCGGCCGGTCCGGCGCCGACGCGACGTCGGACGGCACGCGCGTGCTCTATCGCGTGCAGCGCGCCGACCGCCAGGAGATCTGGCTCTGGCACCAGACGCACGGCGCGCGGCCGCTCGTCTCCCGTCGCGGGTGGAATCACTCGTCGCCGCGGTTGTCGCACGACGATCACCTGGTCGCCTATCAGAGCAGTCGCCGGACGATCGATGCCGGCACCGAACGGCGCATCGTCGTCCTCGACCTGCGCGACGGCACGCCGCGCGAATCCGTCCTGGCGAACCTGACCGGCGATCAGCAGATCATCCCGAGCGACTGGAGCCGCGACAACGGGACGATCCTCGCCGCCTGCCGTCCGCGCGCCGGCGCGTCGTTCGGCATCTGCACGATCGCCGTCGATCGCCCTCACCAGCAGCGGATGCTGACAGCGCGCGCGAACGTGCACCTGTATCAGGCGCGATACTCACCGGATCAGAAATGGATCAGTTTCATCGGCGTCCCGGCGTCGGATCCGAGCGTCAGCACGATCTATATCGTGCCGGCCGAAGGTGGTGAGTGGCTGGCGCTGACCGACGGCACGGCCTACGACGACAAACCGCGCTGGTCGCCCGACGGCCGCGTCCTCTACTACGTATCGAATCGTGACGGGCGCTTCGAGGTGTGGGGCCGGCGTTTCGAACCGGAGACTGGCCGTGTCGTCGGCGACGCGTTCCGCGTCACGTCGTTCGAAGGGTCGCGGCGCATCCTCTCGCCGTATCTGGCCGACATGGAGATGATCGTGACGGCCGATCGCCTCTTCCTGCCGATGTACGAAGTGTCGAGCCGCATCTGGATGCTCGATCAGGTCGATCACTGATCGCCGGATCAGCGGCTGTTTCAGCGGTTTTCGGGCCTTTCAGATCTTTTCAGACCCCGGCCTAGATTTTTCCGGCGCATCGGTTCAGGCTGCCGCCATCGGAGGTCAGCCTATGAAATTCGCAGGCAGGGTCCTGCCGGCGTTGGTGCTCTGTGCACTGATGCTCGGCGCTGCCCCGTCGTCGGCCCAGATCACCACAGGGACCGTCGCGGGGACCGTTCAGGACTCGTCGGGCGGCGTCATTCCCGGCGCCACCGTCGTCCTGATCAGTGAATCGCGAGGCACCCGGAGTGTCCCGGGCGTCACGAACGCGAGCGGGGACTACGTCTTCCCGAACATCACGCCCGACACGTACACCATCGAGGTCACGATGCCGGGATTTGCGACGCTGCGGCGACCGGGTGTCGTCGTCAGCGGCGGCGAACGCGTGGTCGTGCCCGTCCTGACGATCTCACCGGGCGGGGCGAGCGAAACGATCGAAGTCACCGCCGAAGCGCCGCTCATTCAGGCGCAGAGCGGCGAGCGCTCCTTTACGGTCTCGACCCTGCAGGTCGAGAGCCTGCCGCTGGCGGGTAACCGCAACTTCGCGGCGCTCACGGCCCTCACCCCGGGCGTCGTCTCGGGCGGCCAGGGCGGCACGCGCCTCGGCGGGGGCGG
>ERZ777003.4908-NODE-4908-length-10647-cov-4.876605_pt1 | contig 10647 bp, 8 predicted proteins | sample MGYA00374956_ERZ777003 | MGnify/ENA primary metagenome ERZ777003 (study PRJEB29302, sample SAMN06268252) | bioreactor metagenome | isolation source: Joint BioEnergy Institute, California, USA | place: USA:Joint BioEnergy Institute, California, USA | collected... | reverse complement strand
CGCCTCGGTCGCTGCGACGTGCATGGCGCTCATTCCGATTCTCATTGCCTTCGTGGAGCCCTTTATCGCCAAGCGGCGCTTCGACGCGCGCGAACTGTTATTCGGGCTTGCAGTGCTGCCCGGCGTCGCGCTCGTCGTCGGCGGCACGCCGACCGAAATGCGTCTCGGCATTGCAATCGGCGCGCTGTCGGCATTGCTGGCTGCGGTCTTCGGCTCGTTGAACAAGCTCTTCGTCGAGCGTGCCGATGCGCTCGCGATTACCGGAATCGAAATGGCAGCCGGCACCGTGCTCATGACCGTGGTCGTGCTCCTCGTGCCGGACTTCGAGCTCGCATTGCCGCGCGGGCGCGATGCGGTCTATCTGCTCGCGCTTGCGCTCGGTTGCACGTTGCTGCCGTTCGCTCTGTCGTTGGTCGCGCTGCGCAAGCTGTCGACGTTCTCTACTGCGCTTGCGGTGAACATGGAGCCCGTTTACGCCATTCTGCTGGCGATTGTCTTGCTCGGCGAGCAGCACGAGCTCGAGCCGCGCTTTTATATCGGCGTCGCGATCATTCTGGCCGTCGTGTTCGGCCATCCCTGGCTGCAACGCGCTAAACCAGCCGATTCGGTTGCCTGAGTATTACGCGTTCGTCGAAATCAGAGGATCGTCCGTCATTCCACGCGCTCCGGGGCCATCTTGGGTACGCCCAGGCGGCTTTCGCGCACAGTGATGTACAGCGTGGACGCGATGATGATTCCGGCACCGAGGAGCGTGAGCGAATTCGGCACCTCGCTGAACCACAGGTAGCCGAGCACGATCGCGAACACGAGCCGCGTGTAATCGAGCGGCGCCATGACGATCGCATCGCCTTCGGACATGCCTTTGATGTAACACGCCTGGGTGATCGTGCCGAGCACGCCCATCAAGGCCAGCAGCAGCAAGTCCGAAGGCGTCGGCCAACGCCAGACGAACAGCGCCGGCGGAATCGACAGGACGAATCCAAGCGTCGCCGCCCACGCCATCAGCGTCGTCGTCGTGTGATCGCGCGTCATGAACTTCATTCCCGTGATCGTCGCCGCGAGCAGGAACGCAGATGCGAGCGCAGCAAGCGCAGGCAGGCTCGCGAAGGAGCCGTGAGCGGCGGCCGGCTGCAACATGAGCAGCGCTCCCAGGAATCCGATGATCGTCGCGGCGATGCGCCGAGGTCCGACGCGCTCCTTGAGAACGAGGGCAGCGAGAGGCACGACCCACAACGTGCGCGTGAACGAAAGCGCGTTTGCATCGGCCAGCGGAATTTTCTGATACGCGTAGAAGCCCAGAATCATCCCCAGCGTTCCGGCCAATGCACGGAAGAGCAGCACCCCTGGACGGGTCGTGCGAAACGCAGCGCGCGGATCCGCGAGGATGAGCGGCAGCATCACGAGCAGTCCGGCGAGCTGGCGATAGAACGTCTGCAGCGCGGCCGGATAATCGGCGCCGAGCAACTTGATGAGCATCGTCATCACCGTGAAGGTGAGTGCGGATGCAAGCATCCATAGCGCGCCTCGGGCATTGCGGGGCAAGCGCTCGTAGACGTGTCTGAGAGCAGTCACTCGGCCGGTAACGTTGCGCTATTCGGGTTCGGGTGGAGTGCGCGTATTGTAACCGTTGGCAACGACGGCCTGCGTCGTTACGCCAACCGCGTCTGCAACCAGCGGGAAATATCGTTGATTTCGTCGAGGCAGACCGAGTGCTGCATCGGGTAGGTATGCCATTCGATGCGATAGCCGAGCTGTGTCAGATACTCGCGCGACATGGCGCCCATTTGGATGGGTACGATGCCGTCCTGCATGCCGTGACACATGAGGATCGGCACTGGACGGTTTACGGCACTGGCTTCGTTCGGGAGCATCGCGTGCAGCGGTAGATATGTCGACAAGGCGATCACACCCGCAAGCGGCTCTTCGTACCGCAATGCCGTATGCAGCGCGATCGCACCGCCTTGCGAGAATCCCGCGATCACGATGCGCTCGGCGGCAATTCCTCGGGCACGTTGTTCGGCAATGTAATTGCGGACGATGCGTTCCGATTCGCGAACGCCATCTTCGTCCTCGCGCACCGTCGCATCGAATCCCTTGATGTCGTACCAGGCGCGCATCACGAAGCCGTTGTTGATCGTGACCGGCCGCATCGGCGCGTGCGGAAAGATGAAACGAACCGCGAACGTCTCGGGCAGCCGCAGTTCTTCGACGATCGGTACGAAGTCGTAACCGTCAGCGCCCAAACCGTGCAGCCAAACCACTGCGGCATCGGCAGGCACCGACGGCTCGAGGGTGACGGCGGATTCGGTTTCGTGGGCGGAATAGGGCATGAACGGAGATCGAAGGCGAGCGAGACGGCACCCTCGCCGATGTACGGCGCAATTGCAAGAGTCTCACGCCGCTTCAGGATCGGCTTCAAGGGCTGCTGCAACGGCTGCACTTAGCTCGGCAACCGCAAAGGGCTTTCGCAACACGCGCGCTTCCCCGAGAACTTCGTCCAATGCAGCGCTATCGGCGTATCCGGATGCGACGAGCACGCGCAACTCGGGTTGGATGCCGCGTGCCCGACGGATCAGCTCTGCGCCGTTCATTTCAGGCATCGCGAAGTCGGCGATCAATAAATCGAAGCGGGATTCTTGCAGAGCCAGCAGCGCGGTGCTCGGCGTCGCTACATCGGTGACCGCATAACCTTGCATCCGCAATGCCTGGGCGATGAAGCGCCGCACCTGACGGTCGTCGTCGACGACCAAGATCTTTGCGGTCGCCTCGGCTTGCGGTGTTGGAACGGTCGGCGATGTATCCGACTTCTCATTCGTCGGCGTCGCGGTGGGCGGCGCTGCAGGCAAGATCAGCCTCACCGTCGTTCCCTGGTTGGGCTCGCTTTCGATCAGGACGAGCCCGCCTGATTCGTGCACGATGCCGTAGACCTGCGAGAGGCCGAGCCCCGTGCCCTGACCGACCGGCTTGGTCGTGAAGAACGGTTCCATCGCACGCGTGCGAACGTTTTCGGGCATGCCGATGCCCGTGTCCCTGACGGCGATCTCGACATACGGTCGCTTCGGCAACGAACGGACGTCGCGGTCTGCAGCCCTTCTCGCCTCGATCTCGAGCACGCCGCCGTTCGGCATGGCATCGCGTGCGTTCACAGCCAGGTTGAGCAGCGCGAGCTCGAGCTGATTTGCATCGCTCAGCACTAAGTCGGCTTCCGGGTCGATGTGCGTGCGTAAGCGAATCGCCGGGCCTATCGATTGTGCGAGCAAGTCGCCCGTGCCGCGCAGCAGTGCGCTCAACGACACCGGAGCCAGTTGCATCCGCTGATTGCGGGAGAACGCGAGCAATTGCGAGGAGAGCTTTGCGCCGCGGCGTGCCGCTTCCAGTGCGTTCTCGGCGAGGCGTTGAAGCCGGTCGTTGCCGGCTGCGCGCGTTCGAATCAAATCGAGATTGCCGATGATGGCCGTGAGCAGATTGTTGAAATCGTGCGCGATGCCGCCGGTGAGCTGACCGATCGCCTCCATTTTTTGGGATTGCCGCAACATTTCTTCCGCGCGCCGGCGTTCGGCCATGTCGCGCAACACGAGTACGATCAGCACCGCAGCAAGCAGCGCGCCGCCCAGCCCTGCGGCGGTCGCCACGATCAATGACCACGAAATCGGCCCCTCGATCACCGAGGACTCGACGGCGACGTGAGTCGACCAGCCGGACCACGGCGAGATGGTGTACGCGGTGTGCGCGGGCACGCCCTCGAAGGTCTGGTAGCGATAGAAACCCTGCGGCCCTTGTTCGATCGCCTGCTTCATGTAGTCGGTGACGGGCGCGCCGACGCGACGCTCCGGATCGAGCGAACGTGCGACGAAGATGCCGTTGCCATCGACAAGGGCGGTCACGGTATTGCGGTGGCCGTACTGCGCGATGAGCGCCTGGAAGACTGCCGGGCGGATTGCAGCGGCCAACACGTAACCGCCGCCGTCGTTCTTGATCGGCGCATACACCCAAGCGTAGGGATCTGGGCCGCCGGTCATATTGCCGACCAGCGGCTCACCCTGCGTTTGTAGGTTTTGCAGGGTGACTGCGTCGATTCCAGGCAGACCCGATGTGCCGAACGGGTACCGGACATCCAATATGGTATCGCCCGTTGCAAAGTCGTAGACGGCGATCGTCGCCCAGTGAGGCATGTGTTCGAGCACGCGCTCCAGGCGCTCGTAGAAGGCATCCCATTGCCGTGCTTGAACGAACGTCGAGCCGGTGAGCAGCGTCAGGGCTTCGGTGTCGCCGCGCAGTCGTGCATCGACGATCGCAGAGACGAACTCGGCGCGCTCGAGCGATTCGTCCTCGATGCGGCGGCTTTCCTCGCGCAGCAATACATAAGCACCGACCGCGGCGAACAGAAACGTCGGTAGGCTGGCAGCCACGCCGAGCCCGATCAGCGAACGTCGAAAGAACCTCATCCGTGCACGATCCCTGACGGCAATCGAGTCGGCGATGCTCGCACTTAAGGCGGCTACGGGCAACGGTAAGAACGCTTCGCGTAAGCGACAAGCAACGGGCAACGAACGACCGCTAGGGCAAGATGCGGATGCAACCTTGTGTAAAGCGCCTGCGCTAACGCACTCGATGGAGGAGAAACCTGCGACGTTGAAGTGCAGCGAATCCGGGTGTCAGCGAACGAAAAAAGCGATCACTCCGCCATCGGACATGCGTGCTCACATGTCGTGTTGACGAGGACTCGTGCTCCCCTCCAACCGTAGCCCGTGGCCCGTTGCCCTTCTTTCAGTACGGCAGACTTTCCAACAGCCCGAGCTCGTAGCCGACGAGCACGATGTAGCTCAGCAGAATCGCAACGAGGAGCGCTTCGCCGGGAATCGTTCGGAACAGTTTCATTCGGCTGCAGACGACGAGCACGGTCGTGCCGATGCTCGTCAGTCCGAGCTTGACGGCTGCAAACAAGCCGAGCGAGTGCGGCACGAACAATGCCATGAAGGGATTCATTTCCTCCGCGCCGAGCGATAGCAGTAGCACGGTCAGCACGCCGTCGCACGCGCATAGCACGAGAATTCCGAACACCCAAGCAAATACGCGCGGCGAATGCCAGTCGACGATCGGGTAGTACGCGTCGCTCGCGCGGCGACCGCCGCGACGGCGTGGATTGAGCGCACCGTATAGAAACGAGCGAAGCGACTTACGGCGCCGGTCGATGCCGGAACGTCTTTCCATCGGAGCAGCGTGCATGGAGCAGACTATGCACGAGCGCGAGCGGAGCGTGGTGTGCGACTTAACCGATGTAGTTTGAATAAGTGCGAAGGGATGAAGACCAAAGGTCAATTGCGCTTCGGTGCGCCGGTCCGGCCTCCGTCGAGAAATTCACTCCGGGAGCCGGCGTCCGTTCCGGCGCTCGGGCCGGGGGAGAGTCGAGCGAATCCCGGAGTGAAATCACCTCAACGTGCAGCAGCGAGCACTGGAATCGCTTCGGCGGGACGGCCGTTGACAGCGATTACGGTGCCTTTCGCATCGACCTCGCAAAAGATTCGGGCGAGCTGCTTGCCGCTTTCGCGGCCGGTCGCGATCACCGTAACTCGCGTGCGCCCGGAAAATGCGAGGGGTCGCGGCGTCACGCGTGACGATTTCCGGACGGTGACTTCCCGGTTCTTTGCGAGATCCGACATAAGGAAAGTTTGAATGCACGCATCGACCGCGTGGTCGGTGACAGCGGAAGCGGCCGCAGGTGCGGTGAGTGCAGGTAACAGCATTGCAAGGGCAAGTCGGCGGTACATGGTCTGGCTCTCCAAAGTTCGCCGGGTGGGGGCTCCCGGACGAACACACTGTGCAAGCCGTCTTGCCGTGCGGCAAACGAGAAGATTTCGTGCTCGGTTCAACCGAATTCATGCGAATCGACATGAATCGGTGAACCACTCGTGACTGCACTTTCGTGGACTGCGCGAACGCGAAACGTGCTACATCTCGGCGCAGACGTTTGTCACTTCCATCACGTTGCGGCCGTAGGTACGGGCGTTATCGGAGTCTGTTCGCCGAACTCACGTAACAGCCAATGAGCCAAGGCACGAACGTCAGGCCGTTCGGCGTCTTCAGGACGAATCAGAAGAAAATAGCTTTCGCCCGTTGCAAGCTCGGTTTCGAACACCCTGACGAGCGTGCCTTCATGAAAGCGGTCTTCGCAGAGCCGCGATGAAACCAGCGCCACGCCGACGCCATGCTCTGCGGCCTGTGCGGCAGCGGACATCGTGTCGAAGCGAACGACGTTTCTCGGCTGCAACTTCGTCCCCAATGCTTCGGCCCAGCGGTCCCATCCGTCGCTGCGCGCCTGGTGAACGATCAGCGTGTGACGTTCGAGATCGTCAACCCTTGCAATCGGCTTTTGGGCGAGAAGCTGCGGCGAGCAAACAGGCACGAACGCTTGCGAGAACAGCTTGTAGCACTTCAGTCGGTCGTCAGGTGCGGCATTGACGACGATCGACACATCGGCGTCGGATGGATGCGATTCGAGCGCCTGCACGGTGTTGATGTGAATGTCGGTGTCCGGCTGCGACTGCAGCAGCTCGCCGAGCTTCGGCAGTAGCATCTCAGTGGCGAAGAACGGCGTCACGTGCAGGCGCACGACGCCGCGACCGTAGCGGAGCCGCAGTTGCTCGGTCACGGTTTCGAGCCGTGCGAACAATGCATCCAAGTGTTGCAAATACCTGCGCCCCGCTTCGGTGAGCGACAGCGAGTGCGCACCTCGCTCGAACAAGGTGACGCCGAGCTGTTCTTCGAGCGTCTTGATCTGATGGCTCACCGCCGAGGGCGTGATGAACAGGTCTTCCGCGGCTGCCTTGAAGCTGAGCCGCGTTGCAGCGATCTGAAACGTCTTGAGGAACTTCAGGGAAGGCAATCGCATAAGGTCTGATCTGTCGCCGGTGCGTCAGCGCCGAGCGCAGGACGCAGGCTCGATTTCAGACGAGCAAGAGACATGCCGGGCGGGTGTGCGAGATCGGTGCAGAGCTGCGACCGCGCACACTCCTTGTGCACACGATTTCAACACGTCGAGATGACGATTCGACGAATGCGGTCGAGTCGTGCGGATCTCAGGTCGCTTGTGCGGCTGTTGCGTACACGAGCGGTACGGCCGCCTCAGGTGCAAGTACGCGGAACGTGAAGCTTTCCTGGATGTACAGGAGCACCGACGTGCTCGTGTGATCCAGATAGCCGATCGAAAAATCCTGACCGACCGTCAGCTCGAAATCGCCGCCCCGCAGACTCATGACTATTGCGCCATCCGCTGCGGGCGCCCAGACGATCGGTCCGTCGATGAGCTGACGTACATGATCGATGATGGGATAGCCGCGATCGGTGCTGCGCGTGAGCCCCGTGTAGCAGCGCGGTCCGAGCGCAATGCCGTAAGGCCCGCCGACGCCTTCGCTGCGCAACCGATGCGTTGCCTCGGCAACGACGTCGGGATAGCGCTCGTACTGATCCGGAATCGTCAGTCCGTAGCTGCGCGAGGCCGCAAAGATGCCTTCGATGCGTGCTGCCGCGTAACCTTGGAAGATTGCCCGGTCTTCGGCGATCGCAGCGAGCCGAGCTGCGTTCCTGACCGGAGTGAGATCGGGGTCCGCTGCGCCTCGTCCGATCGCCTCGAGCTCCGCCCGCGATAGCTCGAACGGAATCCGAATTTCGACGAGCGGCTGGACGTGACGAATGCGTGCCGTTACACCCTCCTGGGGCGGTGCGGCCAGGACCTCGCTGCGGCCGGTCGGGATCGCGGCGGCCTGCCATCCGAGCGGTCCCTTGAAGTCCACGAGGCGGCGCGCCGCCAGCAGCACCTCGAGCGTTCGCTTGGCTTCCGCATCGATCTGTTCCCAGGCTTGCGCAGAAATGGGCGCATGCTCGCGCAGCAGATCGTTCATGGGCTACCCCTTGACGTTCTTGAGACTGCCGATTCCCAACGAACCGTCGCCGGCCGGTCCCTGTTTCGGGCCGCCCTCGGCTTGTTCCTCGATCTCGAGGACGTCTTTGTCCGTGAACAAATAGGTTCGCAAGTGTTCGTCGAGCTTGGCGTCATGCCGACGCAGCCATTCGAGCGTCATCGCCGCGTGCTCTTTCTCCTCGTCGCGGTTGTGAGCAAGGATGGCTTTGAGCTCGGGGTCGTTCGTCGCATCGACTCGCTGGTCGTACCAGTCGATCGCCTCGAGCTCCTCCATGATGGAAACGATCGCGCGGTGACGGTCGATGGTTTCGGGTTGCAAGTGTTCGGGATTTTCGTGCAAACCGGCGCTGTTGTCGGACATGTCGAAACCTAAGCGGATCTCCTACGGCGAGCGTGCCGGACGTTGCTTTACGCGCGAGCGGCATTACGGTTCCGTGGGCAAGGCTAGCAGGCCGGTCGTAGATCGTCACCCGGGGTCCGGTCGGCCGCAAAACCCGGCAGAAGCTCGCAGGATGGAAGGCCGAAAAGGGGCATGGGTCGACGCCATTCGGCTTGACGCAATCTTTGCAAGATCCCGCTTGCCTAGGCCCCACGCCATGGCCTATTAGTGAACAGTGTTCGAGGCGTTGTTTACCCATCCCCTCTGGGCGTATCGCACTGGCAAGCTCGCATTCGCGAGCCCATGGCCGCTTTGGCTATTGGGGGTGACGATTGCCGTCGGCCTCGCGGCGATCGCGTTCACCTTGTGGCGTCGTCATCGGCGGTCGACCGTGCGGCTCGCTCCGTGGCAGCTCGTCCTGCTCGGAAGCCTCCAAGCGCTGTTCGTGGCGCTCATCGCCGTTCTGTTGTGGCGGCCCGTGCTCAACGTAGAACGCGTGCGCGATCGGGAAAACGTGCTTGCGGTCGTGCTCGATGCATCCGAGAGCATGGCCTACGGCGAACAGGATCGTTCGCGCTTGCAGGAGGCCGTCGCAGCGCTCGACGGCGCACCGCTCGAAGCGCTCAAGAAAGTTTTCGACGTACATCTCTACACGTTCTCGAGCGAGGCGCGCCCGCTTGCCGCGCTCGAAGCCGTGCCGCCGCCGGGAACGCAGACCAGGATCGGCGATTCGCTTCTGCAAGTGCTGCAGACTGCCGGCAGCGCACCGCTTGCAGGGGTGGTTCTGTTGAGCGACGGCGCGGAGAACGGCAACTCGTTGAGCGAAGCGCGCCTGACGGAGATCGCTTCTTACGGCGTACCGATCCACACCGTCGGTTTGGGACCGGAGACGTTAACGACCGACCTCGAGCTCGAGCGCGTTGACATTGCACCGGCCGCGCCCGCCGGAGCCATGGTGGTCGCGCAGGTCGGCATTCGTCACGACGGTCCGGGCAAGACGCGACTGCGCGTCTACGATCGCGATCAGCTCGTCTTCGCGCGCGAGGTGAACCTGCCGGCTTCGAGCACGACGACGTCGATCAATTTCGAAGTGCCTGCGGGCGAGCCCGGAACGCACGAGTTTCGGTTCGTGCTCGATCCGCTCGAGGGCGAGCGCAACGTCATCAACAACGAGCGTTCGCACGTCATGGATGTTGCCGCAGGCCGACGTGCGATCTTGTACATCGAGGGCGAGCCGCGCTGGGAGTACAAGTTCATACGCCGCGCCATCGACGGCGATCGCTCGTTGCGTCTTGCGAGCATCGTCCGCACGACGCCGAACAAAATCTTCCGCCAAGGCGTCCTTTCTGCGGCGGAGCTTGCCGACGGCTTTCCGTCTTCGGCTGCGGAGCTGTTTGCCTACGACGCCGTGATCATCGGTAGTTACGAGGCGACGACGCTGACGCCCGAGCAGCATCGGCTCCTCAAGGATTTCGTCGACAAGCGCGGCGGCAGCGTGCTCATGCTCGCGGGACGCAAAGGCTTGTCGGCCGGCGGTTGGTACAACAGCGCGCTTGCGCAAGCATTGCCGACGCACCTGCCGAATAAGGAGGGTGCGAACTACGTGCAGCGCAACGGCAGGGCGCAACCGACGGTGTATGGCCTCGAATACGCAACGACCCGGCTCGACGCGGACCCGCGCCGTAACGCCGAGGCCTGGAAGACGCTGCCTCCGCTGGCCGATTTCCAGGAGCTCGGCCGGCCGAAGCCCGGAGCGATCGTTCTGCTCGAAGCGGTCGGCGATAACGCACGCGAGCCGCTGCTCGTCTGGCAACGCTACGGCCGCGGGGCGACCTATCTCTTGGGAACTTCCAGCACGATGCGCTGGCAAATGCATTTACCGCCCGAGGATCAGCGTCACGAGATGTTCTGGCGTCAATTGCTCCATGCCCTTGCCGATACGACGCCGCGCCGCGCGACGCTGGCGAGCGATCGCACGGTCTACAACGACGAGCGCAGCGTCATGCTCGAGGCGGAAATACTGGACGAGGAGTTCAATCCGGTGAGCGATGCCGAGGTCGAAGTACTCGTCGCACCGGAACGCGACCCGCCGTTCACGCAGCTGATGCGGCCGTCGGGCAACGGCGACGGCCGCTACACCGCGACGATCGACGCGCCCGCGACAGGTTTGTATCGCATCGACATGACCGCCAGGCGCAAGGGCGTGGAGATTGCCAACGCCACGACGCACGTACGTCGCGCCGACGGCATCGTCGAACATTTTGCGACCCGCCAGAACCGTTCCGTGTTGGAACGGATCGCACAGATGACGGGCGGGCGGTACTGGTCGATCAACGACCTCTCCGGCCTT
>ERZ777003.4907-NODE-4907-length-10648-cov-7.752761_pt1 | contig 10648 bp, 21 predicted proteins | sample MGYA00374956_ERZ777003 | MGnify/ENA primary metagenome ERZ777003 (study PRJEB29302, sample SAMN06268252) | bioreactor metagenome | isolation source: Joint BioEnergy Institute, California, USA | place: USA:Joint BioEnergy Institute, California, USA | collected... | reverse complement strand
GCCGCCAGCGCACCAGGTCAGGCCGAGGGACCGGCCTCGGCCGCCGCCGGTGCGACCGTGGTCGTGACACTGCCGCCCGCCGCCTGCACCGCGGCGATCGCCGCGGCCGAGGCGCCGGAGACCGTGATCGTCACCGGCCGCTTGATCTCGCCCTTCGCGAGCAGCCGCACGCCGGCGTACTTCGTGGCCTTCCGCACCACGCCGGAGGCACGCAGCATCGCCTCGTCGATCGGCTGATCGGCGGGCAGGCGCCCGGCCTCGATCGCCTTCTCGAGCGCACCGAGGTTGAGCGGCGCGTACACCTTGCGGGACGGGTTGACGAAGCCGCGCTTCGGAAGCCGGCGGTAGATCGGGAGCTGGCCGCCCTCGAACCCATTCAGCCGGACACCCGTGCGCGCCTTCTGGCCCTTCACGCCGCGGCCACCGGTCTTGCCCTTGCCCGACCCGATGCCGCGGCCGATGCGCTTGGACTTATGCCGCGCGCCGGGATTGTCGCGGATCTCGTGTAGCTTCATCTCAGTCACCCTGCCCGGCCGGGTTCTCGTCCACCTTCACCAGGTGAGCGACCTTCCGGATCATGCCGCGCACCGCGGGCGTGTCCTCAAGCACACGCGTACGGCGGATCTTGTTGAGCCCGAGCCCGATCAGCGTCTCGCGCTGGCCGGGCTTGCGGCCGATCGGCGATCCGGTCTGCGTCACCCGGATCGTCTTCTTCTGGGCGTCGGACACCTCAAGCCTCCTGAGCCGGCGCCGCAGCGGCCTGCTCGGCGGCGGCCTGCGCCGACGCGCCACGCTCGCCCGGCCGCGGGCCGAGGATGTCGGAAACCTTCTTGCCGCGCCGCGCTGCGACGGCGCGCGGGCTGGTGCACTGCGCGAGCGCCGCGAAGGTCGCCTTGATCATGTTGTGCGGATTGGTCGAGCCGGTGCACTTCGCGACCACGTCAGCGATGCCCAGCGTCTCGAACACCGCGCGCATCGGGCCGCCGGCGATGACGCCGGTACCCGCCGGCGCCGAGCGCAGGATCACCCGGCCGGCACCGAACTCGCCGATCACGTCGTGGTGCAGCGTGCGGCCCTCGCGCATCGGCACGCGGATCATGCTGCGCTTGGCCTGATCGGTGGCCTTGCGGATCGCCTCCGGCACCTCGCGCGCCTTGCCAGCGCCCCAGCCAACGCGGCCCTTCTGGTCGCCCACGACGACGAGGGCTGCGAAGGAGAAGCGTCGGCCGCCCTTCACCACCTTGGCGACGCGATTGATGGCGACGAGCTTGTCCTGCAGCTCCTCGCCGCCCTCGCCGCGCTCGCGCTCGCGCTGGCTCTCGCGCCGGCCGCGGTCGCCCCGCTCGCCGCCGCCGCCGCGCCGGCGGCGCTGCGGCTGGTCGGAGGCCGGGTGATGCTCGCCGCCGGTCGCCGCCGCTTCGGCCGGGTTCGTGGGTTCACGTGCCATGCTGCGACTGCTCCTCAGAACGACAGCCCGCCCTCGCGGGCCGCGTCCGCCAGGGCCTTGACCCGGCCGTGGTAGAGATAGGGACCGCGGTCGAAGACGACCTTGGTGACGCCTGCGGCCAGCGCGCGCTCCGCCACGCGCTTGCCGACGACCGCCGCCGCGGCCCGGTCGGCGCCCGTGCGGAGCTGCTCGCGCAGCTCCTTCTCCAGCGTCGAGGCCGCGGCGAGGGTGCGCCCCTGCGCGTCGTCGATCACCTGGGCATAGATGTGCCGGCCCGAGCGGTACACGGAGAGCCGCGGCCGCCCGTTCGACTTGATCTTCAGCGAGTAGCGCAGCCGCCGCCGGCGGCGCTCCTCCAGTGCGAGCTTCTCGGTCGCCATTACTTCTTCTTGCCCTCCTTGCGGAGGATCACCTCGTCCGTGTAGCGGATGCCCTTGCCCTTGTAGGGCTCCGGCGGGCGGAAGGCGCGGATCTCAGCCGCCACCTGGCCGACGCGCTGCTTGTCCGCGCCTTCGACCTTGATCGCGGTCGGCCGCTCCGTCGTGATGCGGATGCCCTCCGGGATGGGGTAGCGGATCTCGTGGCTGTAGCCGAGGTTCAGCACGAGCTCCTTGCCCTGCACCGCGGCGCGGTAGCCGGTCCCGGTCATCTCCATGGACTTCGCGAAGCCGGTGGAGACGCCCGTCACCATGCCCTGGATCAGCGACCGCGTGGTGCCCCACATGGCGCGGCTGCGACGGTCATCGCTGCGAGGCTTCACCGCTACCTCGCCAGCGCCGACCTCGACATCCACATCGTCCGTCAGGTCGAGCTTCAGCTCGCCGTTCCGGCCCTTGGCGACAAGGGTGCGGCCCTGCAGCGCCACCTGGACGCCCGCGGGAACCGGCACGGGATACTTGCCGACGCGAGACATGGTTGCAACGCCTCCGCTCAGAACACGCGGCAGAGGACCTCGCCGCCGACATTGGCGGCGCGGGCCTCGGCGTCGCTCATGACGCCACGCGGGGTGGAGAGGATGGAGATGCCGAGGCCATTGTACACCTTCGGCAGTTCCTTGATCTTCGAGTACACGCGCCGCCCCGGCTTGGAGACACGGGTGATCTCCTTGATGGCGGGCTCGCCCTCGCTGTACTTCAGCTCGATCTGGAGCTGCCGCACGCCGGGGCGCAGGTCCGCCGCGCGCCAGGCGCGGATGTAACCCTCGCGCTTCAGCACCTCGCAGACGCTCTCGCGCAGCTTGCTGTGCGGCGCGACGCAGGTGCTCTGCCGCGCACGCTGCGCGTTGCGAATGCGGGTCAGCATGTCGCCGAGGGGATCGGACATAGACATTCCGTGTGTCCCCCTTTCCTACCAGCTCGCCTTGAGCAGGCCGGGGAGCTGGCCCTTGGAGCCAAGCTCCCGCAGCATGTTCCGGCTGAGCTGGAACCGGCGGTAGTTGCCCCGCGGGCGGCCGGTGATCGCGCAGCGCAGGCGCACCCGGTTCGCCGCGCCGTTGCGCGGCAACTGGGCGAGCTTCAGCGTGGCCTCGAAGCGCTCCTCGATCGGCAGCTCGCGGTTCATCACCACCGCCTTGAGCGCAGCACGCTTCGCCGCGTGCAGCTTCGCCAGCCGCGCGCGCCTGTTGTTCTTCTCGACAGCCGACTTCTTGGCCATTCGGTGTGATCCTCCGGAACCTGCCGGCCACGCAATGCGGGCCGGCGGTTTTCCAAGCCTATCCCGTGAACGGAAGGTTGAAGGCCTTGAGCAGGGCCTTGGCTTCCTTGTCCGTCTTCGCCGTGGTGACGAACACGATGTCCATGCCGCGGACCGTGTCCACCTTGTCGTAGTTGATCTCGGGGAAGACGATCTGCTCCTTCAGGCCGAGGGCGAAATTGCCGCGCCCGTCGAAGCCCTTGTTGCCCGGAAGACCGCGGAAGTCGCGCACGCGCGGCAGCGCGATGGTCACGAGCCGGTCGAGGAACTCGTACATCCGCGCCTTGCGCAGCGTGACCTTGCAGCCGATCGCCTGGCCCTTGCGGATCTTGAAGCCGGCGATCGCCTTCTTGGCGAGCGTGCGCACAGGCTTCTGCCCGCTGATCAACGTCAGGTCCGCCACCGCGGCGTCGAGCTTCTTCGCATCGCCCGCCGCCTCGCCGACGCCCATGTTGATGACGATCTTCTCGAGCTTCGGCACCGCCATCGGGTTCTTGTAGCCGAACTCCTCGATCAGCTGCTTCCGCACCACTTCATCGTAATAGCGACGCAGCCGCGGAGCTTCGGACGGAGCGGCCTTGGCCTCCTGCGCCACGGCCACGGCCGCGACCTGCCGGTCGGACGCCGGAGCCGCCTGCTGCGCACTCCGGCTGGCCCCCTGCGTCCGCGCAGCGGCGCCCTTGCCAGCCTTGCCGGCGGCGCCGCCCTTGGCGCCGCCCTTGCCCTTCGTCCCGCTCATGCGTCAAGCACCTCACCCGAGGACTTGGCGTAGCGCACCTTCCTCCCGTCCTCGAGGACGCGGAAGCCAACGCGCGTCGGCCGGTCCGACTTCGGATCGATCAGCGCGAGGTTCGAGAGGTGGATCGGCGCCTCCTTCTCGATGATCCCGCCGGGCTGGTTCAGCCCGCGCGGCTTCTGGTGGCGCTTGACCATGTTCACGCCGCGCACGAGGGCACGCCCCTCGGACGGCATCACGGTGATCACCTCGCCCCGCTTGCCCTTGTCGCGCCCCGCGAGCACCTGCACGCGGTCGCCCTTCCGGATCTTCGCCGCCATGGCCCTACAGGACCTCCGGCGCGAGGCTGATGATCTTCATGTACTTCCTCGCCCGCAGCTCGCGCACGACGGGGCCGAAGATGCGCGTGCCGATCGGCTCGCCCTGGCGGTTGATGAGCACCGCCGCGTTGTTGTCGAAGCGGATCGCAGTGCCGTCGACCCGCCGCACCGGGTAGGCGGTGCGAACGATGACGGCACGGTGGATCTCGCCCTTCTTCACCTTGGCGCGCGGGATCGCCTCCTTCACGGAGACCACGATCACGTCACCCACGCTCGCCGTCTTGCGCTTCGACCCGCCGAGCACCTTGATGCACTGCACGCGCCGTGCGCCGGAGTTGTCGGCAACGTCGAGATTCGATTCGACGCTGATCACCGCCAGGTCCTCCTCACGCCTGCGCCGCTGGGGCCGCCGCCGGCGACGCCGGTGCGCCGATCGGCTTGTCCTTCACGAGCGCCGGCCGCTCCACCGGCTCGCCGTTCCGGCCGACCACCAGCCAGGTCTTGCGCTTGCTGATCGGGCGGCACTCCTCGATCTGGACGAGGTCACCCTCCTTGCAGAGGTTGCCCTCGTCGTGCGCCGCGTACTTCTTCGAGCGCTTGATGAATTTCTTGTAGAGCGGGTGCATCACGCGACGCTCGACAAGCACCGTGACGGTCTTGTCCATCTTGTCGCTGACCACCCGGCCCGTGAGGACTCGCCTCGGCATCGCCGCCGGTCTCCTCTCAGCCCTGCTTGCCGGCGGACGCCGTCGCCTGGGCGCGACGCCGCTCGTTCATCACCGTCTTCACCCGCGCGATGTCGCGCCGGACCTGCCGGATGCGGCTGACCGCCTCCAACTGACCCGTGGCGCGCTGGAAGCGCAGGTTGAACTGCTCCTTGCGCAGTTCGAGCAGCATCGCCTGCAGCTCATCGCGCGACTTCGCACGCACTTCGCCGATCTTCATCGCCTCAGGCCTCCGCCCCGGCGCCGAGCCGCGTGACGATCTTCGTCTTGATCGGCAGCTTCGCCGCTCCGAGAGTCAGCGCCTCCCGCGCCGTCTCCTCGGGAATGCCGTCGATCTCGAACATGATCCGGCCTGGCTTGACCCGGCAGATCCAATACTCGGGCGAGCCCTTGCCCGAGCCCATGCGGACTTCGGCCGGCTTGGTGCTGACCGGGACGTCCGGGAAGACGCGAATCCAGACGCGGCCGGCGCGCTTCATGGCGCGCGTGATCGCGCGCCGCGCCGCCTCGATCTGGCGCGCCGTCACCCGCTCGGGCTCGAGCGCCTTCAGGCCATAGGCACCGAAGTTCAGCGTGAAGCCGCCCTTGGCGAGGCCGTGAATGCGGCCCTTATGGGCCTTGCGGAATTTGGTGCGCTTGGGCTGCAGCATCGTCTTTCACATCACCGCTGCGGCGCCTGTTCCGCGGCGCGCTTGTCCTGCGCCATCGGGTCGTGCGCCAAAATCTCGCCCTTGAACACCCACACTTTAACGCCGCAGGTGCCGTAGGTGGTCTTCGCCGTCGCCTGGCCGTAGTCCACGTCCGCGCGCAGCGTGTGCAGCGGCACCCGCCCTTCGCGGTACCATTCCATACGGGCGATCTCGGCCCCGCCGAGACGGCCGGAGCAGTTGATCCGAATGCCCTGGGCGCCGAGCCGCATCGCCGACTGCACGGCGCGCTTCATCGCGCGGCGGAACGCAACGCGGCGCTCCAACTGCTGGGCGATGCTCTCCGCCACGAGCTGGGCCTCGATCTCGGGCTTGCGGATCTCAAGGATGTTCAGCGCCACCTCGGCACCGGCCATCTTCTGGAGATCCTTGCGCAGGCTCTCGATGCTCTCGCCCTTCTTGCCGATGATCACGCCCGGGCGCGCCGCGTGGATGGTCACCCGCGGCTTCTTCGCCGGCCGCTCGATGACAATGCGGGACACGCCCGCGCCCTTCAGGCGGTCGCGGAGCATCTCGCGCAGCCTGATGTCCTCGTGCAGCAGCTTGGCATAGTCGTCGTCGGCGTACCAGCGGCTGTCCCAGGTCCGGTTGATCCCGAGCCGCAGCCCGATCGGATTGACTTTCTGGCCCATTCTTACGCCGCCTCCTGCCGGGCCGGCGCGGGCGCCTCGGGCGCGCGCTCCGCCACCACGATGGTCATGTGGCTGAGCCACTTCTCGATTCGCCCCGCGCGCCCACGGGCACGCGCGTGGAACCGCTTCATCACCACCGAGCGTCCGACCTCGACGCGGCTCACCACGAGCTGGTCCACGTCGAGCTGGTGGTTGTTCTCGGCGTTGGCGATCGCGCTCTCGAGTACCTTCTTCACCTCGCGCGCGATGGGGCGCTTGGAGAAGGTCAGGTGCGCGACCGCGTCCTGCGCCTTACGCCCGCGGATCAATCCGGCAACGAGGGCGAGCTTACGCGGGCTGACGCGGATGTTCCGCGCCACCGCCTGGGCCTCCGTCTCGGCCAGCCTACGCGGCATCTTCGGCTTGCTCATGGCGTGTCGCTCAGCCCCGCCTCGCCTTCCGGTCGGCCGCGTGGCCCGTGAAGGTCCGCGTCGGCGAGAACTCGCCAAACTTGTGGCCGACCATGTTCTCCGTTACCTGCACCGGGATGAACTTCTTGCCGTTGTACACCCCGAAGGTGAGGCCGACGAACTGCGGCAGGATCGTCGAGCGGCGCGACCAGATCCGGATGATCTCGTTGCGCCCGGACTCGCGAGCCTTCTCCGCCTTGTTGAGCAGGTAGCCGTCAACGAACGGCCCCTTCCATACACTGCGCGAACCCATTTCGCCTCAGCCCTTCGTCGCGTGGCGGCGCCGGAGGATAAACCGGTCCGTCTGCTTGTTGCTGCGCGTCCTCTTGCCCTTGGTCGGGATGCCCCAAGGCGTCACCGGATGCCGGCCGCCGGAGGTGCGCCCCTCGCCGCCACCATGCGGGTGGTCGATCGGGTTCATCGCGACGCCGCGGTTGTGCGGGCGGAAGCCCAGCCAGCGCTTGCGCCCGGCCTTGCCGAGCTGCTGGTTGCTGTTGTCCGGGTTCGACACCGCGCCGATCGTGGCCATGCACTCGGCCCGCACCACGCGAAGCTCGCCCGACATCAACTTGATCTGAGCGTAGCCCTGATCCTTGCCGACGAGCTGCGCGTAGGTCCCGGCAGCGCGCGCTATCTTACCGCCCGCGCCCGGCTTCATCTCTACGTTATGGATGATGGTGCCGACCGGAATCGCAGCCATCGGCATCGCATTGCCCGGCTTGATGTCGACGCCCTGCTCGCCGCTGATCACCTGGTCGCCGGCCTTCAGCCGCTGCGGCGCGAGGATGTAGGAGAGCTCCCCGTCCTCGTAGCGGATCAGCGCAATCCAGGCGCTGCGGTTGGGGTCGTACTCCAGCCGCTCGACCGTCGCCGGCACGTCGAACTTGGCGCGGCGCTTGAAGTCCACGTAGCGGTAGGCCCGCTTGTGCCCGCCGCCACGGAACCGCACCGTGATGTGCCCGTGGTTGTTGCGCCCGCCGGTGGAGCGCTTCCCCTCGGTCAAAGTCTTGACCGGCTTGCCCTTCCACAGCTCGGACCGGTCCACCAGGACCGTGCCGCGCAGGCTCGGCGTGACCGGATTGAAAGTCTTCAGTGCCATGGCGTCACGCCAGCCCCGTGGTGAAGTCTATGCTCTGGCCCGGCCCGAGCCGCACCATCGCCTTCTTCCAGTCCGACCGGCGACCAGGCCGGCCGCGGAAACGCTTGGCCTTGCCCTTCATGGTGATCGTGTTGACCGCGACCACCGTCACGCCGAACAGCCCCTCGACCGCGGCCTTGATCTCCGGCTTCGTCGCCTCCAGCGGCACGCGGAACACGACCTGGTTCTGCTCGCCGAGGCGCGTCGCCTTCTCCGTGATCACCGGCGAGAGGATGGTCTGGTACATCCGCTCGCGCGAGATGACGGCGGCGCCGCGCTTCGCCGCGCCCGTCGCCTGCTGCGCCGATTCGCTCACGCCAGCCGCTCCTTCAGCGCCTCCACGCCCGCGCGGGTCAGGGCCAGCACGTCGTGGTTCAGGATGTCGTACACATTGGCGCCGATGCCCGGCAGGACGTGCACATGCGGCAGGTTGCGCACGCAGCGGCCGAAATGCTCGTCCACCGTTGCGTCCACCACCAGCGCGCTCTTCCAGCCGAAGGCCTTCACGCGCGCCGCCATCTGCTTCGTCTTGCCGTCTGGCGCACCGACCGCGGCGTCGAGCACCACCAGCTTGCCCTCCTTCGCCTTGGCGCTGAGGGCGTGGATCAGGCCGAGCCGCCGAACCTTCTTGTTCAGATCATATCCGTGGTCCCGCACCACCGGGCCGTGCACGATGCCGCCCGTGCGGAACTGGGGCGCACGCAGCGAGCCCTGCCGGGCCCGGCCGGTGCCCTTCTGGCGCCAGGGCTTCTTCGTGGTGCCCTGCACCTCGCCCATGCCCTTGACCTTGTGCGTGCCGGCGCGCCGCTTGGCGAGCTGCCAATGCACCACGCGCGCGAGGATGTCGCCCCGCGGCTCGGCCCCGAAGATCTCATCCGGAAGCTCGATCTCACCCGCTGGGGCGTTGTCGAGCGTGACGACTGGAACTTGCATCGGCGCGTCCGTCCGTCCTCAGGCAGCCACGGTCGCAGCCGGATAGGGCGCGTCGGCGGGGCGCGGACGCTTGATCGCGTCGCGCACCAGGACGAAGCTACCCTCCGCCCCTGGCACCGAGCCCTTGACCAGCAGCAGCCCCTTCTCGGCGTCCACCTGCGCAACCTCAAGATTCTGCGTGGTCACGCGTTCGACGCCGAGGTGGCCGGCCATCTTCTTGTTCTTGAACACCTTGCCCGGGTCCTGGCGATTGCCGGTGGAGCCGTGGCTGCGGTGGCTGATCGAAACGCCGTGCGACGCCTCGAGCCCCCCGAAGTTCCACCGCTTCATCGCCCCCGCGAAGCCCTTGCCGATGGTGACGCCGGTGACGTCCACCTTCTGCCCCTTCACGAAATGCGCTGCGGACAGCCGCGTGCCGGGATCGAGCACCGCGTCGGGAGCGACGCGAAACTCGACCAGCTTGCGCGGCGCCTCGACACCCGCCTTCGCGAAGTGGCCCTTCATCGGCTTCGAGACATTCTTCGGCTTGGCATGGCCGATGCCGAGCTGCACGGCGGTGTAGCCGTCCTTCTCGGCCGTACGGGCCGCCACCACGCGCACGTCGTCAACGTGCAACACCGTGACCGGCACCGTCGAGCCATCCTCGTTGAACAGCCGGGTCATGCCCAGCTTCCTCGCGATCAGGCCTGTGCGGCCGTTTCTCGCGGCCATGGCAGCGTGCTCCCCCGGGCGTCCTACAGCTTGATCTCGACGTCCACCCCAGCCGCGAGGTCGAGCTTCATCAGCGCGTCAACCGTCTGCGGCGTGGGATCAACGATGTCGAGCAGCCGCCGGTGCGTGCGGATCTCGAATTGCTCGCGGCTCTTCTTGTCGATGTGCGGCGAGCGGTTAACCGTGAAGCGCTCGATCTGGGTCGGCAGCGGGATCGGGCCCCGCGTCCGCGCGCCGGTCCGCTTCGCGGTGTTCAGGATCTCCCGCGTGCTGGAGTCCAGCACGCGGTAGTCGAACGCCTTGAGGCGGATGCGGATGCTCTGGCTTTCCATGCCGGTGGACCCGTCTCTCCCGACCGCACTCACTCGACGATCTTGGCGACGACGCCGGCGCCGACCGTGCGGCCGCCCTCGCGGATCGCGAAGCGCAGACCCTCGTCCATCGCGATCGGGGCGATCAGCTCGATGTCCATGGACACGTTGTCGCCCGGCATCACCATCTCGACGCCCTCGGGCAGCCGGACCACGCCAGTGACGTCGGTCGTCCGGAAGTAGAACTGCGGCCGGTAGTTGGTGAAGAACGGCGTGTGCCGCCCACCCTCCTCCTTGGTCAGCACGTAGGCCTCGGCCTTAAACTTGGTGTGCGGCGTGATCGAGCCGGGCGCGGCGAGCACCTGCCCGCGCTCCACGTCCTCGCGCTTGGTGCCGCGCAGCAGCGCGCCGATGTTGTCGCCCGCCTCGCCCTGGTCGAGCAGCTTGCGGAACATCTCGACGCCGGTCACCACGGTCTTGGTCGTCGGGCGCAGGCCAACGATCTCAACCTCGTCACCGACCTTGATGACGCCGCGCTCGACGCGCCCCGTCACCACCGTGCCGCGGCCCGAGATCGAGAACACGTCCTCGATCGGCATCAGGAACGGACGATCCTTCGGGCGCTCAGGCTGCGGGATGTAGCTGTCCACCGCCTCCATCAGCTTCAGCACCGCCTGCTTGCCAATCTCGGGCTCGCGATCCTCGAGCGCGCAGAGCGCCGAACCGCGGATCACCGGGATGTCGTCGCCGGGGAACTGGTAGGACTTCAGCAGCTCGCGCACCTCGAGCTCGACCAGGTCGAGCAGCTCGGGGTCGTCCACCATGTCCGCCTTGTTCATGAACACGA
>ERZ777003.4905-NODE-4905-length-10654-cov-5.825550_pt1 | contig 10654 bp, 7 predicted proteins | sample MGYA00374956_ERZ777003 | MGnify/ENA primary metagenome ERZ777003 (study PRJEB29302, sample SAMN06268252) | bioreactor metagenome | isolation source: Joint BioEnergy Institute, California, USA | place: USA:Joint BioEnergy Institute, California, USA | collected... | reverse complement strand
CGATGAACTTGGTCGCCGAGTGGATCACGATGTCGGCGCCCCACTCGATGGGGCGGCACAGGTACGGGGTGGCGAAGGTGTTGTCCACGATGAGCGGCAGCTCGTGCTCATGGGCGATCGTCGCGACCGTCTCAATATCCAGGACGTTGCCGGCGGGGTTGCCGATCGTCTCGCCGAAGAAGGCCTTGGTATTGGGCCGGACCGCCTTGCGCCACGCCTCGGGATCGTCGGGATCGACCCACGTGAGCTCGACGTTCATCTTGCGCAGCAGGTGCTTGAGCTGGTTGACCGTGCCGCCGTAGAGCGCCGCGGAGGAGACCACGTGGTCGCCTGGCTGCAGGATCGTGAAGAGCGCGGCCGCCTGCGCGGCGATGCCGCTGGCGAACGCCACCGCGCCCGCGCCGCCTTCGAGGTTGGCCACCCGCTCCTCGAACACCGCGACCGTGGGGTTCATGATGCGGGAGTACGTGTTCCCGTACTCCTGCAGGTTGAAGTAAGCCGCGGCCGACTCGGGGTCCTCGAAGACGTAGCTGGTGGTCTGGAAGATCGGCACGGCTCGGGCGCCGGTGTTGGGGTCCGGCCGCTGCCCGGCGTGCAGCTGTCGGGTCTCGAAGCCGAACTCGTGGGGCTGCTCGGGGGTCAGGTCGGTCATGACGTTCTGCCTTCGGCGAGGAAGCGACGGATGATGGGCGTCTGGCGGGCCTCCTCGAGCAGGAAGCAGTCGTGACCGTACGGTGCGTCGATCACGTGGAGCTCGACCGGCTTGCCGAGCGCTCGGAGCGCCTCGGCGATCTCCTCCGACGCCGAGGGCGGGTAGAGCCAGTCCGAGCTGAACGCGATGAGCAGGGTACGGGCCTGGACCCGCTCCAGGGCCCGGACGAGCGAGCCGTCCCCGTGCTCGCGGGCGAGGTCGAAGTACGTCAGGGCGCGCGACAGGTAAAGGTATGTATTGGCGTCGAAGCGTTGGACGAACGAGGCCGCCTGGTGGCGCAGGTAGCTCTCGACCGCGAACTCCGGCTCGGTCATGGTGTACCGGATGTCGTCCGCGTTCTGGAGCCGGCGGCCGAACTTCGCATCGAGCGCCGGGGCGGACAGGTAGGTGATGTGTCCCACCATGCGGGCAACACCCATGCCGGCGTCGGGGGAGCGGCCGGTGCCGTAGTAGTGCCCACCCTGCCAGGCGGGGTCGCGCATGATGGCTTCCCGCGCGATCGCGTTCCAGGCCACGCCCTGGGCGTGCAGCGCGTGGGTGCTGGCGATGGCCACGATGGCGTCGACCTGGTCGGGGTAGAGCACGGCCCACTCGAGCGCCTGCATCCCACCCAGTGAGCCGCCGGCCACGGCCGCCAGCCGGTCGATGCCGAGCTCGTTCAGGAACGCCCGCTGGGTCCGCACCATGTCGGCGACCGTGATCACCGGAAAGGTCGAGCCGTACGGCCGGCCGGTCGCCGGATCGATCGACGAGGGGCCGGTGGTCCCGCGGCAGCCGCCGAGCAGGTTGGTCGAGACGACGAAGTAGCGATCGGTGTCGAACGCCTTGCCCGGCCCGATCATGCCGTCCCACCATCCGAGACCCCGGGCGGCGTCGCCGAGACGCTCCTCGGCGCCAAATCCGTCCCGCGTCCCCTGAGCCGGTGGCGTCTTGGCGTACCCCGCGGCGTGAGCGTCCCCGCTCAACGCGTGGCAGATGAGGATGACGTTGTCGCGGGCGGGAGAAAGTGTGCCGTACGTCTCGTACGCGACCCGTACCTGGTCCAGCTGGCGTCCACAGTCGAGCTGGATCGGCGTCGTGAGGTCGAGGTGCTGCGTCTCGACCGTGCCGACCGAGCCCGGCGCCGATGTCGAGACCCTGGCCATGGCCGCGATCATAGCCAACGGTGCCGGCGGTGTGTATTGTCAATCGAGTAGGTAGGGAATATCCCACGAGCGTTGACGGAAAGGGGCCATCGCGGACATGACGACCACGGTCGATAACGGAGTCAATGTCAAGGCGCTGCTCGACGCCCGCGAGGCGCTCAAGGCGGCGCCGGAAGCGGCCCAGTTCAAGTGGCGGGTGACCTCCACCTGGAACCGCGGTGTGCACACCACGGTGCGGGTCAAGGACTTCTTCGGGCTCGGCCAGGAGCAGAGCCACAAGACCGAGTCGGTGTTCCAGGCCGACCACCCCGAGGTCTTCGCGGCCGACGACAACGGCATCACGCCCATCGAGTACCTTCTCGTCGGCCTGGCCAGCTGCCTGACCGCCGGCATCGCCTCGGTCGCTCAGAACCGGGGCATCCAGCTGCGCTCGGTCGAGGCCACGGTCGAAGGCAGCCACGACATCCGCGGCATTCTCGGCGCGGACAGCGACGTCCGTAACGGCTACAACGACATCACCGTCACCTTCCGCATCGACGCCGACGCCTCCCGGGAGGAGATCGAGGCGCTGGTGGCCCAGTCCCAGAAGCGCTCGGCGGTCTTCGACGCGCTCACGAACCCGACCAATGTCACCGTCCAGGTCGCCTGAGCAACCGTCCGGTCAGGTGCCGCGGAGCCGTGGGTAGGCCATGGGCGTCGAGAACCTGACCACCGTCGTCATCGGCGCGGGGCACGCGGGCCTGGCCGCGAGCCACTTCCTGTCCGCCGCGTCGATCGACCACGTCGTGCTCGAGCGGGGCGAGGTCGCCAACTCGTGGCGGCGGGAGCGCTGGGACTCGCTGCGGCTGCTCACGCCCAACTGGTGCAGCCGGCTGCCGGGGTATCGCTACGACGGCCCGGACCCGGACGGCTACATGACGGTGGCGGAGGTGATCGAGTTCATCGATCGCTTCGCCACCGTCTGTCGGGCGCCGGTCCGCACCGGGACCGCCGTCACATCGGTGCGGCGGGTCGACGGCGGGTACCACGTCACGACGAGTCAGGGTGAGCTGCGCTGCCGGTCGGTGGTGATCGCGAGCGGCGCCTGCAACCGTCCGGTGGTGCCGCCGTTCGCCGAGGCGATTCCGCCGTTCATCGAACAAATCACACCGTTCGACTACCGGGGCCCGTCGCAGCTCCCCGAGGGCGGGGTCCTCGTCGTGGGGGCGTCGGCGACCGGGGTCCAGTTGGCCGACGAGATCCGGCGGTCGGGCCGGCCGGTGATCCTCTCCGTCGGGGAGCACGTGCGGATGCCGCGGACCTACCGCGGCCGCGATGTGCTGTGGTGGATGGACGCCGCGGGGGTGTGGGACCAGCGCCACGACGAGATCGAGGACCTGAACCGGGCCCGGCGCCTGCCCTCACCTCAGCTCATCGGCTCCCCGGAGCGCCGGACGCTCGACCTCAACGCCCTCATGGACGCGGGCGTCGAGCTCGTCGGGCGGATGGCCGTCGTGCGCGACGGCCGGGCGCTGTTCTCGGGCGGTCTCCGTAATGTGCTGTCCCTGGCCGACCTGAAGCTGGGGCGTCTGCTCACCACCTTCGACGAGTGGGCGACCGAGAAGGGGATCGACGGTGAGGTCCCGCCACCGGAGCGGCCGGAGCCGACCCGGGTGCCCGCGTCACCCCGGTTGCAGATCGACCTGACCCGGGGCGAGATCCGGTCGATCGTGTGGGCCACCGGTTTCCGGCCCGACTACGAGTGGCTCGACGTGCCGGTGCTCGACGCCAAGGGCCAGCTACGCCACGACGGCGGGGTGGTGGACAGCCCGGGCCTGTACGCGCTGGGGCTGCCCGTGCTGCGGCGGCGCAAGTCCACCTTCATCCATGGCATCGAGGACGATGCCCGGGAGGTCATCGACCACCTGGTCGGGTACCTGGCGGGCCGGGTGAACTGACCGGGGCCGCGCGCCCGCGGGAGTCGATCGTTGCCCACCCCTGGATGCGGTCCGCGCCCGCCCGGGACCGCTGGATGTAGGTGCTGCGGTCGTCGTCCGCTCAGGAACACGGATTTTTCGTCGACCGCCCAGGACGCGCGGAGAAGTTGTCGCTGGTCCGGGCTCCGGATGGTGGTCGCCGGTCAGGGAACCGGAAGGGGGACGCCCGTCGCCGGTCAGACGACGTGTCCGCCGGCGACGGGCCGTCAGCGTCAGATGGTGAACCGCGGGGACGTCGGGCTCAGCAGCGCGGACTTGGCCGGGGCCGACCAGACCTCGTCGAGGACCTGGGCGATCGCGGCGGTCAGGCGAGGGATGTCCTCGGCGGCCGACACGTGCTGGGCCTCCGCCACGATCAGTACGGTGCGCGTGTCGGGCCCGACCGCTGACAGCCCGCTCTGCCGGTTGCACCAGCGACGGGCGTGGGCCCGACCGTGGCCATCGGCGAATATCACCTCGCCCGGCTCCGGGTGCTCGGTCTCACCGGAGAACGTCAGGTACGTCTCCGTCCCCGTGGCCCGGCGCACGAGCAGGTGGTCGGTGATCCGGGCCGTGTCGAAGACGGCGACGGGGATGGCGAAAGCCATGGAGATGGCGTTACATACGTCGACCAGTGGGTGGATGCGAGGGATCGCCCCCTCCTTCCGGAGCCGCCGCAGCAGAGACTCGGCGGCGCACCGGTACTGGGTCGGCTTGAGGCCCATCGCGGCGAAGGCCCGCCGCCACGCCTGGATCTCGGGCAGGTCGGCCTCGCTGCCCCCCAGGAGCCGGGACCGGGCCAGGTCGGTGTAGGTGACGACCGCCTCGTCAACGGCGGCGGTGTCGGTGATCGGCTCGGCGTACAGCACCCCCGCGACCAGGGCGGGAAAGTCGGTCCAGATCTCGGGAGAGTGCTCGAAATACATGCCCGTTCCTGGCGATCCGGTAGGACGGGTCGATGCTACCGGCGCCGGGCCGGACCCGGTCCACGGGCTCGACCGGACGGGCGCGGCCCCGGGCGGCGACCCACCGTATCGCGGCGCCTGTTCGACGTGGCCACCGACGGGGCGGTGGACTCCGGTCGTCCACCGCCCCGTCGGTCTCTCCGCGATGGTTGTGGTACTGCGTTGACGGTTACCTCTGGGTTGTTCGGTACTGACCTCTGGGTTGGTCGGTACTGCGTTTCGGTACTGCGTTGACCGTACCTGTGTGGATCGGTACCCGTGCCGCTCCGGTACCTGGGCCGGCTCTGGTACCGGTACGTGGCCCGGTCCCGTGGGTGGTCGCTCCGGTCGACCGTTCCCGTGGACCGTCCCGCGGTGAGCAGGGGGACGGCGCTGATGCGCTGGGCTGGGATTGGCGCCGGCGACGTCGACCGTCAGCCGTCCCGAGCCAGGCGCCGCAGGAGCAGCAGCAGCGCACCGATGAGGACCAACGCCGCCCCGGCGACGGCGAGGCTGACCTCACGACCACCGGTGACCGGTAGCTCCGTCTGGGTGGGTTGGACGGGCGGTGGTGTCGTCACCGGTGGCTTCGTCGGCGGAGCCGTCGTCTTGGTTTCCGTCGGCTTCGTCGGCTTGTGGGTCGGCTCCTTGGACTTGTGGTCGTCCCGGTGGTCCTTCTTGTCGCCGTCCTTCTTGTCGCCGTCCCGGCGGCCGGGCCCGTCGGGCTCGACCGCCAAGGCGACCAGCGACGTGGTGCCGGCCGACTGGTCGGCGTCCCCGGCCGGGACGGCGACCGCGGTCACGTCCGACACCGTGACGTCGTGCCCGGACGCCTCCGTCACGGAGGCTCGGGCGTCGTGGGAGGTGATGCTAAAGGCGACAGCCACGATGATGGGCACGCCGGCCAGGATCATCGTGGTGCCTGCCTTGGGGCGAATAGCAGACATGATGTGATGCTTGAACGCCCGTCCGGCCGAGAATTCCGGTAAGCGCTTCTTCACCTGAAAGCGCGACGTATTGGTCGACACCACGCACACGGTGGCGGGATACCCGTGACCCGCCCGGAGTACCACGGCCGTGTCCTCGGGCGAGCACGGCGGTTGACTGAGCGAGCCGACCCAATGGTCTCACCAAAAGAAGATTTCCACATCATCGAGATGACCAGGGCGGTCAGTCCGGTTAGGACGGTAGGTCGTCCGGCCGCACGGCGAATGGTCAGGCCGGCCGGCGCCGCCGACCCCCCACGAGCGCGGACCACGGCGACCTCGGACGGGACGCGGGTGGCGTGGGACGGCGGGGGTGCTCGGACCGGTCCGGGGTGTCGGGGCCGGACCAGACGACCTCATCGCCGAGGGCCGCATGACGCCGGCTGGGCTGGCGGCGATCGAGCAGGCCAAGGCGAACGGCATCAGGGAGATCTCCGACCGCGTCGAGCGCCTGGAGATTCCGGACGACCTGGCCGCGGCCCTGGCGGCCCATCCGCCGGCGGCGGCCCACTTCGCGGCGTTCCCAGCCAGGCCCGCAAGCAGATGCTCTGGTGGGTCGTCGAGGCCCAGCGGCCCGCCACCCGGGCCGCGCGGATCGCGACGATCGCGCAGGCGGCCGCCGAGGGTCGGCGAGCCAGGGGCTGACCGAGGCCGGCCCGGTCGGAGACGGACCGGCATGGGGCGTTCGCCTCGGTCGTACCGAAAGATCCGGCCTCGGTACCCTGTCGTCCATGGCGTCGACTCCGCTTCCGCTCGACCCGATCGAGGAGGCTGCGCGGCAGTGGCGGGAGCATGGCTGGGCGGATGCGGTCGACGGCATGGCCGCGGTGACGTCGATCATGCGGGCGCAGGCCATCATGCTCGCCCGGGTCGATGAGGTGCTCCGACCCCTCGGCCTGACGTTCGCCCGGTACGAGCTGCTCATGTTGCTGTCGTTCACCCGGGCCGGCGCCCTTCCGATGGCGAAGGCGGGCGCGCGACTGCAGGTTCATCCGACGAGCGTGACGAACGCGGCCGACCGGCTCGAACGGGCCGGCCTCGTCGTCCGGCGGCCCCATCCCGAGGACGGCCGGGCGGTCCTGTTGGAGATCACCCCGGCCGGACGCAAGCTGGCCGCGGTCGCCACCGAACGGCTCAACGAGCAGGTCTTCACCCGTCCGGGCCTCCCGCCCGACAAGCTGCGGCACCTGGTGGCGATTCTGCGCGACCTGCGGCGTGACGCCGGCGACTTCAAGGACTGACGCCCCGGCGTCAGTCGGCCCGTCACCGATTGGCCGTCCGGGCTCGGTGGGGACGTCGGAGACCGACGCCCCGGGGTGTCGCCGGAATCGCGCCGGACGGACGTGCGGGGCGGCAGCGACGCTGGGGCGGGCCCGGCCGGAAGGACGGCCGAGCCCGCCGACGCGATCGGGGGCGCGACCAACCCTCGCCCACCGCCGGTGGCGCCGGCCGACGCTGACGGTCGGCTGTCAGCGCGGGTGGTCGGGCCGCCCCGCGGGCGAGATCCCGACGGCTAGATGTTGCGTCGGTACTGTCCGCCGACCTCGAAGAACGCCTCCGTGATCTGCTGCAGCGAGCAGACCCGGGCGGCGTCCATGAGCACCGCGAAGACGTTCTCGCCCGAGACGGCCGCCTGCTTGAGCCGCGCCAGGGCGGCCGGGGCCTCGTGGCGGTGGCGCTCGTGGAAGTCCCGCAGCCGTTTCAGCTGCGACTGCTTCTCCGCCTCGGTCGCCCGGGCCAGCTCCAGGCGCACCTCGACCGGCTCGGCGTCGTCGCGCAGGAAGGTATTGACGCCGATGATGGGCAGGCTGCCGTCGTGCTTACGCTGTTCGTAGAGCATGGATTCGTCCTGGATCCGGCCCCGCTGGTAGCCGGTCTCCATGGCGCCGAGGACGCCGCCGCGCTCGGTGATGCGGTCGAACTCGTCGAGCACGGCCGCCTCGACGAGGTCGGTCAGCTCCTCGATGATGTACGAACCCTGCAGCGGGTTCTCGTTCATGGCCAGGCCCCACTCCCGGTTGATGATGAGCTGGATGGCCACGGCCCGGCGGACCGATTCGGGGGTCGGTGTGGTGATCGCCTCGTCGTAGGCGTTGGTGTGCAACGAATTGGCGTTGTCGTAGATCGCGGTGAGCGCCTGCAGGGTGGTGCGGATGTCGTTGAAGGCCATCTCCTGCGCGTGCAGGGACCGGCCGCTGGTCTGGATGTGGTACTTGAGCTTCTGCGACCGCTCGTTGGCGCCGTACCGCTCCCGCATGGCGATGGCCCAGATGCGCCGGGCCACCCGGCCGAGCACCGAGTACTCGGGGTCCATGCCGCAGGAGAAGAAGAAGGACAGGTTGGGGGCGAAGTCGTCGATGGCCATCCCGCGGGCGAGGTAGGCCTCCACGTAGGTGAACGCGTTGGCCAGGGTGAAGGCGAGCTGGCTGATCGGGTTCGCCCCGGCCTCGGCGATGTGGTACCCCGAGATCGACACCGAGTAGAAGTTGCGCACGTTGTTGGCGATGAACCATTCCTGGATGTCCGCCATCATGCGCAGGGAGAAGTCGGTGGAGAACAGGCAGGTGTTCTGGCCCTGGTCCTCCTTGAGGATGTCCGCCTGCACCGTGCCGCGGATGTTGCGCAGCACGTACGCCCGCAGCTCCTGGTACTCCTCTTCGGACGGTTCGCGGCCGTGCTCGGCCCGGAACTTGTCGATCTGCTGGTCGATGGCGGTGTTGAAGAAGAAGGCCAGGATGGTCGGGGCCGGCCCGTTGATCGTCATCGACACCGAGGTCTTGGGGGAGACGAGGTCGAACCCCGCGTAGAGGGCCTTCATGTCGTCCACAGTGGCCACCGACACCCCGGACGTGCCAATCTTGCCGTAGATGTCCGGACGCTCGTCGGGGTCGCGGCCGTAGAGGGTGACCGAGTCGAAGGCCGTGGAGAGCCGCACGGCGGGTGCGCCCTCCGACAGCAGCTTGAACCGCCGGTTGGTCCGGAACGGGTCGCCCTCTCCGGCGAACATGCGGGCCGGGTCCTCGTCGTCCCGTCGGAACGGGAACACCCCGGCCGTGAAGGGGAAGTGGCCCGGGAGGTTCTCACGCCGCCAGTAGCGGACCAGCTCGCCGTAGTCGGTGAAGCGCGGCAGCGCGACCCGGGGAATCCGGCTGCCGGACAACGATTCGCGGAAAAGCGGCGTGCGGATCTCCCGGTCCCGGACGCGGAACACGTACTCGTCGCCCTGGTAGGACGCGACCACCTCCGGCCACCGCTCGATCTGCTCGCGCAGCCAGGCGGGGAGGCTCTCCCGGGCCTGGGCCAGGGCCTCGGTGATCTCCGGCAGCGGCAGTTCGGCCGCGACCGCTTCCAGCCGCTGGACGCGGCGGGCCTGCTCGGCCAGCCGCTCGGTCTCGCGGTGATAGGCCCGCACCGTGTCGGCGATCTCCGACAGGTAGCGCTGCCGGTTCGGCGGCAACAGCGCCCGGACCTTCGTCGAGGCCTTGACCGACACGGGCGGAAGCTGCCCGTCGCTCGCGTTCAGACCGGCCGCGACGAGCAGGCGCTTGAGGTGGTGGTACAGGGCCGTGACCCCGTCGTCGTTGAACGTCGCGGCCGAGGTGCCGAAGACCGGCATGTCGGCGGGCTTGCTGCCGAACGCTTCCCGGTTTCGCACCAGTTGCCGGGCCACGTCGCGCAGGGCGTCCTCGCCGCCGCGGCGCTCGAACTTGTTGATCGCCACCGCGTCGGCGAAGTTGAGCATGTCGGTCTTTTCGAGCTGGGAGGGTGCGCCGTACTCCGGGGTCATCACGTACAGCGACACATCCGCGTACTGGACGATCCCGGCGTCCCCTTGGCCGATGCCCGGCGTCTCGACGATGACCAGGTCGAAGCCGGCCGCCTTGAACACGTCGATCACCGCGGGCAGCGAGTCGGGTAGCTCGTGGCTGCCCCGGGTGGCGAGGGACCGGAAGAAGACGGTGGAGCCATCGAGGCTGTTCATGCGGATCCGGTCGCCCAGCAAGGCGCCGCCGCCCTTGCGTCGGGTCGGGTCGACCGCCACGACGGCGATCCGCAGCTTGTCCTGCTGGTCGATCCGCAGCCGCCGGACGAGCTCGTCGGTGAGGCTCGACTTGCCCGACCCACCGGTGCCCGTGATGCCCAGCACCGGCACCGTCCGCCGCTGGGCGGCGGCGCGCAGCTCCGCGCGCATCTCGTCGGACAGCGCGTTCAGCTCCGCTCCGGTGACGGCTCGGGCCACCGCCGTGCGCTCGCCGGCCAGCACCCGGGCCACGTCGATGGGGCCGCGCTGCCACGGGTCGACGTCGCACTCGCGGATCAGCATGTTGACCATGCGGGCCAGGCCGAGGCGTTGGCCGTCCTCGGGGGAGAAGATGGTGACCCCGTAGTCGCGCAGTTCGGCGATCTCGGCGGGCACGATCACGCCACCGCCGCCCCCGTAGACGCGGACGTCCGGTGCCCCGGCGGCCTTGAGTGAGTCGACCAGGTACTTGAAGTACTCGATGTGGCCGCCCTGGTAGGACGAGACGGCGACGCCCTGGACGTCCTCCTCGACGGCCGCGTCCACGACCTCTTTCACCGATCGGTTGTGCCCCAGGTGGATGACCTCGGCGCCCTGGGCCTGCAGGATGCGGCGCATGATGTTGATCGATGCATCGTGTCCATCGAAGAGGCTCGACGCGGTGACGAACCGTACCGGGTGTACCGGCACATGCAGGGCACTGTCGGCCACGACGCCTCCCTCGACCCGGACCTCGACCGCCAAGATACTAGGACGTCCAAGGATAATGCTAGGACGTCCTAGTTATGTCTCCAACGGGCGGATCGGGTGGCCGTCGCGGTGGGTTCGGCGGCCGCGGACGGGCTCGGTGGGCCGTCACGCGGTGCCGGCCATCGGCGCCGCTTCGGCGGG
>ERZ777003.4902-NODE-4902-length-10662-cov-63.889318_pt1 | contig 10662 bp, 8 predicted proteins | sample MGYA00374956_ERZ777003 | MGnify/ENA primary metagenome ERZ777003 (study PRJEB29302, sample SAMN06268252) | bioreactor metagenome | isolation source: Joint BioEnergy Institute, California, USA | place: USA:Joint BioEnergy Institute, California, USA | collected... | reverse complement strand
CCACGCCGCTGTCAAATCGTTTCTACACACCAGCTGGAAGCCCGTGCCACGGGGGGGTGTCAGGCGGCGGCGTTGGTGGGGAGAGGGGTCGAGGAGGGGGTGTCGAGTTCGGCGATGATGTCCTCGAGGAGTTTGCCGTCCTTGCCGCGCCAGGCTTCGCCGCCGGTGTGGCGGAGGTCGTCGATGAGGTCGGCGCGGAGGTACTCGAGGGTCCGCGGGGAGGCGGTGGCCCAGAGGAGGCAGATGCCGGCGGCGACGCGGCCGACGGTGAGCGGCTTGGGGGCGGAGACCTCGATCTCCGAGAGGATGAAGGCGAGGGGGTCCACGGCCGGGGTTTCGGCGCGGGCCCGGAGAAGGGCGTGGGCGCGGTGGAGGGCGGCCATGCCGGCCTCATCGTCGTAGGCGGCGAAGCATGCCGCGGCGACGCGGAGCGGGGACTCGGGCTCATCGCGGAGGAAGCGGTCCGCGGCCTCGACGCGCCGGCGGAGGTTGTCGGGGGAGAGGCCGGAATCGCCGCTGACGAGCCAGGCCTGGACGAGGCGCGCGGCGGCCTGCCAGGCGGGGGAGGAGTGGTTGGCGGGGTCTGCGGCGCCGGACTGGACGGTGTGAGCGAGTTCGAGCATCCAGCGCTGGAGGAGTTCGGGGGAGGGGGCGGTGGGACCCATGGTGAGGGAGCCGCGGCCGACGACCCGGTCGCGGACGCGGAGGCGGGCGGGTGAACGGCCGAGGATGGCGCCGCAAGCCGCCAGGCGCATGGCGAGGGTGAGGTCGTCGGGGTTCTTCAGGTTGAGGCCGGAGAGGTCGGCCGCGGCGGCGTCAACCCTGGCGGGGAAGACGGAGGCGTAGCCGAGGGGGAGGCGGCGGGACCAACTGTGCCAGGCGGCGTCGTGGCCGGGGTGCTCGGGGATGGCCAGGCGCAGGGAGTCGGCGGAGGCGCGGCGGATGAGGGCGTCGAGGTTGTGGCGGCGGCAGTCGGCCTGGTCGTCGCGGCCGGCCTCGATGCGGACCCACTCGATGCGCATGTCGGGGTCACGGAACTCGCCGGCGGCGTCGAGGACCGCGCGGAACTCGGAGAGGGGGAGGTCGAGGCCGATGCGGAGGCGCTGGTGGAGGCGGACGAGGGGAGCGGCGCTCGAGAGGACGACGCGGTCGTGGACGTTCAGAGCGTACTCGCCGGCGGAGCGGGCGCGGGAGGCGGCCCAGTCACGGACGGCGCGGGCGGCGTCGGAGAGGCTGGGGGCGGAGGTGGGGATGGGGAGGTCGGCGGTGGCGAAGCGGCCAAGGCCGCGGGTGAGGGCGACGTGGTACGCGCCGAGGCTGGCGCCGATGATCCAGATGCCCATAGGGAGGCCGAGCCAGGGGTGGCTGAGCCAGGAGGCGCCGAGGTAAGCGCCGGTGGCAGTAAGGGCGCAGGCGCAGAGGGTGAAGGAGGTTCTGGGACCCGCGCCGAAGGGAGCGGGAGGGACAGCGTTGTCGTGGGGGAACGGGTGTGCCTGCTGACGCATGATGGGGGGCAAGATCGGCGCGCGGGAGGGGGGTGGGTGAGGGGCGTTCGCGGCGGTGGCGAGGGGATGAAAGGAGGACGCGGATCGTGCGGGTGGGGTGCGGCTGGGGGGATAGGAAAGGAGGGGGACGCGGGGAGGAATAAAGAAGGTCAGGAGCGCAGAGGACGCAGAGGAGGCAGAGGGGGAGAGGGGGAGAGACTTACGGGACGGGGATGGATGGAGTGCGCTGAGGGGTCAGGGCGCGTGTCGGATCATCCGGGACTGGGGGCCTGCTCGTGCTGCTGATCGTCTGTCCTGCCGATTTCGTGCTCTTTTCCTCCATTTCGAGCTTCTTCTCCTCTGCGTTGTTCTGGGGCCTTTGCGACCTTCGCGTTCGGCTTTGCTCGAACCCGGAACGCACTCGGCATGCGCTGGGCATGCATGAACAGGGGATGGTGCTGGAAATGAAAGAAAGAACCCCGGGCTTGCGCTCGGGGCTCCCTTGTGGCTCGGGCTCCCTTTTGTGTGTTGGTCGCAGGCGACGGTTACTTCTTCTGGAACCACCTGGCGATGGAGTGGATGGCGACGGCGCGGCCGATGGCGGCGATGGACTCGGTGAGGGGGATGTTCTTGGGGCAGACCTTGACGCAGTTCTGCGCGTTGCCGCAGTCGCTGATGCCGCCGGGGCCCATGAGGGCTTCGAGGCGCTCGGCCTGGAGGACCTTGCCGGTCTCGTGCATGTTGAAGAGGCGGGCCTGGCTGAAGGCGTGGGCGCCGGCGAAGGTGCGGTCCCAGTCCTCGGGGTTCTGCTCGAGGTTGAACTGGGGGCAGGCCTCGAGGCAGCAGCCGCAGGACATGCAGGTGCTGAGGGTGTAGCGCGTCTCCTGCTTCTCGGGGGTCTCGCGGGGGCCGGAGCCCTGGTGGTAGGTGCCGTCGATGGGGACCCAGCCTCGGACGCGCTTGAGGTTGTGGAAGAGGCGGGCGCGGTCCACCCAGAGGTCGCGGACGATGGGGAACTTCTCCATCGGCTCGAGGGTGATGACGTCGCCGGGGCGCGGGGCGCAGTCGTCGATGAGGCAGGAGCAGGACTGGCGGACGCGGCCGTTGATGACCATGGTGCAGGCGCCGCAGACCTCCTCGAGGCAGTTGGCCTCCCAGACGGGGGGCGTGGTGCGCTTGCCGTCCACGGTGACGGGGTTGGCGGCGATCCACTGGAGGCAGGAGATGACGTTGGCGCCCGGGGGGACGGGGACGTCGAACTCCTCCCAGCGCGAGGGCTTGCCGGGGCCGTCGCAGCGGCGGATCTTGAAGCGGACCTTGCGTCCGGGGACGGGGGCGGGGCGGTTGGCGTGGGCGGGAGACATGGTCCCGGTCGGTGCTGAGGAGCTCATGCGTACTTCTTTCTGAACGTGCTCGGGGGAATCGGGGCGTGGCGACCGCAGCCACGGATGACCGCCGCGACGCCGCCGACGACCGGGGCGCGGCCCCGCGCGGGCTGATGGGGTTCGCCGGGCATGTCCGGTGCGCGGCGGGCCATGGCTCAGACTTTAGCCTCCGCCATCTTGCCCTTGGCCGGCGCGTTCGCGGCGTCGGGCTTGGCGTCGGTCCGGCCGTAGCTGCGGAGGCGGGGCTTGACGAGGGTGGCGTTGACGTCCTGCCAGCCGATGGTGGTCTGGCCGCGGAGGCGGGCGTCGGCGGGCTGGTAGCGGGCGACGGAGGTCTTCATGAAGTTGGCGTCGTCGCGCTGGGGGAAGTCGGTGCGGTAATGGGCGCCGCGGCTCTCCTTGCGCTCGATGCTGCCGCGGGTGATGACCTCGGCGAGGACGAGCATGTCGCCCAGGGCGCGGGTGAAGCTGAGGGTCTGGTTGGTCCAGCCGGCGGCGTCGCCGAGGCGGACCCGGTCGTAGCGGTCCTTGAGTTCGGCGAGTTTGGCGAGGCACTGCTCCATGCGGGGGCCGTTCTTGACGACGGTGCAGGCGGCGGTCATCTCCTGGCCGAGTTCGAGGGCGATCTGGTAGGGGTTGGTGGCGTTGTCGTCGGGGTTTCCGGCGGAGGCGGAGTCCAGGAGCCGGCGGGCCTTGTCGGTCTCGCGGGAGACGGCGTCGTCGAAGAGGGACTGCGGGAGGGAGGCCGCGGGGGCGGACTTGAACTCGCCTTCGCGGACGAAGTTGGCGACGCTCTGGCCGCAGAAGAGGCCGTCGAAGATGCAGGAGAGGAGGGCGTTGGCGCCGAGGCGGTTGGCGCCGTGGTAGGCGAAGTTGACCTCGCCGAAGGCGTAGAGGCCCTTGATGTTGGTCATCATCTGGCGGGGGTCGCCGGCGACCAAGCCGCGGCCGTCGTCCTTGGGGACGTGCTGGGTCCAGAGGCCGCCCATGGAGTAGTGGACGGCGGGGAAGATGCGCATGGGGGTCGAGCGCGGGTCCTCGCCGACGAACTTCTCGTAGATCTCGAGGATGGCGCCGAGCTTGCGGTCGAGGTAGTCGCGGGAGAGGTGGGTGAGGTCGAGGTAGACCTGGTTCTCGCCGCCGACGCCGTAGCCCTGCATGCAGACGTCGAAGATCTCGCGGGTGGCGATGTCGCGGGGGACGAGGTTGCCGTAGGCGGGGTACTTCTCTTCGAGGAAGTACCAGCGCTCGGCGGGGGGGATGTCCCTGGGGTTGCGGGTGTCGCCCTTCTTGCGGGGGACCCAGACGCGTCCGCCCTCGCCGCGGGCGGACTCGGACATCAGGCGGCACTTGTCGGCGCCCGGGATGGCGGTGGGGTGGACCTGGATCATCTCAGGGTTGGCGTACCAGACGCCTGCCTGGTAGCAGCGGGAGGCGGCGCCGCCGGTGCAGATGACGGAGTTGGTGGACTTGCCGAAGACCAGCCCGCAGCCGCCGGTGGCCATGACGACGGCGTCGGCGCGGAAGGCGCGGATCTGCATGGTGCGCATGTCCTGGGCGACGATGCCGACGACGCGGCGGTCGTCCCCCGAGCCCTCGATGACGGGCCAGAGGAACTCCCAGAACTCGTACTTGGTGACGCGGCCCTCGACCTCCCAGCGGCGGGTCTGCTCGTCGAGGGCGTAGAGGAGCTGCTGGCCGGTGGAGGCGCCGGAGAAGTGGGTGCGTTTGAAGAGGGAGCCGCCGAAGAGGCGCAGGTCGCGGTACCCCTCGGCCGTGCGGTTGAAGGGGACGCCCATGCGGTCGAGGAGGTCGATGATCTTCGGGGCCCAGTGGGTCATCTCGTAGACCGGGGGCTGGTCGGCGAGGAAGTCGCCGCCGTAGATCGTCTCGTCGAAGTGCATGTACTCGGAGTAGCCCTGCTGGCGGGCGACCTCGTTGCAGGCGTTGATGCCGCCCTGGGCGCAGACCGAGTGGGAGCGCTTGACGGGGACCATGGAGAAGAGGTCCACCGGGAGGCCGGCTTCGGCGATGCGGATGGTTGCGGCGAGGCCGGCGAGGCCGCCGCCGACGACGATCACGCGCTGCTGGTTTGCCGGTGCTGCTGCTGGTGCGGCCATGCTTGTCTGATCCTCGGCTGTCTGATCGTGGGCCCCGGGCATCAAGGCGGGGCCAGCCAGATGGGGTGGTGCTGTCTCTGTGGATTCGCTTGCGACGGGGCCTCGATTCGAGTTCGATCCGGCTACGGGGCGGGGACGGCCGCGGCGGCCGGCGCGAGGCCGACGGCGGGCTCGGCGGGGAGGCCGTCGCGGCTCTGCAGGACGTCCTCGGCCGGAGCGCCGCTGAGGACGCGGACCTCGGTCTCACGGGCGGACTTCTGGTCCAGCAGCATGAAGCCGAGGACGCTGGACCAGCCGGCGAGCATCATTGCGGCGCCGACGGCGACGCAGACGCGGCCCCAGCGGCGCTGCGCCTGGTGGGAGATGGTCAGGCCCCAGGTGATGGCGGCGGTCCAGAGGCCGTTGGCGAAGTGGAAGACGAGGAGGGAGACGCTCAGGAGGTAGAAGAGGGAGACGATGACGCCGGCGGCGGTGAGGCCCTCGGCGCTGCCCTGAAGAACCTGGGCCATGGTGGAGGCGGCGAACTGGTGGTCCCACTTCGCGCCGCCGGGGACGAGGAAGGTCCAGCCCCAGCGGAGCGTGGCGATGTGATAGAAGATGAAGAGGATGCCGACGTAGCCGCTCCAGCGCTGGAGGGAGTAGCGCCAGTTGTCCTGGTAGGGGTAGCGGTGGAGGTTGTGCTTGCCGGTGCGGGCGTAGTAGAGGCCGAGGATGGAGTGGAAGGCGATGGGGAGCCAGAGGACGAAGATCTCGGTGAGGAGGAGGAAGGGGGCGTTGTGGATGAAGCCCACCTCGGACTGGTAGGCCGCGACGCCGCCGTGGCCGTAGGCGGCCTTGCGGGAGTCGAGCATGCCCCAGGTGATGGAGGAGTTGGTGGTGAGGTGGAAGATCAGGAAGACGCCGATGGGGACGACGCCTGAGAGAGAATGAAGCCTGCGGAGCAGGAAATAGTGACGATCGAACCAAGAAGCCTGGCCCAAGGAGTGGTCTCCTCTCCCCCCGCCCGCACGCTGTGATTTCGCCCCCGCCCCCCCACTGCTCTCCCCCGCTCCCCGCGCTCCCGCACTCCCCCGCTGCTCCCGCGTGCCCGAGCGGGCGCAGGCAGCCATGTTAAGGCGTGATGCGGAGGTCGCCGAGCCCGCCGGCTCCCATGCCGCCCACGCCGCCTCCCCCCCCACCGCCCGCGGCGCCGCCGGCCTCGGCGGCACGCTCCTTGGCGAGGTGGGCCGAGATGGCGCGGGAGATCTCGACGAAGCGGGTGCGGAGTTCGGCGAGGGCCTGCGAGAGGTCTCGCGCCTCCTCGGGGGTGAGGTTCCCCTTGGTCTTCTCTTCAAGGACGCCGAGGAGATCGATGTAGAGCCTGGCGTACTCAAGGGAGACGATGGCGCGGCCGGTCTGGGGGTCGGGGAACGCGCCGAGGTAGTGCAGGGCCGGGGTCAGCAGGGTGCCGACGAGGGCGGCGAAGTCGGCGGCGGGGAGGCCGCCCTCTTCGTCGGGGCGTGCGCCGGGAGCGGCGCCCGCGGCGGGCTTGGGCTTGGAGGCCTGCGCCTGCGCGGCGAGGCGCTGCTTCTCCGCCTGGGCCTGCTGCTTCCAGTCGGTGTCCACGATGATCTTGGGCTGTTCGGAGTCGGCCATGCTTTCCCCGCGTCTGAAGGTTCCGCACTATATGCGGGCGGACCCCGGAGTCCGGAAAACCCCGAAAGAAGGTACGGGAGGGGGGCGAGTTCGGGAGAGGGGCGGGAGGGCGAGGGGGGAGCGGCGTTGATGCCGCGGCCGGGTTCGCTTAACGTTTGACGCTTGGAACCCCGGAGAAATGCCGTGATGCCGACGCCCGTCGAAGGTAGGACCATCCGCAGGGGCGTGCTGTGGGGGGGCGCCGCGGCGGCCGCGTGGGGGCTGGCGCTTGGGGGGTGCGCGAAGGACGGGGGGCCGAAGGGGGCGCGGCTGGAGCCGTCGGACTTCCGGGCGGTGACGGCGGCGGAGCAGGTGGAGGGGGAGGTGCGGACGGGAGGGGCGGGGGCGGGCGGGGCCGGCGCGGAGGTGAGTGGAGCGGCGCTGCCGACGGTGCCCACGAGGCGGCCGATCCGGACGATCGGGCGATCGGAGGCGTCGCTGGGCGTGCTGGACGTCTCGGTGGTGCCGGGGTCGCCGGCGGTGACGGGGCCGGCGCCGAGTCCGGCGGGGGAGGCGGTGACGCTGGACTCGAAAGTGGGGCAGATCAACGGGCAGCCGATCATCGCGTCGAAGTTCCTGGAGCCCCTCGACGGGCGACTGCGCGCGCTGGCCAAGGAGACGAGCGGGAACGAGGCGAGGTGGCGGGAGGAGGCGGCGCGGGTGATCTTCCGGGCGCTGCAGACGGAGATCCTCGACCAGTTGCTGCTGGCGGAGGCGTACGCGGCGATGACGCCGGAGGTGCGGGAGATCGGCCTGCGGGCGTTCATGACGCAGATCCGCGAGGACCTGGTGCGGCAGAACGAGGGGAGCCGGGAGCTGGCCAACGAGCGGCTGCAGGAGCGGGAGGGGGTGACGATCGAGCAGAAGAGCAAGGAGGCGCTGCACCAGGAGATGATCCGACATGAACTGCGGCGGAAGATCGAGCCGCGGGTGCACGTGAGCACGCGGGAGCAGCGGGAGTACTACGAGCGGCACTTCGCGGAGTACAACCCGCCCGGGACGGCGCGGCTGCGGCTGATCCGGGTGGCGGCGTCGGACGAGGCGGGGCAGGAGCAGGTGCGGCGGGCGCTGGCGGAGGGGACGCCGTTCGCCGAGGTGGCGAAACTGGAGGCGAACCTGTTCCGGCGGGACGTGGGCGGGGAGCACACGGTGCAGGTGCCGGGGCTGTACGAGGAAGCGAAGATCTTCGGGATCCCGGAGTTGAACGACGCGGCGCTGGCGCTGGAGCCCGGGGAGACGATCGGGCCGATCCAGGTGCAGGGGACGGTGGCGTGGGTGCACCTGGAGGGGATCGACCGGCCGCCGGGGGTGTCGTTCTACGACGCGCAGCTGGAGATCAACCGGCTGCTGCTGGACGAGAAGTCCGCGGCGGAGCGGGATCGGTACTTCCGGAAGCTGCTGGCGGAGGGGAGCTACTCGGACCTGGTGCAGACGACGGAGCGGCTGCTGGCGATCGCGACGGAGCGGTACTACGGGACGGGGACCCGGGGGGAGTAAGGGGCGCGGCGTGGCCGTGCTGAGCGGGCTGATGCCGGCGCTGCGGGGGCTGCTGGGGGCAAGGGGGCGGACGCGCGCGGAGGCGGAGCGGGCGCTGGGGCGAGCGGGGGAGCGTGCGGCGGCGCGGATGCTGCGGCGGGCGGGGTACCGCGTGATCGGGAGGAACGTGCGCTGCCGCGCGGGGGAGGCGGACATCGTGTGCATCGCGCCGGATCGGCGGACGGTGGTGGTGGTGGAGGTGAAGACGCGCCGGGCGACGGGAGGAGGGCCGCCGCCGGAGGCGAACGTTCACGCACGCAAGCGGGCGAAGCTGCTGGCGGTGACGCGGTACCTGGCGAGGGCGAACCGGTGGGAGGGGCGGCCGGTGCGGATCGACGTGGTGGCGGTGGAATGGCCGGCGGAGGGGGCGCGTGGGCGGCCGGTGCTGCGGCACCACGTGGGGGCGGTCAGGTCGCGGTGGTGACGTTGGGGTCGGCGTCCGGGGCGGGCGCGGGGGCATGGCCGTTGCCGGGCGCGTCGGGGGCGGGCGGTTCTGCCGCGGCGGGAGGCGGGGCGGCGCGGCCGGCGAGGGTGCCGCGGAAGGCGAGTTCGAGGCGGGTCTCCTCGGCGCGGATGGGGTTGAGCTTCAGGGGGAGGATCAGACTGAACATGGAGCCGCGGCCGGGCTCGCTCTCGACGTTGATCTCCCCCTGGAGGATCTGGGCGAGTTCCTTGGAGATGGCCAGGCCCAGGCCCGTTCCGGCGTGGCGGCGGGTGTGGCCGCTCTCGAGCTGGCGGAACTTCTCGAAGATGATCGGGAGGTCCTCGGCGGCGATGCCGGGGCCGGTGTCGATGACGCTGATGCGGACGCGGTCCTCGGCCTCGGGCCCCTCGCCGGCGCGGCCGACGAGGCGCTCGACGCGGAGGGTGACGCGGGCGGGGCGGCCGGGGGAGTCGCCGGCGGCGTCGCCGGTGAACTTGATGGCGTTGGAGAGGAGGTTGTAGACGATCTGCTGGAGCTTCTTGGGATCGGTGTGGATGTGGGGGACGTCACCGACGGGCTCCATGGAGAGTTCGACGCCGCTCTTGTCGGCGACGGGGCGCATCATCGCGCAGAGGCCCTCGCAGAGTTCGGCGACGTTGACCTGCTCGGGGCGGAGGTCCACGCGGCCGGCCTCGACCTTGGCGATCTCGAGGAGGCCGTTGATCATCTCCAGGAGGGAGCGGCCGGCGGTGGTGATGTGCTCGAGGTAGCGGCGGCGCTTGGCGAGGCGGGTGGAGTCGTCGCCGGCGGCGTACTCGCGCTCGGCGATCTCGAGGAGGAGTTCGGCGAAGCCGATGATCGAGTTCAGCGGCGTGCGGAGTTCGTGGCTGACGTTGGCGACGAACTCGCCCTTGAGGCGGTTGGCCTCGTGGAGGGCGATGTTGCGCTCGGAGAGTTCGGAGAGCTTGACGTCGAGGGACTTGTTGATGGCGCGGAGCTGCTCCTGGCTGGCGGCGAGCGCCTCGAGCATCTGGTTGAAGGTGTCGCTGAGCTCCTCGAACTCGTCGCCGGTGGAGATGTTGGAGCGGACGTTGATGTCGCCGCGGCGGACGAGCTCTGCGGTCTCGCGGAGTTCGCGGACGGGGCTGAGGATGAGCCTGGTGATGATGAGGTAGAAGACCAGGACGGCCAGGCCGAGGGCGATGAGGCCGGCGCTGAGGAAGTAGAAGACGGTGTCGGCGAGGAGGTCGAGGATGGCGGCGGGGGCGCGGCGGGTGAGGAGGATGATGCCCAGGGGCTCGCCGTCTTCGCCGCGCTGGACCTTGGCGTAGCGGTCCTCGCGGCCGGCGCGGCTCCAGGTGGAGTCGTAGCGCTCGACCGCGTCCGGGTCGGACTGGAAGCGCTGCCAGGCGCGGGCGACGAAGCGGTCCTCGTCGGCGAGAGCGACGACCTGCTCCTTGCGGAGCAGGACGATGTCGGCGTCGGCGAGCTGCTCCGGCTCACCGGGGATGACGGCGGCGCCGGCGGCGGCCCGGTTCTGGACCTGCTCTTCCCAGACCTGGACGAGCTGGCGCGCCAGGCGGCGGTTGCTCTCCTCGATGATGCCGTTCATCCGGAGCCAAGGGACGCTCAGGGCGGCGACGATGATGAGGACGACGGCGGCGCCGAAGAGGAGGAGGCACTTGTTGGCCAGGGAGATGCCGCGCCACATCGGTGGAGTTTACGCCCGGGGGGGTGGGGGAATGGGAGCGAAGGGGAGAGGGGAAGAAGAGGTATGGGGGCGGAGATGGAACCCTCCGTCCGTTCCACGCCCGCATGGAGGGGGGCTGAGAGGGCCGACCATACGGTGGGGCGGAGGTGGCACGGGCGGCTTGTCCGCCCGTGGGACCGATCGAGGCGGGACGAGGGGGGAGTTACGGGCTCGAAACCCGTGCCGCGGGTCGAGAGAGGGGGCTGGGGGAGGAGAGGAGAAGAGGGAGGGAAAGAGAGCACGGGCTTCCAGCTGGTGTGTAGAAACGATTTGACAGCGGCGTGGGTTT
>ERZ777003.4900-NODE-4900-length-10667-cov-4.816811_pt1 | contig 10667 bp, 9 predicted proteins | sample MGYA00374956_ERZ777003 | MGnify/ENA primary metagenome ERZ777003 (study PRJEB29302, sample SAMN06268252) | bioreactor metagenome | isolation source: Joint BioEnergy Institute, California, USA | place: USA:Joint BioEnergy Institute, California, USA | collected... | reverse complement strand
TGATTTGATTGAGCAGAAGCAGAAGTGGCCCGAGAGCGTCATCGTTTACACGGATGGAGCGAGCCGGGGCAATCCGGGCCCGGCCGCGATCGGTATTCACGTGACCGACATGGATTCACAGACGATCGCTGAGCACGGTGAGGTCTTGGGTGTTCAAACGAATAATTTCGCCGAATATACGGCCGTCATTCGCGCTTTAGAACTCTCGCTCGCACAAGGCGTGAAAAACGTGATTCTCCGGAGCGATAGCGAATTGATGGTGAAGCAAATGACGGGTGTGTATAAAGTGAAGTCCGATGCGATTCTTCCCCTCTACGACAGAGTGAGAGAGCTGTTATCGAGGTTCTCAAGCGTCACGTTTGAACACGTTCGTCGTGAGAATAACCGCGTGGCCGATCGACTTGCCAACGAGGCTCTCGACCGAGCTTGATAGGTTCCCCAAAAAGGTGGCCGAATCAGAGGAACGTCCGCGCTATTTGGACGAAAAGACAATAGACCGCGAATGAAAGTGCGAAGATCAGAAGCACTTGGCGGGCGATCGGTTTTTCTGCTCTTGCGATGGCCGTTGCTTTTTTCCGGTTCATGTCACGTTCCTCATTCCCATCTCTAGGCCTAAGTCGAATTTGTGTACTCTTCGGACAAAAGCCAGGTGGAATAAAGGGTACCGCGAAGTATTTTATGAAAAATTAGGGTTTGATGACTCTGTATCATATTGAAATCACAGGGTTAATCTTTAACCAGGCCCGTCTTGAAAGCGGGCGTCAAGACTGGTAATTTAAGCGTCCTAAGAGGAGCTGCAGGCGATTGCTCCTGCCCCCGCAAGGGCTGGCAGGGGAGGAAAGTCCGGACTCCGTATGGCAGCGCAGGGGCTAACCGCCCCCCGCCGAAAGGCGAGGAACAGTGGAACAGAAAGAATGTCCGGGGCAATGATCTCTTGGCCGGGAACGGGAGGCCTTGAGGGAGCCGCCGGAGTGAAATCAGCCAAACTCTGCGTGGAGCAAGATCAAATAGGGAGGCGCCAACGGTTCGAAAGAGCCGCATGCGGCCAGCATGATGCCTCCGGGTTAGATCGCTAAAGGTTCGGGGTAACTCGAATCTCAGAGGAATAATCGCCTCCCTTGGGGCGTCGTCGAATCCCCCAAGGAAGACAGAATCCGGCTTATCGCAGCTCCATTTTCGACACTTTCGGGGCGGCTGTCCTACCGGGGAGCTGCCTCATCTTTTTTGTGCCCTTCATGTAGAGACTTCGCGGTATGCTTTAAAGATTCCCGCGGAGGTCAGTCGTGAATCATCTACGCACCGGTTCGGCTTGGGATCTTGTCGGCAACACTCCTTTGGTTCGCCTCAGTTCGCTCTGCAAGCTCACCGGTTGTGAGATTTACGGCAAAGCCGAGTTCTTGAACCCGGGCGGAAGCGTGAAAGACCGGGCCGCGAAAGGCATCATCATGGATGCCGAAAACAGAGGTTTGCTCAAACCGGGCGGTGTGATCGTCGAAGGAACCGCGGGCAACACTGGGATCGGTCTCGCCGTGCTAGCCGCCTCCCGCGGTTATAAAGTGATCGTCACCATGCCCGAAGGACAGACCGAAGAGAAATACAAAATGCTCGAAGTCTTGGGCGCCGAAGTGCGACGCGTGCCTCAAGTCCCTTTTAAAGACGAGCGTCATTTCTATCATGAAGCGCGGCGGATCGCGGAATCGCTACCGAATGCATTTTGGGCCAATCAGTTCGAGAACCCCGCGAACGGCGACTTCCACTATCAAACGACTGGTCCTGAAATATGGGAGCAAACTGAAGGCCGTATCGATATTTTCACGTGCGCAGTCGGTTCCAGCGGAACAATGAGCGGCGTGAGCCGTTATCTCAAGGAAAAGAAGCCGTCGGTCGAAATCGTTATCGCCGACCCTTACGGCTCGGGAATCTACTCATATCTTAAGACCGGAAAACTCGAGACGGAGGGCTCATCGATCACGGAGGGGATCGGGATTATGCGTATCACCGAGAACTTTCGCCATGTCCGTGCGGACGGCGCGATGCGCATAAGTGATAGTGAGATGATCGATATGATTTATCACTTGGCAGAACATGACGGGCTCTTTGTCGGTACGTCCTCCGGTATTAACGTCATGGCCGCTTACCGGCTGGCGCAGATGAATGCTGGATCAAGGAAAACGATCGTAACAGTTTTGTGTGATTCGGGTACGCGGTATGCTTCGCGTCTGCTCGATCAAAAATGGCTCGCGGAGAAAGGGCTTACTCCGAAGCCCTTGGTGCGGATGATCGCGTAAACTGGCTCACTATCGTGGGGATGACCGGTAGAAGCGGAAAAACAATAGTCGGTTTGAGCCCTTAGGATCATCAACATTAAAGTGAGCCAGTTTGAAAAAGAAAAAGGGACGCCCCCCTCTTTGCGTCCCTTCCACGAGATGTCGTCGGTCGGTTTAAGAGCCCCTCGGTCTCTTAGTGGTACTCCTCACTGCGGAGCGTTTCGGCAGCGTATTGGATCCAATCGGCGTAGGCCGAAACCAACGTGTAGACAGAGAAGCCCGAGCAGTTAACCGCCGGCTTGTTCATGATCCGGCTGGTAACGCCCGCCAGGTACCATTCGTCGCCGACTTGGAAGTAAGCCGGTCCGCCCGAATCGCCCGGGCAAGCGCCTTTACCGTTTTGTTGGTTCAAGAGGATTTCGGTTGCGCTGAACTCGACCGACTCGATCACGGTTTCCGTGAAACGGAGAACGCCGGAACCGGTTTGGTTGTCGAAGTCATCCAAGCCGTAACCCGCCAGGAGAAGTGTCGAGCCGTTGCTCAGCACCGACGAGTCCGCCAAAAGCGGGATCACTTTATAACCATCGGGGAGACCGCCCGAGAATTTCACGACCGCAATGTCGGACGCATCCGTAAACATGTCCTGGCGAACCGCCCACAGCGGTGAAACCATGTAAGAGTCGACTTCGCGGACAACGGTGTTGGGAGCAACCGGCTTCACCAAGCGCGGGCCGAAGACGATCCGAAGATGGGAGGCCGGCCCGTCGACACAGTGAGCGGCGGTCAAAAGAAGATCGGGTGCGATAATCGAAGCCGTGCAGATGCTTGTTTTTTCGACGTTGATGAGGCTGACGACCGTATTTGAATAGACGTTGTCGTCCAGCGCCTCGACTTCTTGGCCGCCGATAATCCCCACGCCGTCGGCTTCAATATTTGCAGCATACGGCGCTTGGGAGCATGCGGTGCCGAGAATCAAACCGGCGAGGAGCAGGAGAGCGTTTCGAGAAAGGAGTTTTGTAACGTCGTTATTAGTTTTGGATTTTTCGTTTTTCGAGGCGCTCATCGTTACTCCCCTCTCGGTTCGACTTTTTCGAACCGCGATGAGCGGACTTCTCCACCGATTTAAGGAAGAAGTAAATGCGTTTTTTCTTTAACATTCGATAAGATTTTTTTATGAAATATTAAAGGGCGCGCAACCAGAATGCTCTGCGTTATTTTTGTAAGTTTAGTCATTTCAAATTGTTATATCTTCTGGTTCCAAAATTGAACTTAGAAAAAGTTTGGTTCAAGGGCCTAAAGAGTACCCTCAGTAAGTCTCAAATTTTCCTGGCTAGGGCCAGGAAATCCATTCATAACGCGGCCAACTTTTCCGCATGGATGAAAAGCTCATGCCCGAGGCGCTTGGGTTGCGAATCCCGAAGCCGGGTCCAATACAAGGGCCGAAAGCTCTTCGAAAGACGGGCTCTGATTTCCCATTCTGTTGCGCCGTAAGGGGGACCGAAGGTTTTGTCCATAACGAAAAAGACCCCCATGAGAAGGCCGTTTTCGCTCAAAAGACGCTTCCAGGCGCGCACGAGTTCCGCGCGGCGGCTGGGCGTGATCGCGCAGAAAAACGTGTGCTCGAAGATCAGATCAAAAGAGCCCGGCATCTTGTCGGGAAGTTGGAAGAGATCGGCCTGAAGAAATTTGAGATTCGGGAGGTAGCCGAATTTCTGTTTGGCTCGCGCGATGGCTTCTTCGCTGAAATCGACAGCTGTCACGAGGTGGCCTTGTTCCGCGAACCAGGCTGCATCGTTCGCCGTTCCCGCGCCGGGAACAAGAACGCGCATGCGGGGCAGTTTCAGTCGGGGAACAAGCTTCGTTAAGACGTGTGAGGGGGCCCCAAGCTCCCAGCGCGTGTCTTCTTTGCGGTAGAGATCGCTCCACCAGTCGGCGCGATCGGCATCGGGGTTCTCTTGGAGCCACGGGCGCGTTTCAAAACGTTGTCCGCCGATCGTAAAGCTTTCATCGTCGAATTCATCGACGCTGTTGAAGAGACGAGCCTGGGCCGCGCGCGAAAGAATGAAGGGGACGCCTCTTTCTGTGCGGCCGTGAAACCGGTCCCATTCGTCGACGGTGAGCGAATCGAAAGGAGCGCTCTCCGTGTGACCGTAGGGAAGAGTGAGCTTCCATGAGGTCGGTGTTTGCTCGATATCGAGAACGACGTAGGGCTCGTCAAAAGCTTCGATGAGGATCGGCTGGCCGTCCACTTCGCACCATGCCCGCCCGCGGTCATCCATCTTGAGGCTGGCCAGCCACGCGCGGCCGACCTCAACATCGGTGACCCGGATCTCGTCGAATTTAAAATAACCTTCTTCGTCGATTTGGATAAAGCGCGTGACCTGAAAATCCGTCACTGATCGTCTCCGCCGGGAGTGATCTTGTGGCCTCGAAGGAAGTGCACTTCGCGGGCCTTAATTTCTCCCCCGACTTCTGCCCATGTTTGGAAACCGTCCGTTGATTTCAGGCGCAGGAAGCCCTCAAAAACTTGTTCGGTTTGGTCCTCTCCGGCCGGGCCGATCGCCTGACAGCGAAAATGAGCGATCAGATCCGTCCCCGGGTTCACGACTTCCGTGTAAAGACTGTTGCAGAAAATCTCGGTTGTTTCGGGAAAACGTTTGAGAATGAACCCTCTGACGTCTTCTTCGACTCCCGCTTCAACGCGGCGGTGCTCCTCGAGAGTCATAGGGCTTTCGCTTGTAGCGAGGCACCATGTCCACGCGAGAAGGACAAACAAAATCGCGAGGGAGATATATTTCATAACGATGTTCTCTCTTTCGCTGCTGGTTGGCGTTTGAGCCTTCCCAGGGCCTGAAGTTTATATTACATAACCTAGGACGCGGACGGAGACTTCGTCAACGCAAGAGGTCGGAAACGGTAAAGCCTTATGATTGCGCGCATTGGACTGACTCAAAAACTCGAGCGCAGCCTCAATGAGTTGAAAGGCGTTGCGGAGCGCGTTCGCAGGCACGCTCCAGGATTGGCAGAAGATCTTCGCTTTTTGTTGCGGCATCCGCGCGTTCTCGTCAGCTGGATCGAAGAGCGAAGCCCGTGGCTCAGCCGGCGCCTGATGGGCGCAGCGTCAAATCTGGCTGAGCCGTTCACGATCGGTATGGGGCTGAGAGTTGAGAAGCTTGGTGAGGATTCGATCGAAGTCGTCATGCCCGGCCATTGGCGGAATCAGGGGGAAGGCGGCCAGATTCATACGGCGGCGTTGGCGGCTGTGGGCGAATCGGCGGCTCGGGTGTATTGGGAGTACCATCTCGATCTGCGGGATGCGCAAGTTGAAACGAAGCGCGCGGAAGTGCGCATTCTCGCGCGCCCGGAGGGGGAGGTCAGGGCTGTCTTCCGCTTGCCTGAAGCCGATCGAGAGGCGATTCTGCATCAACTTCGAAGCAAGGAAAGGGTCTCCGTCGAAAGTCAGACGCTGATTTACGAGAAGAACGGTCGTTTGATCGCCGAGGTCGACATTGAGTGGGAACTTCGGCGTCAACTCGCGTTGGGGTCTTCACAAGGGCTTTGAGCGGAGACGACCGATTGCAGTGAACGGCGGCGGAAGATCGGAAAGAGGATAGCGATGGATTTTTCTATGGAGTCGAGCGCAAGCCAGCGCTTGCCCGCGATTCAGTCTGAAATCGATGTTGGATCTCCAGAATTCAAAGAAAACGAAGCGCACATGAAGCGCTTGGTGGACGAGTGGCGCGAGCGCGTGGCGATCGTCAAAGCCGGCGGCGGACCGGAAGCGGTCGAGCGGCATAAGTCGCGCGGAAAGATGACGGCGCGCGAGCGGATCGACGCTCTGATCGATCCGGGTTCCTCGTTCCTCGAATTATCGACTCTCGCCGCGTGGGACATGTACGACAACGCGGCTCCCGGTGCGGGAATCGTAACGGGCATCGGCGTCGTTTCCGGCCAAGAGTGCATGATTGTCGCCAACGATGCCACCGTGAAGGGCGGAACGTATTTCCCGATGACGGTGAAGAAACATTTGCGCGCCCAGGAGATCGCGATGGAAAACGGTCTTCCCTGCATTTACCTCGTCGATTCGGGCGGCGCGTTCCTTCCTTTGCAAGCGGAGGTGTTTCCCGACCGCGATCACTTCGGCCGCATTTTCTACAACCAAGCGAGAATGTCGGCGATGGGGATCGCGCAGATCTCCGTCGTCATGGGCTCGTGCACGGCCGGCGGCGCGTACGTGCCCGCGATGAGCGACGAGAACGTAATCGTAAAAGGGAACGGCACGATCTTCTTGGGCGGCCCACCGCTCGTGAAAGCGGCGACCGGTGAAGTGGTTTCGGCGCAAGAGCTCGGTGGCGCGGAAGTTCATTGCGAGGTGAGCGGAGTCACCGACCATTACGCCGAGGACGATCTGCATGCGATCGAGATCACCCGCGATATCGTGGCGAATCTCAACCGCCGTAAGCAGTGGCCGTTTAAGATCGATTCCGTCGAGGAGCCTTTGTATAAGCCCGAAGAAATTTACGGCATTATTCCGGCCGACGCGCGCAAACCTTACGACGTACGCGAAGTGATCGCCCGTATCGTCGACGGCAGCCGTTTCCATGAATTTAAAACGTCTTTCGGCAAGACCATTGTGACGGGATTCGCGCGTATTTACGGATTCCCCGTCGGTATCGTTGCCAATAACGGCGTTCTTTTCAGCGAAAGCGCTCTCAAGGCGACACATTTCATCGAGCTTTGCGATCAGCGCGGTATTCCTTTGATCTTCTTGCAGAACATCACCGGCTTCATGGTCGGAAAGACGTATGAGAACGAGGGCATCGCCAAGCATGGGGCGAAAATGGTGATGGCTGTGAGCAATACCCGAGTCCCGAAGTTCACCGTGATCATCGGCGGCTCCTACGGCGCCGGCAATTACGGCATGTGCGGTCGAGCCTTCCAACCGCGTTACCTGTGGATGTGGCCGAATGCCCGCATCGCTGTGATGGGCGGCGAACAAGCGGCGAACGTGCTTCTGACGGTGAAGCTCGATCAACTGGCTGAGAAAAAACAAACAATGACACCTGAAGAACAGGCGGCCGTTAAGGCTCCGACGTTGGCGAAGTACGACAAGGAGAGCTCCGCTTACTATTCAACGGCCCGGATTTGGGACGACGGAATCATCGATCCTGCCGATACGCGCCGGGTTCTGGCGCTCGCGATCAGCTCGAGCTGCAACGCAGATTGGGGGCCGAGCCGCAAAGGCGTGTTCCGCATGTGAGGACTTCGGATATGAGTGAAGGGAAAAATCTCAAAGTGGGGGTGAGTGGACGGATCGCGACGATGACGCTTAACCGCCCAGATGTCCGAAACGCATTTCAGCCCGAAATGATCCGCGAACTGACGGCCGCGTTCGCCGAGCTTTCAAAGCGCGAAGACATTTCGGTCGTTGTGCTCAGAGGTGAAGGCAAGAGTTTCTGCGCGGGAGCCGACCTCGGTTACATGAAGTCGATGGCCGCTTTCTCCTTTGAGGAAAATGTGCGTGACTCGGGCGAGCTTTTTGAAATGTTCTGGACGATGCGCTTATGCCCGCATCCGATCGTGACCCGTGTGCACGGCCATGCCATGGGCGGCGCCCTGGGGCTTATCGCCGTGAGTGATGTTGTCGGCGCCGTCGAGGGGACCCAATTCTGTTTCAGCGAAGTGAAACTAGGACTTGCGCCGGCCGTGATTTCGCCGTTCGTCCTTGAGCGCATGGCCGTCTCGCACGCAAGGCGCTACATGCTGACAGGTGAGGTTTTCGGTACTGACGAGGCTCTCAAATCGGGCCTCGTTCATTTCGCGGGTGACGAGGATGCGGTGGACGGGTTTATCGAGCAAACGGCGAAGGTGATTTCACGCAATGGCCCCGAGGCCGTGCGAGCGACCAAGACGCTGATCATGCGGATTTCCGCCGAAAACGATTGGCCGGGACGGCGGGAGTTGACGACTCGAGTGATCGCCGAACGCCGCGCGAGCGCCGAAGGGCAGGAAGGACTGCGGGCATTCTTTGAAAAGAGGGACCCCGCCTGGAGATCGAAAGAATGAGTTCTCAAGCGAAGTCTGCTAGACGGATTGAAAAGATCGCGATCGCCAACCGCGGTGAGGTGGCGGTGCGGATCATCCATGCGTGCCAAGAACTAGGCATCCGCACAGTACTTTTGCATTCGGAAGCCGATCAAGGGAGCCGTGCATGGCGGCTTGCTGACGAACGCGTGTGCATCGGGCCGGCTCCGACCGCCGAAAGCTACTTGCGCATCGATCGGAATATCGAGGGCGCGATTGCCGCTGGCGCGCAGGCGATTCACCCCGGGTTCGGTTTCTTAAGTGAGAATGCGGATTTCGCTGCCGCTTGCGAGAAAGCGGGCCTGATTTTTATCGGCCCGCGCGCGGAAACGATTCGCGCGCTCGGTGATAAGATCTCGGCGAAAAAGTTGATTGAAAAAGCGAATGTTCCGACGGTTCCCGGCTATATGGGGGAAGATCAGCGGACGGCGCGTTTGATCGTCGAAGCGGAACGAATCGGTTTTCCCGTGATTGTGAAGGCCGCGGCAGGCGGCGGTGGACGCGGTATGAAGGTGATTCGTTCGCGCGCGGAAGCGGGCGAATTGATCGCGTCGGCGCAACGTGAAGCGCAAAGCGCCTTTGGTTCATCGACGGTCTTTCTTGAAAAGTACCTCGATCACGCCAAGCATATCGAGTTTCAGATCTTCGGAGATTTCACTGGCCGCTGCGTTCATCTCTTCGAGCGCGAATGCTCGGTCCAAAGGCGACATCAAAAAATCGTTGAAGAGGCGCTTTCTCCGTCGTTGACTCCCGAGCTTCGCGAGAAAATGGCGAAAGCGGCCGTGGCGCTCGCCGAAACGGCCGGCTATAGCGGAGCCGGCACGGTGGAGTTTCTGGTGCAAGACGGCGAGTTTTATTTTCTGGAAATGAATACGCGGCTTCAGGTCGAGCATCCGGTCACGGAGATGGTTTTGGGTGTCGACTTGGTCAAAGCGCAGATTCTCAACGCCGCTAAAGAGTTCCGTCTTTGGAAACAGGAAGAGCTTGTTCCGCGCGGACACGCGATCGAGTGCCGCGTTTATGCCGAGGATCCTTATAACCGCGGTTTGCCGTCAACGGGCCGCTTGATCGGCATGCATTGGCCCGAAGGGCCGGGGAGACGGTTTGAAGTCGGTTTCGAGGCTGGAGATGAGATTACTCCGTTCTACGATCCGATGATTGCGAAGATCATCGTTTGGGACGAAGACCGCCCGCGTGCGATCCGCAAAATGCTGCGCGTTCTCGACGAGACGATCATTTTCGGTGTCCGCACGAATATTCCATATTTGAAGGCCATTCTTTCGCATCCGGAATTCGTGAGCGGAACGATGACGACGCAATTTATTCAAACTTATTTCCCGGAAGGACTCGAGCCCCGCGAGTTAAGCGATTTCGAGAAGACATTCGCGGCGAAAGCTCTGCCGCTCGTTCGTCACGGCCAAGCGGTTGATTCGGGGGCGGCTCCTTCGTCCGGTGTCAAGGACCCGTGGCGTGAAGGTTGGAGGTTCGTATGAAGAAGTTAGTTTTGGATATCGACGGTCGGCTTGTTGAAGGAACCGCGGCCTACGATAAAGGCACGCTCTGGGTGCATTTGAATGGGCAAACCTATACGGTTGATATCGCCCAACGTCGGACGACCCGTGGTTCAAAGGCGGGCTCTGCCGCAGCACACTTCGGGGAAATCGGCGCGCCGATGCCGGGAAAAGTGATTAAAATCAACGGTCAGGTCGGCGACGAGGTGGCCGAAAACCAAGTACTGGTCGTGATGGAAGCGATGAAAATGGAGTATACTTTGAAAGCCCCGATTAAAAGTCGGATCACCGAAATCCTGTGTGAACCCGGACAGCAAGTCGCGCTCGGACAAATACTGATGAAACTGGACAAAGCATGAGTCGAATTACGATTGTTGAAGTCGGTCCGCGCGACGGGCTTCAAAACGAAAAAGTCTCTCTCGACATCGAAACCCGGCTGGAGTTCGCGGAGCGGTTGGCTGAGGCGGGACTTCGTAAGATCGAGCTCGGCGCTTTCGTTTCGCCCGAATGGGTGCCGCAAATGGCGGGATCCCCCGAATTGATGAAACGAGCCTTGGAGTTGAAAGCTTCGGGTCGGTCACCACTGAAGGACGTCGAGCTTTCCGCTTTGGTTCCGAACCCCCGCGGAATGAGCGACGCACTGGAAGCGGGAGTGAAAACCGTTGCGATCTTTGGCTCGGCCAGCGAATCGTTTGCGAAAAAGAACATCAACTGCACGATCGATGAAAGCTTCGTTCGCTTCGAAAAAGTCATGGAAATGGCCCGCGAACATAACGTGCGCGTGCGCGGATACCTCAGCATGTGC
>ERZ777003.4899-NODE-4899-length-10671-cov-5.189714_pt1 | contig 10671 bp, 6 predicted proteins | sample MGYA00374956_ERZ777003 | MGnify/ENA primary metagenome ERZ777003 (study PRJEB29302, sample SAMN06268252) | bioreactor metagenome | isolation source: Joint BioEnergy Institute, California, USA | place: USA:Joint BioEnergy Institute, California, USA | collected... | reverse complement strand
AGCGCAACGGCTATGTCCGGGCGACGACGGTGCGCGAGCCGGGCGAATATGCGGTGCGCGGCGGCATCATCGACGTGTTCCCGACCGGCAGCGACATGCCGTTGCGGCTCGACCTGTTCGGCGACGAGCTGGAGGAGATCCGCGCCTTCGATCCCGTCGACCAGCGGACAACGGAGAGCCGCAAGCAGCTTGTCCTGTCTCCGGTCAGCGAGATCACGCTGACGCCCGAGCGCATCCGCCTGTTCCGCGAGGGCTATCGCGCCCTGTTCGGCGCGGCCGCGGCCAGCGACCCGATCTACGAGGCGGTCAGCGCAGGCCAGCGCTTTGCCGGGATGGAGCACTGGCTGCCGCTGTTCTATCCGGAGCTCGGCAGCATCCTCGACTACCTCCCGGGCGTCCCGGTCACCTTCGACGACCAGACCCAGGAAGCGCGCGACGCGCGGCTCGACACCATCCGCGACTACTTCCAGGCGCGGGCGTCAGGCGGCGCCGGCGCCGACAGCGGCGGCGTCTACCGGCCGGTGCCTCCGGAGCGGCTGTACCTCACCGCAGAGGACTGGGACGCCTATCTCGGGACCCGCGCGACCGTGCGCTTCACGCCCTTCGAGATCGCGGGGACGAAGGGCACCCGGGACGCCGGGGCGAAGGCGGGGCTCAACTTCGCCGAGGCGCGCGCCCGCCGCGACAGCCAGCTGTTCGATGCCGTCGTCGCCGCGATCGGCGAGGAGCATGCGGCCCGGCACCGGGTGGTGGTGAGCGGGTTGACCACCGGCGCCCGCGACCGGCTGAGCAACCTGCTGGCCGAGCATCACCTGGAGGCACAGACGCGGGTGGACAGCTGGGCCCAGGCGCTCGCGCTGCCGCCGCGTGTGGTCGGCCTGGTTGTGGCGCCGCTCGAGAGCGGCTTCCGCGCCGACGGCGTCACCGTTATCACCGAGCAGGACATCCTGGGCGAGCGGATGTCCCGGCCGGCCCGCCGTCAGCGCCGGGCCGAGAACGTCATCACCGAGGCGACCGCACTCGCCATCGGCGACCTGGTGGTGCATCGCGACCACGGCATCGGCCGCTATGACGGCCTGGTCGCGGTCGAGGTGGCGGGTGCGCCGCACGACTGCCTCCGCGTGCTCTATGCCGGCGACGACAAGCTGTTCGTGCCGGTGGAGAACATCGAGGTCCTGTCCCGCTATGGCGCAGGCGATGCGGAGACGCAGCTCGACAAGCTGGGCGGCGCCGGCTGGCAGTCGCGCAAGGCGCGGGTCAAGCAGCGCATCAAGGAGATTGCCGAGCACCTGATCCGCGTCGCGGCGGAGCGCGAGGTGCGCACGGCCGAGAAGCTGGCGACCCCCGCCGGCATCTACGACGAGTTCGCCGCCCGCTTCCCCTACCCGGAGACCGAGGACCAGCTGCGGGCGATCGAGCAGACGCTGGCCGACATGGCGTCGGGCAAGCCGATGGACCGGCTGATCTGCGGCGACGTCGGTTTCGGCAAGACCGAGGTGGCGCTCAGGGCCGCCTTCGTCGCCGCCATGGCCGGCGGCCAGGTGGCGGTGGTGGTGCCGACGACGCTGCTGTGCCGCCAGCACTACGAGCTGTTCCGCCAGCGCTTTGCCGACCTGCCGCTGCGGGTGGCCCAGCTCTCGCGCCTGGTGAGCAGCCGCGAGGCCTCCCAGATCCGCAAGGGGCTCGCCGACGGCACCGTGGACATCGTGGTCGGCACCCATGCGCTGCTGTCCAAGTCCACCACCTTCAAGCGGCTGAGCCTGCTGATCGTGGACGAGGAGCAGCATTTCGGCGTGGCGCAGAAGGAGCGGCTGAAGCAGCTCAAGTCGGACGTCCATGTGCTGACGCTGACGGCGACCCCGATCCCGCGCACGCTGCAGATGGCGCTGTCCGGCGTCCGCACCATGTCCATGATCGCAACGCCGCCCGTGGACCGGCTGGCGGTCCGCACCTTCGTCCAGCCCTACGACCCCGTGGTGATCCGCGAGGCGATCCTGCGCGAGCACTATCGCGGCGGGCAGGTGTTCTACGTCTGCCCCCGTGTGAAGGACCTGAACACCGTCTACGACCGGCTGATCAAGCTGGTGCCGGAAATCCGGATCGGGGTCGCCCACGGCCAGATGGCGGCCGCGGACCTCGAGGCGGTGATGACGGACTTCTACGAACGGAAGTTCGACCTGCTCCTCTCCACCCAGATCGTCGAGTCCGGCCTCGACCTGCCGAACGCCAACACGATCATCATCCACCGGGCCGACATGTTCGGCCTCGCCCAGCTCTACCAGCTCCGCGGCCGGGTGGGACGGGGCAAGATCCGGGCTTACGCCTATCTGACAACAACGCCCGGCAAAGCATTGACCGCGGCCGCAGAACAGCGGTTAAGGGTCATGCAGCAGCTCGATTCCCTCGGGGCCGGATTCACCCTTGCCAGCTACGACCTCGACATCCGCGGCGCCGGCAACCTCCTCGGCGAGGAACAGTCGGGCCAGATCCGTGAAGTCGGCGTCGAACTCTACCAGCAGATGCTGGAGGAGGCGGTGGCCGAGGCCCGCGGACGGGTCGGCGCCGAGATGCCGGACACGGACTGGACGCCGCAGATCACCATCGGCGTGCCGGTGCTGATCCCGGAGGACTACGTCCCCGACCTGGGCCTGCGGCTGTCGCTCTACCGCCGCGCGGCCGACCTCAAGGACAAGAGCGAGATCGAGGCCTTCGCGGCCGAGCTTATCGACCGCTTCGGCCCGCTGCCCGAGGGCGTCGAGAACCTGCTGCAGATCGTCGAGATCAAGAACCTATGCCGCGCGGTGGGCGTGGAAAAGCTGGACGCGGGCCCGAAGGGGGCGGTCATCGGCTTCCGCGACAACCGGTTCGCCAACCCGCAGGGGCTGGTCCAGTTCATCGCGGGGCAGGCGGGCCGGGTTTCGGTGCGCCCCGACCAGAAGCTGGTCTATCGCCGCGACTGGACGAAGCTGGAGGAGCGGGTGAAGGGCGCGCGGTTCCTGCTGCGGCGCCTGCTCGAGGTCGCCAACGCCGCCCAGCCGGAGCAGCGGAAGAAGGCGGCCTCCTGAATCGCCGCCACGGCGACTCGCTTCGCCTTCGCGTTGGCGGAGACCGGGGCCGGGTCTACTCCACCGCGACCGGCTCCGCCTGCGCCTGCTCCATGGCCCGGGCCAGCACTTCCGGCGGGTGGGCGCCGCTGACGGCGAATCGGCGCTGGAAGATGAAGCAGGGGACGCCGCTGATGCCGGACTGCCGGGCAATGCCGTCCTCGGCCAGCACCTCGACCTCGTAGACATCGGTGGTCCGGAAGCGTTCGACCGCCTCGTCCGACAGGCCGGCCTCGCGCGCGACCGCGGACAGCACCTCGCGGTCGCTGAGGTCGCGGCCCTGCAGAAAGTAGCCCTGGAACAGCGCCTCCACCATCGCGTCCTGGCGGTCCTCGTCGGCCGCGAGCGCGATCAGCCGGTGCGCGTCCAGCGTGTTCGGCGTACGCGTGATGCGGTCGAAGGCGAACGCGATGCCGGCCTGCCGACCCGCGGCCGTGACCCGGTCGTAGATCCCGCCGCCGTTGGGGTCGCCGAACTTGGCCATCAGGTAGTCCGCGCGGGACATGCCCTCGCGCGGCATGTCGGGGTTGAGCTGGAAGGCGTGCCAGCGCACCGTGACGCTGAGGTCCGGCCGGCTGGCCAGCGCGGCTTCGAGGTGGCGCTTGCCGATGAAGCACCACGGACAGATCACATCGGAGACGATGTCGATACGGACCGGCGCGGCGCTGGGCATGCGGGCCTCCCTCTGGGCGATGGCCCCGGTCGCCTCCGGTGGCGAGCCGTCAATTGCCGATCGCTGATGCAGACACTATAACCCGCAGCCTGACATTCAATCCTCCGTGCCGCCCGCGCCTCCGGACCGGCGCCGGCGGCAGTCCTTTCCAGAGGGAGATCGGCCCATGCGTTCCGTGCAGCATTACATTGGTGGCAAGCGGGTCGCCGCCAGCGGACGCACCGGCGACGTCTTCAACCCGGCGACCGGCGAGGTGCAGGCCCAGGTGGCAATGGGCGGGCCCGACGAGGTCAACGCCGCCGTCGCCGCCGCGCTCGCTGCGTTTCCGGACTGGGCGGCGACGACGCCGCTGCGCCGGGCGCGCGTCATGTTCAAGTTCAAGGAGCTGCTGGAGCGCAACGCCTCCGACCTTGCGGCCCTGATCACTTCCGAGCATGGCAAGGTGCTGTCGGACGCCGCCGGCGAGGTGCAGCGCGGGCTCGAGGTGGTGGAGTTCGCCTGCGGCATCCCGCATCTGCTGAAAGGCGGCTTCAGCGAGAACGTCGGCACCGGGATCGACAGCTGGTCGATACGCCAGCCGCTGGGCGTCGTCGCCGGAATCACGCCGTTCAACTTCCCGGCGATGGTGCCGATGTGGATGTTCCCGATCGCCATCGCCTGCGGCAACACCTTCGTGCTGAAGCCCTCGGAGCGCGATCCGTCCGCCTCGCTCGTGCTCGCCGACCTGCTGAAGGAGGCGGGGCTGCCGGACGGCGTGTTCAATGTCGTTCACGGCGACAAGGCGGCGGTGGACGCCATCCTCGCCCACCCCGACATTGCGGCGGTGAGCTTCGTCGGCTCGACCCCGATCGCCCGCTACATCTTCCAGACCGGCTGCGCGCACGGGAAGCGGGTGCAGGCGCTGGGCGGCGCGAAGAACCACATGATCGTCATGCCCGACGCCGACATGGACCAGACCACCGACGCGCTGATGGGCGCCGCCTACGGCGCCGCCGGCGAGCGCTGCATGGCGATCTCGGTCGCGGTGGCGGTCGGCGACAGGACCGGTGACGCGCTGATCGAGCGGCTGCGCCCGCGGGTGCAGGGGCTGAAGGTCGGCGTGGGCACCGATCCGGAGTCGGAGATGGGGCCGCTGGTGACCCGCCAGCACTACGAGCGGGTCAAGGGCTACATCGACCTCGGGGTCCAGGAGGGTGCCGAGCTGGTGGTGGATGGCCGCGAGCTGCGGCTCCAGGGCTACGAGAACGGCTTCTTCCTCGGCGGCACCCTGTTCGACCGCGTCCGACCCGAGATGCGCATCTACCAGGAGGAGATCTTCGGCCCGGTCCTCTCGGTCGTGCGGGCGCGGGATTACGCGGAGGCGGTGGATCTGGTGAACCGGCACCAGTACGGCAACGGCGTCGCCATCTTCACCCGCGACGGCGACAGCGCCCGCGACTTCGCCAGCAGGATCAAGGTCGGCATGGTCGGCATCAACGTGCCGATCCCGGTGCCGGTGGCCTACCACAGCTTCGGCGGCTGGAAGGATTCGCTGTTCGGCGACCACCACATGCACGGCGAGGAAGGGGTGCGCTTCTACACGAAGCTCAAGACCGTCACCTCGCGCTGGCCGACCGGCATCCGCGCCGGCGCCGAATTCGTCATGCCGACGATGAAATAGCGGCATCCGGCCGTGGCGCGGAGGGCAACAGCAGTCCTTGTGGCCGCCGCGCTGCTGGGGGGCGTCGCCCCCATGGCCGCGGCACAGGAGCCGCACGAGTTCACGGTCGAGCCGTGGAGCGGCTCGGCCGTGTACTCCCAGGTCGATGGCAGCTTCAGCCACTGCCTGATGGCGGCGCAGTTCGACCGGCAGATGTCGCTGGTCGTCGCCATCGACCGCGCCGGCGGCGTCTCGCTCGGCATCCGCAACCCGCGCTGGTCGCTGACCCTGCTCGAGACGCAGCCGATGTCCTTCACCTTCGGCGACGGCCAGCGGATCGACGCGACGGCGACCGCGGTCGATGCGACCCTGCTGCTGGTGCGGTTCGAGGACGGCGACGGGATCCTCGCCGACTTCGCCGCGGCGCCGACGATCTCGGTGTCGCAGGAAATCCAGAGCTACCAGTTCGTGATGGTGAACGCGGCGGCCGCAGTGCGGGCGCTGAAGGACTGCGACGTCGCCGCGCGGATCGGAGTCGAGGTCGCGGCAGACGCCGAGACGGCGGTACCGGAGGAGGACGCGCTGCCGGAGGACGAGGAGCGGACGATCCTCGTCGACCCGGTCGCCCTCGACCAGACGGTCGCCCGCAACTTCCTCCAGGCCGCCGGCCTCACCGAGTTCACGCTGATGACGCCGGGCGAGCTGAACGACTTCCTCGGCGACGCCCGGGCCGCGTGGACCGACGGGCTGGTCTACGGGGCCCTCTATACGGTCGCGCCGCGGCAGAGACGGCTGCAGGCCGCGGCGGACAGGCTCATCGCCGTCCTCACCGCGGGCTGCGAGGGCGTGTTTACCTCCAGCCCGATCGTCGTCGCCGACGATGACGGCTCGATCATCCGCCGCTCCGCGGTCTGCGACGAGAATCCGCTGGCGATGCTGTTCCGGGCCACCGTGATCAACGGAGAATCCGGCACCCTCATCATCCTTCACGCGGCGCTGCGGCAGGACGCCGACCGCCTCGCTGCGGCCGACGACAAGCTGATCGCCGCCATCCGCCGCGACGTGCGCGCGGTCGAGGCGGCGGGGCAATGACCCGGCAGGCCGACGCGCTGCTGTCCGTCGCGGAGATGTACGCCGCAGATGCGGCGGCGATGGCGCGTGGCGTGCCGGGCGTGGTGCTGATGGAGAATGCCGGCCGCGCCGTTGCCGACGCGGTCTCGCTGCGCTGGGGTGTGCGCCCGATCGCCGTGCTCTGCGGCCCCGGCAACAACGGCGGCGACGGCTTCGTCGCGGCGCGCGTGCTGGCCGGGCGCGGCTGGCCGGTGGCAGTTCACCTGCTCGGCGACCGCGACCGCCTCTCCGGCGATGCGGCGCATCATGCGGCACTGTGGTCGGGCCCGACGGAGGCGCTGGACGCAGCGAGCGGGCAGGGCGCCGGGATCGTCATCGACGCCCTGTTCGGCGCCGGCCTCTCGCGGCCGGTCGATGGCGTGGCGGCGGCTGCGCTGGCGGCCATCCCGCGCGACGTGCCGGTGGTTGCCGTCGATGTGCCGTCCGGCGTGCACGGCGACAGCGGGCTGACGCTGGGCCAGGCGGTGCCGGCGGCGGTGACCGTCACCTTCTTCCGCGCCAAGCCGGGGCACTACCTGATGCCCGGCAAGGGGCTGGCAGGCGAGCTGGTGGTCGCGGACATCGGCATTCCCGATGCGGTGCTCGACGGGATCCCCGTCCGCGCCTGGCGCAACGGGCCGGAGGTCTGGGGAGCGGTCCGTCCGCAGCTTCGCACCGACGGCCACAAGTTCGACCGTGGCCATCTCGCGATCGTCGGCGGGGCGACGCTCACCGGCGCCGCCCGGCTCGCGGCGCGAGCCGCGATGCACGCCGGCGCCGGTCTGGTGACCCTGCTGGTGCCGCGGGAGCGGGCGGACGTCTACCGCGCCGACCGGGCGGCGCTGATGGTGGCCGAAGTGGACGGCCGCGAGGACCTCTCCGCGTGGTTCGCCGATCCGCGGCGCAACGCCGTGGTCATCGGTCCGGGGCTGGGTCGCGGGGCCGGGGCGCGCACGCTGGTGCTGGCGGCGCTGGCGCAGGGGCGGAGCGCCGTCGTCGATGGCGACGGGCTCTCCGTCTTCGCCGGCGAGCCGGAGGCGCTCGCTGCAGGGATTGTGGGCCCCTGTGTGCTGACGCCGCATGCCGGGGAGTTTGCGCGGCTGTTCTGCCCCGACCCCGGAGAAGGGCGGCTGGCGGCCGCACGGCGCGCTGCCGAGCGAACCGGCGCGGTGGTGGTGCTGAAGGGCGCGGACACGGTGATCGCCGCGCCGGACGGGCGCGCCGCGATCAACGACGGCGCGCCGCCGACGCTCGCCATCGCCGGCAGCGGCGACGTGCTGAGCGGCATCATCGGCGCCGCGCTGGCGATGGGCATGCCGCCGTTCGAGGCGGCCGCCCTCGGCGTCGCCGCCCATGCCGCCGCAGGGCGGCGCATGGCGCTTTCCGGCGCCGACGCCCTGGCCGATGCGGTACGCCCCTTGTGGGCCGCGGAAACGCGCCGGTTTGCTTGACCACGCTCGATCTGTTCCTATAGGAAGTCCGGCGGCCCGCCTGTGCGGGCCGAAGCCGTATGGGCCGCCGCGGCGCGCCGCAGGACACGCGGGCGTGGTGGAACTGGTAGACACGCCAGATTTAGGTTCTGGTGGCCGAAAGCCGTGGGGGTTCAAATCCCTCCGCCCGCACCAGCCCCGGCGACTCCGACTCGTATGCTGAACCCGGCCGACGCCGTTGCCTTAGAGGAAGAACGACAATGCAGGTGACTGAGACCCTCAGCGAGGGACTCAAGAAGGAGTTCAAGATCGTGCTTACCGCGGCCGAGGTCGGGGAGCGGGTCACGGCACGGCTGAACGAACTGGCGCGCACGGCCCAGTTGCCCGGCTTCCGTCGGGGCAAGGTGCCGCCGGCCCTGCTGCGCAAGCGCTTCGGGCAGTCGCTCTTCGCCGAGGAGGTGCAGAACGCGGTCCGCGACAGTGTTCGCGACACCATCCAGGAGCACAACCTGCGCCCGGCGCTGGAGCCGCGGATCGACGTGCAGCGGCTGGAGCCGGAGCAGGACATCGAGTTCACGATGGCGCTGGAAGAGCTGCCCGTCATCGAGAACGCCGCGATCGACGGCATCAAGCTGGAGCGGCTGACGGCGGACGTGACCGACGAGGCGGTGGACGAGGCGCTGCAGCGGATTGCCGCGCAGCAGCGCCGGACCGAGCCGGCCGCGGAGGGCCATGCGGCGGAGAAGGGCGACGTGCTTGTCGTCGACTACGAGGGCTCGATCGACGGCGTCGCCTTCGAGGGCGGCCGCGCGGAGAACGTGGCCATCCAGCTCGGGTCGAGCGGCCTGCTGCCGGAGTTCGACACCAACCTCGAGGGTGCGAAGGCCGGCGACACCAGGACGTTCGACCTGACCTTCCCGGAGAAGTACCACGCGGCCGCGGTGGCGGGTAAGACCGCGAGCTTCACGGTTTCGGTGAAGGAGGTGCGGCGTCCGGTCGAGGTTCCGATCGACGAGGACTTCGCGAAGTCGCTGGGCGCGGAGAGCCTGGAGGCACTGCGCAACACGGTGCGTGATCAGCTCGGCCGCGAGTATGCCGCGATGTCGCGCTCGAAGCTGAAGCGCGACCTGCTTGACGTCCTTGCCGAGCGTCACAATTTCGACGTGCCCCCGACGATGGTCGAGATGGAATTCGATCAGATCTGGCGTCAGGTCGAGCGCGCACGGGAGCGGGGCGAGATCGACGAGGAGGACAAGGGCAAGACCGAGGAGCAGCTGCGCGAGGAGTACCGGGCCATCGCCAACCGGCGCGTCCGCCTGGGGCTGCTGCTGTCGGATGTGGGGACCAAGAACCAGATCACGGTCAGCGATGACGAGCTCACCCGCGCCGTGATCGCCGAGGCCCGGCGCTATCCGGGCCAGGAGCAGAAGGTCTTCGAGTTCTACCAGAAGCAGCCGCAGGCCCAGCAGGCGCTCCGCGGTCCGATTTTCGAGGACAAGGTGGTGGACTTCCTGATCGAGCGGGCCGAGGTGACGGAGCGGAAGGTCAGCGTCGAGGAACTCGCGCAGGCGGCCGTCGGCCTCGACATCGGCACCGCCCATCTGCACGACCACGGGCACGACCACGACCATGATCACGATCATCATCACCACGATCACGATCATGACCATCACCACCATGATCATGACCACGATCACGGGCACGACCATCGCTGACCGGGGCGGCAGACAGACAACGAGAGGCTGAAACGTGGCCGACGCGAAAGAGCTCTACATGAACACCCTGGTGCCGATGGTGGTCGAGCAGACCAGCCGCGGCGAACGGGCGTTCGACATCTACTCCCGCCTGCTGAAGGAGCGGATCATCTTCATCACCGACACCATCCACGATGCGGTGGCGAGTCTGGTGTGCGCGCAGCTCCTGTTCCTTGAGGCGGACAACCCCAACAAGGACATCGCGATGTACATCAACTCGCCGGGCGGCATCGTGACGTCCGGCCTCGCGATCTACGACACGATGCAGTACATCCGCCCGCAGGTGTCCACGGTGTGCATGGGCCAGGCGGCGTCGATGGGGTCGCTGCTGCTGGCGGCGGGGGCGCCGGGCAAGCGCTATGCGCTGCCGAACGCGCGGATCATGGTCCACCAGCCGTCAGGCGGCTTCCAGGGCCAGGCGACGGACATCGAGATCCACGCGCGGGAAATCCTGGCGGTCCGCAACCGGCTGAACCAGATTTACGTGAAGCACACGGGCCAGCCTCTCAAGAAGATCGAGGAGGCGATGGAGCGCGACAAGTTCTACACGCCGGAAGAGGCGGTTGCATTCGGACTGATCGACGAGGTCGTCCAGCAGCGCCCGGCGCCCGACGCCGAAGGCCCGGCGCAACCGGGGCGGTCGTGAGGGGCCTGTTTTAACGGCATCTTGATGCCCAGATGCTATGGGTGAGATAGGTGTGGGTTGCACGGACCGTTGCATCGCCTAAGCTTATGAAGGAGTCTGGCGTGGATGCCGGCCTGCAGTTTGCAGCGAGGGGCTGGGTGACGACACGCAGGGTCACGGGCCCTTCGACCAACCGGCCGCCCTGGGGGCGGCCGCCGATCTGGAGCGGAAATGACCAAAGCCAGCAGCGGTGACACCAAAAACACCCTGTACTGTTCCTTCTGCGGCAAGAGCCAGCACGAGGTCCGCAAGCTCATCGCTGGACCGACCGTGTTC
>ERZ777003.4897-NODE-4897-length-10672-cov-6.177734_pt1 | contig 10672 bp, 9 predicted proteins | sample MGYA00374956_ERZ777003 | MGnify/ENA primary metagenome ERZ777003 (study PRJEB29302, sample SAMN06268252) | bioreactor metagenome | isolation source: Joint BioEnergy Institute, California, USA | place: USA:Joint BioEnergy Institute, California, USA | collected... | reverse complement strand
GCAGCGGACTCTTAATCCGCGGGTTCGGGGTTCGAGTCCCTGGCGGCGCACCACAGCTGACCTCGGCAAACACGAATGGCCGGATCCCTCTGGGCAGGGCTCCGGCCTTAACTGACAGCAGCGCCGACAGCAACCGCTCACGAGGGACGACCGACCCGCCCGAGCGGGAACGATCGTTGGTTGTCGAGGGCTTGCGGGGCTGCCGTGACGGACCGGACGTCGTCGGCGTGGGCCTCTGCTGATCGACGTGATCGCGATCACGTTGGCGACCTTCGGGCTGACCGCGGTGGTCGTCTTCGCTCGCCAATGCTCGCCGCGAGCGGGACTCACGACGGGGCACCGAGCGGCCCGTTGTCGGGCGTGGGGGCTCGCGCGATGTCGATGGCGGGTCCGACGTCGGGATCTGGTCGATCGTCGTGATGACCCAGCCCCACTCCCGGTCACCGGAACTCCACCGGCTCGCCAGCGCCGGGTACGGGCTGACCAGGTTGAGCTGCTCCGGCGGTGCCGGCAGCGTAATGGCGAGGCGTACGGGTCCGTTCCAGTACAGGTCCACGACGACGAGCTTGTATCCGCCCGGCCGGCGGAAGCTCACGGAGCCACCGTTGAACACCGGCTGCCACGGCAGGCCGTGCGCCTCGATCCGTTCGGTGACCGCTTCCACGAGGCGCTTGCCGCTCTCGATGTGGTCGGCCGAGATGCCCGGACGGCTGGCGTACAGGTCCCAGGACCAGTCGACCTTGGTGGATGTGCCTGGGCGGGCGGACGTGGTGAGCGTGTTGGGGCGAGCGACGACGCGGACGTTCGGGGCGAGCGGGAGTCGCCGATCCGAAGCAGCTCGACCTCGACCCCGGAGGCGGCGATGTCCTCGGCCGTGTTGTTGTTGGTCCATTCGAGCGCCGCGAGATGTTCCGGTCCGAAGCTCTCGGCAACCCAACCTCACCGGGGACCGCGGTGTGTGGCGACCGTCGTTGCCGGTTTGAGCATCCATTGAGGACGTACGACGTGAAAGCCTGCGCGCGTCACGGGCGGTCGAGGTGAGGCTGGAGGCCGGTCCTCGGTCGCGCCGGTCGCCGGGGCCCGGGGTGGCGGATTTCGGAGCGCCCGAGCGATCGACTAGATCAGTGGCGCTCGACAGGGCTTGTGGCCGGAGACGATGATAGATGAGTGAATCTTCGTCGGCTGGGGTTGGTCGCTGCGGGGATCATGGTTCTTCTCGCGGGGTCGCCTGCGACGACGAGAGCAGTGGGAGCGGCCGGCCGCCACACCGGCCGCCTGACCGTCCCGAGGTGAGGCCGACGATCACCGATGTCTCGTCGTATCGGTACGACATGCGGTCCCTCGCCTACATGGACGAGGGCGCGGTGGTCTTCGTCGATCCGGCCACCACCGTCACTGCGACCGACCGACTTTACGTATCCGTGGAACACGGCCGACCCGAGGTAGCCCGCGGCACCGTCGCTCCGGTTCACTACTCGGCTGGGCTGGTCGCCGGGGTCGCCTCATCTCGACGATGGGCGTCGATGCTGTCGCCGTCCTGGTATCCCGAGGCCTGCAGAGCGAACAGTTCGGCGTACCGGCCGCCCTGGGCCATGAGGTCGTCGTGGCGACCGGCCTCGATGAGCCGGCCGTGGTCGAGCACGTAGATGACGTCGGCATGGCGGACGTTGGCCAGCCGATGGGTGATGAGGATGGTCGTGGCGCGACCGTGCCGGTTGCGGATCGCCTGGAACAGGGCGTGCTCGGCGCGAGGGTCGAGGGCCGACGACGGTTCGTCCATGATCAGGAGTTCCGCGTCGCGGAGGAAGCCCCGGGCCGCGGTGATGCGCTGCCACTGTCCACCGGAGAGGTCCTGACCGTCCTTGAACGTCCGATCCAACAGCGTCTGGTAGCCGTGGGGCAGTTCCAGGATCATGTCGTGCGCCACGGCGAGCCGGGCGGCCTGCTCGATGCGCGGCTGCGACGCCGGGGCGGCGATGTCACCGAGGGCGATGTTGGTCGCGGCCGTGAACGGCCAGTGGTGGTGTTCCTGGGAGACGACGGCGATCCGGGCGCGGAGCTGATCGGGATCGAGGTCGTCGTAGGGAAGTCCGTTCCAGGTGACCACACCCGTGCCGGTACGCAGGCCGGCGATGATGGCGGCGAGGGTCGATTTCCCGGAGCCGTTCTCCCCGACGAAGGCGACGGTCTGGCCGGCCCGGATCTCGAGGGTCACGTCGTGGACGGCCGGCCGGTCGCGGTCGGGGTAGGTCAGGCTGACCCCGTGGACGCCGAGGACCCGCAGCGGTGGGACGGGCGTACGGCCACGGGTGTCGGGCAGGTGATGGACCGCGCGGCGCAGGAAGTCGCGGTAGGCGCCGAAGTACTGCCCTTCGGTGTACACGCGGTCAATGTGGAGAGTGACCGTGGTGAGGGACCGTTGCGCCGCCTGGAGGGCGATGACGCCGGTGGTGGCGGCGGCGAGGGGAATGGTCTCGTTGAGCAGCAGAATCGCCAGGAGCGCGTAGACACCTCCGGTGGCGACTCCGCCGGCCAGCGAACCGAGCATGGTCATGGTGCTGGTGCGTCGGGCGAGGTCGAGCTGGATGCGGGTTTCCGCGCCCATGACCCGGTCGTACTGGTTGAGAAGGAAGTCACGCAGGTTGTAGCTGCGCAGCTCGGCGGCGCTGGCCCGCTCGGCCATCAGGCGGTGCAGCATCCACAGCCGGCGTCGACGTACCGAGCCGGCCACGTAGGTCCGGTACCGCAGGTTGCCGACCGCGATCACCGCCCAGGCGTTCGGAACCGTGGCGAGCACGAGGGCGATGAGCAGCAGTGGATTGATCACCGCCACCGCCGCCGCGACCCCGCAGAGGCCCACGAAGCCGGCCAGCAGGTTCATCGTGCCCTGGACCAGCGCGACCGCCGAGTCGGTGCCGTGGGAGGCTCGTTCCAGGTCGTCGGCGAAGGTGTCCTGGTCGAAGGCGTCCAGGCGGACGGCCGTGGTGACCTCGAACAGGCGCCGCTCGACCGCCTGACCGACCCGGGGCGTGAGGGCGTTCTGCGCGTAGCCGGTCACGATGCCCAGGCCGGCCCGGGTCGCGACCGCGACCAGCAGCAGAAGCAGCGCGGGCAGCGCGGCGCGAATGCGATCGGGGGTGGGTGCGGCGGCGAAAAGCTCAATGAGCACCTGCTGGGTCGCCAGCAGGCCGAACGTGGACATCAGGCCGGCCGCGAGGGTAGCGGCCGCGATGAGCAGCGTGCGGGCTCGGTCCGCCCGCCAGCTGATGGCGATCGCGGCCGCGACCCATCGAGGAAGTTCGGTGACAACCGCCCAGGCACTGGCCGAGGCCCGCGCCTGCATTCCGGTCTCCCACCACATCGCCCGCAGCTCCGGCAGCCCGGGATCGGTGATGGTCGACCCGTCGCTGGGGCGGGCAACCGCCGCACTCACAGACATGTCTTTATCGTCGGCGACGAACCCCACCCGGTAGCGGCGTCCGTGTGCGGTGTCGCGGCCGACCCGGCCGCGGAGCGCCGCCGGGCTAGGCGGCGGTCAGGCTTGGCGGGAGCGGGGGAATGGGGCAGTGGATGAGCGCGCAGATGGTCCGCAGGAGCTCCGACTCGGCCACGGACATCGTCTGGTCGTAGCCGATGGTGGTGACGATCGCGGCCACCAGCCGCTGCTTGTCCTCCGGACGCAGGGCGTCCAGCCCGGCCCAGCAGTTCTCCAACGCGAGGACGCCGTTCGGCGGGGGCGCGTAGGGGAGGGGCCGACCGGGCAGGACCTGGGCGAGCCCGGCGGCGAACGCCTGCTCGGCGACTGCCGGGTTGGTGCCGGCCTGGGCCAGCACCGCGAGCAGCGTCGCGATCTCAGCCCACCGCGCGGCCGCGGTTTCGCGGCCGCTGTGGCGAGCCGGCTTCGGCTGCATCGACTCGTACAGCTCGCTGTAGATGAGCCGGGCCACGCAGTACTCAGAGACGGTGATGGTGTTATCCGCGTGGATGAGTCCGGAGACCGCCACGAGGATGTTTCGCCGGTCCGCCTCGGAGCGTGCCTTGAGCGCCGGAGCAGCGATCTCCACGAGCGGCACACGCAGCAGCGGGTGCAGGCCCGTCAGTTCCTGGGCCTCGCGCAGGGCCGCGTCGGCGAGCTCCTGGCCGTGGTAGCGGGCCAGCTCGGCGTGCTGGGCCGCCCGGGCCCGCTCGTTCTCGGCCATGAGCAGGCCGAGGACCAGCGGCACCACCGTGTCGGTCCCATGGGCCCGGGCCAGTACCGGCTCGGGAATCTGGGCCATCAAGGCGGCGACGTAGTCCGGTGTGGACGCCGGCACCGTCGCCACGCGAGCGATGACCGCGTCGGGGTCGACCGGTGCCCGGCTGGTCGGGTCGGGCAGCGTCGCCGGCTGAGCGGGCGGCGTGACGCCCGGCTCGACGAACCCGCGCGCCCGGTCCTCGGCCAAGCCGGACGGCGGTGCCGCCGCCCAGCGCTGCCGCAGCTGCTCGAGCTCGGCGGGGTCGAAGGTCGGGTCGAGCGCCTTGATCCGATCGGCCAGGGGCGGGTGGGTGGCGAAGAGGCCGGAGAACTTCGAGCCCGGGCCGAAGAGCATGTGCCCGACCTCGTCCCGCTTCGGGCTGCGCAGCTGAGAGCCAGCTGGCAGGCCGGCAATCTTCTTCAGGGCTCCGGCGAGCCCGGCCGTCTGACGGGTGTACTGCACGGCCGAGGCGTCGGCGAGGTACTCCCGCTGCCGGGACACCGACGCCTGGATGATGCGGCCGACCAGGACACCCACGCCGCCGGCGATCAGCAGCGCGATGCCGATGAGCGGGATGGGGTTCCGGTTGTCCCGGTTGCCGCGCCCACCGCCGAAGACCATGAGGTTCCGGCCGATGATGGACAGGAACAGGATGCCGAAGAGCAGGCCGATGAGCCGGATGTTCAGCCGCATGTCGCCGTTGACGATGTGGCTGAACTCGTGCCCGATGACGCCCTGCAGCTCGTCCCGGTTGAGCCGATCGAGCGCGCCCTGGGTCACCGCGATGGCCGCGTCCGATGTGGACCATCCGGCGGCGAAGGCGTTGATCGACTGCTCGTGGGGCAGGACGTAGATCTCCGGGACGCTCACGCCGGCGGCGATGGCCATCTCCTCGACCACGTTGCGCAGCCGGCGCAGCGCGGGGTCGCGCGTGTCGGGCGGCACGAGGACGCCGCCCAGCTCCCGGGCCACGCGGCCGCCGCCACCCGCGCGCAGCGCTGCCGAGCGGACCAGGGCAGCCAGCCCGATGGCCGCCGCGACGGCCACGCTCGTGAAGCCCATGTTCACGGCGAGCTGGTACCCGGACGCGCTGGTGAACGCGCCGGTCGCGAACGCCACCGCGAGGTCGATGACCAGGATGATCCCGACCACCGCCACGAAGAACAGGAACACAAGCCGGCCGGATTGGCGGCGGACCAGCCGCTGGCGTTCAAAGAAGTTCATAGCCGCTCAAGGACGCTCGGGCTGTGTGGCTTGCAGGCAGGTCGCGGTTCTACGAGAACGAGACCGTGGGAGGCTGGCGCTGCGCCTGCTCGATCTCCAGCAGCGCGGCCGGCTTGAAGCCCAGCATGCCGGCGATCAGGTTGGCCGGGAACACCTCCCGCTGGTTGTTGTAGGTCATCACCGCGTCGTTGTACGCCTGCCGCGCGAAGGCGACGCGGTTCTCGGTGGAGGTGAGTTCCTCGGACAGCTGCATCATGTTCTGGTTGGCCTTGAGGTCGGGGTACGCCTCGGCGAGGGCGAAGAGTCGACCGAGCGCCTGGGTCAGGACGTTCTCTGCCCCGGCCAGCTGGCCCATCGCCGACGGGTCGCCGGGCGCCTTCGCGGCCGCCGCCTGCGCGTCCACGGCGCTGGCGCGGGCCCGGATCACCGCCTCCAGCGTCTCCCGCTCGTGCTTGAGGTAGCCCTTGGCCGTCTCCACCAGGTTCGGAATCAGGTCATGCCGCCGAACCAGCTGCACGTCGATCTGGGCGTACGCGTTCTGGTACGCGTTCCGGCTGCGGACCAGCCGGTTGTACACCACGATGGCGTAGCCGGCCACTGCCACGATGAGCAGCACCGGGCAACCGATGCCGAGAAGCCATTCCATGCGGCACCTTCCCTGACAAAACGGTCGACGTGCGCCTCGGTTCCGAACTGCACGCCAAGGTAGTTCCCGACTGTAACCGTCCCGGGCCACCCCGGGCCGGGGTTGCGCGGAGCAGCTCGCCGGCCGCGGCGGCCAGGTCGGTCCGGGGCAGGTCGCCGTCGGCGGCGTCCGCGCGATCATACCGGCCAGCTTCGATCCAGCGGGAGACCGACACGGCTGCCCGGACCGGAGCCGGTTGGGTCACCAGGAGGATCGCCGCGTCTCCCGCGGCCGCTGGCCGCCCCCGTTGGGGTGATTGACCGCCCAGCCGCCCCTCGATCCGGGCGTGGCCAGGGCGACGGTCAGGCGTCGGAGTCGAGCAGGACGGTGCGCGGCCCGTCGTTGGCGCTCTCCACCACCATGTGGGCGCGGAAGCGGCCCGTCTCGACGTGCGCCCCGCGCCGCCGTAGCGCTGCCACGAACGCCTCCACCAGCGGTTGCGCGACCTCGGCCGGCGCCGCCGCGCTCCAGCTCGGGCGGCGTCCGCGGCGGGCGTCCCCGTAGAGCGTGAACTGGCTGACCACGAGCAGCGGCAAGCCCAACGTGGCCGCCGACTCGTCCCCGTCGAAGATGCGCAGTTCGTGCACCTTGCGGGCCATCGTCTCGGCGACCTCCGGGGTGTCCGTGTGGGTCACCCCGACCAGCACGAGCAGGCCCTGTCCGATCGAACCGACGACCTCGCCATCGACTGTCACGGATGCTCGGAGCACCGTCTGCACGACCGCACGCACAGCCGCCAGGCTAGTGACGCCCGCCGCGGCGGTGAGTCGGGAGGGCACCGCTCGTGAGTCGATCCGCTGGGTGACGCCGCCCGCGGCCCCCGGCGGTGGTCGCGCGAGCCTCGGTCTGTCGGTCCCTCGGTTCACCAAGGGGCCTGGACGGGGACTTTCAGCCCTGGAGTCCGTGCCGTGCGTCGGCGACGCTGGAACCGTGGTCCACGTCGTCCAACCGCGCTGCCCCCTCCGGCCGGGCCAGCCCTGCACGCTGTGTCATCCGGGGGCGACCGGACCCGCGGACTGCGGGGCGGTCTGGTTGGTGATGCACGATCCGGAGCTGCGCGACGGCGTTCGCGGACAGTCGCGACGGCCGGTCCCGGAGCGCCGCGTCGGCGCGTGACGGCCGGGCATGGGTGTGGCGAAACGGCGCGTCCGATTCCCGCACGACGCCGGGCCTCGACGTGGCCTAGTGTCCTCGCCGTGGACTGGCCTTCCTACGTCGCGTTCCTGGCCGTCGCGGCCGCCGTGGTGTTGATCCCCGGCCCCGACTTCGCGGTGGTCGTTGGAAACACCGTGGCGGGTGGTCGCCGCCGCGGGGTGTGGTGCGCGGTCGGGATCTCGTTGTCGAACGCGATCCAGGGCACCGCGGCCGTGGTCGGGCTCGGCGCCCTCGTCGTCAACGCTCAGCCGGTTTTTCTCGCCATCAAATGGGCGGGCGCCCTGTACCTTACCTATTTAGGGATATTGTTTCTTCGATCGAAGATTCGAGGCCAGTACCCAGCGCTCCCGGCGGACATCGGCCGTGGCGTAGCCCGCGGCTGGCAGCAGGGCTTCCTGTCCAACATCACCAACCCGAAGGTGCTGGTGTTCTACCTGGCCGTCCTGCCGCAGTTCCTGGCCCCGGAGATGAGCCCGCTCGCCCTGGCCGCGTTCGCGCTCAGTCATGCTCTCCTGTCGCTGCTCTACCTGGTGGCCCTCGCGACCCTCCTCCACCTCGCTCGGACGCTGCTGGCCCGCCGACCGGTCCGGCGAGCCCTGGACGCGGTCACGGGTATTGCCCTGGTGGGCTTCGGCGCCCGTCTGGCCCTCGACCGGAGCTGACAGCCCGGCGGCGCCCTCCTCATCGACGCTGCTCGCGGCCGGTGGACACACGGCGGCGCCAGGTCTCGCTATAGTCGAGCGCGCGAAAGCCAGGGAGGCGACACCGTGGACCACCCACCGGGTCAGCCCCGTTCGGGGCTGGTTTTCGTGCCTGCTCATCCTGACGTGCGGCCAGGGCGTCGCAACGTGATGTTCGAGACCCGTCGGCGTGAGGACGGGACACCCGTAGCCGTGGCCTACACGAGCCAGCGTCGCCTGGTCGACGCCTGCGGCCGGGCGCAGCCGTGGGTGTGCCTTCCGCTGACGCAGCTCGAATCGATCATGGCCGCGGTGGGGATTACCACGATCGAGATCGATCCCGAGCATGGGAGTGACCTGTCGTGGGACGAGGACGCGGTCGCGGCCGTCGTCGCGGCGCTGCGGTCGGCGAACCGGACTGCGGATGATCTCCGAACGGCGGACCCGGGGAGGAGTCGCGGTGAGTGACATAAAGGCGATCGCCAACGACCTGACCCGGCTCGCCGACGCGGTGGCGCGGGGCGCGACCGAACTGGAGGTCGCCGCGCCAGCGGAGCATTACCTGTCCATCACCAGTGGATCGCCGACGCTCGATCAGGCGTTCACCGACGCCCTGTACGGCTGCCGCGTCGCCCGCGACGCCGTGCGGACCGACCTGGAGGACACGGCGGCGAACCTGGTGGCCGTCCGCGACGAGTTCGAGCGCAACGAGTGGCGCGCCCGGCAACTCTTCGACGAGGTCATGGAAGTCGATCCATTGGCGGACCGATGAGCTGGATTGGGGGAGACCCGGACAACCTCGCCGAGGTCGGCCAGCGTCTGATCGGGGTCCCCGGTCAGATCAGGGGCAGCGTGACCACGCCGATCTCGACCGCCGCCGACCAGGTCTGCACAACCGCCCGATGGACCGGGGCGGCGGCGGACGCCTTCATCCAGCATTGGAGCCAGGCCGCCGTCGGCGCGGCGGTGGTGGGTGGGCTGTACGAGGCCCTCGGCCGCATCGTCTACGAGTTGGCCGGGCACCTCTACGACACCGAGGTCGCGCTGCACTCCTGGGCCGAGCAGATGGCCCGCGAAGGAGCGGTCATCAACCCGGACGGCAGCCCTGGGGTGGTACCGGCCGGAGGGCCGAGCGCCGCCGAGGCCGCGACCGCGGAGTACGCCGCGCTGCGCGACGAGTTTCTGCTGCTCGCGGATGGGTTCCGGCTCGAGGCGCTGCGCGCCATGGCCGACCTGCTCGACATGACCACCGTCATGGTGGCCGGCCCCGATGTCCAGCCAACGGTGACGAAATCCCACGTGGTCACCTACGCCGGCCTCCTGCGGTCCCTCGGGGCCGTGCCGGCTGCGACGGTGGCCTTCCTGGAGCGGCGGACCGAGGCGGCCCGGAAGACGTACGAGACCATGTCGGAGCGGTGGCGCGCGATGGGCGGCGGGCGGGGTGGGGTTCCGGCCGAGGTCAAGGCGTCCCGCACCACGGCGCTGCGCGACCTGAACCGGCTCCGGGAAACGCTCGCCGCGGCCCAACGGGTGCCCCACCCGGTCGCGGAGTTTCTCGATATGAGCGTGCGGTCGGTGCTGGCCGAGGTGGCTCCGCGGGCGGCCAGCGCTCTTGACGACGCCGCGAAAGCCTCGCGGGGGATGAGGTTCCTTCGGACGCTCGCCGGTGTACCGGTCCTGGAGGTCGCGGCCGGTGTCGCGGCCACGCACTTCATGGCTCAGGACGACATCAGTCGGGGCGAGGAGCCGGTGCGGGCCTACGTGGAGGCGGGGACGGCGAACGCGGCGGGCATGGCGGCCGGGGCGGCGGTGGCGGCCGGGATTACCGCGGCCGTCGCCGGCGCGGGGGCTGCCCCCGTGGTCGCGGTGGGAGCCGGTGTCCTCGCGGGCGGGCTCATCGCGGTCGGTGTCGGCGAGTTCGTCTATCAGGCCATGGACCAGGACTGGGGCGGGTTCATCGAGGAGCATGGTGTGTTGGGCGGCATCGGGGAAGGCCTCCGGGAGACGGTCGAGGACACCGGCGACGCCCTGGCGGACATGGTCAAAGGCATGTGGAACTGGGCTTTCGGATGAGTCGTCGCAGCAGACGGGCGGCCGGGGCCGAGGAGATCCGGGTGCCGGTGCCGCCCCTCGGGACGACGTGGTACGACCGGGGACCGGCGTACTGGTTGCGGCGGATTGGGTTCGCCGTGCTCCTGCTCATTGCCCTGCTCACCCTGCTGGCCATCGTCTGGGGTTTCGTCAGCGGAGCGTGGGAGTTCCATCCGACGGTGGGAGCCATCGTCACGTCCGTGATCGGCGTCAACGCCCTGGTGACGGGGTGGTGGTTCTGGCGGCGCTCGACTCCAAGGGCCATCGAGGAGCGAGCCCGGACCGGCCAGACGTCCACCAGTACGCGGGGTGTCGGTGCGGTGACCGGGGCCGGGGGCGTGCTGGGCGCTGGTGCCCTGGCCGGCAACATGCTCGCGGTGGCCGTGCTCGCCGTCGTCGGGTCACTGGCGCTCGGGTTCATGGTGGTTCTCGTGCTGCGCTGCCTCGGTCCGCAGCTGCCCCAGGAGCGGGCCCTCCGGGCCCTGCTCGGCGTCCCCCTGCGCGCCAAGCGGCGATAGCTGGGATGGGGAGGGATCCGGGTGCTGCTGTAGCGATCCCGATCCCACCCGATGATGTCCAGGCAAACGTCCGCCCGGGTCCCG